>Ga0209181_10001438_pt1 | contig 41740 bp, 36 predicted proteins | sample MAT05_FD_187208 | JGI IMG/M metagenome (GOLD analysis project Ga0209181, IMG submission 187208) | Freshwater microbial communities from Lake Fryxell liftoff mats and glacier meltwater in Antarctica - MAT-05 (SPAdes) (version 2) | ecosystem: Environmental > Aquatic > Freshwater > Ice > Liftoff... | reverse complement strand
CGTAACCGTAACCGTGACCGTAACCGTGACCGTAACCGTGACCGTAACCGTGACCGTAACCGTAACCGTAACCGTGACCGTGACCGTGACCGTGACCGTCGACCGTATCCGTCGCGAAACTGGCCCCGGCCGAGCCCGGCTCGTACGCTGGCCCCAATGGACTGGGATGCGGCGATCGCGGGCTTCGCGGCATACCTGGGCGCGGAGCGAGGCTACTCGCCGCGCACGAGCGCGGTGTACCTGGCCGAGGTCGCGGCGTTCCGGCAGGGCCTGATCGCGCGCCGCGATCCACCCCTGCCGCCGTCGCGGGTCGACACCGTCGAGGTGCGCCGTCACCTGGCGACGCTGTTCGAGGCCAACGACGCGGCGACGATCGCCAAGAAGCTGTCCGCGCTGCGGGGCTTCTTTCGCTTCTTGCACCGCCGCGGCGTGATCGCGGGCAACCCGGCCGCGGCCATCCGCGGGCCCAAGAAGCGCCGCCCGCTGCCCCGCGCCCTCGACGTGGACGACGCGTTCCGCCTGGTCGAGGCGCCCCAGCAGGGTCCGCGTCCGACCGTGCGCCGCCGCGGCCTCGCCGAGGAAGCCCGCGCCGGCGAACTGGCCCACCGCGACGCCGCGCTGTTCGAGGTGTTGTACGGCGCCGGCCTGCGGGTGTCGGAGGCGTGTGCGCTCGACCTCGACGATCTCGACCACGATCGCTACGGCAGCTGGACCGTGACGGTGCGGCGCGGCAAGGGAGGCAAGAGCCGCATCGTCCCGCTCGGCGACGCCGCCGCCCGCGCGATCGCCACCTGGCAGGCCAATCGCGCTTGGGCGCCGGGGCCAGCGCTGTTCGTCAACCGCCATGGCACCCGGCTCACGCCGCGCTCGGTGCAGCGCCTCACGCGGGCCTGGGCCATCGCCGCCGGCGTCACCGCGCCTGCCACGCCCCACGGCTTCCGCCACTCCTTCGCCACCCACCTGCTCGACGGCGGCGTCGATCTTCGCAGCATCCAGGAGCTGCTCGGTCACGCCAGCCTGTCCTCGACGCAGGTCTACACCAAGGTGTCGCTCGATCACCTGATGAAGGTCTACGACCAGGCGCATCCGCGCGCCCAGGCGCCCGCCTCCTCCGAGCCGCGTGCTAAGCCTGACGCCGCGTGACGCCCGACCGCCAGATCCGATCCACCACGATCCTCACCGTGCGCCGCGGCGCCTCCGTCGTCGTCGCCGGCGACGGCCAGGTCAGCCTCGGCAACACCGTCGTCAAGTCGGGCGCCAAGAAGGTGCGCCGCCTCGGCGACAGCGCCACCGGCACCGCGATCGCGGGGTTCGCCGGCTCGGCCGCTGACGGCCTCGCGCTGTTCGAGCGTCTCGACGGCAAGCTGCGCGAGCACCGCGGCAACCTGCGTCGCGCCGCGGTCGATCTCGCCAAGGACTGGCGGTCCGACAAGGCCATGCGCCGCCTCGAGGCCATGCTCATCGTCGCCGACCGCGACGTGACCTTCATGCTCTCGGGGGCCGGCGACATCATCGAGCCCGACGACGGCATCGCCGCGATCGGCTCGGGCGGACCCTACGCGCTGGCCGCGGCCCGCGCGCTCATGGCCCACACCGAGCTCGAGGCCCGGGCGATGGCCGAGGCCGCGCTCAACATCGCCGCCGACATCTGCATCTACACCAACCGGTCGCTGACGATCGAGGAGCTCGCGTCGTGAGCTCCTCGATGACCCCGGCCCAGATCGTCGTCGAGCTCGACCGCTACATCGTCGGTCAGCGCGACGCCAAGCGCGCGGTCGCGGTGGCCCTGCGCAACCGCTGGCGCCGCCAGCAGGTCGAGGGCGCGCTCAAAGACGAGATCGCGCCCAAGAACATCATCCTCATCGGGCCCACTGGCGTCGGCAAGACCGAGATCGCGCGCCGGCTGGCCAAGCTGGCCAAGGCGCCGTTCTGCAAGGTCGAGGCGTCGAAGTTCACCGAGGTCGGCTACGTCGGCCGCGACGTCGACTCGATCGTGCGCGACCTCGTCGAGATCTCGGTGAAGCTGGTGCGCGACGAGGAGGCCGCCAAGGTGCGGGGCCGGGCTCACGCCGCCGCCGAGGAGCGCGTGCTCGACCTGCTGTTGCCGCGCGCGACCGGCGGTGGCAACCGATTCGGCGATCGCCCCGACGAGGCGTCGCCGCAGGTCATCGACCCGACCCGCGAGAAGTTCCGCGCCATGCTGCGCGACGGCAAGCTCGACGATCGGGAGGTCGAGGTCGATCTCACCGAGGAGAGCGGCGGCCCGCTGGTGCAGATGTTGTCGGGCCCCGGCATGGACGAAGGCGCGATGGGCGGCCTGCGCGACATGCTCGGCGGCCTCGGCAAGAAGGCCAAGCGGCGCCGGCTCAAGGTGCCCGAGGCCTGGCGCGCCTTGACCGAGGAGGAGGTCGACAAGCTCCTCGATCACGATCGGGTCACCCGCGACGCGGTGATCCGCGCCGAGCAGCATGGCATCGTCTTCCTCGACGAGATCGACAAGATCGTGTCGAGCCACGAGCGCGGCGGCGCCGACGTGTCGCGCCAGGGCGTGCAGCGCGACCTGCTGCCGATCGTCGAGGGCTCGACGGTGACGACCAAGTACGGACCGGTGAAGACCGACCATGTCCTTTTCATCGCGGCCGGCGCGTTCCACACCGCGAAGCCATCCGATCTCATCCCCGAGCTACAGGGTCGCTTCCCGATCCGCGTCGAGCTCGAGCCGCTCACCGCCGACGACTTCGTCCGCATCCTCACCGAGCCCAAGAACGCGCTCACGTTGCAGTACTCGGCGCTGCTCGCCACCGACGGCGTGACCATCGAGTGGACGCCCGACGCGGTGCACGAGCTGGCCCGCATCGCGGCCGACGTCAACGCCCGCACCGCCAACATCGGCGCGCGCCGCCTCCACACCGTGCTCGAGCGGCTCCTCGACGATCTGCTCTACAACGCGCCCGACATCGGCACCCAGACCATCCCGATCACCAAGGCCTACGTCGACGAGCGGCTCGGCGCGCTCGCGGCTGACGACGATCTGGCGCGCTTCATCCTGTAGAGTGGGGCGATGAAGCGCTTCGTGGTGCTGGTGTCGACCGTGATCGCGAGCTGCGCGGACCCCAGCCCGACGCCGGCCGTCGACGGCGGCGCCGGCACCCTCGATGCCCCGATCGGCACCATCGACGGACCGATCGCGACCGGCGATGCCCGGCCCATCGACGCCGGACCGCCGCCGACCGTCGATCGCGCGCTGTGCGACGCCATCAACGCCTACCGCGCCGACCACGGCCTGGCCCCGGTGCCGGTGTCGGCCGCGCTCACCCAGGTCGCGCGCTTCCACGTCGTGGATCTCACCGCCCACGGCACCGGCGCCGCCGGCTGCAACCTGCACAGCTGGTCGGTCGGCGATCCGCGCTGGACCGGCTGCTGTTACACCGCCGATCACGCTCAGGCCCAGTGCATGTGGCGCAAGCCGCAGGAGATCGCGGCCTACGCGTCGTCGGGCTACGAGATCGCGGCCGGCGGCGGTGGCGCGATCACCCCGAGCCAGGCGGTGTCGCTGTGGGACGGCAGCTCCGGCCACCGCGAGGTCGTGCTCAACGCTGGGCAGTGGGCGAGCCGGACCTGGCGCGGCATGGGCTGCGCGATCGAGACCGGCTACGCGGTCGTGTGGTTCGGCGAACGCTAGCGACGCGCTAGATGCGCGGCTGTCGAGCGGCCTCAGGAGGTCGTTCGAAGGATCACGCGCCGCCGGCCCAGTGGACCAGCTCGCGGGCGTGAACCGCGCCGGTCCGCTCGAGCACGGGTTTGCCGGCCCGGAACACCTTGAACGCCGGGATCCCGGTGATCTGGTAGCGCTGGGCCAGCGCCGGGAGGCGGTCGGTATCGACCTTGGCGACGACACATCGCCCCGCCAGGGTGCGCGCGGCCGCGGCGACCTCGGGTGCGACCATCTTGCAGGGCCCGCACCACGGCGCCCAGAAGTCGACCAGCACCGGGACCGTGGCGCTGGCGAGCAGCGCATCGAAGTCCGCGACATTTTCGATCTCGACGGGGCCCTGGCCCGGCGGGAGAGGTTGCTTGCAGCGGCCGCAGGTGCCGGTATCCGCGAGGTGGCTGGGGGCCACGCGGTTGCGCGTGTGACACCCAGTACAGGTGATCAGCATGGTCCCGACACCATGAGCACCTGATCCGCCCTGTCAACGGGAGCGAGATTCCGAGGGCGCGTGGTCTATGATCCGGGAACCGATGTTGCGCGGGCTGGAGATGATCGCGGTCCTCGACAACCTCGACGAGGGGATCGTGGTCGCGAGTCGTGACGGCGCCGCGCACCACTGGAACCGCGCGGCGATCATGCTCCACGGGCTGGCCAGCAAAGACGACGTCCCGACGCCGGCCCAGTTTGGCGAGCGCTACCGGTTCTCCACGCTCGACGGCCGACCGCTGCCGGCGCCCCAGTGGCCGCTCGAGCGCATCCTGAGCGGCGAGATCGTCGACAGCACCGAGCTCCTGGTCAGCCGCGTCGCGGGGGGCTGGTCCCGCGTCCTGTCGTACCGCGGGGCGCTGGTCCACGCGGTCCAAGGCGGCCGCGACCTCGCGATGATGCTGATCACCGACGTCAGCGAGCGCGATGCCGGCCGGCGCTCGCTGGCCCGCGAGGAACAGCGCCAGGAGCTCTTGCTCGAGGCCGCCCGCACGCTGGTGGGCGCGGCTCGCATCGATGGGCCCGAGGTGGTGACGCTTCACGAGCGCGTGGTCGCACACCTCGACGCCGATCGCATGTTTCACGGCCGGCTGCGGCGGGCCCAGTCGCTGATCGAGACCGTCGTCATCATCGGCGTGCCGCCCGAGGTGGCGGCTAGCAGGCCGACCCTGGGTCTCGACGACTCGCTGGCCGGACGGATCGCGCGGTCCAACCAAGCGGTGGTGCTCGACGCTGCCGAGCTCGCTGCCGATCCCCACGGCGCGGCGTCGCTCAGCGCGGGCGGGCGCGCGTACTACGGACAGCCGCTGCGCGCGCGCGACGGCCGCGTCCTGGGCACGCTGTCGTACCTGCGGTCGCGCGCCGACTCGTTCAACGACGGCGAGGTCCGCTTCCTGCAGACCTTCAGCCATCTGGTCGCGACGGCGATGGAGCGCATCGACGCCGAGGCCGCGCTCAGCGAGCGCGACACCCAGCTCCGGCTGGTGCTGGCCCAGGCTCCGGTGATCCTGTGGAGCACCGACTGCGACCTCCGGTTGGTGTGGGCTGGTGGCCTCGCGCTCACCCGGGTCGGCGTCGACCCGGCGGCGGTGGTGGGCCGGCGCATCATCGAGCTGTTCCCCGAGCGCATCTTGCCGGCCGGGCGCCAGGCCAAAGCGCTGGCCGGCGAGATCGTCGAGTTCGAAGGCGAGTTCGTCGGGCTCATCATGCGCGCGGTGATCGTGCCCTTGCGCGACGACACCGGCGCGGTGATCGGCACCGTCGGCGTCGCGGTCGACGTGACCGCCAACCACGCGGCCGAGCGCGCGATGCGCCAGGCCAACGCCGAGCTCGAGGACCGGGTGACCGTGCGCACCTCCGAGCTGCGCGCCGCCAACGCCGAGCTCGAGAGCTTCGCGTACGCGGTGGCCCACGATCTGCGCGCGCCGCTACGCGCGGTCGCCGGCTTCACCCGCGCCGTGCTCGAGGACTACGGCCCGCACCTGCCGGCCGCCGGCCAGGACATGCTCGGCGACGTGATCGCCGCCGCCCACACGATGGGCGATCTCATCGACGGCCTGCTCGCGCTGTCCCGGCTGACCCGCGCCGAGCTGGTCCACGATCCGCTGGACCTGTCGGCGATGGCCCACGACCTCGTGCGCGAGCTGCGGCGCGGCGAGCCGGACCGCCAGGTCGCGGTGACGATCGAGGCCGGGCTTCACGCGCGCGGCGACCGCCGGCTGGTCGCGGCGCTGCTTCGCAACCTGCTGCAAAACGCGTGGAAGTACACCGGGCGCACCCCGGCGGCGACCATCGCGGTGCGCCGCGAGGTCCGCGACGGCGTGCCCGGCTTTGCGGTCGTCGACAACGGCGCCGGGTTCTCGATGGAGCACGCCGGCAAGCTGTTCTTGCCGTTCCAGCGCCTGCACCGCCAGGACGAGTTCCCCGGGATCGGCATCGGGCTCGCCACCAGCTTGCGCATCGTGCGTCGGCACGGCGGCACCATCGTTGGCACCGGCGCGCCGGGCGCGGGTGCGTGCTTGTGGTTCACGCTACCACCCACCACTGATCCCGAGGCTGCATGACCCGAGGCCACATCCTGCTCGTCGAGGACAACCAGTCGGACGAGCGCTTGACCCTGCGCGCGCTCGGCAAGATCAAGGTCGCCAACGTCATCGACGTGGTGCGCGACGGCCAGCAGGCCCTCGACTACCTGTTCGCCGAGGGCGAGTTCGCGAGCCGGGCCGGTGGACCGCCGCCGGTGGTGGTGCTGCTCGATCTCAACCTGCCGCGGGTCAGCGGCCACGACGTGTTGATCCGCCTGCGCGCCGACCCCCGCACCCGGTTGGTGCCGGTGGTGGTGCTGACCTCGTCTGACGAAGATCGTGATCGGGTCGCGGCCTACGGCTGCGGCGCCAACAGCTTCGTGCGCAAGCCGGTGGTGTTCGAGGAGTTCGCCGACACCATCGGGCGCATTGGCCTCTACTGGCTCATCACCAACGCGCCGCCCTGAGCCGCGGCGCTGGCGTACGATACGGTGATGTTCGTCCTCGGTGGTTATCAGTCGGACTTCGCGCGCAACCTGGCGCGTGAGGGCAAGGACCTCGGCGAGCTGACCTTCGTGTCCGACCTGCGGGACGACACCAGCGAGTGTCAGATCTTCGCGGCCGACCGTCTCGCCGACCGGCCGATCGCGCGGGTCCGCTTGCCCGAGCGGATCTGCGCGGGCAGCCATGCCTGCTGGGCGCCGACCGGTGGATGACGCGCTGATCCTCGGTGGCGTGCGCACGCCGCGCGGGAAGGGCTCGCCACGAGGCGCGCTCGCTGGCGTGCCGCCGGTCGAGCTGGTGACCCAGCTCCTCGAAGCGCTGGTCGAGCGCGGCGTGGCCCGCGACGCCATCGACGACGTGGTCGTCGGCTGCGCGTCGCAGCTGGGCGTGCAGGGCGGCAACCTGGCCCGCATGGCCGCGCTGGCCGCCGGTCTCGACGAGCGCACCGGCGGCGCGATGGTGAACCGGTTCTGCGCGTCGGGCCTCGACGCGATCGCGGGCGCCGCGGCGCGGGTGCGGGCCGGCGACGCCGACCTGGTGGTCGCGGGCGGCGTCGAGTCGTGCTCGCAGCTGGCGCTGTTCGCCGACGCCGGCCCGTGGTGGAGCCATCCGATCGGCGCCTTGCACATGGGCATCGCGGCCGACCTCGCCGCCACCCTCGACCGCACGTCGCGCCTCACGCTCGATCGCTACGCCGCGACCACCCGCGCCAAGGCCCGCGCCGCCGCTGCGGCCGGTTCGCTGGGCGCGTGGAGCGTGCCGGTGCGCGGCGCCGACGGCGCGATCGCGCTGGCCGCCGACGAGCTGCTCGGCTTCGCGCCCACCGACGACGATCTGGCCGCGCTCGAGCCCGCCTTCGCCGCGATCGGCGCCCAGGGCCAGGACGCCACCGTGCTCGCGTACTACCCGCAGCTCGCGGTGTTGGCCCACGATCACACCCGGGCGTCGTCGCCGGCGCTGGCCGACGGCGCGGCGCTGGTCGCGATCGGCAACCTGGCCACCGCCGAGCGGCTCGGGCTCACGCCCCACGCCCGCATCGTGAGCGCGGTGACGGTGGCCGGCGATCCCGTCGCGATGCTCACCGCCGGGCAGGACGCGGTCGTGAAGCTCCTGGGTCGGGCCGGGTTGCGCGCCGACGATGTCGCGGTCTTCGAGCTGGCCGAGGCCTTCGCGGCGCTGTGCGTGCGCTTCCAGCGCGACCTCGGCGTCGGCGACGATCGCCTCAACCCCGACGGCGGCACGATCGCGCTCGGCCATGCCTTCGGCGCCACCGGCGCCATCCTCCTGGGCAACGTCGCGCTCCAGCTAGCCCGTCGCGGCGAGCGCTGGGGGATCGCGGCGGTGAGCGGCGCGGCCGGGGTCGGGGCGGCGGTCCTGGTCGAAGCCTTCGCGTAGCAACGACCGGATGGCGTCGCCGTCAGCGACAAGGTCAAGATCGAGATCGCGGCCGAACCCACCCTCGCGGCCTGAGCCCGGCGCGGCCTTTCCGCTGTAGGATGCGCGGCCACAGTGGAAGCCGTCATCGCCAAGGCCCGGGTGCTCGTCGAGGCCCTGCCGTTCATCTCGGAGTTTCGCGGCAAGACCGTGGTCGTGAAGATCGGCGGGGCTGCCCTCGAAGATCACCGGCTGCGGGCCCGCTTCGCCGAGGATCTCATCCTCCTGGACTGGGTCGGGATCCACGTCGTCGTCGTCCACGGCGGCGGCAAGCAGATCACCAACCTCCTCGACCGGCTCGGCCATCAGGCCACGTTCATCGATGGCCAGCGCGTCACCGATGGGCCGGCCCTCGAGGTCGTCGAGATGGTGCTGGGCGGCTCGCTCAACCAAGAGCTGGTCCGCCTCATCAACTTCATGGGCGGCGCCGCGGTCGGCCTCACCGGCTGCGATGGTGGGCTGGCTCGGGCCGAGATCCGGCGCCCCGAGCTGGGCCTGGTCGGCGAGATCACCGCGATCGATCGGCTCGCCATCGATCGGCTGGTGTCCGACTTCATCCCGGTGGTCGCGCCGATCGCGACCGGCCCCGACGGCAACGCGCTCAACGTCAACGCCGACGTCTTCGCGGCCCGGCTGGCCCAGGCGCTGGGCGCCGAGAAGCTGGTGCTGCTCACCGACATCGCCGGCGTCCTCGACAGCGACGGCGCGCTGCTGTCGAGCCTCACCGACGCGCAGGCCCGCGAGCTGATCGCGCGCGGCGTGATCCGCGGCGGCATGATCCCCAAGGTCGAGAACGCGCTCGCGGCGCTGGCCGCGGGCGTCAGCAAGATCCACATCATCGACGGCCGGCTGGAGCACGCGCTCCTGCTCGAGATCTTCACGCAGGCCGGCGTCGGCACCCAGCTGGTACCAGGAGCCACGTCATGACCACCTCGCACACCCAGGCCGAGCTGCTCGCGATCGCCGATCGCACCTTCATCAAGAACTACCGCCAGCAGCCCATCGTCCTCACCCGCGGCGCCGGCTGCGAGGTCTGGGACGTCGCCGGCACCCGCTTCCTCGACATGACCGCGGGCATCGCGGTGTGCTGCCTCGGCCACGCCCATCCCGAGCTGACCGAGCGGCTATCCGCGCAGCTGGGACGCCTGACCCACGTCTCGAACCTGTACTGGAACGAGCCGCAGATCCTCGCCGCCGAGGCGATCACGCGGCTGTCCTTCGCCGATCGCGTGTTCTTCTGCAACTCGGGCGCCGAGGCCAACGAGGGCGCGATCAAGCTGGCGCGCCGCTACCAGAGCCTGGTCGCGGGTGCGCCCGAGCGCACGACGATCATCGCCGCGACCCACAGCTTCCACGGTCGCTCGATCGCGACGGTGTCGATCACCGGCCAGCCCAAATACCGCGAGGGTTTCGGCCCGCTGTTCGAGCTGGTCGAGTTCGTGCCGTTTGGCGATCTGGCCGCGGCGGTTGCGGCCATCGAGCGGCCGACCGCGTGCGCGATCATCGTCGAGCCGATCCAGGCCGAGGGCGGCATCTTGGTGCCGCCGCCCGGCTACCTGCGCGGCCTGCGCGCCGCCTGTGACGCCGCCGGCGTGCTGCTCATCTTCGACGAGGTCCAGACCGGGGTCGGCCGCACCGGCCGGTGGTGGGGCCACCAGCACGACGACGTCACGCCCGACGTGATGACCCTGGCCAAGGGTCTCGGCGGAGGCATCCCGGTCGGCGCGCTGTGCGCCACCGACAAGGCCGCGACCGGGCTCTCGGTCCAAGCCGGCGGCGCGGTGCCTCACGGCTCGACCTTCGGCGGTAACCCGTTGGCCACCGCCGCGGTCAGCGCCGTCCTCGAGATCATCGAGCGTGACGGGTTGGTCGCGCGCGCCGCGACCCAGGGCGAGTATCTGGGCCGCAAGCTCGACGCGCTGCGAGCCGCGCGGCCCGAGCTGGTCCTCGAGACCCGCGGTCGCGGGCTCCTGCGCGGCATCGCGATCGCCGGCACGCCCGCGCCGATCATCGCGCGCTGTCGCGAGCTGGGCGTGCTGCTGTCGCTGGCCGGCTCCAACGTCATCCGCTTCGCGCCCGCGTTCGTGGTCAGCGACGCCCAGCTCGACGAGGCGGTCGCGATCCTCGACCGCGCGCTCGGCGAGCTCGGAGGCAAGTCGTGACCCACTTCGTCAGCATCGCCGACCTCGATCGCGACGGGCTGATCGCGCTCTTGGACGCCAGCGCCGCTTGGAAGCGCGCGCGGCCCCACCCGCCCGCGGTCTGGCTGGCCGGCAAGCACGTCGCGCTGGTGATGGAGAAGGCGTCGACCCGCACCCGGGTCAGCTTCGAGGTCGCGGTCCGCGAGCTCGGCGGTCACGCCACGCTCCTCACCAGCGACGGCACCCAGCTCGGCCGCGGCGAGCCCATCGAGGACACCGCGCGCGTCCTGTCGCGCTATGTCCACGCGATCGTGTTCCGCACCTTCGGCGCCGCGCGCCTCGCGCAGCTGGTGGCCGCGTCGACGGTGCCGGTCATCAACGCGCTCACCGACCGCGAGCACCCCTGTCAGATCATCGCCGACCTGCTCACGATCCGCGAGCAGCTCGGCACCCTCGACGGCGTGAAGGTCGCGTGGATCGGCGACGGCAACAACATGGCGCTCAGCTGGATCCACGCCGCGCGCCGGCTCGGCCTCCACCTGACCCTGGCGTGCCCGACCGGCTATCAGCCCGACCTCGCCGACCTCGCCGACGCGCCGACCGTGCAGGTGGTGACCGATCCGATCGCCGCGGCCCACGGCGCCGACGTAGTCATGACCGACGTGTGGGCGTCGATGGGGCAGGAGGGCGAGGCCGCTCGACGCCAGGCCGCGTTCGCCGGCTATCTCGTCGACGACGCGCTCCTGGCCCACGCCTCGGCTCGCGCGATCGTGCTGCATTGCTTGCCGGCCCACCGCGGCGAGGAGATCTCGGCCGGCGTGATGGACGGACCGCGCGGCGCCGCGATCTGGGACCAGGCCGAGAACCGCCTGCACTGCCACAAGGCCATCCTCGAGCTGGCGATGATGGGCATCGCCGCTGGACCGTGATCGCCGTCGCCTCGCGGCATGCTAGCGTCGCGACACGCGATGAGTGTGGTGCCGCATGAGATTCCCGACGTCGGCGCGACCAGCCAGCGGCTGAAGCAGAACCCGCGCTTCGATCCGCTCAAGGCTGGCTTTGGCACCGAGGAGTACTTCGTGTGGTCGCGCTTCGACGGCGCGACGACGGTGAAGGACCTCATCCTCATGACCGGCCTCGCGGTCGATCGTGCGATCGCGATCGTGCGGCAACTGCGGCGCGCCGGCGCGATCCTCGTGCCGCATGAGGAGGCACCCGCGAGCGGCCAGGCCGCGACGGTGCCGTCGACGTCGCGCACCCAGACCACGCCGATGCGCCGCATGACGCCGTCCAGTGGTTCGGTCTTGCCGGCACCCGGGACCCTGCCTGCGCTCGTGGCGTCGGGCGGCTCGTCGACCACCACGGCCTCGGTGGCGCGACCCGATCCAACCCGCCGCCCCGGCAACCTGCCGGTCACCACGCCGCCGCACTTCTCGGATCCGACACGCGCCACCATGCCGGGCATCCCGTCGATGCTGCGCTCGCAGTTGGGCGAGGCCGCCGCGGTCAAGGGCCCCAAGGTCGCGGCCGCGCTGCCACCGCTGGACACCCCGTCGCTCGCCGAGCGCGCGATGCACGCCGAGCCCGGCGATCTCTCCTTGGACGAGAAGACCCGCATCCTGGTCGGGCTGCGCTTGGTCGCGACCCAGGATCCCTGGGTGCTCGTCGGCGTGCCGGTTGGCACCGACAAGCGCGACATCAAGCGGGCGTTCTTCGAGCGCAGCAAGCTGTTCCACCCCGATCGCTTCTACGGCCGCAAGCTCGCCACCTGGGAGGCTCGCATCAACACGGTCTTCGAGGCGATGTCGACCGCCCACGGCGAGCTGATGGATCCCCGGACCGCGCGCCGCGAGGACTCGGGCGCGACCGCGCCGCAGAGCCCGACCGAGTACGCCGCCGAGCTGTTCGACCGCGCGTGCTTGGCCGAGGTGTCGAGCGAGCTGGCCTCGGCCATGAAGCTCTTCGCCGCCGCGGTGAAGCTCGATCCCTTGGCCCGCTACCTGCGGCGTGCCGCGAGCTGCGCGCTGGCCGCCGGCGAGCTACAGGCCGCCCTCGATCACGCCCGCAAGGCGACCGCCCTCGAGCCGTCGGATCCCTCGATCGCGCGGACCCTGGCGCGCGCGCTGCGCGCCCTCGAGCGCCTCGACGACGCCGAGGAGGTCCTGGTGATGGCGCTGGCCATGAAGAACGAGAACGACACGCTGTCGTCCGAGCTCGCGGCCGACCTGGGCGTGGTCCGCGCCGCGTTAGCACGTCGCTAGCACGTCGCTGCACGTCGCTGACCGACTCGGGTGCGGCTTGAGGCGCGACACCGCGGCTACCCGTCGCGACGGTGGCTACCCGTCGCTGGCTCGTCGCTGCGCTGGGCTGTTTCGGGCCCCAAAGCTGGCCAGCTTCGCCGAAGCCTGCGAAGCTCGGCTTCCATGGCGACCGACAAGGTCATCGGCATCGATCTCGGGACGACGAACTCGTGTGTAGCGATCGTCGAGAACGGGACGCCCGCTGTCATCCCCAACCGCGGCGGCTACAAGACGACGCCGTCGATGGTCGCCATCGCCGAGAACGGCAAGCGCCTCGTCGGCCACATCGCGAAACGGCAGGCGATCACCAACGCCGAGAACACGGTCTACGCGTCCAAGCGCCTCATCGGTCGCAAGTGGGGCTCGTCCGCGGTCCGGCAGTCGCTCGAGACCGTGCCCTACCGCATCGTCGAGGGGCCGCACGATGACGTCCGGGTGATGCTGCGCGATCAGGTCTTCTCGGTCCCCGAGATCGCCGCGTACATCCTGCAGGAGATGAAGCTCATCACCGACGAGTACCTCGGTGAAGAGGTGCGAAAGGCGGTCGTGACGGTGCCGGCGTACTTCAACGACGCCCAGCGCCAGGCCACCAAGGATGCCGGTCGGGTCGCCGGCCTCGACGTCATCCGCATCATCAACGAGCCGACCGCGGCCGCGCTGGCCTACGGCTTCGGCAAGACCATGGAGCGCCGCATCGCGGTCTACGACCTCGGCGGTGGCACCTTCGACATCTCGATCCTCGAGATCGGCAACGGCGTGTTCGAGGTCATCTCGACCGCCGGCGACACCTTCCTCGGCGGCGAGGACTTCGATCGCCGCATCATCGACTGGCTGGTCGCCGGGTTCCAGCGCGAGCACAAGATCGATCTGCGCAAGGACAAGATGGCGCTGCAGCGGCTCAAGGACGTGGCCGAGAAGGCCAAGTGCGAGCTGTCGAGCGTCCGCGAGACCGAGATCAACCTGCCGTTCATCATCTCGACCGGCCGCAACGAGGCGCTGCACCTTCAGGCCACGCTCACCCGTGAGAAGCTCGAGGAGCTCACCGCCGATCTCATCGAGCGCACGATCGACATCTGCGCCCGCACCCTCGAGGATGCCGAGATCGCCAAAGGGGACCTCGGGGACGTCATCCTGGTCGGCGGCATGACCCGCATGCCGCTGTGTCAGCAGCGGGTCGCCGAGTTCTTCGGCGTCGAGCCCGGCAAGGGCGTCCATCCCGACGAGGTCGTCGCGCTGGGCGCCGCCATCCAGGCCGCCGCGCTCACCGACGACAAGCACGACATCTTGCTGCTCGACGTCACGCCGCACTCGCTCGGCATCATGATCGTCGGCGGGTACTTCCATAAGCTCATCGAGCAGAACACCACGGTGCCGACCTCGAAGTCGCACGTCTTCACGACCGTCAAGGACAGCCAGACCTCGGTGAAGATCCTCGTGCTGCAAGGCGAGAGCGATCGCGCTGAGGAGAACGAGCTGCTCGGCGAGTTCGTGTTGACCGGCCTGCGACGGGCGCCCCGCGGCGAGGTCGAGATCGAGGTGACGTTCCACATCTCGGCTGACGGCATCGTGTCGGTGACCGCCCGCGATCTCGAGACCGGTCTCGAGCAGTCGATCACGGTGACCGCGACCAGCGGCCTCACCGAGGACGAACTGCGCAAGATGGTGGACGCCAACAAGGACTACATGGTCGAGGTTCGCTCGGGCCAGGAGCTCGACAAGGCCCGCCACAGCGCCGAGAAGGTCCTCGACGAGGTCGAAGCGTTGTTCCCGCGGGTCAGCGAGATCATCAGCGGCTCGGATTTTGGACAGGATGCGATCAAGAAGGCGCGCAGCGTGATGGAGCGGGTGCGGGGCGCCATTGCCGCCAAGGATCTGGCGGGGCTCACCGACGGCACCGAGGCGCTGTCGCGGACCCTGAACATGTTCCGCGGCGTGGTCTCGAAGACCGCTGGGTGACGCCTGCATGACCTCGCCGACAGCCCGCGCCGAGCTCGATCGGCTGGTCGCCGACGGCCTCGATCGGTATCGTCGCGGCGACCTCGACGGCGCGCTGACGGCGTGGGAGGCCGCGCTGCAGGCGGTGCCCGGCGACAGTCGCGCGCTTGGCTACGTCGACTACGTTCGGCAGCACTACGACCAGCTGATCGTCGACGCGCCCTCGCCGATCGCCGAGCTGCTGGTGCCCTTCGAGCTGGGCACCATCGGCGACTCCGACGACTACGAGATCTCGGTGTCGCGTCCCCACGCGTCGCCGATGACCTGGAAGGGAGCGCGCTTGGCCGAGCCCGGCTTCGACGACGGCTGGCCGATGGAGAGCGAGCGCACCGGCGTCGGCGTGGTCACCGCGGTCGCGCTCGACGATGACTACGAGAGCCTCACGTTGGGTCAGGCCGGCCGCTCGGATCCGGCGCTGCGGGTCCCAGCCGCCGCCGACCCCGGCGAGTCGACCGCCAGCGGCTACCAGCGAGTCGCCTTGCATCAGCGACCCACGGTCGACCTGTCCTTTGACTTCGGCGGACGCGAGCTCACCGGCGAGCCCACCATCGATCGCGCGATGATGCCGCGGCCGGCCCGGCGCACCGCGCCGATGGGCGTCACCCAGCCGATCCCACCGGCTCGGACCGGCACGCTGCAGACCTTGCGCGGCGGCGCGACGCGCCCGCCCGCCCCGGCGCGCCCGCGCCCGGCGCCGTCACCGTCGGCTGCCCTCGATGCCTTCGATGACCTCGAGCTGGGCCTGGCGCTCGATCTCGATCTGCCGGGGTCACCGCTCGAGCTCGGCATCGAGACCCTGACACCTGGCCTCGAGCCCTTGCCGGCGCCGGCGCTGCCGCCCGATCAGCGGCCGGTTCACGTCGAAGAGCTGCGCCTGCCGCCGCCGACCTCGACCCGCACGCGCACCATCGACAACGACGATCTCGCGCCACCGCTGCCGCCGCTGTCGACGCTGGGCGGGCCGTCGGTCCAGCTCCTCGCCGAGATCGATCGCGATCGTCCGCGCGGTGAGAGCGCCGACGCCGCCGCCCGCCGCCGCATCATCCGCCTCATCGAGCGGGCTCGCGCCGAGGCCAACGGCGGCGATCCCGCGCAGGTCATCGTCGCGATCGAGTTGGCGCTGGCCGAGGCGCCCGACAGCGCGGTCGCCCAGAAGCTCATCCACAAGAACCGCGACGGGTTGCTCGACTGCTACTACCGCTGCTTCGGCAGCCTCGAGCGCCGTCCGGTGGTGACCGGTAGCCTCGCGGATCTCAAGACCAGCGGCGTCGATCCCCGCGCCGCGTTCCTGCTGTCGCGCATCGACGGCATGCTCACCTTCGACGAGCTGCTCGACGTCGCCGGCATGGGGCGCCTCGAGGCCTGCCGCCACCTGGCGAACCTGATGGGCCGCGGCCTGGTGCGCAGCACATGAGGGTCACCCGGGTCACCAACCAGAAGCGTGCGCTCCACGTCGGGCGGATGTCGCGGCTGCGGGTCTTGGCCGGCGCCGATGCCGGCCTCGAGCTCGATCTGCCGCCGATCGGCGTCGTGGTCGGCGCCGATCCGGGATGCGACGTCGCGCTCACCGATCCGTCGGTGTCGAGCCGGCATTGCACGATCGCGCCGACCTCGGCCGGCTTCACCGTCGTCGATCTCGGCTCCAAGAACGGCACGTCAATCGACGGGGTCGCGGTCGGCAAGGTCACCGCGCCGCCCGGTGCGGTGGTCCGGGTCGGCCACTCGCTGTTGCAGCTCCTGCCCGCCGACGAGATGGTCGCCATCCCGCCCTCGACGCGCGATCACTTCGGCGCCATGTGGGGCGACAGCCCGGGCATGCGGCAGGTCTTCGCGCTGCTCGAGCGCGCGGCCCGCACCGACGCGTCGATCTTGCTGCTCGGCGAGAGCGGCTGCGGCAAGGAGCTGGCAGCCCGGGCAGTTCACGACGAGGGCCCGCGCAAGGACGGACCCTTCGTGGTCTTCGACTGCGGCGCCGCCACCGACACGCTCATCGAGAGCGACCTGTTCGGCCACGTCCGCGGCTCGTTCACCGGGGCCGCCGGCGATCGCCAAGGCGCCTACGCGGCGGCCCACGGCGGGACCTTGTTCCTCGACGAGATCGGCGACCTGCCGATCAGCCTGCAGCCCAAGCTCCTGCGCATGCTCGAGGCCGGCGAGGTCGTCCCGTTGGGCTCGCGCAAGCCCGAGCGCTACGACGTGCGCGTCGTCGCCGCGACCCACCGCGACGTGTTCGGCGAGGTCGCCAAGGGCGGGTTCCGCGGCGACCTCTACTACCGGCTCGCGGTCGTCGAGATCCACCTGCCGCCGCTGCGCTCGCGCCGCGAGGATCTCAAGAAGCTCATCGCGATCTTCCTCGAGCGCGCCGGCGCGGGCCACCTGGTGGCGTCGATCGGCGGGCCGTCGTTCGATCGCCTCGCCGCCTACCACTGGCCCGGCAACGTGCGCGAGCTGCGCAACGTCATCACCCGCGCGGTCGCGCTGGCTGGGCCGGCCCACGAGTTCTTCGAGCTGCCGATCCTGTTGCGGCCCACCATCGCCGCGCCGGTCGCCGAGGTCGCGGCGGTGCGCGCGGATCGCCCGTTCCACGTCGCCAAGGACGAGGTCGTCGACCGCTTCGAGCGGGCGTACCTCACCGATCTCGTCGAGCGCGCTAGCGGCAACCTGTCGGCCGCGGCCCGCACCGCCGGCCTCGAGCGGAAGTTCCTGTACCGGCTCCTCGAGCGCAACGGCCTGCGCACCAAGGCCGCGGGCGCTGCGCCCGACGCTGACCCCGACCCCGACCCCGACCCCGACCCCGACGAGTAGCGTCGCCAGCGCGCGCGGCGTCAGCCCAGCGGATCGATGGTCTCGTCGAGTGATGAGTCGGCGCCATTGGCGGCCTCGGCGCGCTGGGCCCGACGCGCGGCCTTGGCGGCCTTGAGCGCGGCCACCACGTTGTCCGCGTAGTCGGCGAAGGGCGGGCACGCGATGCCGGTGCCGGCCAGGAGCGCGCGGGCGTGGCGCGGCGAGTAGGTCACCGACGTGGTGAGCAGCGCGAGCATGCCAGCCGGGACCCGCGCGAACCGGGTCACGCCCGGCGTGCGCAGGAACATGCGGGCCAGCCCCGACGGGAGCGAGCCGCGCGGCGCGCGCAGGCCGGCGAGGGCCGCGACGTGCTCGAGGATGGTGCGCACCGGCAGCGGATCGGGATCGACCAGGTGAAAGGTCGCGCCGGCCGCGCGCTCGTCGAGGGCGAGCTGGTGCCCAGCTGCGACCACGAAGGCGATCGGCACCAGGTGGAACGGGGCGGCGCCGCCGCCGGGCAGGGGCAGCCGCACCGGCCACGGGTTGGTCGCGATGTAGGCCAGGACCGCGGTCGCGCTGTCGTCTCGCACCGGGTGGTCGGCGTGCTCGCCGGCCCGCTCGTCGACGACGTGGCCCACTCGCAGCACCGTGACCGGCAGGCGGTGTCTCGCGGCGACCGCGGTCCGCTCGGCGTCAAACAGCGCCCGATCGTCGGGCGTGCGGAAGCCCTGGCCGCACTCGAGCTCGTCCTCGAGGACGACGCCGTCGCGATCGCCGGAGACCCGGATCGACGACCAATGGATCAGGCGGCGCAGGTGCGGCGCGTCGGCGGCCAGCTCGACCACGCTGCGGGTGCCCTCGACGCGGTGGCGCCGACGCTCGCGGGCGTCGTGGCCGATCGGCGACAGCGGCGCGACGTGGTGGATCGTCGTCACCACCGCGGCGAGCGCGCGGTACTCGTCGGTCGAGAGCCCCAGGTCCATCGCCGCCACGTTGCCCACCAGGAGCCGCACCCGGGCGCGACCGAGCCCGCCGAGACGGGCCTCGGTGTGGGCCGCGAACTCGGCGGGCACCACCAGGTGGACGTGGGACGTGAGGTCGCGGGCCAAGATGTGCTCGAGGAGTCGCATCGGCGTCGCCGCCGGCAGGCCGGTGATCAGGATCTCCTCGACCGCCTCGACCTCGGGCGGCGGCGCGGTCAGCTGGCCGAAGCGCCCCTCGAGCGAGAGCCACAGCGTCTCGACCGCGGTCGCGAGCGCCGCGCGATCACCGGCGTTGTCGATGACCCAGGTCGCGACGGCGAGCTTGGCCGCGAGCGGCAGTTGGGCCTCGAGGCGCGCGCTCACCGCCTCGGCGTCGAGGGCATCGCGGGCGCCCAGGCGCTGGGCCTGTACCTCGGGCAGCGCGGCGACCACGATGACGCCGTCCATCGTGCGGTGCAGCTGGTTCTCGATCAGCAGCGCGGCCTCGTAGAACACCACCGGTGCGCCCGCCGCGGCCAGGCGCGCGATCGCGGCCTGGCTGGCCGCGGCGATCCGCGGATGGGTGATCGCGTTGAGGTCGCGCCGCGCGTGGGGATCCGCGAACACGATCGCGCCCAGCGCCTTGCGATCGAGCGTGCCGTCGGCGTCGACGATCGTCATCCCGAAGCGCGCGACCAGCTCGCCGAACCCCGGCTGGCCCGGCGCCACGACGTCGCGCGCGACCTGGTCGGCGTCGACGAGCGCCGCGCCGCGAGCGCGCAACATCGCCGCGACCGTGCTCTTGCCGCTGGCGATGCCGCCGGTGAGCCCCAGGACCTTGACCACGCGATCTCGTAACACGAAGCGGTCGTCGTGCGAGGATGCGTCGGTGCACCCTCGCTGGATCGCCCTCGCGATCGTCGGGTTGTCGCTCGGCGCGCGCCGCGACTACGTCGGCTCGAAGGTGTGCGGCGCCTGTCATCCCGCCGAGCTCGCGGCCTGGCAAGCCACCGCCCATGCCGACGCCGAGCCGGCGGTGCCCTCGGGCGTCGCGCGCTGTCGGGCCTGTCACTCGACCGGCGATGCGCCAGTCGGCACCGCGTATTTCCCCGACGTGGGCTGCGAGGCGTGTCACGGTCCCGGCGCCGCCTACGCCGCCGACGATGTCATGCGCGATCCCATGCTGGCCCGTCAGCTCGGGCTGGTGAACCTCGCCGATCCCACCGTGCGCGCCGCTCGCTGCGCGCGCTGTCACGCTGGCCCATCGACGCGCCTGGTGCCGATCGATCTGACCCTACCTGCGCACCCGGTTGGTATCGCTTCGACCCCGGACGTGCGATAGCCACGCGATGCGTCCGCGCGCGGCCAGCTTCGTCATCTCCGCGACTCGACCGGCCGATTTCCCACCCGGCGATCTGCCCGAGGTCGCTTTCGCCGGCCGCTCCAACGTCGGCAAGTCGTCGCTCATCAACGCGCTGACCGACCACGCCGGCCTGGCCCGCACCTCGCGCACGCCCGGTCGCACCCGGCTGCTCAACTGGTTCCGCGTCGAGACCGGCAAGGTGGTCGCCGGCCACGACGCGCTGCACTTCGTCGACCTGCCGGGCTACGGCTACGCGGCGGTCGATCGCGATCTGCGGGCGTCGTGGCGTCCGCTCATGGAGAGCTACCTCGGTGAGCGCCCGGCGCTGCGCGCGGTCGTGCTGCTCATGGACATCCGCCGCGAGGTGTCCCACGACGAGCTCGACTTCGTGCCCTGGCTCCTCGAGCGCAAGCTCGCGGTCATCCCGGTCATGACCAAGGCCGACAAGCTCGGCAAGGCCCAGCGTCTGCCCATCGCCGCCGCGGTCAAGCGCGACCTCGGGCTGCCCCGGATGCCGCTCCTGTTTTCGGCCCAGGACAAGCTCGGCATCGACGAGCTGTGGAAGGCGATCTTCGCCGGGCTCAAGCGTGGCTGAGCTGCGGGTGGGCCCGGCCACCGCGGCCGACCTCGACGCCATCGACGAGATCTCTCGGCATTCGTTCAAGAGCGCCTGGCCGCGCCAGAGCTTCGTCGACGAGCTCGAGCGCGCCCACGGTCGCCTCATCGTCGCGCGCGACCGCGACGTCCTGGGCTACCTCAACTACTGGCTGGTCGCCGACGAGGTCCACCTGCTCGCGATCGCCACCCACCCCGACGCGCGTCGTCGCGGCATCGCCGCTCGCCTGATGCAGCACCTGGTCGAGGCCGCCCGTGACGCCCGCGTCGTGACGCTCGAGGTGCGCGCGTCGAACCGGCCCGCCATCGCGCTGTACGAACGCTTCGGCTTCGCCGCCGCTGCCACCCGTCGCGGTTACTACGGCGCCGACAACGAGGACGCCCTGGTCATGCTGCGCTCGCGCGGACCGACGACCCTGTCAGTCAGCGAGTGAAGGGGTAGCGCAACGCGGTCGCCGAGGGGCTCGCGTCGCTCGCCAACCGCGTCGCGTGAGCGGTCACCGGGGCCGGTCGTCGTCGTCGGCGGCGGCGTCGCGACCGTCGCCGAGCCAACCCTTGCGGCGGAAGAACAAGAGCATCAGGCCGGCGATCATCGCCATGAGCAGCAGCAGCGTCGGGTAGGCCCACGACGACCGCAGCTCCGGCAGGTTCGTGAAGTTCATGCCGTACAGCCCGGCCAGGAAGGTCAACGGGATGAAGATGCTCGCCATGATGGTCAGGACCTTCATCACCTCGTTCGTGCGCGCGCTGATCACCGAGAGAGATAGGTGTTGAGCAGCCCGCTGACCAGCTCGCGCTGCGAGTCGATCACGTCGACGAGCTGCACGCCTGGTCGTAGGTGTCGCGGAGGTAGACCCGGACCTCGTCGGAGATCGCGGGATAAGTCTCGCGAATCATCCGGCCGATCGCCTCGCGCTGAGGGAACCGGCCGCGCTGGAGCTGCGCGAGGAGTGCCTTCATGGTGTTGATGTGCTCGAGGGCCCGCGGCGTCGCGTACGCGAGGTAGCCGGGACCGGCGGTCCGGATCGGGCCCAGCCCGTCGCGGACCCGCATCCGCACCGGTTCGAGGACGCGCTCGATGTCGTGCTCGTCGATGCGCACCGCGTCGTAGCAGATGGCGCGGATCTTCGGTGGCGGCGCTGACGCGGGCACGACCAGCGTGCCGGGACGAGCCCACCGCCGGGTGCCGCTTCTGGAAACGTCGCGCGGGCCAGCAGGCGCAACCCTCGCTCGGCTCTCGGCCGGTGGTCCGTCGGCTCGGCCATGTGCGAGTGTCGCACGACCCTCGCGCGCCGCCACTTGCCGCGGGTGCGCGAACCGGGCGGCGACCTGACGACCGTCGGTCTGGAAACTACAGGTGGCCGCCGATGGGGACTGACGACTGATCGCGCGTGAGCAAGATGACGCTGGTCACCGCACCGGCGACGATCACGCCGGCGGCCGCCGCGACCCACCACTTCGCGTACCAGGCGCTGCCGCCGCGGCCCGGCTGCTGGAGCTCGGCGTCGACGTCGATCTGACCGTCGGCCGGCACCGCCACCGAGGCGCGGAACGGCGAGAAGCCGGCCTTCTTGATCTCGATCGGGTAGCGCGACGGTGCCGGCACCCGGATCGCCGGCAGCGGCGACTGGCCGCGCGAGGTGCCGCCGACCCAGATCTCGGCGCCAGCCACGTTCACCTTGATCGCGATGGTGCCGAAGCGGACGAAGTCCTCGGCCGGCAGCACCCGCTCGAGGTACGCGACCAGCTCGTCGTCGGTGGGCGCGGCGTCGGCGGCCAGGGCCTCGGCCACCCGCCCGGCGACCGAGCCGCCCTGGCTCTCGATGCGCTGGATCGACAGGATCACGTCGCCCAGCTCGCTCACGCCGATCAGCACGACCTCGTCGGTGCCGAGCCGCTTGCCGATCGCGCCGATGCAGGCCGACTCGCCGGCGCAGTCGACGACCGCGCGGTCGAGGCCGTCGCCGTAGCGCTGGCGGGCCTGATCGTCGCCGAGCACCTTGAGCGACGTTCGCGTCGACAGCACCACGCCGATGCGGGCACCCAGCTGGGGCAGGGCCGACGAGCCGGCCCGGAACTCCAGCACCGCGGTCGAGCGACGCGGCCCGTCGGCCAGCCCCACCGACGGCACCAGCAACCCGATCGCGATGGCCACCAGCGCGCGCCGCATCACGGCCGCCCGAACAGCGACGACGACGAGCCGCCCTCGAAGTCGGTCACCGGCTCGCCACCGGTGTAGGGCGCGCACGCCCAGCTCGGATAGAGGTATTCGTCGGTCAGGACGCACAGCTTGCCCAGGTCGAACTGCGGGCTCGCGGTCGGCTCGCTGGCGCAGACGTGACAGCGCGTGCGCAGCGAGGTCTCGACCGCGCCGGTCTGCGTCGAGATCGCGATCTGGTAGCTCACGTGCAGCGCGATCGCCGGCACGTAGGGCGTGGGGGCGAACGGCCCGGTCAGCACCACGCCAGTCGCCTTGGCTTGCGAGTTGCTGCACAAGGTCACGATCGAGCCGTCGGCCGACACGCTCAGCGCCGACACCGACGCGACGCGCGCCTTCATGTTGCGGTTGAGGACGAAGCCCAAGCGGTCGGTCGGCTCGAGCACCTGCTGCAGCTCGGACAGCTCGGCGATGCCGGCCACCCGGGGCGCGCCGCTGAGGTCGATGGTGGCGAGCTGATGGTGCGCGCCGACCGAGGTGTACTGGAAGTCACCGTCGACCTGGATAGCCAGGAGCGCCGCGACGGTGCCGCCGACCCAGGCCTGGTCGTCCGAGGCTGCGACCGCGCTCGGCGCGCACACCGAGGACTTGTCGCACGGCACGTTGGCGGGTTCGCTGATCGGCGTGACCTCGTCGGTAGCGAGATCGATGGCGAGCACGCGGTCGCTGCACAAGGCCGCCGCGATCAGGTACGGCCGCGCGGTCGGCCCGGCGACGTCGGCCACGCCGGTGCCCAGCGCGATCGTCTTGGCCTCGGCGTCGTCGAGGCCGAGCGTGGTGACCAGCAGGCTCGACTGACGCGGGCACTGGGTCGCGGTGCGGGCGGCGTCGACCAGGCCGACCGCCAGCCAGCCACCGTCGGGAGCGTGGCCGAGCGTGACCGCGCCGACCGGTCCGCTGGCGCCGACCACGCGGGTCGCGCCGGTCGCGGTCTCGACGACGACCAGGTTGGCGCCGGCGCTCGCGACCAGGAACCGCCCGTCGAGCGTGCCGGTCAGATCGGTGATGGTCGCGGGCGCGGTCGCGATCGGCTGGTCGGACAGCTCGTCGGTGCTGCTGTCGAGCCGGTAGATCTTGGGGCCGACTGCGAGGAACAGATCGGGCCCGGCCGAGGCCACGATCGCGCCGGCCTGATCGGCGGCCAGCGGCACGCTGAGGCTCTCGATCGTCGACGAGCCACGGTCGACGCGCAGGAGCCGCGGCAGGCTCACGGTGTCGGGCGCGTCCACGGTCTCCTCGGGCGTGGGGCCGGCCAGGTAGGTCCGTGGTCGCCGCACCGGGATCTCGTAGATCAGCGCGCCGGTCGGGCTCACGTCGAGCGCCTCACCGGCGCGGCCGTAGCCGACCGTCCCGCCGCTCGCGCCCCGCAGCTCGACCGTCATGGCGGTGTAGTCGTCGACCGGGAGGTCGCCCAGCTCGAAGCGGTTGTCGCGGATCGGCGCGGTCAGCGTGACCGGATCACCGTCGGCGCGGTCGGCGCGCAGCACGATCTGGGTGGCCTCGCCGGGCGTCGCCGATGGATCGATGGGCAGGCGCAGCACCACCTCGACCGAGCCCTGACCGCACGCGAGCAGGCCCAGCGAGATCACCACAGAGGGAGCCAGCCGCACGTCGACCACGCTATCACCCGCGCTCCGCTCGCCACAACCGATCGCGCGCCGTCGCGATCTGGCATCATCGACAGCTCCGGATGTCCGTCGTCATCAACCCCGACCCCGAGGGCTCGTCGAGCGACGGCGCCCTCGACCAGACCGGTCCGCGCGGTAGGTACGAGTTCCATCCGATGGTGTTCGGGCGCTACCTGCTGGTGCAGCGCCTGTCGCGCGGTGGCATGGGCGAGATCTTCCTCGCCAAGCACGGCCTCGCTGGCTTCGAGAAGCTGTGCGTGATCAAAAAGGTGCTGCCCACCCTGGTCGAGGATGAGCAGTTCATCTCGCGCTTCATCGACGAGGCTCAGGTCGCGATCAAGCTGCAGCACGTCAACGTCGCCCAGGTCTTCGAGGTCGGTCGCCTCGGCGAAGAGTACTTCCTCGCCCTCGAGTATCTCGAGGGCCGCGACCTGCGCCGCCTGCTCACCTTGGTCCAGCGTCAGGGCCGCATGATCCCGCCGCCGATCGCGCTGTTCATCGTGCGCGAGATGGCCAACGGCCTGGCCTACGCCCACCGCCGCATCGGCGCCGACGGCAAGTCGCTGGGCCTGGTCCACTGCGACATCTCGCCGCCCAACGTGCTGGTGTCGTTCGAGGGCGAGACCAAGATCATCGACTTCGGCATCGCCAAGAGCGCGCTGCGCGCCACCGCCACCGATCCCAAGATGGGCTTTGGCAAGTTCGGCTACATGGCCCCCGAGCAGCTGGTGCGGGGCGGCGTCGTCGACGCGCGCACCGATCTGTATGCGGTCGGCGCGGTGCTCTTCGAGCTGCTGACCGGCGTGCGGCTCTACGAGGTCGGCGACAACCCTGACTACCGCGCGCTCGCCCGCCAGGTCGTCAAGGGCGAGCACCGGCTGCCGTCGCAGCTCGAGCCATCGCTGCGACCCTTCGACGAGCTGGTCGTGCGCATGCTGCGCCCGCGCCCCGAGGAGCGCTTCCAGACCGCCGCCGAGCTGCGCGACGCGGTCCAGTACGCGCTGGTCGCGATCGCGCCCACCATCTCCACCGACGCGGTCGGCAGCTTCCTGCGCGAGGTCTTCGCCGACGAGATGCACTCGCAGCGCGAGCTGATCGACCGCGCCGCCGCGGCGCACCTCGAGGACTTCCGCCAAGAGCTCACGACCCAGTCGATCGAGACCATCTCGTTCGCGCTCGCGAACCTGCCCATCGTGCCGGCGGCCACCGCCGCGATGCCCCGCTTACCGGGCCCGCTGGCCGCGCCCGGTCGCCGGACGCCCCGGGCCTCGTCGTCGGCCTCGTCGGTGGTGGTCGGCAGCTTCGGCGATCTCGACGGGCCCGGCGACGCCGACCTCGATGCCACCGCGATCGCGCTGCGCACCCGAAAGCGCCGCACGGTGGTCGCCGCGGTCGCCGCCGCCGCCGTCGGCGCCACGATCGCGCTGGCCTGGACTCTCACCCGGGGCGACGAGGCGCCGGCCGCGGTCGCCACCGCGCCGGTGGTCACGGCCCTCGACGCCGGCCCGGTGCTGCCGCCGCCGGTCGACGCCGCGCCCGCGCCGCCGATCGATGCCGCGCCCACCGCGGTGGTGGTGCGATCCCGCGATCGCGACGCCAGCGCCGGCCTGCACAAGCCGCCCGGTGGCGACGTCAAGGTCGAGCCCAAGGACACCTCGCCCGACGAGGGCGCGCTGCGCGCCAAGTTCCAGTCGGTGAACCGCGAGTACAAGCAGTACAAGGCCGCGTTCGGCGCGCGCCTCGAGTCCGACTGGACCGACGTGGTGAGCATGGTCGGCTACCTGTCGACCCCCGAGAAGCGCACCGCCTTCGACAAGAAGCTCGATCGTCTGCGCGCCCAGATGCGCGCCGAACGCTGAGTCGCCCGAAGTTGCTTCGCGGAAACCTGCCGGAAACCTCGGCCCGATAACTTCGCGCCATGAAGAAGGTCGAGGCGATCATCAAGCCCTTCAAGCTCGACGAGGTCAAAGAGGCGCTCGCCGAGATCGGCGTGCACGGCATGACCGTCACCGAGGTGAAGGGGTTTGGTCGCACCGGCGGCAAGAAGGAGGTCTACCGAGGCTCGGCCTACGTCGTGGACTTCGTGCCGAAGGTGAAGCTCGAGATCATCGTCACCGACGACGCGGTCCGGCAGGTGGTCGCCACGATCACCGAGTCGGCGCGCACGGGTCGGATCGGCGACGGCAAGATCTTCGTGTCGCCCATCGACGAGATCATCCGCATCCGCACCGGCGAGACCGGTGAGGACGCGATCTGAATTGAGAAGGGCTGTCGTCAGCCTCTCCCCGCAGCCGCGGGGCCCCACCCAAGACGCGAGAGCAGGAGAACCGATCGAATGAAGCCCGACGAGCTGCAGAAGTATGCCGAGAAGCACGGTGCCAAGATGATCGACGCCAAGTTCGTCGACTTCCTCGGCTCGTGGAGACACCTCACCTTTCCGATCGAGCGACTCCAGGAAGGCCTCGAGGACGGCTACGGCTTCGACGGCTCCTCGGTCGGCGGCTGGCGCGCGATCAATTCGTCCGACATGTTGATGCTGCCCGATCCATCGACCGGGGTGATGGACCCGTTCCTCACCACGCCGACCCTGTCGATCCAGTGCGACGTGGTCGATCCGATGACCCGCGAGCCCTACCCGCGCTGCCCGCGCAGCCTGGCCAAGCGCGCGCTCAACCACCTCAAGTCGACCGGCGTGGCCGACACCGCGTACTTCGGTCCCGAGGCCGAGTTCTTCATCTTCGACGCGGTCCGCTACGGCACCGCGTCGCACGACAACTTCTTCCAGATCGACTCCGACGAGGGGGCCTGGAACACCGGTCGGCAAGAGGGCGGTCGCAACCTCGGCTCGAAGACGCCGATCAAGGGTGGCTACTGCGCGGTCAGCCCGCTCGACACCGGCGCCGACCTGCGCACGAAGATGGTGATGACCATGCAGCAGGTCGGCATCATCATCGAGACTCACCACCACGAGGTCGCCACCGCCGGTCAGGCCGAGATCGACATGAAGTACGACACGCTCCTGAAGATGGCGGACCAGGTGCTCTGGTACAAGCACATCGTCAAGAACGTGGCCCGCCAGCACGGCAAGACGGCGACCTTCATGCCCAAGCCGATGTTCGGCGACAACGGCAGCGGCATGCACACCCACCAGTCGCTGTGGAAGGGTGGCAAGCCGCTCTTCGCCGGTGACGCCTATGCCGGCATGTCCGACATGGCGCTGTTTTACATCGGCGGGCTGCTCAAGCACGCCGGCGCGATCTGCGCGTTCGCCAACCCGACGACCAACAGCTACCGTCGCCTGGTGCCGGGCTACGAGGCGCCGGTCAACTTGGCGTACTCCGCGCGCAACCGCTCGGCGTCGATCCGCATTCCGATGTACTCGGCGTCGCCCAAGGCCAAGCGCCTGGAGCTGCGCTCGCCCGACCCCAGCTGCAATCCGTACCTGGCGTTCTCGGCGATGCTCATGGCCGGTCTCGACGGGGTCGAGAACCGCATCCACCCGGGCGAGCCCCTCGACAAGGACATCTACTCGCTCTCGCCCGAGGAGCTGGCCGAGGTCCCGACGGTGCCGGGCTCGCTCGACGCCGCCCTCGACGCGCTCCAGAAGGACCACGCCTTCTTGCTCAAGGGCGACGTGTTCTCGACCGACCTCATCGATGCCTGGATCGGCTACAAGCGCGAGGTCGAGGCCGATCACGTCCGCCTGCGCCCGGTGCCCGCCGAGTACCAGCTCTACTACGACTGCTGAGATCTCGGGCGACCGGCCCGAGGGGCAGCAACTCCCGAGTCGCCGGGTTGGGCCGCACTCGAGCCTGCGCAGGGGCAGGGATGCTGGCCAACCTGACTCTCCGCTTTTGCAAGGTGCATCCCGTCTTGCGTGCGGCAATGCACACGGCCTACACTGTTGAGGTTTCCTGGGGAGATCGGGCCAAGCCGGGCGCGTGCTCGGCGGTTTCCAAGGCCTCCACGGGACCCCCCTGCGTGACCCTGACCTCGCTTCGCGATCGCGTGACTGTCGGCTCCCTGCGCTGGGCGCCGACTGCGGCGTACTCGACGCTGGTCGGGGCCACGGCGCGCCGCGTGATCCCCCGAGCACTCCGCGCGCCGCTGTACCGCGCCTTCGCGCGTCGGTTCGGGGTCGACCTCGCCGAGGTCGCCGATCCGCTGCCCAGCTTCCCGACCTTCGGGGACTTCTTTGCCCGCACGCTGGTGGCCGGAGCCCGGCCGGTCGACCCCGCGCCGCTGGTCTCGCCCTGCGACGGCGCGGTCGGCGCTTGCGGGACCGTCACTCGCGGCTCGCTGGTCCAGGCCAAGGGCCACCAGTACCGGCTCACCGATCTGGTCGCCGATGACGCGCTGGCCGCCGCCCTCGACGGCGGGCAGTTCGCCACGATCTATCTGTCGCCGCGCAACTACCACCGGGTCCACTCGCCGGTGAGCGGGCAGGTCGCGCGGTACCACTACGTACCGGGCCGGCGCTGGCCGGTGAGCCCCACGTACGTCGAGCACGTCGCGCAGCTGTTCGCCGTGAACGAGCGCGTCGTGATCGAGCTGGCGTCGCCTTGGGGACCGATCGCGGTCGTCATGGTCTCGGCCACCGGCGTCGGCAACATCTGGCTCAGTCAGGTCGGCCATGACTCGCGGGCGTGGCGTGCCCAGGGCGAGCTGAGGCATGTCACCGTCGACGCCGCGGTCGGGGCCGGCGACGAGCTGGGCGCATTCCTGCTCGGCTCGACCGTCGTGATGGTGCTGCCGCCGGGCGCGCCGACCCTGGTCATGCCCGAGGCGGGGGCGGCGATCCGCTGCGGCCGGGCCATCGCGGGAGGTGCGGCGTGACCAAGCGTCCCGACGACGAGCCCGAGCTCGACGACGGCCTGACCACGTCCGAGCGCCGGCGCCGTCGCAAGCGCACCGGCATCCGCATCCCGTCCGACAACGTGCCGCGCCGGACCGGCAGCCAGCCGGTCGTCGCGCCGGTGCCCGAAGATCCCTCGCTGGCGGTGTCCATCGCCTACGCCTTCAGCGACGGCACCTCGGCGCCGGTGCGGGCGATGCCGACCGGCCCGATGCCCGAGGGGCTCGACGAGCTCGACGACCAGACCAGCATCGCCAACCTCGGGCCGGTCGCCGACGAGCCCTCGGTGCCGCAGCTCATCGACGACGTCGTGCCCGACGGTCGAACCCGGCAGATGGCGGCGATCAGCCTCGAGGCCCTGGGCCTGTCGGCCTTCGATCCCGACGGCGAGCCCGACGGCTTCAGCCTGACGCAGCCGCTCGAGATCGTCGACGTGATCCCGTCGACGACCGGCCCGATGGCCGCGATGCGCGACGCGTCCAGTCGCATCACCGGCGAGGTCGACGCGGTCGACATCATGGTCGACGACCTGTCGCCCGAGCCCAGCGAGCCCGAGCCGCCGGTCGGCGACGGGGTGCCGCGCCGCCCGATGGGCCGCGCCGCCACGGTCGCGCTGTCCGAGGACGATCTCGAGGAGCTGATGGAGAGCACGCTGCATGGCGGCGTCCCGTCGGCGCCGCCGCCCCGGGCCAGGAGCGGGACCTCGCCGCCCATGCCGCCGGTCGCCGCCCAAGCGTCCACCGATCGCCTCGTCGAGCGTCTCGAGCGGGTGCGTCCGCCGACCATGCCGTCGATGCCCATCGTCGGCGGGCCGGCCGGGGTGCCGCTGCCCGCCGGCTCCAGCAGTACTTCTGGCAGTAGTGCCCCCGGCCCGGGCGCGCCGCCCCCAAGCCCCAACGGCAGCGCCGGTCCGCTCGGCAACGGCGCGGCTGCCGTGGCCCTACCGTCCATAGCCGCGGTCGGCAGCCCGCCGGCGATCCCGCTGGCCGGGATTGGCGCGGGCGCGCTGGTGACCCCGGCCACCGCGGTGTCGGGCTCGATCAGCACGTCGCCACCGTCGACGGTCGCCGTCGCCGTCGAGGCCAGCGTCCAGCTCAACGACGGCGCGGATTCGGGCATCGTCGACGCCGGCGACAGCGGCGAGATCCTCGCCGAGGAGATCCTCGAGGTCGAGGAGCAGTCGCGCGCCGCGCCGGTCGACGCCTTTGCCAGCGTGGCCACCACGCCGGGCGCATCGCCGGCGGCGGGCGCGACCCCGGCCGTGACCGCCCGCACCAGCTCGCCCGCGCTCTCGCAGGCCGAGCGCTCGCCCACCTATCCGTCGCTGCCGATCATGCCGCCGCCCACGCCGAGCGCCGCCCCGCCGCCGGCGCCGCCGGCCGCGCCCAAGCCTCCGCCGCCCGCGCCCGCCAAGAAGCCCGCCGCCGTCGCCACGCCGCCGTCGGCCGTCCCCGGGGGCGATGAGAAGCGCAAGCGTCGCGGCAAGCCTTGGTTCGAGGAGCTCTTCGACGAGGACTACCTCCGCACGCTGCCGTACCTCACGCCCCAGGCCACCCAGGCCGAAGCGGCGATGGTGATCGAGTCCCTGGGGCTGCAGCCCGGCTCGTCGGTGCTCGATCTGGGCTGCGGCTACGGGCGCCACGCCATGGAGCTGGCGGCACGCGGCCTCCATGTCGTCGGCGTCGACCTGTCCTTGCCGATGCTCCTGCGCGGCGCCGACGAGGCCCAGCGCCGCGGCCTCGACATCAACTTCATGCACGCCGACATGCGCGAGATCGACTTCGACGCGCAGTTCGACGGCGCCTACTGCCTGTTCTCGACCTTCGGGTTCTTCGACGACGAGACCAACAAGAAGACCGCGAGCCTGGTCGCCAAGGGCCTCAAGCCCGGCGCGAAGTTCATGCTCGAGGTGCTCAACCGCGACTACGTCATCGGCGATCTCCCCAATCGAGTGTGGTGGGAAGGCGACGGCTGCGTCGTCCTCGAAGAGGTCGAGTTCAACTACTTCTCGTCGCGCGTGCAGTCGAAGCGGTCGGTGGTGTTCGACGACGGCCGCCAGGTCGAACAAGAGATCTCGGTGCGCGTCTACTCGCTCCACGAGATCGGGAAATTGCTGCACGCCGCCGGGCTACGCGTCGTCGAGGTCTCGGGCTCGATGCAGACCAAGGGTCGCTTCCTGGGCAATCGCTCGCGCGAGATCATCGTGATCGCCGAGCGCAAAGCCGACAACTCGAAGTCGTAGCGACCGCCGCCGCGGCGTCACGCCTCGGCGCATCTGCGGGTTTCGCATGTAGGCCGCCGTCGGTGTGACCGATCGCGCGCAACCGTACCTGGGTCCGGGGCTCCTGGAATAGGCGCGCCTCGACGCATGTCCAAGCTATTCACGCCGCGTCCGTCGCGGACGACTCGCCAGGCCATCGCTGCCATTTCGCAGCCAGCGGATCAAATCATTTCGCCGACCGGGACGTCTATCTGGATGCGGGCCTGACCCAGGCCAGGAAGGATTTCCGTGAAGACCAGCGCAGTAGCAGCGGTGTCGCAGTCGAGGGTGAGCGGGTTCTCCGGAGGTCCGCTCAGGGCCAAGGCCGGGCGAGCGGCCCGCATGGCCAGGAAGGCCGAGCCCCGGGCCGACGGCGAGCGTACGCGGGCGCGCAGCCAAGCCAAGACCACCGACGGCTCGGGCTACCTCACCATGTACTTCCGCGACATGGCGGCGCTGCACGTGCTGAGGCCCGAGGAGGAGCTCACGACCGCCAAGGAGATCGAGGCGTTCGAGATCCTGCTGTGGACCGAGCTCCTGTCGTTCTCGCCGATGATCGATGCCGTCCTCGACGCGCTGCCGGCCGAGGCCACCGACGGCGCGCGCGCCGAGGTCAAGGCGCTGCGCAAGGCCGCCGGGACCCGCAGCAAGACGCTGGTGTCGCGGGCCGCGGTCAAGCTGCGCGAGGTCGACGCCGACCGGCTCTTCGTCGAGGCCGGGCTCACCGTTGCCGATCGTGCTCAGCGCGGCTTCTTGACCGTGCCGCGCGCGGTGCGCTCGTCGCGCGCCTTCGGCGATTGGGTGCGCCGTGTCGAGATCGGCGCCCGCGCCGCCCACGACGCCCGCAACGCCTTCGTGAAAGCCAACCTGCGCCTGGTCATCAGCATCGCGCGCCGCTTCAACCACGGTCGCATGTCGCTCGCCGACCTGGTGCAGGAGGGCAACCTCGGGCTCATCAAGGCGGTCGAGCGCTACGACTACCGGCGCGGCTTCCGTTTTTCGACCTACGCCTCATGGTGGATCCGGCACGCCATCAGCCGCGCGCTCGCCGACAAGGGCCGCGAGATCCGGCTGCCGGTTCACATGATCGACGCCCACCATCGGCTCACCAAGGCGCGCCGCGAGCTGACCGCCCGGCTCGGTCGCAACCCGACCACCGAGGAGCTGGCCGAGGCCACCAGCATGCCGGCCGAGAAGGTCGAGAACATGCGGCGCTGGGTGCTCGAGCAGTCGGTGTCGCTCGACCGCCCGGTCGGCGACGAGGAGGGCCGCACCCTGGGCGAGGTTCTCGAGGATCCCGACCGCGTCGAGCTGTCGCCGACTGCCGACCTCGAGATGAACGCGCTCACCAGCGAGGTGCGGGCCGTCTTGGGCGAGCTGCGGCCGATCGAGGCCGACATCCTGCGCCAGCGCTTCGGGCTCGAGACCGAGCACGAGCTCACGCTCAAGGAGATCGGCGAGAAGTACAACCTGTCGCGCGAGCGCATCCGCCAGCTCCAGGAGCAGGCGCTCAGCAAGATGCGCCGCGCGCTGCAGCGCAAGGATCTCATGTGAAGGGGCTCAGATTTCAGGTCCTCGCTAACGCCCGGGTCTTCAGTTAGCCTGATTCCCATGCAGGTACTTGGTGGCATGACGGCCCGGACGCTAGTGGCGAGCGCGGCGTTCTGGATGGCGGCGTGTGGGGCGAACGACGGCAAGCTCAAGGTCAACGGCCTCGAGCCCGCGTCCGGCGACACCATGGGCGGGCAGATCGTGATCATCCGCGGCCAGAACTTCCTCAGCGCCACCCGCACCGCCAAGGTCTACTTCGGCGACCAACCCGGCAACGTCATCCGCTTTCGCAACGACAGCGAGGTCGTCGTCGAGGCGCCCGGCGGCAAAGCCAACCAGACCGTCGACGTCCTGGTCGTCTTCGAGCCCGGCGGCGAGATCACCATCCCCAAGGCGTACACCTTCCGCGAGCGGAAGGCCCTCGACGTCAACGACCTCAAGACGAAGTAGCAGTCTTCAGGATCCCCGCCGCTCCTCTGGCGCGTCCGCGCCGCCTGTGGCGCGTCCGCTCCGCTCACCGGTTCTCTGGCGCGCTCCGCGCCGCGTGACCCCGCCCGAGCTCGCGTCCACCGCCCCGCGCTACGCCGTCAGGTTCAGCCGAAATAGCTGCTGACCCATGAGCACGAACGACTCGTTGGTCAGCGCCTTCTCGGTATAGACCTTCACGAAGGTGCCGTTCGAGCTGCCCAGGTCGCTGAGGAACACGCGCCCGTCGCGGTTCACCACGCGGGCGTGGAGGCCCGACACGTAGCCGTCGTCGGGGAAGTTGATCTCGCCGCGCTCGCGACCGAGCGTGACCGAGTCCCCCAGGAGCGGGAAGGCCGAGCCGTCCACGTCTTTCCCGATGATGACGGTGAGCTTGCCCCAGTAGCCCGGGTTGGGACTGCCCATCACCTCGGTACCGTCGGCGATGGGCTCGGGCGCGACGATGAGATCGAAGCGCAGGAGCTCCTGACCGATGCGGAGGATCTGCCCAGAGTGCAGCTCCTCTTCCTCGATCATCTTCACGAACACGCCATTCAAGCTGTCGAGGTCGCGCACCATGGCCGCGGTGCCGTTGACCAGCATCTCGGCATGGAGCGGCGAGAGATAGCCGTCGGTCTCGAACACCGGCCCGAAGTTGCGGCCGATCTTGTTCTCGCCTTGGCGCAGCTCGTGGGTGCCGCCCTCCGAGCCATCAGGGCGAATGAGGGTCATCAGCGCGCGGGGCTGGGGACGAGCCTGCGGCGTCGGGGCCGGCGCGATCGCGGGCTGCGAGACCTCGTCCATGCGGCAGCCGCACGAGCCGCAAAAGCGGAACCCAGGCGGCACGTCGTTGCCGCACTGTGGGCAGCGGCGTGGGCCGGTGGAGGGCTGGGGCGAGCCGAAGCCGCCGGTCATCGAGCCGGGGACGCCGGGCGGCGGACCAGCAGGCGGGCCCACCGAGGGCGGCGCACCGTACGGCGGCGGCTGGGTCTGCGGCGACGGCACCATCGCCGCGGGCGCAGGCAGCGGGCTACCGCCGATGGGGCCGCCACCGAGCGGACCGCCCGGCATGCCGCCGAAACCGCCGATCGGACCGGAGCCAGGCCCGCCACCGAGGCCCGGGGGTGGCCCGAGCGGAGCCGGACCCATCGGGCCGCCACCCATCGGGCCGCCACCCATCGGGCCAGGACCCATCGGGCCGCCACCCATCGGGCCGCCACCCATCGGGCCAGGACCCATCGGGCCGCCACCCATCGGGCCAGGACCCATCGGGCCGCCACCCATCGGTCCAGGACCCATCGGGCCGCCCCCCATCGGGCCAGGCGCACCGCCAGCACCCGGCGGTGGGCCGAGCGGCGACGGGCCGGGCGCGCCGGGATAGCCCGGTGGCGGCGGCAGCGGCATGCCAGAGCCCATCGGGCCCGAGCCGGGGCTGGGAGTCGGCCCCAGGCCGGGCAGCGGCCGCGGCGGCGCGCCGGGCGAGTCGGCCATCATCGTCTTCATCATCGCCATCCCGCCGTCGCCCTTGGCCGCCGCGGTCAGCTCTGCCCCGCACCCGAGGCAGAACTTGTAGTGATCCTGGTTCTCTTTGCCGCAGCGATTGCAAACGATCATTTTCGACACTCCGATCCTACACGATCTCGACGCGGAGGAGCTGTTGGCCCATGAAGACGTAGTCGCCGTGGACGAGCGGGCGCTCGCCAGCGATGCGGAGGAACGTGCCGTTCTTCGACGTGAGATCCGTGAGCGTGAGGCGGGCACCGTCCCACGCGAGGTGCGCATGGTGCCCCGAGATGAAGGGATCCTCGGGGAAGTCGATGTCGTTGCCCTCGCGGCCGATGCGCACCGTGCCACCGACCGCGCCGAACACGATGCCGGTGTCGCCGCCGCGCAGGGTCTGCACCACGCGGAGGTCTCCGCCGCGGCGCGGGCTCGCGAAGAAGTAGGTGCCGTCCTCGACCGCCTCGTCCGAGGTCGGAGGCACTTGCACCACCTCGAGCATCTGCTCGCCGACCAAGAAGCGGTTGCCGAAGGGCAGCTCGATCTGGCCCGCGATGCGGACGAACACGCCGTTGGTCGAGTTCTCGTCGCGCACGACCAGCTTGCCGTCGCGGTAAAAGAAGTTGGCGTGGGTCGGCGACAGGAACGGGTCGTCCGGGAAGGCGATCGGGCAGTCGATGCGTCCGGCCAGATGCTCGTCGCCGGCCAGCGTGAACGACACGCCGTCGAGGCCGTCGCCGCGGATCAGCGTCAGCTTGGCGCGCGCCGCCTGCATGGCGCCGAAGAACATCGTGCGGCGCCCGACCTTCTCGTTGGACTGCGGCGTGAGCGTGCGCGGCTTCATGACCGCGTCGATGCGGGTGCCGCACGCGCCGCAGAACCGGTGGTTCGGCGGGATCATCTCGTTGCAGACCGGGCACGGCGTGGGGCCGGTCTCGACTACCACCGGCGCCGGCGCACGGAGCGCGGGTGCGCCGATACGCGTCTCGTCTTCGAGAGCCAGGGAAGCGCCGCACCGCGTGCAGCGCGGGGTCCCCATCGCCGACAGCGTACTGCACTGGTCGCAGACCAGGCCGATGTCCATTGCGCCGTCAGGATAGACGCGGACAAGCCCCCGGTCAAACTTGCGAAAGCACGTCGTTTTTGCGTGCCGCTTATTTTTGGCCCAAGGCCTGCTCGGCGGCAGCCCGAACCTCGGCGATCGGATCGCGGGCCAGCGTGCGCAAGGGCTCGACCGCGGCCGGCGATCGGGTCGCCCCCAGGGCTCGGGCGACCGCGCTGCGGACGAAGTTGTCGGGATCGGCCGCAGCGGCGGTGAGCGCGGCGACGTCGGCGGCGGGGCCGAGCTGGGCGAGGGCGTCGGCGGCCTCCATGCGATCGCGCCAGTCGACGGCCCCGAGCTGCGCGGTCAGGACGGCCAAGACCGGCCCGCCGAGCTTGCTCCCGGCGCGGCCGACCGCCGCCATCGCCGCCGAGCGCACCAGGCGACGGAGATCGGTGAGCGCCGGCGTGAGCGCCGCCACCGCGGCCGGCCCGCCGATCTTGGCGGCGACGCTGAGCGCGCGCGCGACGACCTTGGGATCGTCGTCGCTGGCGTGCGCCACCACCGGCGCGACGATGGCGTCCCCGATCGCCTGCAGCGCCCTGGCGGCGGCTGGCGAGACCCGTCCGCTGGTCAGCTCGCCGAGGCTGAGCCCGTCGTCGCGCTGATCGAGGTCGGCGAGCACGCTCAGCACCGCGTCGCGATGGCTGGCCAGCGCGTCGCGGACCGCCTGCGCGACCAGCGCGTCTTGCCCGACCAACAGGTCGGCCGACGCCGGCCCGGCGAGCGGGAGATCGCCGGGGATGCCGCGGATCATCGCGGCCAGGTCGAGCTTGCCGGCGCGCATGGGGTACTCGCCGAGATCGGGCAGCGGTGAAATCGGCGCCCCGGTGAGGCGGGCGATCGCCCACACGATCGTGGCGCGATCTTGGCCGACCCGAGCCAGGTACGCCGCGAGCAGCGCTGGCACGGCGCGCTTGTCGCCCTGCTGACCGAGGGCCCACGCGGCGACCCGCTGGGTCTCGCCGGCGTTGTCTCCGACCGCGGCCACGAGGCCGCTCGAGGCCGACCCGCCGGCGCCGGCCAGCCCGGCCGCGCAGGCCGCCCGCACCAGATCGGTGCGGGTGCGATCGGCGAGCACCGCGAGCGCAGTCGCGACCGCCTTGCTCTGGCCTGACGACGCCAGGCCGATGCAGGCCAGCGCTACGACCGAGGGCCGGTGATCGTTGATGGCCTCGGCCAGCGCCGCCTGGGCTCGCGGATCGCGGATACGCGCGAGCGTGAACACCGCGGCCTCGCGCAGCCCGACCTCGGCGTGCTTGGCCATCGGCAGCACGTCGGCGACGACGCGGGCGTCACCGAGCCGACCGGCGGCGACCAGCGCGGCGATGCGGCTGTCGAGATCGAGGGAGTTGGTGAGCGAGCCGAGCTGACGGGGCGCCCCAGGATCGATCGGCCGCGGCTCCTGCTTGGCGACCTTGACCAACGGCGCCGCCGCCGACTTGTTGCCGAGGTGACCGAGCACCGCGACCGCGACCGCGCGCTGCGCGGGGTCCTTGTCGTCGCCGAGCGCGTCGAGGAGCGCCTTCATGCCGCCGTGACCGAGCCGCTCGAGCTCAGCCTGCGCTGCGGAGCGCACCTCGGCGGGACCGCGCCGGGACCGGCTCACCAGCTGCGGGACGTACCGCACGTACAGCTCGACGAGCAGCCGCCGGTACACCGGCTTGTGCGACATCATCGACGACAGCGGCGCGAGCACCTTCTCCAGCTCGCCCAGTGAGTCGTTGATCTCCTCGAGCGCGATGGCGAAGCGGCCGGCCTTGGTGAGGGTGTCCTCGTCGCCGGCGCGGCGCAGCACGCGGCGGTACAGCTCGGCGGCTTGGGCGTGCTGTCCGCGCTGCTGGTAGATCGCCGCGAGCTTGAAGTAGGCGTTCCAGTTGTCGGGCGACAGGTCGATGGCCTTGCCGTACGACACGATCGCGTCGTCGAGGCGCGCCATGTCGACGTACAGCTCGGCGAGGCGGGTGTGGGCCTGCGAGTCGGTCGGGCTCTGCTCGAGGGCGAGCAGCGAGTAGGCGATCGCTTGCTGATCGTGGTGGCGCTCGGTCTCGATCTCGGCGGCCAGGGTGTAGGCCTCGCGCTGGCGCGCCTTGTTCTTGCCGGCGAGGGCGAGCAGCTTGTCGATCGCGAGCTGGTAGTCGCGGTCGGCGCGGTACGCCTTCACCAGATCGAGCGTGGCCTCCTCGTCGTCGGGCGTGACGACCAGAATCTGTTCGAGGGTGCGGCGGGGCTCGCCCTGCTGCCCGAAGCGCTGGAAATACGCGACCAGGAAGTAGCCGCTCTCGAGATCGGGCGGGGCGGCGCGGAAGGCGGCCGCCCACTTGGCGCGGTAGGTCTCCTTGTGGCTGCCGTTGTCCCAGCGCGGCAGCAGGTTGACCACGCGGCCGCGGGCCTCGCGACGCGCCGAGCGATCGCTGGGCTTGGTCCACAGCGACAGCGCCTTCTCCCAGTCGGCCATCGCGTCGGCGAAGGCGCGCTGGCGCTCGAAGATCTGGGCGCGGCCCTTGTAGAGCTCGGGGTTGGCGGGCTCGAGCTTGATCGCCTTGGCGTAGTAGACCAGGCCCTCGGTGGGCGCGTCGTGCTCGGCGAGGACGTCGCCGAGGCGCGCGTAGCCGGTCGCCGACTTGGTCGCCGCGATGCGTTTCCAGGTCGCCATCGCGCGGTCGACCTCGCCGCGCTGGTGGTACTGCTCACCGAGGGTGACCAGGTGATCGGCATCATCGGGCTCGAGCTTGGCCAGGCGCTCGAGCGCGGCCAGCGCGAGGTCGTCCTTGCCCCAGCGCAGGTACAGATCGGCGATGGCCGACTGCACGCCGGCGTCGCCGGGGAACCGCACCTCCATCTTCTTCACGGTCGCCATCGCGCGGGCCTCGTCGGGCACCTTCATGTAGCGCTCGGCCAGCTCGATCTGAAACGGCGCCTCGCCGGGGGCGACCCGCACCACCACCTCGTACTGGGCGAGCGCGTCCTGGTCGCGGCCGATGGCCTCGAGGAGCTTGATCAGGTTGCGCTGGGTCTCGAGCTCGTAGGGCGCCTTGGCGACCGCCTTCTGGTACGCCGTGACCGCCTTGTCCTGATCGCCGGTCTCCTCGTAGAGATGAGCGAGGGTGTTCCACTCGAAGTGGCCGCGCCCGCCGACCGGCCACTCCTTGTCGTAGAACGCGAGCAGCTCGGACAGGTTCTGCTTGCGGCGGTAGATGTCGACGATGCGCGCGGTGAGCTCGACCTCGAGGTAGTAGCCCTTGGGGACCAGCTTGATCGCGCGCCGGTAGGTCGCGATCGCCGCGGTCTCGTCTTGCTTGGCTTCCTGCGCCGCGCCGATGCGCGCGACCACCTCGACGCGGCGCGCCGGATCCGACGCCAGGCGCTTCTCGGCGTCGAGGTAGACCACGATCGCGTCGTCCGGCTTGCCGGCGCCGGCCAGCGCATCGCCCAGCTCGAGGCGGAGCGCGACGTTGCCGGCGTCGAGCGCGATGTACTGGTCGAAGTAGGCGCGCGCGCCGTCGATGTCCTTGGCCGAGAGCGCCAGGTCGGCGAGCGCGCGCAGCGCCTTCATCTTGACGGGCTTGCTCGGGTTGGCCGCCATCGCCCGGTCGAAGGCGGCGCGGGCCTCGGCGAGCTGGTTGGCGGCGCGGTACATCGTGCCCAGCTCGACCTGCACCGCGGCGTCGTTCTTGCCGGCGGCGGCGCGCTCGAACCAGCCGCGCGCCCCGGCGCTGTCGCCCTCGCTCTTGGCGAGGCGGGCCAGCACGACCAGCGTCGCGAAGTCGTCGGGCTTCTTGGCGAGGACGGCGTCGTACTCGCTGCGCAGCAGCGCGACCGTGCGGTAACGACGGTACAGGCCGAGCAGCTTGGCCAGCGCGTCGGCGTCGTTGGGGTTCTTGGCGAGGATGCTCTTGAGGCGCGCGATGACCGACTTGTCGAACGGATCGCGCACGACGTCCCAATCGTCGCCCTGGGCCCGCGCGGTCGAAGGAGCCAGCGCGCCGACAGCCAGCGATGCGGCGAGAAGCGAGAGGAGGGTGCGGCGCATGAGGGTCGCGGCCTGACAGCCACCGCGAGCATAGCGCGGTCGCCTACGTCACGCCCGGATGCGGGCGAGCAGGCCGCCAAGATGGGCGCGGCGCGATTCCATGCAGAAGTCGCGCAGGCGGCGCGCATGGAGCTGGGCCATGGCGACGAACCGGATGCCGAGGCCGGCGGCGAGGTCGTCGGGCTTGCGGTGGCAGACCTGACCAGTGGCCCAGATGGTGTCGTCGGAGTCCGGCAGCACCATCTCGAGCGACATCATCGTGCCGGGAGCCGGCGCGCGCGGCGTGACGGCGTGGAGCCGCATGCCGGTGTCGCTGAGATCCTCGGCGAGCGCGCGCATCGGCCGCTCGTGGACGAACGACGTGAGCATGGTCGAGTACGGGATGCGAAAGCCCATCCGACGGTCGCGCTGAGACATGGTGACTCCTGGATCCGATGTAGGTGCTGATCGTACCCATGCAGCGGCGCGGGGCCAGTTTCTGTAGGCTGCCACCAATGGAGGCTGGGTTTCCCTGGGCCACGCTGCCGGTGATCGGGCGCGACGAGGCGCGGCTGGCGGCATGGATCGCCGCGGTCGGATGGACCTGGCGCAGCGACGGCGGCGACGACGCCGCGAGCGCGGGTGCGGACGCGGTCATCGAGGTGCGGAGCCGGGGCGCGCGGGGCTGGGTCGTGGTGCCGGGGCTGGTGGTGCGCGCGATCGCCGACCGAGCCTTGGCGCGCGGGCCCGAGCTGGCGGCGCCCCGGCCGACCACCGCGGTCGAGCGCGCGCTGGCGGCGCTGGTGGTCGCCGACGCGGTGGCGCGGGACGATGCCAGCGCGACGGTGGCGCTGATCGAGGCGATCCCCACGGGAGCCTTCCCGTCAGCGCGCGGCGCGCTCGCCGGGCCGGTCACCGGCGAGGTCCTTGTCGTCGGCGGGTTCGTGGCGCTGGCCGGCGCACCCGCGCGAGCGACGCCGGCGGTGCTGCCGCCGGTGCGGGTCGCCATCGAGGCCGCGCGCGCCGAGGTGCTGGCGGCCCGCCTGCGCGAGGTCGCGACCGGCGACGTCGTCGTGGTCGGCCCGCCGTCGGCCCGCATCCGGGTCGGGCGCGGATCGCTCGCGGCCACGCTTGACCGCGCCCGCGGCACCGTTACTGTCGCGGCGCCCTACCTCCGAGAGGCGACCATGATCGACGACCCCGCCACGCTCCTCGCCGCCGACCTGCCGATCGCCATCGCGATCGTCGTCGGCGACGTCACCTTGCCGGCCGCCGAGGTGCTGGCGCTGACCCCCGGGCGCACCGTCGCCTTGGGCCGCCCGGTCGGCGGGCTGGTCGAGCTGCGGGCTGGCGGGCGCTTGCTGGGCCGCGGCGAGTTGGTCGTCGTCGACGGTGATCTCGGCGTCCGCCTGATCGAGGTCTTGTCGGCGACGCCACCGGCGTGCTAATCGGCTGCGCTATCCATGCCGGTCTATGAGTATCAGTGCACGGTGTGTCGCAAGGAGTTCGAGTACGAGCACCGCATGAGCGACCCGCCCAAGGCGGTGTGCGAGGCGTGCGGCGGCCAGCTCGAGCGCCTCATCTCGCGCACCTCCTTCGCGTTCAAGGGCGGCGGTTGGTACAAGGACCTCTACGCGTCGGCCAAGCCCGCCGACAGCGGTGGCAGCGGTAGCTCGGCGGCGAGCGAGAGCGCCCCGAAGCCGGCGTCCGACAGCGGTTCGTCCACGGGCGGCAGCAGCAGTGGCGACTCGTCGGGCGGCTCGTCGTCGGGCGGCTCGTCGTCGGGCGGCTCGTCGTCGGGCGGCTCGTCGTCGGGCGGCTCGTCGTCG
>Ga0209181_10001434_pt1 | contig 41786 bp, 34 predicted proteins | sample MAT05_FD_187208 | JGI IMG/M metagenome (GOLD analysis project Ga0209181, IMG submission 187208) | Freshwater microbial communities from Lake Fryxell liftoff mats and glacier meltwater in Antarctica - MAT-05 (SPAdes) (version 2) | ecosystem: Environmental > Aquatic > Freshwater > Ice > Liftoff... | reverse complement strand
GGTTGTAATCACCTTCGGTCACGCCGTTATTTATGCCGCAAGGCGGGCCGAACGGCGGCAGCGCCAAGCCGTCGTCAAACGCGATGTCGGCGGGGGAGCAGCGGGTCGGGACATTAATCGCGAACGTAACCTCGTTACTGGTGACGCTGCCGCACGCGTTGGTGACGATGCAGCGGAGGTTGCTGCCCAGGTTTGAGATGGAACTGATGTTCATACTGGGCGTGGTGGCCCCGGAGACATTGAATGTTGGTATGGCTTGGTTGTTGGCGTTGATCCCATTAGAGAGCGCGGCCCAGGCGGTGTTGAGTCCTGCGGGTTGCCATTGCCACTGGTAGGTGAAGGGGCTGGCGCCCGTGGCGGCGACGGAGAAGGCGGCGGTGCCGGAGGGGCATACGGACACCGATGCGGGCTGCTGAGACACCACCGGGATCGGCGGTGTGTTCAGGAGTACCGAGACGTTGTTGCTGGCCTGGTTCGCCACGGCCAGGTCGGGCCTGCCATCGGCGTTGAAATCGCCCACCGCGACGAGCTGCGGGAAGTTGCCCACGGCGTAGTTGACCGCCGCCTGGAACGTGCCGTTGACGTTGCCCAGCAGGATGGAAACGTTGTCGCTGCCGCCGGCGTTCGCCACGGCGAGGTCGGGCCTGCCGTCGGCGTTGAAGTCGCCCACCGCGACGGACCGCGGGTTGAAGCCCACGGCGTAGTTGACCGCCCCCTGGAACGTGCCGGCGTTGGGGGGGGCGTTGCCCAGCAGGATGGAGACGTTGTTGCTGTCCCGGTTCGCCACGGCCAGGTCGAGCCGGCCGTCGGCGTTGAAGTCGCCCACCGCGACCGAGTGCGGGCTGCTGTTCACGGTGTAGTTGACCGCCGCCTGGAACGTGCCGCCCACATTGCCCAGCAGGATGGAGACAGTGGTGCTGCCTAGGTTCGCCACGGCCAGGTCGGGCCTGCCGTCGGCGTTGAAGTCGCCCACTGTGACGGACTGTGCGAGGAAGACCACGGCGTAGTTGACCGCCGCCTGGAATGTGCCGGCGTTGGGGGGGGGGTTGCCCAGCAGAATGGAGACGTTGTGGCTGTCGCGGTTCGCCACGGCGAGGTCGGGTCTGCCGTCGGCGTTGAAGTCGCCCACCGCGACGAAGAACGGGCCGCTGCCCGCGGCGTAGTTGACCGGCGACTGGAACGTGCCGCCCAAGTTGCCCAGCAGGATGGAGACGTTGCCGCTAAAGAAGTTCGCTACGGCCAGGTCGGGCTGGCCGTCGGCGTTGAAGTCGCCCACCGCGACGGACTGCGGTTGGCTGCCCGCTACGTAGTTGACCGCCGCCTGGAACGTGCCGTTGGCGTTGCCCAGCAGAATGGAGACGTTGTCGCCGACGTTCGCCACGGCCAGGTCGGGCCGTCCGTCGGCGTTGAAGTCGCCCACCGCGACGGACCGCGGGTTGAAGCCTGTGGCGTAGTTGGCCGGGGCGTTGAAGGAGAGCAAGCACTGGGCGTGAGCCGCGGGCGAAAGCCACAGGGTTGCGAGCATGAGGACGACGGCAAGCAAGGAACGGTTCATGGTTCTCTCCCGAGGGCTTTTGCCCGGTGATCGGCGCACCGTCACCCGCGCGGGCAACGATGCGCAAGCGTGTAGCATAACTTACCCTCTATTTGTCAACAAGAGGAATCGGCGAGGTTGAGCGGAATCGGACCTGCCGCGCTGTTGGCGATCGAGCGCGTGGAGCGAGTGATTGATGAGGATCCGCTGGCGTTTCCGGATGGCGGGAAGTGCATCATTCAGAGGATAATGAGGGAGGAGCCGGAGGTTCGGTCGGAAGTTGGAGAGAATCGTAGAGACAGGTTGAAAACCTGTTCCACGAGAGACAGGTTGAAAACCTGTCCCACAAGATTATGTAGAGGTTGGAGAAGAGGCGCTACAGCAGCGGGCTCAGGAGTTGGGCGGCGTTGTCGATGAATCTCCGGTAGGGCGGGCGTTTGCGCCAGTGGTGGAGGTCGATCTGCTGCGAGTCGGCGAGGTAGCCCTGCTGCATGAATCGAAGGACGCTGGCGAAATCGTCGTCGTAGATGAAGAGCGTGGCCTCGAAGTTGAGCCAGAAACTGCGCATGTCGAAGTTGACAGAGCTCACGAAGGCGAGCTTGCGGTCGATGGTGGCGGTCTTGGCGTGGAGCAGGCCGTCGGTGTGCTCGAAGATTTTTACGCCAGCTTCGAGCAGGTCTTCGTAGTGAGCTCGGCTGGCGGCGGCGACGACCTTGGCGTCGAGGTGGTCGGGGACGACGATGGTGACGTCCACTCCTCGAACGGCGGCGCTGACGAGGGCGTTCTTGGTCGCCTCATCAGGCACGAAGTACGGGGTGGTCAGGATGATCTCTTCGTTGGCGGCGAAGATCATGAGCAGCAGGGCTTGGTGGATCGCGTCGGGCTGTGGACCGGGGCCGGAGGGGATAACGTGGACGATGCTGCCGTGGACGGCGTTGCGATTGGCGGCGTCGATGGTGGGAGTTACATCCTGCACGCGCGGAAAGAACTCGGCGAGCTTCTGTTGCATCTTGTCTAGATTTTCTTCGAAGTTTATGGACCAGTCGGCGAGGAAGATGATTTGGAGTGCCTGCGCGGCCGGGCCTTGGACGCGGACGGTGGCGTCGATCCACGGTCCGATTTTTTTGTGGCGTCGGTTGCGGAACGTTTCGTCGGTGAGGTTCTGGCTGCCGCAGTACGCGATGATGCCGTCGATAATGGCGATCTTGCGGTGGTTGCGGAGATCGAGGCGCGCGAAAAGGAAGCGCACGGGGTTGACGGGGAGCGCCGCGGCCACCTGCACGCCCGCGTTGCGAAGCTGGTCGGGGAGTTCGCTGTTGAGAAACGGACGGCTTCCCACGGCGTCGACGAGGACGCGGCACTCGACGCCGCGCCGGGCGGCTCGCATGAGCGCTTCAGCGACGGCGAGCCCGCGGCTGGCGGGCATCCAGATGTAGTAAAGCAGGTGGCAGTGGTGGGTGGCGGCGTCGATGTCGGCGATGAGTCGGTCGAGGACTTCGGGGGCGTTCCCCATGAGGTCGAGCCGGTTGCCGCCGAGGGGGGGCAGGCCGCCTACGGCGGTGCAGAGACGCGACATGTGGTTGAAGGTCCTGTCGTGCTCGTCCCAGCCCTGCACTCTGCCTTGGAGATACGGGATTGTTCGTTGCTCGACGGCGGCGGTGAGCTGGGCGATGGTTTTGGCACGGTGCTGCCCGAGGCGGCTCTCGCCGATCAGGAAGTACACGAAAAGGCCGACGAAAGGGATCGGCACGAGAAGCAGCGTGAGGATCCACGACAGGGACATTGGCACGGGGCAGCGGCGGAGCACGACGCGTGCGACGAGGAGAAGACGGAGCGTCCAATCGATCACAACGATCCAGAGGCCGAGGGAACCGAGATGATCGATCAGTGTCATGGCGTGGCGTGGGCATGAGCGCGCGGAGCGACCACAGGCACTAGACGACGGCGACGCTGCCGCGGGCTTGGGCGAGGTCCGCGAGGGCGGCGGCGAGGTCTGTGACCTGGAAGGGTTTGCGGAGCACGCGGGTGAGCGGGTCGCTGGTGGTGAACGACTCGGGCTGGCTGGTGATGAAAAGAAGTTCGAGGTGAGGCATCTGGCTCCGGATCGCGCCAGCGAGATCGCCGACCTCGTGCGTGCAACTGTCCAGATCCAGCACGAGAAGCGAGAGGGTGTCCCTGCGTTCCCGGCTGAAACCCAGCGCGGCCTGACCTGTTTCGGCCTGAAGCACCGAGAAGCCCGAAGTTGCGAGCATCGACGCGACCACGCTGCGGACCAGCGAGTGCGCGCACGCCACCATCGCGGTGCGGCCCGAGCCAACGCGCGAGATCGACGGGGCGGGGGCGTCGGTGCGTCGGCACGATGGCTCGATGGCGGGCAAGAGGATCGTGAACGCGGTTCCCTTGCCAAGTTCGGAGTCGGCTTTAATCTGCCCGCCGTGCTCCTTGAGGATGCTGTGCGTGATCGAGAGCCCCAGCCCGGTGCCCTGCCCGCGCGGCTTGGTCGTGAAATATGGCTCGAAGATGCGGTCCTTGATCTCGGGCGACATGCCAAGCCCGGTGTCGCGGACGACCAGGCGGACGACCCCGGCCCGGCTCGACGCCACGATGTCCGGGTCGAACGGCAGCGTGTCGATGGTGACCGTGAGCGTCCCGCCCTTGGGCATCGCGTCGGCGGCGTTGATGGCGAGGTTCATCACGGCCTGCTGGATCTGGGTGGCGTCGGCGTTGACCCAGGGCTCGGACGTGCCGGTGCGGACTTCCAGAATAATGTTCGCGGGGAGCGTGCGGCGGAAGAGCCGCGCCGCCTGCTCGACGATGGTGGTGAGCTGCACCGGCTGCTTGAGCGTGGGGGATTTGTGCGTGAAGGTGAGCAGGGCGTTGGTGATGCCGCCCGCCTGCTGCGAGGCCTCGGCGATCTGCGCGAGAGATTCCTGGACCGGGTGGTCGCGCGGGATGGCTGCCTGAGCGAGGCTGATGTGCCCGTTGATCGCCATCAGGAGGTTTCGGAAATCGTGCGCCAGCCCGCCCGCCAGCTGGCCGATGGCGTCCATCTTCTGCGAGTGGCGGAGCTGGTCTTCGAGCCGTTTTCGTTCGGTGATGTCGGCGATGAAGCCGATCATGAGGTCCGTCCCGCCGCGGCTGTCGCGGCGAAAGTAGCCGTTGTCCTCGACGGAGAGGTTGTGACCAAGACGGTGGCGGACGCGGTACTCGAGATGGAACGACGTGTGAAATTCGAGCGAGCGATCAAGTTCGGCGAGATACTCCTTACGATCGTCGGGGTGAACGAGGGAAAGCCAGTCCGTGTGGGTGGCGAGCTCCTCAGCGGTGTACCCCAGCGTCTCGTCGGTGTTGCCGCCCCAGATGATGGAGTGCGTGACGGCGTCCCAGTCGTAGAGGATCTGGCCGCTGGCCAGGATCGCCGATTCGTAGCGAGACTTCCATTCGCCGATGGCGGCGATTGCGTGGGCACGTTCGAGCTCTCCGCTCGCGCGGGCGGCGAAAATGCGAAGCGTGGACTCGAAGACCGAGGTATCGGGGAGAGGGTGTTTCGAGGCCACCTCCAGCAGCCCGCGGACCTGGCCGTCGGAGGAGAGCAGCGGTACGCCTAGGTAGCTGTCGGCCCGAAACTCACGTACCAAACGAGCATTCGGAAAAGCGGTGGCCAGGCCGGTTCCCTGACCGAACGCGCGATCGAGAGACGAGTCCGGCGCGTCGGGCTGGTCGAGGCTCGCGGGCGATCTGGCGACCACGCGTCGGGCGGGTTCGTTATGCCAACTCCAGACGAAGTTGGGCACTTCCTTTCCTTCGACCCAGGCGGCGAGAGTTTTGGCCTGTCCCAAGGCGGGGTCGGCGATCTCCGAGAGGAAAACAAGTTCTACTTCGAGCGTGGCCGCCAACTGCTCGACGAGCGTTCGGAAGAACTGTTCGCCCGTCTTGGCCGAGACCGCGTGGGCGATGACTCGGAGAGCGTTCTCGGATCGGTGGCGTTGAATGGCGTATCGGATGGTTCGCGCCAGGAGCGGGCCGGTGATCGTGCTCTTGCTGAGATAGTCCTGCGCCCCCTCGCGGACCGCGAGCAGCCCCATCGCCTCGTCGTGAAGCCCGGTGAGGACCACGATCGGGATGGTCGGGGCCATGGCGTGGATGAGGCGGAAGGACTCGATTCCCTGCGCGTCGGGCAGCCCGAGGTCGGCGAGAATGAGGTCGGGCACCTGTCCCTGCCCATGTCTAGGCACCTGTCCCTGTCCCTGTCCCTGTCCCTGTCCCTGTCCCTGTCTCTGGAGCATGGGGCGAGCGGCCGAGGCTCGCGATACGTGCGTCAACTCAAAGTCACAGCAGAACGACTCGCGCAGGTGCTCGCGGATCAGCGCCGCGTCCGCGAGGTTGTCCTCGACGATCAATATTCGCGTGAGTTCAGGGTTCATGGTCGCGCGTGGGGTCGCTCTGGCGACGAGACGGAGTTAAGGTCAGGGCGTGCGGGGCAGGTGGACGATGCTGAACCAAAAATCTTCGATGGATCGCACCACGTCTATGAATTGCGAGAGATCCACGGGTTTGGAGATGTAGCAGTTGGCGTGCAGAGCGTAGCTCTGAAACATGTCGCTCTCGGCCTTGGAGCTGGTCAGCACGACGATCGGGATCTGTCTGTACAACGGGTCGCCTTTGAGATCGGCCAAGACTTCGAGCCCATCACGCCGCGGGAGGTTGAGATCGAGAAGGATGAGGTCGGGCGTGGTTCGGTCGGCGAAGACCCCCAGCCCTCGGACATACTCGACCGCCTGTTCACCGTCGGTCACGACGTGGAGCCGGTTGACGATCCTTCCCTCGGAGAGCACCTCGCGCGTCAAGCGCACGTCCGCAGGGTTGTCTTCGATCAGAAGGATCTCGACGGGCTGGGTCTGGTTCGGCTCGGGTGTCATGACGACGTTTCTCCGTCCGGGGCGGGCGGCCGGGAAAGGGTGAACTTGAACGTTGATCCCCGGCCCGGCTGCGATTCCACCCAGATCGTACCGTTCTGCTGTTCAACGATCGTCTTGCACATCGACAGTCCGATGCCGTTGCCGGGGAACTCGTCGCGGCTGTTGAGGCGTTGGAACATTACGAAGAGCCGGTTGAAATACTTCGGATCGATGCCGATCCCCTGGTCCGAAACGCTCAGGGTCCATTGTTGCTCGCCGTGTTCGGCCGAGACGTGGACCAGGGGCGGGGGCGTGCTCGTGAACTTGATGGCGTTAGCGATGAGGTTCTGGAGCACGAGCGCCAGCTGGCCGGGGTCCGCGAGGACGGCGGGGAGCTCGTCGCGAGTGATGATCGCCCCGCTGCGTTCGATGGCGCTTTGCAGGTTTTTGAGCGCGGTGTTCAGGCAGTGCTCGGCGGGCACGGCGATCGGCGTCGGTTTGTGCGCGCTGACCCGCGAGTACGCCAGCAGGTCCTCGATCAGCCGCTGCATCCGCGTCGCGCCCTCGACGGCGTACCCGATGAACTCGTCGGCCGAGGCATCCATCTTGCCTCTGTATTTCCGCGCCAGCAGCTGCGTGAACGACGTGACCATGCGGAGCGGCTCTTGAAGATCGTGGCTGGCGACATAAGCGAATCGTTCCAGGTCGCGGTTGCTCCGCTCCAGGTCGCGGGTGCGGTCGCGAAGCGTAAGCTCGGCCTGGTGGCGGTCGGTCAGGTCCGTGCACGATCCGATGAACCCCAGCACGTCGCGCGTTCGGTTCAGGCGGGGGACGCCGACGTTTAAGAGCCAGCGGAAGGTGCCGTCGTGCCTCATCGCGCGGTATTCGATCCGGAAACTCTCGCGAGCTTCGAAGGCGGCGGTGAAGGCCGCGCTGAACGAGCCTAGGTCGTCGGGGTGCACCCCGTCTAGCCAGCCCGACCCGAGCTCCTTGTCGGGCGTGCGGCCCGTGAACGTACACCAGGCGCGGCTGACGCCGATGCAGGCGTTGGCGGCGTCGGTCATCCAGATCATCACCGGTGCCGCGTCGGCGAGCTGGCGGAACCGTTCTTCGCTCTCGCGCAAGGACTCTTCGGCCCGAGTTCGTTCGGCGATCTCTGCGTTGAGCCGCTTGTTCTGCTCGAGCAGGTCCGCGGTCTGTTTGAGGACGACGCGGCGGAGCTGGAACGACCAGGCGAGCGAGATCACGATCAGCACCAAGGCCGTCGCCGCGATTCCCAACGCGAACTTGTCCCACGGACGCACAAGTTCGCCCGAATTATTGAACACGTACCGGTCGAGCGGCGAGGTACCAAAGTGATCCGACTGCGAGGTGTGTCGTTCAGGGGGCCAAGGGTCGCGCACGGCCGGTTCTGCCAACGCTCGGCCGACGGGCGTGCAGATGGTGAAGGTGAGCGTGAGCGTGACCAGCACGGATCGAACTACGACCCAGCTCGCGCGGCGGGTCTGTGCGAATCCATCGTGTGTCCAAACGCCTCGTGCCGACAACGCGCAGGCTCCTTGCAGCGGCACCGATTGGCCTGCGGATCAGGCGCGGAGCCGTTTCCAAGATACCAGCACGCGAGCCGGTGTGCGAGGTTTCTGACCCTGAGATCGATCTCAGCCCGGGTTTGCTGCGCCGCCTACTTGGTCAGCCCATCGCGCACCGCCAGCCGCTTGGCGACGCTCGCGCCCGAGCTGAGCCCGCCTTCCATGTACCCGACGAACTTGTAGCACGCGTGCTCGCCCGCCAGGTGCAGGCGCCCGCTCAGGTGTGACTGAGCCATGAGCGGGCCGACGGTAGTGACCTGGCCGGGCGCGGGGAACGAGTAGCTCGCGCCGGTCCATTGTTCCTTGGGCCAGTCCATGTAGCGAGTCGCGACGAGGTTGGCTTTGTACCCTGGGAAGAACGCCTCGTAGCACTCGGCGAAGGCCTTCTCGCGGTCTTCCTTGGACATGTTGAGAGCGCGTTCGACAACCGGCCCGCCAGCGAACCCGGTGAGGCACGCGCCGCCGTTCGAGCCTTCCGCGCCGCCTTCGACGGGGCCTTGCGCGTCGGTGGCGTCCCAGGTGAGCTGGATGAGCCCGTTGGACAGGGCGTACTGGCTGAGCTTGGGGTCGAGCTTCTCCCAGAAGCGTTCCTTGACGTGAGCGAGGAACTTGGTGTTGAGCCCCATCTGCGGCGTCATCGCGGCGGGCAGCGCGGGTGAGAATTGGATCTTGTTCCACACCGTCGGCGGGACCGCCAGCACCACGTCGTCGCACTCGAGCGTGCGGCCGTCGGACGCTTCGATCACGATCACGTTGCCCTTGAGCGTGATCGACTTGGCCGCGAGCTTGAGATTCACGCGAGCCTGGCCGATGCCTTCAGCGAGCTTGCGCGCGAGCTGGTCGTTGCCGCCCTTGCAGCGGTAGACCTCGGTATCGGTCCAGTATTTTTCGAGCCCGTGGCCTTTGATGCAGGCGAGCTGGCCGAGGAAAGACTGCTTGAACGGATCTTGCCCGTTGTCAGCGGTCTGGTTGATGAGCATGGCCTTCTTGACCAAGGCTGGCAGGTCGAGCGCTTCGGTCCATTGCCCGGTCGAGGTCTTGTCGAGCTTGTCCGCGCCCTCGCTCTTCCAGGGCTCATCCTCGTTAACCTTGGAGGCGATCTCGTTCATTTGACCAAGGGCCGCCTCCATGTCGTCCCAGAGCTTCTTGCCCTCCTCGTGCGTGAGCGCCTTGCCGTCGATCACCACCGGCAGCGCCCAGTCTGCTTCCTCGCTCACGTCCAGCCATTCGAGCTTGAACTTCTCGGCGTAGCTGACCCAGGCGGGGTGGTTCGAGCCGATCAGCTCGGCCCCGCCTTCGATGTTTCGGCCCTTGATGTACTCGTTGCCGTTGGCGGCGTTGAAGCTCAGCACACGCCCGCCGATACGGTTGCGGGCTTCGAGGATTGTCACGTCGTACCCCATGGACTTCAGCTCGTGCGCACACGTCAAACCCGCGAAGCCCGCGCCGATCACCACGATGCGCTTCTGCGAAGTGCGGCCCAGCCGGTTCATCGCCCAAGCGTTGTTCGAGAGCAGCAGGCCAGCCGAGGCCGCGAGCGTTGCTTTGAGGAACTCACGGCGTTCAGCGGGCGAGGCCGGATTGCCGTAGCGGGAGTGGAGCAGCGCGGGGAGAGATCGAGACATTCGGGCCTCCTGAGTGGAGATGACAATGAGAGAAGAAAGAGAGGCCGACCCGTGCCCAGGTCGGCCTCTTAAAAGCAGAGAAGGAAGAGAGAGGGTAGAAGAGACAGGTTGAAAACCTGTCCCACTAGATTAAGTAGCCAGGCAGAATCAGAAGCCAGGCAGAATCTGTTGAAAGGCACAAGAGAGGGCTTTATTCGTCGTTGGTCGGGCCGGTGGCGACCATCCAGAGCTTGAAGAAGTTCATCACCTGCTGCTTGGTCAGCTTGTTGGCGTGCAGGTTGTAGGTGATCTTGCTGGACGCGGGGGTCTCGCCGTCGGCCATGAACGTGTCGACATACGCGACCTTGCCGGTGAGGCACGGGACCGCGTCGTCGACCGCGAAGAACGCGTCCTCCTCGCTCATTTTGGCGAACGCCGCGGACTCGGTGCTGGGGGCCTTGTTCTTGTCCTCGTTGAAGCGGAGGTTGAACTCGTAGGCGCCCTTGCCGTTGGTCTTGCGGTCGGCGTCCTCGACCCACTTGATGGAGCCGGTGACGACGTCCTCGGTGTCCTTGCCGTCGGCGTTGTACTTGAAGCGGATGCCGTCGGTGAACCAGTTGCCGGTCTCGTAGTCGTAGTCGAGCCGCCCGTTGACGATCGTGGCCGGGTACACATCGACCGGGCCCTTGGCTAGCTTGATGTTCTCGAACCGCATCGGGTCGGACTTCTTCACGACGATCGAGACGGTCTTGTCGCCGATGACACGCTTGAAGGTGTATTCGGCCAGGGTTTCTTTCTTCTCGGCCTTGCCCAGCAGGCGGCCCGCGAAGCCGTCGGTGAAGCCCGTGACCTTGCCAGCGGTGTCGATCGCGATGCGCAGGGCGCTCTCCTTGGCCGATCCGCCCGAAAGGTCGAACGCGCCGCTGGCGGTGTCGATGGGGATGGTGCCGACCCACTTGCCGACGTTGCGCTTCTGCTTGAGGTCGGCGGGGTTGAGGACCGCGATGTTCACGTTGAACATGAGCTGCGCGTCCTGCTTGCGCTTGCCGATCAGGGAGCTGTAAAGGTTTGGTTGGCGCATGATGTCGCCGTAAAACTGCGTCGTCTCGGCCACGTTGAGCTGGAAGGTGTACTTGTCCTTGGCCCCGATGGCTGGCGATTTTTCCTTCAGATCACCCGTACGGTCCATGTTCGTGCGAGTGTTGAAGTCGATCGTCATGGTGCCAGCGATGACGTCGTCCTTGGTCAGGGTCTTGTCCTGAGCCAACGCGGGAGCGACGGCCGCGAGCAACGCGACGGAGGCGACGGCCGCCCCGACCAACGAGGTCAGCGCAAAGCGTGTGCGGGCGACGGGTTTCGACGACGTGTTCAAGAGCGTGTTCAAGGTCGTGTTCATCAGGTGGAACTCTCTTTCTGGTCTGCAAGTGGTGCGGGTTGGGCCGGGGCCCGTGAAAGCCATGCGCCGTGCAGACGCGACGTGGCCGGAGATTCTTCGGAGAATGATACCGAGGTTTCAGGGGCGGGGGGAGGTAAGGGAGCGGGAGTGCCGGATTACCGAGCTTTGACTTCGTCCAGTTCCGGTTCAGCTGCGAAATCCAATGGCTCCAAGACAAGCTGTCGGTTCACCCATTTTTCGCGAGCGGCTGGGTCCGACGCAATTGCCTTTTCAATCACCTGCGTCTCACGGAACTCTCTCGACTCAGCAGTCATGGTCCACTTTGCCTCGATGCCCAGGGTTTCGATCTCCTTCCTGAGTGCTGAGACAGTGGTTCGAAAGAACTCTTTACGATAGTTCATCTTGTTCACTTGGTTCAGCACAAAGTGCTGGTGAAGCTTGCATTCTAGGGCAGGGGCGTCGTCGCTCAAAATCAGGGCGTGAACGTCGAACTCAAACGGGACGCTCGAGTCGCCAAGTTCGCGCACGCGGTCCAGTGGCTCAAGTCGTCGTGTGAGCCCAATCTTGTAGACGTTGTCGCCGAATGAACCAATATTCGAGATCACATACACGAAACCCTTCTTTGTTTGCTGGGCCATCGACAGGGCTCGTTGGTTGCGCTCTTCGGCGTCTTTGAGTCTCATCCCCAGATCAGCTAATTGCTGCTCGTACTTGGCTCGCTGCTCCGCTGTCGCCTCGGCAATCTGAGCTTCGGCCTTTGCCATTGCCTTACGGAGGACATCCTCCTCCTTTTCGGCATCTCGGATCGTACGCTCGTACTCGCGGCGAGCTTTTTCTTCTTCACGCATCTGTTCACGAACGCGGCGCTGTTCCTCTTGCTCTTCCTGGCGCAGTTGTTGAGCCACGGTTGCCCATCGCAGCTCGTCAAGTCGAGCCTGCAAGTATTCTTCAGTGATCCGCGCATCGCGGAACGCTCTGCCTCCATAATTAACAAGAGTGAAGGCATCTTGGATCTCTTGTTCAAGTTTTCCAGCATTGTCTTCGCGAACGCGCGATAAAATTGAATCGACTTTGCCGTTGAAGGCGTCGAGGACGAAGGATTCAGCTCCTTCACGCCGCCGCGAATCGACGTACTCGCATCGAGCGGCTGCGCCGTTCTTGATCAAGTTTCTCGTGTTGGATCGGGCCGCCTTCAGGCTCTGCCCGGCGTCCTTATGCGAGAAATCGTCGGCGAGTTCATCAAGGAGGCTGGCAGGTGGCGTCAGATACCGATCGCCATAGCCGTCGATGATATTCTTCATCGCTTGAGCGGTTCGTCTGTTTTCATCAGCATTGCGAAGTGCGTCGAATGCGGAGCCAGCAATTGATACCGCTTGCTTTTCAGCTTTGCTAATGATCTCGGCGGCGTTCAACGATGCGGTTTGGATGATCGACTGAGCTTCATGCGTCGCCTTGAGGGTCTCTTGTCGCGCATTGTCATGTATTCGTCTGGCTTCAGTTCGTGCGTGACCCATCGCGGCTTCGACGGCTATTGTTTTGGCAGCAAACTGAGCTTGTGCCGCTGCCGTTTCATTTTGAAGGGCTTGAAAACGGCTCTTTTGGATCCACAGAAGCATCCCTAACCAAACTAAGCCACCTGCTGCGAGCGCCAGAATGATCGTCAGTAGTATTTCCATTAGTAATTACCTCTTGCGAAAGGGAGAAACGAATTGCCGGAGCTTACTCCCACTCAATCGTCGCTGGCGGCTTGCTCGAAATATCATAAACCACCCGGTTCACACCCCGCACCTCGTTGATGATCCGCGAAGAGATTCGCGCCAGCACCTCGTGCGGCAGCCGCGCCCAGTCGGCTGTCATGAAATCCTGGCTCTCGACGGCCCGGATCGCCACCACGCTGTCGTACGTGCGGCCATCTCCCATCACACCCACGCTCTGCACCGGCAGCAGCACCGCGAAGACCTGGCTGGTCGAGCGGTAGAGGTTCGAGGACACGATCTCTTCGAGCAGAATCTCGTCACACTCGCGCACGATCTCGAGCTTGGCCAGCGTGATGTCGCCGAGGATCCGCACCGCCAGCCCCGGCCCGGGGAACGGATGCCGCCAGATCAGGTGGTCGGGCAATCCCAGCACCTCGCCGAGCTTGCGAACTTCGTCTTTGAACAGCTCGCGCAGCGGCTCGACGAGCTTGAAGCCCAGGTCGGCTGGCAGGCCGCCGACGTTGTGGTGGAGTTTGATGTTGGCCGACTGCCCCGCGTGCCCGTGACCCGATTCGATCACGTCGGGGTAGAGCGTGCCCTGAGCGAGAAACGAGGCGTTGGGAATGGTCTTAGCGGCGTCCTTGAAGACTTCGATAAATCGGCTGCCGATCCGGCGCCGCTTCTCCTGCGGGTCAACGACGCCAGCGAGATCACGCAGAAAATCCGCGGCCGCATCCACGACTTTGAGGTCGATCCCGAAGTGATCGCGGAAGGTGCTTTCCACCTTCGCTCGCTCGGCCTTGCGAAGCAACCCGTTGTCCACGAACACGCAGTGCAGCTGCGGTCCGATCGCCTTGTGGATCAGGGCTGCGGTCACGGCCGAATCTACGCCGCCCGAGAGCCCGCAGATGACGTGCGCGGCCCCGACCTGCGCGCGGATCTTGGCGGCGGCCGTGTCTGCGTAATTGGACATCCTCCAGCGGCCCGCGCACTTGCAGATCTCGTACACAAAGTTGTTGATGAGCTCGGTGCCGTGAGGCGTGTGTGTGACTTCGGGATGGAACTGCACGCCGTAAAAACGGCGTCCCTTCGCGGTCGAACGGACCGCGGCGAACGGGCACGTGGGCGTCGAGGCCAGCGGCTCGAAGAGAGAGCGGTCGAGGTCGGTGACCTGGTCGCCGTGCGACATCCAGACCGTCGTTTTTTCGGGCACCGCCGCGAAAAGATCGGAGCGATCGCGGATCGAAAGGTTGGCCCGCCCGAACTCGCGGTCGCCAGCGTTCTTGACCGTGCTGCCTAACAACTTGCAGGCGAGCTGCATCCCGTAGCAGATCCCCAGGACCGGCACGCCGAGGTCGAAGATGGCGGGGTCGCAGGTGGGCGCGCCGTGGTCGTACACGCTGGCCGGGCCGCCGGAGAGAACGATCCCGCGAGGCGCGAGCTTGTACAATTCCGCGACCGTGATCGCGGGCGAAACGAGCACCGAGAAGACCCCGGCCTCGCGCAGGCGACGGCAGATCAACTGGGCGGTTTGCCCGCCGAAGTCGAGGACCGGGATGACCTCCTCGTGAGGGGTGGGGAGAGGAGCGTCGAAGGGGCGAGTGCTGAGTGCTGGGTGCTGATCGTGCATGGCGTGGCCCTGTCAAGGAGCGCGGGCAGAGTGGAAGGGGAGAGCGTATGCATGAGGCGCGGGGTGGTCCGTGCGAAAAGGCCGAGTTCCTAGTTACGATCGCGGCTTTGCGAGGCCGGGCTCGCGTGATCAGAGCGGACACTTGCGTGCGAGGTTGCCATGACGAGAACATCGAGGTCAAGGACATCGAGCGCGACGGTTCCGGGGTTGATGGCGACGCTCGTCGCGGCGTTGGTCGTCGGCGTACTGACGCTCTAGAACGGGTGCTCGGACCTTCCGCGTCACGCGACCCCAGCCGATCAGGTGGAAGGTTCGCGGCTAGCGGGCATTTGGACTCTTTGCAACTCTTCCGCGGCATCATGCTCGCGTCGGCCTTAATTACCGGCATCTTCCCGCCGGTTATCATCGGCGTGGAAGCGCCCAACGGCCAGAGGTACGACGAGATGCACTGCGAAGGCGAGGTCTCGACCCAAGTGTTCTTTTACCCGGCCGCATTCAGCTTCCGCGACCTTCCGGAGCCAGCCGTGGCCAAGCCGCACGCGGCATCTCTTTGTTATCCGCAACGCCAAGCTGACCCCAGTCTGCGAAGCGATCGAGCGCAAGATCTTGCCCATCACCGCCCGCGCGATTTCCACGCTGATTAAGACCCAGAGCGTGGGCGACCTGTACCGTATCTCCCTGGGCACCCAGTGCCAAGGCTCGATTTCAACCCGGCCTGGTCCCCTCAGGAGTTTCACGCCGAGTCGGACCAAGCGTTCGACCCCGACTAAGAAGCCGCTTTTCCAGCTCGGCTACTAGCTTGCTGGGAAGAGCTATCCGTGGGCCAAAGCGCGGCCCGACTTCGAGCCGCCCAAGATTCGATCGGCCGTGATCGACGAGGGTCCGCCGGTCGCTGCGCTGAGCATCGTGTGGTGTGCCGAGTTGTGCCGTCGCCCTTCCCGCGCACCAACTTCAAAAACCTCGTCAAGGGCGATCGGGTACCATGATCACGATGCTCTCCGTGGTTCGACCTCATCTTCGCGGCATGAACCTGTTGCCGACGCTGGCCGTGCTCGCGGCGTTGGTGATGGTCGGCCTAGGGCTGAGCGCAGGGCTGAGCGGGTGTTTCCCCACTGCGAAGAAGGGGTTTGATTCCCCCGACAACGCGCTGCGGATCGACGCTTCGGTCCACGCCGCGGAGTCCGGCGACGTGAAAGCCGTGCCGGACTTGGTGAGGCTGCTGGACAGCGACGACCCCGCGACGAGGCTGGTGGCCGTCCGTTCGCTCGAAAAGATTACCGGCACCACGCTCGGCTACGATCATGCCGGTAACGCCTCGGATCGAGAGGCGGGCGTCCAGCGGTGGCAGGGCTGGATCAAGGACGGGCTCAAGCCGCGAGCCTTCGGAGCCGATGCCAAGAGTTCCCCGAGCCAAGGCCCCGGAACGGCCAACCTCGTTCCGGCTAATACCGTCCTAGCCAATCCGCAAAAGGAAGCCGCGAAGTGACCGCCGCGGACTCTCGATCGAATCGCGCCCAGTCTGTTGGAGGTTTAAGACCCCGCAAGGGGCAGCAACCATGAACCCCGGCCCGCACATCCGCATCGAGATGCTCAGCAACCCTATGTACCTCAGCGGGGCCCGCGAGCTGGTCTCCGCTGTGGCTCGGCGGCTAGGTTTCAATGATGCCAACTGCTCGCAGATCGCCCTCGCCGTGGACGAGGCCCTCTGCAACGTCATCCGCCATGGCTACGACCGCAAGGCCGACCGTCCGATCTGGCTCAGCCTCTGGCCGCTCGAGGGCTCCGCGCACGGCACCCTTGATGGCGGGCAGCAGGGGCCGATCACCGCCGCGATCAAGATCGTGATCGAGGACGAGGCTCGTCAGGTTGAACCAGCCCGGATCAAGGGCCGCGACCTCGAAGACGTCAAGCCCGGCGGGCTGGGCGTTCACATCATCAAAGAAGTCATGGACGAGGTTCGGTACGAAAAGCGTGAGGGGGCGGGGATGAGGCTGACGCTCGTGAAGCGGCAGGCGATCCCCGCGAAAGAATGCGGGACAAACCTTCAACCGGCCGGGGCAAAGGCCCCGACGGCGTGAGAGGGATCAAAGATGGCGGGCGCACATTCGTTGGAAGTTCAGGTCGAGCACCGCGGTGACATCGCGATCGTTGCGCCGCAGGGCGAGATCGCGTACACCGAGGCCACCGTCTTTCGGAACGCGATGAAGAAAGTCACCGAGGTCAAGCCCGCGCGGATCGTCGTGGACCTGGGCCGCGTCGATTACATGAACACGCCGGGGCTGGCTGTGCTCGTCGAGGCGCTGCAGTCGGCCCGCAAAAGCAAGACTCGCCTGGTGCTTTGCAACATCAATCCCAAGGTCAAAGCCATCTTCCAGATCGCGCGGCTCAACACCGTCTTCGAGATGACCGAGACGCTCGAACTCGCGCTCGCGTGAGGGCAGGTTTGATTGACGGCGTGAGCGACTTTTGCTCACGATTCCGTGTTCTTCAGGTAAAACCTGCGCCCGTGGACGCCGCAACGAAGCGTTTCCGGAGGTCCGGGTGTTTGGTCAATCACGCGACAACTTGATGGAGTGCGGACGGGGCGTCCGGGATCGGCCCGAGTGGGATCGGCCCGGGGCAGTTCTTATGAACCCTGGCCGTTCGCTTTGACATCGGTGACCTTCGCGTCGGCAAGGATGTACAGCCCGACAAGCCAGTCCCCGGCCAGGTACGGCTTGACGCTGAACTTGCCCTCGACCGAGCCGTAGCTCGCCAGACGCTGCTCCTTGGTGACCGTCTCTTTCAGATGCACCTCGATGGCGTCGTAGGGCGTGGGGGGCACGCCGATACAGCAGCCGTCCCACTGGTTGAGCATCGACAACAGCTCGCGCGGCTGCTCGACGAACATCGGGTACGCGACGTACCCGGTGAGACGGACAATCTTGCCCTCGAACATCGTCAACCGATCCGGCAGCTTCTTCTTGCCCACGCGCGGGTCGTAGGATTCGCTGATGGACGTGAGGAGTTCCCAGGAAAGCTGATACGGGGCCTCAGCGGTGCCCGAGCCCTTGACCGTGAAGCGGTCGTCGATGAGGAGCGAGCCGTCGTCCTTCTTCGTGACCTTCGCGGCTGGCGCCTCGGCCGGTGGTACGGCCAGCTTGGTCTCCGCTTTGATCTCCGGCTTGATATCTGATTTATCCTCCGGCTTGGTTTCCGACTTCGCTTCGGAGGCCGCCGCGAGCGTCGTCGTCGCATCAGTTGTGGTCGGCGTCGTCGTGGAGTAGGACTTCGGCTCTGCGGTCGCAACCTCTGCGATCGGCGTGGCCTCGGCCTTGGCTTCGACCTTCGCAGGGAGCGCCGGTGTGATGGGCTTTGTCAGGGTCTGGTCGTGGGCCGGTTCAGGCAGTGAGACCGCGAGCGCTTGGTCGTTGGCTGGCGCAGCGGCTGGCTTGGACGACGCAACCCAGACGGCGACCGCTCCGCACGCAAGCAACCCGATGATGAACCAGAAAACACGCATGAGAACCTCCGATTGCCGGGCCACGACCGCTGGCCCAATGGTGTACCTCTGAGGAATGATGCCGGTTCGAAAGTGAGGCCTTGAAATGGAGGCCAAAGCCTCTGATTTCGTGCTCCAGGCCACTGTAGAAACTGTATGCGGACGCAGTTCTGTTCGCCGAACGGACAGTCTCGGTTGAGTTCATCCGCAGGATCACCCGAGAGGCTTGAGGTTTTTAGCCACAGGCGTTCGGTACGCCATGAGCGCGGGGATGAATCCTGCGAGCACCCCTAGGGCGATGGTGGCGACGACGACCAGCATCGCGACCTCGGGCGAGAGCAGCGGTTCGATAACCAGGCCGAGCCGGTCGCGCATGATCGCGGTGACGATGCGGACGCCCAGCAGGCTGATGACGAGGCCGAGGATCGCGCCGAGAACGCCGACCAGGGCGGACTCGGTGAGGACGAGCCCGAAGATGCGAGTCTGGCTCGCGCCGAGGACTCGCAGCACGGCGATCTGGCGGCGGCGCTGCTCCATCGAGTTGTAAAGCGCGAGCATGATGGCGATACCGCTCGACGCCATCACGACCCCGGCCATGCCGACAAGGATCTGGTCGATGTTGCCGACGATACTGAACAGTCTCGTGATCTCCTGGTTGGGCTGCGCGACGGTGATGGTGGGGTCGCGGCGGAGCATGTCGAAGATCTGTGGCAGGTTCGCGGGCGAATCCGAGCCCTCGCGGGTGATAAGGCGGAGGTAGAGCCCGGTGACTTTGCGGTCCTCGTCGGTGATGTCGGCGAGCGTCATGGGCGGTTCGTGGTGGGCCTTGTGATCGTGGTCGTGATCGTGGTCGTGATCGTGGTCGTGATCGTGATCGGCGTGGTCGTGATCTTTCGATGAGTCCGCAGCGTGCTCGGCGCGTTCGCGGCGGTCGAAGGCGTGGATGATCCAGGTGCTGTTGAGGTTGGTGAAAAGGGCGCGGTCGTGAGCGCTACCCGTCGGTTCGAGGATGCCAACGACAGTGTACTTGAACTCGCTGTGAACGTGGCCTGGCGCTGGTCCGGGCTGAGCGTCCTTGGACGCTCCGGTATCTCGCGAGCCGCCCGCGCCGTGGGTGAGCGCGATCTGATCGCCGAGCTTCAGGCCTGTGGTTGCGGCCGCACGCGCGCCGAGCACGACCTGCCACTCGGTAGCGAAGAACTTCCCACTCACCAGCTTCCACGGTTCTTTGGGCACCGGTTGGAACTTCGTGAAGAACTCAGGGGTCGTGGCGAGAACCGGGTTGCCCTGGTAGGAATCGCCGAGCTGAGTAGGGACGGCAAAGTCAAGCGGGAACTTCGCGGCGATTTCTTGGTACTTCGACCACGCGATCGGGCGGCGCGGCGGGTTGGCGTAGAAGATGCCGTTGAGGATCGAGACGAGCGGGCTGGCGTCGGCGCTGACGAGCAGGTGCATGTTTCCCGAGCCGCGCTCGAACGCTCGGCGCCCCGAATCACGCATCATCAGCAGTACCAGCATCAACGCCACCGCGACGGCCACCGTGACGACGGTGGTGATCGTGGAGAACAGACGGGCGCGAAGGCTTCGGAGGATGATGGTCCAGTCGGTCATAGAGTTGCTCATCGCGCGGCCTCCTGAGTTGCTTGGGCGTTGAGGTCGCGGAGCGAGATGCGGCGCTCGAATCTTGAGGCCATCGCCGGGTCGTGGCTGACGCACAGGAGTGCCGCTCCGATCGAGCGACAGGTCTGCTGGATCAGGTCCATCGCGCCGCCCGCGTTCTCAGGGTCGAGGCTCGCGGTGGGCTCGTCGGCAAGGATGAGCGCGGGCTTGCAGGCGATGGCACGGGCGACGGCCACGCGTTGCTGCTGCCCGACGCTGAGACGGTCAGGGTCAGAGTCGGGCTTGTCGATACCGAGTTGAGCGAGGAGTTGCAACGCCGTAGCGCGGTGTTGAGATGGTGGGATCGAAGAGAACATCAGTGCCGCCATAACGTTCTCGCAGGCGCTGAAGCCGTGAAGGAGATTGAAGGTCTGGAAGATCATGCCGGTGGTTCGGCCGCGGTGCAGGTCACGCTTGGCGCGCGACAGCGACGCGAGGCTGACGCCAGCGACCTCGATCGACCCTTGCTGGATGTCGAGCAACCCGGCGACGAGTTGAAGAAGCGTGCTCTTGCCCGATCCCGAGCCGCCGGTGAGGAGAGTTTGCTCGGCGGGCGCGAGTTTGAAGTCGAGGATGTTGACGGTCCACTGCTTGTCCGCCGTACCGGGGTATTGGAACTTCAGGCTGCGGATGTGGAGCGCGAGAGTGGTGCTCATGGGTGAGCAAGGCTAGGGCGGTCGAGATGTTGAGACTGCGTTCGCGTTCTTACCGAAGATCGGCGATCGCGAGTCCAGCGAGGCAAAGAGGAAAAACCCGGCGTCGGTTTGATTCGACGCCGGGCCATGGGCAACCTGTCTCTCCTCAGATCAGGTGCCCCAGACTCGGTGCTCAGGTCATGTGCCCGAGAACTTTGTTCGCGTGAACAACTCAGGCGCGACGACGGCGCGACGCGAACACCCCGAACGCGCCAAGAACCGCGAGCGAGGTGGGTGCCGGGACGAGCGTGTCGCGGACCCATTGAATCGCGGCTTCATGCTGGGCAACGGGCTGGTTCCAGTTGAAAACGAGCCAGAACGGGTCCGTGGTTTGGAGCCCGGCGCTGCTGGTGAGTTCGAGTTCCAAGAGGTAGATTCCGTCGTCGTGCGGCGTGTCGAGGTAGTAGCTCGGGTGCTCGTGCAGCCCGCCGAGCAGATCGGTTTGGACCTGCGGGCCGACGACCAGAGAGTCGGTCAACGACGAGGTCCAGGTGTTGGGCCCGTATTCGAGCGTGATGGTGGAAACGGAGTTGGTGAGGAAGTCCGTGCCATTCCAAGCGCGAACGGCCTTACGGATGTTGACGCCGATGAAGCTGCTGCTCGGGAGCGTTCCATCGGGAACCTGGAACCCGGGCTCGTCAGTGAAGACGCTCGGGCCGACGCCGAAGAACTCGCTCTGGAAGACTCGGTCGAGGGTGCTCGCGCCGCCATTCTCGGGGATGGCGGCCGTGAACATTTTGCCGGCGCTGATCTGGATCGACACGTCGTCGGCCAGTGCCTGACCCTGGAGTGCGAAGATGGACGCGAGGACGGTTGCGGCCGAGGCCGCGGATTGGAACAGACTCTTCATGATGATCTCTCCTGAGTTCGAACAACAAGAACAACATTGATAAAACAAACAACAAGGGAACAACGAGTGACGACCGGTGTAAGGTTGGTTGGCGCGGTATCCTCCTCCGATTTTTCAAGAATGAGCGAGATTTAGCCTGTTTTTACCAACGTGAGGCGGTCGTTGTGGACGAGCGATAGGCGTCGGGCTTGATGACCTATTTGCCCAAGTCTGGATGTCTGAGGTTGGTTGCGAGCCAACCTCATGGTGAACTATGCGTGCGGGCGTGCGTGATTAGCAACCAGATTCGAAGGCCGCAACGAAGGCGTCAAAGTCGTCGCCGGTGACGAATCCGTCGCCGTCGAAGTCGGCTTCGAGACCCCCGCCCTCGAACGCGGCAACATAGGCGTCAAAGTCGTCGCCGGTGACGAATCCGTCGCCGTCGAAATCGCTCGCGCACCCGAGGAGGTTGTTCTCCACCCAGGTGTACGCGTCGTTCTGATCGGAGACGGAACCGTTCTGATTGAAGACGATGAAGAATGGTTTAGATTCGGCGAGGCCCGAGACAGTGGCCCAGAGTGTTGCTTCGAAGAGGTAGATTCCTGTTGAGGTAGGGGCGAGGAGCGTGTAACCGAAGTGGTGATGGAACTCGCCGTCGGAGGAGACGGCGAGCGAGAAACCTAGAACGGGCGTATCGGTAAGGGGTGTCAGGATCGGGCCGAAGGGCCCGAGCCTGACCTGGATGCGTTCGGGCGGGACGGTGTTAAAGTTTGATCCGCCCCACTTGCGAAGGGCCGACTGGATGGTGAAACCGATCTTGCTTGGGACGGGCCACTGGTCCGGTCCGGAATCAAACCCGGGGTCATTGGTGAAGTTCGGTGCTTCGCCGAACGTGGCGTTGAACACGCGCACGCCCATAGTGACCTGGCCGGTTGTGGAGTTAGCCAGCCCGGTCTGGACCCGCGTGCTCGTCGAGTTTGGACGAACAACGATGTCGCCAGCGTGGATCTGAGCGTGGGCGTTGAGAGCGAGGGCGAGTGTGGTGGTGATGGACATCAAGAATGATCTGGTGCGATGGTTCATGGTTGGAGCTCCGTGAGTGGGAGATGGTGTTTGAATGAGGCTGGATCAGGATCAGGAGAGAGAAGGGGTAGAGACGGGTTGAAAAACTGATCTCAAGGCAGTGAGTCGTTTCGGAACGAGGTCAGCGCTGTTTGGCGTCTGGCCAGAACTTGTTTCTGTCATAATCCGTGTACACGTCGCCGAACTTGCGCGTACCGGCATGGCCGTCGATGAATCCGTAGTTGGCGAGTGACACGGTGGAGTTTGGTGGGCCGCCGTTGGCGTTGATCTCGAGTTCCTGACCAGCGATTTTCGAGGCGCTTTCTGGGCCGTTGTCCGCCCAGCCCTCGGCGTGGACGTGGTCGGCCTTGGCAAAGTCGCTGCCGGTGTGGCCTTCGTTCATGAGCAGGAAGTGGACAACCTGGTCGGGCGCGTTGATTTTCGAGAGCCGGTCGTAAGGCTCACGCTTGAGATCGAAGCCCGGGTTCTTGCTGCGCGTGACGTAGTTGTTGAGCCCGTAGCTCGTCCAGCGCGCCACGTTCTTAAGATCGGGCGTGAGCCCCGAGTTGAGTTGATCCAGGAGCTGGTTAAGCGTGAGCCCGGTGCTCTCGCCGCCCTCGGAGGTCGGCCATTGCGGGCTGTTGTCCCCGGGAGAGTGCAGCGCGAGCGGCGTGCCGAAGTACTGCGCCAGCGTGAAGGGCCAGGCGCGTTTGACACCAGCAACGGAGGCGACCCCGCCGTGGGCGAGCCCGGCGTCGATGAAGAGTTCTTTGTTGGCATTCATATAGAGCGTGTGGGCCGATTCGAGCTGGTGGATGTTGCTGAGGCACTTGAGCGTGCGAGCGGTGCGCCGGGCCTGAGAGAGTGCCGGGAGGAGGACGCTGACCAGGATCGCGATGATGGCGATCACGACCAGCAGTTCGATGAGAGTGAAGGCGCGAGAGTTGCGAATGGACCGGGGCATGAATGCTCCCAACTCGGGCGCAGACGCGGCGTGAAGAATCGCGCGGCGGGCAGGCCTTGATTGGTGGAGAGGTAATGAAGTTCGCGGTGGAACGCCCGAGCCTCGGGCTCACGGCGAGAGGCCGGATCGAACCCGACGCGCCATCGCGAGGTTCGCTGCACGGAACAACAGGCCCGGAGTCAGGCCGGTTTTATGCGACGTACATCGGAGGCCCGCGCGGGGCGGCGAGCGCCCGGAACTCGAACGAAATCGCACGCTGGGTCGTCGCGACCTCAACGGCACCGACCGCTGTCCATCCGAAAAACTCAAGCGACGTCACGTGTGGTACGGCCCACGCCACGGTCATCAGGAGAATCTTGCAGGTTTGGCAATCTAAAGGATCGTGGTGGCTGCGGCGGCTGTGCTGTTCGGGTGAGGGCCGCGCCGTGCGATCAGAGCAGACCGCACTTTCACGGCCTAGATCGGACGAGCAGGCGCGGTCCGCATGGTTTGCGGCCTGACTCGACGCGAACTCGGCCTGTTGCCAGCAATCACGAGAGTCTTCGCTCACCAAGTGAGCCAGCAACGGGACGCCCTGAATCGCCCAGCCCATGCACAGAAGCAAAGCGGCCCAAAGCGTGACAGCACCCCGCGTTCGTTGGCGAGCGGGAACACGAGGGAGAGAGTTGCGAGAATGGCGAGTTCGGCGTGAGGTCATAGGGTGAGAACGTGCTCTCAGTATCAAGAATAGCAAGCGACACGCGGCGATGCAAGAGGGAATTTGGACGGTAATTGAAAAAGTGGGTCAGCGGGAAAAAATGGTGGCTGGAAGAGGGGCAGAGGGGAAGTCGCTCGGAGAGCCGACCTACTAGAGAGCAGACCAATAGAAAAGGCTTGAACGACCTTGCGATCGTTCAAGCCCTGAGGAGAGAGAGTCCGTGAAAGTTCGGCGGATCGATTCTAAACAGAGAGAGAGAGAGAGAAAGAGTCCGCTTACGCCACTGTCGCAACCAGCGGCCGCGTCTCCACGCGAGCCACCATCGCGTTGGGAAGCTTCGACAGACCAGCCTGGATCGCGATGCGAGCCAGCTCCACGCGGTTCGTGGCCTTGAGCTTGGTGCCCAGCGAGACGCGGTGCCATTCGATTGTCTTCACCGAGCGGTGCAGTTCGCGGGCGATGTCCGCCGTCGAGAGCCCGTCGCCGATCAGCTTCAGAATCTCAGTCTCACGGTGCGTCAGCGTCGAGAGCGAGCCCTGGTCGTCCACCGCGCCGCGGATCACTTCCGTGCTGTCGCTGGGCGTGCGTAGCGAACGCGAGCCAGCCGTGAACACCATGAGCACCAGCGGCGAGCCGCCCGGCCCGATCACGCGGCGCATCACGGTCCGGTTCCACGAACCATTCACCATGCCGTCGAGCGCGACTGACTTGCCCGTCGTCGCGACGTTGCGCACAAAGGTCAGCCGCTCGTTGGCGAAATCAATCGGGTAGAACTCCTGGTAGTTTCGCCCCAGGATCGGCCCGCCCGCGCTGTTGATGAGCGTCAGGGCCAGGTCGTTGGCGAACGCGATCTTGCCGCTGGGTTCGAGCACGAGCACCGGGCTGTCGGTGTCGGCGATCAGCGCGGTCAGGATCACCGCGTTCTCAGTCCCGAGCAGCGAGGCGAGCAAGCGCGCGTCGTTAGGCTCGGCCAACGTCGCTCCCTGGATTCCACCGATTTGCATGTTGGTCATTGGTGCCCTCAGATCTTGGTCGCACGAGAACTCGTGCGACGTACCCAGCGGCGGGGCTGGCGTCGTGCCCGGTGTTCGTTCCGTGAACACCCTCGGACGCCCTACATTCGATACACCCCGCAACTCTGCTGGTGACATCGGCCGCAAACGTCCTATACCCCCAGCCCTTGACGACATCGGGGTTTATCCCCCACACCAGCCCCGGGGAGCAACGTCCCGGTTCTCTCCATGGAGTTCGCTGCTAAGTACCCGAGATCGCAAGTGGTTATACTCTCAGCCCGTGGGGTTACGTCTTGCAATTATCGGTATCTGCGGCGGGCTCGGATCCATCGTGCGCTTCCTGATTTCTCTTGCCGCCTCCCGGATCGCTGGTGAAAAAGCGCCGTGGGGCACTCTAGCGGTGAACGTGCTAGGGTGCTTTCTGGCCGGAATCGTGCTCTATTTCAGCGTCGATCGCCCGACGCTCTCGCCTAACTTGCGGGCCGCGATCATGACCGGGTTCCTGGGCGGGCTGACGACTTTCTCGGCCTTCGGCTACGAAACGGTCCTGCTCGGGAAGGACCGGCAGTGGGGGATCGTCGCGCTAAGCGTCGCCGCCAACGTCTTTCTGGGGATCGCGGCCGTGCTGCTGGGGCGCGAGGCCGCGCGGCTCGTCACCTCTTGAGTCCCGCTCTGTCTTCGATTCCGAACGAATCTTTTTTCCACGACCTCTCACAACAGATTCCACGAGAACCCATGACCGACCCCGCACCTTCTGATCGCACCATGATGAATCACTTGCCTGCCGACAACGGCCACGAAGTTGGATCGCGCACCGTCGAGCCCGTCTCGCGGCCTCTTGCGACCGATCCCATGCCCCCGACCAGCCCGGGCGGGCCGCCGTGGGTGAAGCCGACGCATATCGAAGAACAGAAGTTGCTCATCGGACCGCGGTCACGCCGCTCGGAACTCTTGCGCGCGATCCGAATCTTCATCGAGTTCATCCGCGGGTTCCGCGCCCTGCACTTTGTCGGCCCCTGCGTCACCGTCTTCGGCTCGGCACGATTCCCCGAGAACCACCGGTATTACAAGCTCGCCCGCGAGATGGGAAAACGGATCGCGGATATGGACCTGACGACCATGACCGGCGGCGGACCCGGGATTATGGAGGCCGCCAACCGCGGGGCGCACGAGGCTGGCGGCAAGTCCATCGGGTGCAACATCAAGCTTCCTATGGAGCAGAGGCCCAACCCCTACGTTGATCGCTGGATCGAGTTCAAGTACTTCTTCGTGCGCAAGGTGATGCTCGTCAAGTACTCCTACGCCTTCGTGGTACTGCCCGGCGGCTTCGGCACGCTCGACGAAGTGTTCGAGACCGCGACGCTCGTCCAGACCGGCAAAATCAAGCACTTCCCGATCGTGTTGATGGGAGTCGAGTTCTGGCAACCCATGATGGATTACCTGCGCGAGAAGTTCCTCAAAGAAGGAACCATCGGGCCCGAAGACCTCGACATGCTCACGCTCACCGACTCACCCGACGAAGCGGTCGCCGCCATCGTCGCCGGCCTCTCACGCCACATCGCGGACCTCAAGCGCGACAAGCCCAAGCGGAAATGGTGGTTGGGAGAAAAATAGATCGACGCCTTCGCAAGCCGCACCATCTATCCGGTGCCACCACGTTCAAAGTGAGGCACGACCGATTAGTCCACGCCCTGCGCCGCCAGCCAACGCTCCGCGTCCAGCGCAGACTGGCACCCCATCCCCGCGGCCGTCACCGCCTGGCGGTACTCGGCGTCCGCGACATCGCCCGCCGCAAAGACGCCAGGGATATTGGTGTGGCTGTGCCGCTTGTGCAACGCGACGTAACCTTTCTCATTGAGCTCGATACCGGCGCCCTTAAGGAAAGAGGTCGCTGGCGTGTGACCGATGGCGATGAACAGCCCCCGCACGTCGAGCGTCGATTTTTCGCCCGTCACGGTGTCTTCGAGCATCACGCCGCTGATCTTCTCGTCGCCCAGCACGTCGACCACAGCCTTGTTCCACAGCACCTTCGCGTTGGCCCTGGACATGTAGCGCTGCTGCATAACCTTGGACGCGCGGAACGAATCGCGGCGGTGGATGACGTAGACGGTGCTGGCGAACTTGGTGAGGTACGTCGCCTCTTCCATGGCCGTGTCACCGCCGCCGACCACCGCCAGCGGCTGACCGCGGAAGACCGGCAGCGCGCCGTCGCACACCGCGCACGCCGAAACGCCGCCGCCCGTGGTGGCGAGACGCATCTCGTTGGGAAGCCCGATCCAGTTGGCCGTCGCGCCCGTGGCGAGGATGACCGCGCGAGCTTGCACGGCCTTCCCCTCTGACGTGTGAAGCACGTGCGGCGTCGCGGGGTCGTGCGAGAACTCGCACCGCTCGATATCCTCGCCGACGACCTTGGTCCCGAACCGCTCGGCCTGCTCCTGGAACTTGGCCATCATCTCCGGGCCCATGATCCCGTGCGGAAACCCGGGATAATTCTCAACCTCGGTGGTCAGCATGAGCTGCCCGCCCGGCAGCACGATCGACGGCGTCTGCTTGGGCACGCCGGCATAGCACACCGGGTCGAGCTGGGCTCGCGCCGCGTAGATCGCGGCCGTCCAGCCCGCGGGGCCCGAACCGATGATGATGAGTTTGTGGATCGGGTCGGTCGCTGAGACGGGCATGGCTTGGCCTTTGTTGGTCGGTGCGCTCGAGTCCCTGCGCGGAGAGAGTGCTGTCTGAACTACTTTAGATCGCCCTTGTCGATTTGATACTGCCGGAAAAGCGACTTGATCGGCGGCCAGATCAAGTAATCTGCGCCGAGTACGCGCGCGGACGTGTTCTGAACCTTGGATGCGTAGTTCTTCGCGCCGTCACTGCCAGCCGAATAAATAATGAATTGGTCCTGCTTGAACTTCAGGTCAAAGTTCGCCTGGTCGGGCATGAAGATGCTGATGGTGTGCGGCTTGGGCTCCTCGCGAGGGCCGAACGTCTGGTCGCGGATCGGCACGAAGTATTCCAGCGGCGGCACAGCCCCGCGCCCGCGATTCGGGTTGAACGGGTCCGCCTCGAACAGCTTTACCCAGCGCGGCCGCACCGACGTGATCTGCGGCGGGAACGACTTGGTCGCGTAGAAGTAACCCATCACACCCAACGCCGCCCGCGTGCCCGCGACCTCGGTCCTCATGACCTGCCGCAGCTTGAACAAGTCGTCGATCGGCGGCAGCGTCTCGGCCAGCACCGCGTACGACCCGCGGTCCAGCGTACTCGCGTACGACGGGGTGTCCAGCCGTCGATTGAACGCCTCAAGGTCCCAGCGCCCGGCCCAGTCGTTGTAGGGCTTGGGCAGCTCGTCGTTCATGTCAAACCAGCCCTTCTGACGCGGGATGATCGACTGCCACTTGGCCGATTCGCTGAAGAGCCGCAGCGGGCGGTCCGTGCTGCCCAGCGCGGCCATGGTCGTCGCGAAGGTCGTGGTGTTCACGCCAGCACGATTGACGAAAACCCGACCCATGAGCTGCTCGGCCCCGATGCGATCGCCCGCGGGCAGCCGGATCCTTGCGATGTTCAGCGGCCCCTTCTCAGGGTCCAACCGCTCGATCAGCCCAGGTAGCTCGTCGCTAGCCTTGGCCGACAAGCCTTGCTTGGCCTTGGAATCGAGGTACGTGATGTCGCGCATCCGCTCGACAGACGCCGTGATGGCGCGCACGCCCCAATCGATCTCTTTATAAAACTGTCGATCCGCGATCTGGCGCGCAAAGACCGCGAAGTCCGCGAGCACCGTCAGCCCGCCCATCGTGTCGCCAGCGTCGCTCCGCCGCATCGCCTCGACGTGCACCAGGTTCTGCATCGCATCGAGCGCGGGTAGGAACAAGAAACGAGCCCCCGACAGCGTGGCCGGGTCGCCTAGGTCGGTGTACAGCTTGGCGCGAACCAGGTCGATCGGCACGCCCTCCACGCCGTAGGGCTGTCCGAAGACCATCGACTTCTGGATGTCGGTCTCTTTCACGAGCCCCGGGAGCGCATCAAGCACGGCCTTCTGAGGCCCCGCCTCGGCCCAGGCCTTGGCCTCGGCCCAGCCTGACGAGGCAGGGATCAGCGATCGCGCCGAGTCAAGCGTGCCCGCCGACTTCGGGGCTGGCGCCATCTTCGCCAGCAGCGGCAGCAGCACCAGATCGCTCCGCCGGGCCTGGCTGATCTCCGCGAACGCTTTATTGGCCTTGTCCACAAACTCGTCGGCCCGAGCCAATGGCAGCGGCCCGGCCGCCAGCAGCGACCCCGCCAACATCAGCCCGGCCAAGCCTTGGTTCCAACGAACGAAATTCTCAGCAATCTTCAAAGTTGACATGCCGCGGATGGTAGCAAATCGGGCGAGTTCATTCCTGCGATCACGAACCGCCCTCGCTTCAGCCCTTGGGCCCGGCCGCACGCACGCCCTCGGGCATCTCAAACTTCGCGTCATTCTCCCGGAACAGCTTGGCCAGCTTCATCGCTTGCGCGTCGTAAGCCGCCCCATCTTTCCAGGTGTTCCGCGGGTTGAGCACTTCCTTGGGCACGTCGTGAACCGCTTCGGGCAACGGCAGCCCGAACACCGGGTCGGGCGTGTACTTCACCTTGGCCAGCGAACCGTCCAGAATCGCCGTCACCATCGCGCGAGTGTACTTGAGGCTGAACCGCTTGCCCACGCCATAGGCACCGCCGGACCAGCCCGTGTTCAGCAGCCACACGTTCACGCTGTGCTTCTTGATTTTGTCCGCCAGCATGTGCGCGTACTCGATCGGAGGCCTGGGCAGGAACACGCCGCCAAAGCACGGCGAAAAGTTCGGCTGCGGCTCGGTCACCCCCGCCTCCGTCCCCGCCAGCTTGCTCGTGTACCCGTTAATGAAGTAGTACATCGCCTGCTCGGGCGTCAGCTTCGACACCGGCGGCACCACGCCGTAAGCGTCGGCCGTCAGGAAGATCACGTTCTTGGGGTGCCCGCCCATGCTGGGGATTACAGCCCCGTCGATAAAATCAACCGGGTACGTGACGCGCGTGTTCTCGGTCAGCTTGGCCGAGTCATAGTCTGGCTTGCGCGTCACCGGGTCGATTACCGTGTTTTCCAGCACCGAACCGAAGCGGATCGCGTTCCAGATCTCCGGCTCGCCTTCCTTCGAGAGCTTGATGCACTTGGCGTAACACCCACCCTCGAAGTTGAACACGCCCGAGTTGGACCACCCGTGCTCGTCGTCGCCGATGAGCGCACGGTTGGGGTCGGCCGACAGCGTCGTCTTTCCCGTGCCCGAGAGCCCAAAGAAAAGCGCCACGTTGGTCGGATCTTTCTTGTCCACGTTGGCCGAGCAGTGCATCGGGAACACGCCGACCTCGGGCATGTCGTAGTTCATCGCGTAAAAAATGCTCTTCTTGATCTCGCCCGCGTACTCGGTGCCGAGGATGACCACCATCTTGCGCGAGAGCGACTGCGCGATCAGCACCGGTCCCTTGACGCCGATCGCCTTGGCCTCGTCGGGCGTCAGGCGGCGCTTGCCCGCGTTGATGATGGTCCAATCCGGCTTGAAGCTCGGCTCGGTCGCGCCGACCAGCGTCCCCGCGTTCCCCGCCTCGCCCCCCGCGGCCTGGCTCCCTTGCTTGATAAACAACGTCGACGCGAACAGCGCGTGCCAGGCCTGCTCGGCCACCACCCGCACGCTTAACCGATACTTCGAGTCCGCCCCCGCGAAGCCCTCGAACCCGAATAGTTTGCCCTTACCGTTGAGGTGTTCGACGGCGATCGTGGTCGCCAGATCAAACCCGGCTGGCGTGATCGGCTGGTTTACCTTCCCCCACCAGATCTTCGAGTGGATCGCCGGAACGTCCTCGAGGAACTTATCGTTGGGCGATCGGCCCGTGCGATCGCCCGTGTTGCACACCAGCGCCCCGTTGGCCGCCAGCTTCCCCTCGCCCGCCGAGATCGCCAGCTCGATCAGATCGGGGGACGACAAGTTGACGTGAAAACGCTCGGCCGTAAGTTTCAGGGCGTCAAGGTGGCTGGGCATCGGGATCCTCTCCTTTGAGAACACGCGGCACGCGACACACGCGGAACAGAGAATTTACCACGCCGCGGCGCTCAGGTGGGAGGAAAGCGTAGCGAACAGCACGCCACAAACCAAACGTTCAAAGAACGTCTCGTTGCGCAGCTTCGTTTCAACGTCGGCATGCAACGGCGCTGGAACAAACGTTCCAAGTTTCGCATCGGCGTGAGGTCGCTGTTCACTTTGGACGTACGGCATCCGCCGCATCTGGCGTCAACGACGGCGCGAGCCGTTCGGGCCCGGCCGGGCTCGCGCTGGTCCGTTCCACGTACTTCCGAAACACTCGCCGAACCAGATCACCGTACCGCGGCGGGACCGCCTGCTGCTCGACCGACCTTTCGGCCCCGGCGGCCGCACTCTTGAAACGCTCCGCCACCGTGAAACGCTCACGCGCGGTCGTCGAACCACTCGCATCGGGCGGGCCCGACCATGTCGAGATTACCGTTTCGGGCTCCGTGCCAATTCGATCCCTCGAGGGCTTGGGCCGGGCGTCGAGAAACTGGGTCTTTCTCTCGCCAGCGTCCCGTGGCGGCTGGCGATCGTCCCGAACTTGAGGCGTACCGCCGCGATTACCTGGCTGCGACGATGACGGGTCAGAAGAGGAACCGAGTGAGGTACCACTCGAGGAACCAGACGCGGGATCCGAGGCGGAACCGGGCGGTTGCTCCGAGGACGAATCAGCCGGAGAGTCTTTGCCAGATTGACCACCAGATTGACCACCAGATTGACCGCCAGATTGACCACCAGATGGACCACCAGATTGAGCACCAGGTTGAGAATTGGGCTGTGAACCTCGCTCATCTCTGGGCTCACCCCCGGGCTCGGCGTTCTGCGGCTCACCCTTGGGGTCTTTCTGCATTTCCTTCTGCAAGTCGCGCGCGAGCTGTTCGAGTTTTTCGCGCTGCTCCGGGCTTGCGTTCTCGAGCATCTCTCTTGCCCGCTCGCGCATCTCGCGGGCGCTCTGGGAATTGTTGCGCGCGCGGTCCGGCTTGGCACCGAGTTCTTTGAGCTCCTTGGCCAGCCGCTCCATCGCGGTTTTTTCGCCAGGGTCGGCCGAGGGGCTCGAGCCGGGCGATTTACCAGGTTTGGAGAGATCAGGGTTTGGCTCATCACGTTTGGACTGATCAGGTTTGGACTGATCGGAGTTCGACTTATCAGATTGAGTTTTTCCGGATCTGGGCGCTTCCGGCTTGTTGGTTTGCTCACGGCCGTCCGAGCCCGCGAGCTTGCCGTTGTTAGGCTTGGGCTCGTTCTCTTTGGCGACTCTGCTTTCGGTCTCCTCGTCGTTCTTGCGGCTGTCCTCACGCGTGCTTTTCTCGGCTCCGCGTTCGTCGCCCTGACGCTCGTTGTCGTTTCCGCGATTCTCCCGCCTTTCGTTGCTGTTCTTCTTCTCCCCGCCATCGCTGGTCGGCTGAGGATCGGAGGCTGGCTTCGATTCAGATTTCTTCGGCTCGCTCTTGCCAGCCGACTTGTTCTCGGCGAGCTTCGACGAATCACGAGAGTCCTTCGAGCTTTCAGAGTCCTTCGAGCCCTCAGAGCTCTTCGTCGAACGCTTCTCGTCATTCGTACGCGAGTCTTCCGCAGGACGATCTTGTTGAGGTGGCTTTGAAGCGGCCGAATCTTCAGAGAGTTTCTCGTTCTTGAGTTCCTCCGCGGCTTCCTTGATCGCGCGCGCCAAGCGTTGAGAATCGCTTTTGGCGCCATTCTTCTTTTCGGTCGCGTCGTCACGAACGGTCTTGGGCGGTTCCGGAGCGCCCTGAGGTTCAGGAGGTTCGGAGTCGCTTCGCTCGAGGTTCTTTTCGGCGTCCGCACGTGAGCCCTGAGGCACGGCCAGCGTTGTGGCTGGTTCGAGATTCTTCTTCTCAGACCTCGCGTCGTTTGTCGATGTGCTGCCCTGCGCTCGCGTGCTTGCGGGCGGAGTCTCCGGCGCCTTCTCGGCTTGCGTCCGATCTAATTCTTTTCCGAGTTCAGCCAGATCGTCCGCGAGCGCCCGGCGTTGCTCGAGGTTCATGCCCTGAGAGTCCTTGGCTGCTTGCTCGGCGGCCTGGGCGGCGCTCGCAACATCACCCGCCGCGAGAGCACGTCGGATCGCGGAAAGATCGCCCGGCTTTGTTTCATCGGAGCCAGCATCGGCGGGCGGCGTCTCGCGCGCGCGAGCGGCCTCGGCCAGCGCACGCCGAGCACGATCGAACTCCTCCACGTCGGTTCGGGCTTGATCTTCAAGACGTTCGGCAACACGATCGACCGCTTGGGCCGAGCGCGACGCGGCCTCGGCCGGGCTGAGGCGCTCCGCGGAAAGCTCACGTTGGATGTCCTCGAGCGCCGCGAGATCGCGATCGCTCGCGCCGAGGGCGTTTGCCGGGGCGGCGTCGCTGACGAGCGGCAAGATCTCAGCAAGTTTGGCCGCCGCGTCGTCACGCTCGCGCGCCGAGGCCTGCGTTTGGATTACATTCGCCAGATTGATTCTCGAAGGCGCCCATACCTCGACGGCAACGCTCGCGGCGATCACCGCCAGCCCAACGAGCCACCAGCGACGAGGCGAGAATGACAGAGCGGAACGCACATCGATCCTCGCGCTCAAGCGCTCTGCGTCCTCGATCGCGACACGCACGAACGGATCTGCCGGAGACGCTTCCGCGAGCTGCAAGGCCGAGGACAGGCGGTCATTGAGCGGGAGCCGAGATTCAAGCTCGCGCGCGGCCCTGATCACCGACCAACGTGAGAGCAGCGCCGAAGCGCTGCCCAGCGCAGACCCGACGATCGTTGTTATCGCAACGCTCCACCACCACGGATAGGCGAGCGGCACGAGCTTGCCCAGCACGACCAGGCCCAGTCCCAGCGCTGATCCGATGATCGCGCCGGTCGCGCCGCGATGGATCGAGGTGTGCAGCCAAGCGCGGTTTGAGACCCGACGCATCAAGGCCCGAGTTTGTTGCAGGGACGCCGTCACGATGAATGGTACGATCGCGAAACGCCGCGCGTTCGGCGAAAGCCAGCGATTCAGGTCGCCGCACAACTTCTAAACCTTCCACGTCCTGCGTCGATCAGAGCAGCGTGCCGCGGAGGATGGACAGGGCCGTGGAGAAGTAGATGATGAGCCCGGTGACGTCCACGAGCGTCGCGACGAGCGGGGCCGAGATCGTGGCCGGGTCAAGCTTGAACTTGCGCAGAATAAACGGCAGCATCGCCCCGCACAGCGTTCCCCACAGCACGATACCGACGAGCGCCACGCCGACAGTCAGTCCGATCCGGTGATAAAGCCCGCTGATGTCGTAGATCGAGTGAGCACCCTCCGAGACATACGCCTTGTTCGAGTCGTAATTGGCGAAGCCGATCCACTGCCATACGTGAATGCGGAGGAGCCCGATAAGCCCTAGAAGCACGCCAAGAATCGCCCCGCACGCGAGTTCTCTCTTGAGCACCCACCACCACTGCTTGAGCGTGATCTCACCAACGGCCATCGCGCGGATGATCAGTGTTGACGCCTGCGAGCCGCTGTTGCCTCCGCTTGAGATGATCAGCGGAAGGAACAGCGCGATCACGGCCGCCTTTTCGAGCTCCGCCTGGTAGTGGGACATCGCGCTCGCGGTCAACAACTCTCCCAGGAACAACGCCGCAAGCCACCCGCCGCGCTTCTTCACGAGCCTCAAGACCGAGATGCTGGTGTACGGCTCGTCGAGCGCCTCCATCCCGCCCATCTTCTGAATGTCCTCGGTCACCTCTCGCTGCGCAACGTCCGCCACGTCGTCGTGCGTGACGATCCCCAGCAGCGAGCCGCGGCTATCGACTACGGGCAACGCGACCCGGTCATAACGGGTCAGAAGTCGGACCGCCTCTTCCTGAGGCTGGTCGGCCTTGAGCGCCACAAACGAGCGGTTCATGATGCTCTCAACGGTGTGCGTCGGGTCGGCCAGGAAAAGCTGCCGCAACCGCAGGTCGTCGATCAGCACGCCCTTATCGTCAACGACGTACACGACGTTGATGGTCTCTGCGTCGCGTCCGAACTTACGAAGATGGTCGAGCGCCTGCGCGATGGTCCACTCGGGCTTGATGCGGATGTAGTCGGGCGTCATCAGCCGCCCGACGCTGCGCGGCGGATACCCGAGGATCGCCTGCGTCGCCTTGCGGTCTTCGGGGCTGAGCGACGCGACGATACCCTGCGCCACCGCCTCGGGGAGCTCGTCGAGAATGCGGGCGCGGTCGTCGCCGCTCATGCCCTCGATCACGCGCACCGCGTCTTGGCTGCCGAGCTTGCGGATGAGCTGCTCTTGTTTTTCCGGCGCGAGGTAGGTGAACACTTCCGCGGCGTCGTCGCGTTGGAGGAACCGAAAGCCCACGGCCGCGTCCGCCGGTTCGAGCGCGGAGAAGATATCCGCCACGTCCGCAGGGAGCACGTGATGGAGCGCCGCCCGCAGTTCCGCGTACTGCCCGTCGCGGATCAGCTCGCGAACCTCGGGCTCCAGAAGTTGAGCGGTGGGGTTCATGGACATCATCAAAGCCGCGCCCGAAGCGCGAGCCCATCGCGGATCCACAATTTACGCAACTCAATTTTGGCGAAGTCTCGCTCAGACCAGCTTGAGCGCGTAAAAAATCGCCGTGAAAACCAGGTCCGCGATCACCACCGCGACGACGCTCTGGACAACCGTCGAGGTGGTCGCCTTGCCCACCCCGGCCGCACCCCCGCTGACCTTGAGCCCGTTGGCGCACGCGATCAGACCGATGAGCATCCCGAAGATCGTGCCCTTGCCGACGCCGGTCAGGAAATCCACTAGTTTGGCTTGGTCGAGCGTGTTCTGTTTGTACGTCGCGAAGGGGATGTCCAGGATGGTCACCGAGACGATGCACGACGACGCGAGCGCCGCGACGTCGGCGACCACCGCCAAGACGGTCATGCTCACGCAGGTCGCGATCACGCGAGGCACAACCAGGAACCGGACCGGGTCGAGCGCGAGAGCTTCGAGAGCTTCGACCTCCTCGCTCACCACCATCGTCCCGATCTCGGCCGCGATCGACGCCCCCGCAAAGCCCGTGAGCACGACCGCGGCTATCAGCGGGCCCAGCTCGCGCAGCACAGCCACGCTGACGATGTTCGCGACCAGATCCTTCTGACCGAAATCATCGAGCGGCGGCGCCAACTGAAACGCCAGGATGAACCCGATCGCACCAGAGACCAGCGTGACGATCGCGATCGCGCGCACGCCGATGCGGACCATCTGAGCGGTGATCGCTGCGTACCCAAATCGAGTGCGCCGGCCGAAGATCGCACGGAAAAGCCATCCCAGCGCAGCACCCGACAAGTACACCATCGAGCCGATGTGGTCCAGCAGGTCCAGAACACGTCGGCCGACCGATCCCAGCGCGGCCCGCATGCCCGATTCGGGCGCTGGTTCCCTCGAAGGTTCCTCGTTGAGAACGCCAGCGGTTGGCAATGGTTGGGCTTGGCCCTGATCGCTCATGGTGAGGCGAGCATATCACACGAGACTCGGGCTGGTCGGTTTCTCAGTTTGTTGAATCGATCCCAACCCTTGGGATCACCAATCGAAGCCAATCCAAGCCAAAATAGGCTCGGCCAGTCGCGCGAGCATCGCGCTATGCAAAGAGATCAGGCCGACGTTCTTTCGTCCGTTCGATCATCCGCTCAAGCCGCCACGCCGCGATCTTCGCGTGGTCTCCGTTGAGCAGGATTTCCGGCACGCTCGCGCCCATCCACTCGCGCGGCTTGGTGTAGTGCGGGCAATCCAGCAGCCGGCGCGGCCCGGGCGATGGTTCTGACTTTGACACCCGCGGCAGCTCCACGGGCGAAAAACTGTCCGACTTGTTCGAGCCCTCATCGCCCAGCACGCCCGGCAACAGTCGGATCACCGCGTCCATCACCACCATGGCCGCCAGCTCGCCACCGCTCAGCACATAATCGCCCAGGCTGACCTCGATCGGCTCAAGCCTCTCGATCACACGCTCGTCGATCCCCTCATAATGCCCCGCGATCAGCAGCAGCCGCGGCTTGGCGGCGAACTCTTCCACCATCGCCTGGTCCAGCCGCCTCCCCTGCGGCGTAAGCAGCACCCGCGTCGCAGGCCGAGCGTCCAGCCCTTCGACCGCCATCACCGCGTCCCACACCGGCTGGCACATCATCACCATCCCCGGCCCGCCGCCAAAGGGCCGATCATCGGTCTTCGCGTGCTTGTTGGCGGCGAAGGATCGGATGTCCGTCGCGGTCCACTCTACAAGCCCGGCCTTGCGCGCGCGCGAGGGGATGCTCACCCCCAGCGCGGCTGGCGATTCCGCGCCAAACATCTCGGGGAACGTGGTGAGGATGTCGATGCGGAAAGGCATGAAAGAAATGTTTCGCCGACGAACGGAGACGCCGGATCTGATGCTCTCCGAAGGCCCAGGTTCATTGTTCTCGAGCAAACGAACCGTATGGAGTTCGTTCCACGCTGATACCGATCACGGTTGAAATCTGGTCAGCGACGCTGGAGAAGTTTGAGAAAACCAGGAAGCCCACGCGGGCCGTGGAGGTGCCTGGGAGCCCAGAAATCAAGCGCAAAGCGAGCAAGAAAAAACCTCGTCCAGATGGACGAGGCTCTGAGAAATCGAAGCAAAGGGTCAACGCAAATTCTCGAACCCGGACTCAGACCTTCTTCGGGTCTTTCTTACCAGCCGGAGCCGCCGCCGCGGCCGCCTCGGCGATCGCCTTGTTCTTGGCGACCATCTCGCGGTCGTACTTACGATCTGCTTCCCAGGCCTTCAGGTCGCCAATGTTGCGCTTCGCAAGGAAGTCGCGCACAGTGTCGCTGGGCTGTGCCCCGACACTAAGCCAGTGCTTGACGCGCTCTTCGTTGATCTGGATCTGCTTGGCGGGGTCCTTGGCGAGCGGGTCGTACCATCCGAGCTGCTCGATCACCGCGCCGTTGCGGCGGACGCGCTTGTCCACCGCGCCGATGCGATAGAAGGGACGATTGTGCCGACCAAGCCGCTGCATCCGGATCCGAACCACTTGAAACCCTCCCGGGCCGCCGCTGGAGATGCCGTCATCGTGCCCGCTCGGCCGGTGTGTTCTGACTTTTCAATACCTGCCGCCGAGACGCCTCGCGCGGGAGAGGACAATAGACCAAGCCCGGTCCCATGGCTAGTCCGGCGTCAGGCCTTCTTCCAAGCATCTTTGTCCAGCTCGGGGAATGACACCTCGCACGTCCCGGGGTCGATCGGCGCAACCCGAGCAAAGCCCTTGCCGTCGAGCGTCCCTGTCTCCGTCCGCCCATCGGGCAGCTTGATGCTGTACTTCTCGCCCGGCACCGGCCCTCCCGCCTCATCCACCAGCTCGATCTCGATCCAACTCGTCCTCGTCCCCTTCTCCTCTGGGCTCGCAGGCGGCCGGTACGGCTCGATCGGGGTCTCGCCGTACTTACCCGTCTGAGTCTGAATCTGCTCGGCGATCGCGCGAGCCACCTGCCCGGGGTCGGCCACATCGGCGGAAAGCGCTTCCTTGGGAGCCGTCGGCGCGACCAACGAAACCGCAGATCCGGACTTGGGTTCCATTCATCGCTCCCTTTGAAAATCTCAACCGTGGTCGCAGGTGTTCAAGATGGGTGCCGTGACCGATCCGAACCACGCTGCATCAGATCTCAACTCGAGGAATCTTCGTCTCCAATGACAATTTAGAATGTATCACATCGAGCGCACGAACGCGAGGATTCGCCTCTGCCATACTCTTCTCGCCATGCGACAAGTCACGTTCCCGTCATGTGTTCGACGATCCGATGCGCTTGCGACGTGAGTGCCGACCGCCGACCTTATAGATGTGAAGGAAAACACAGTTCGTCCTTCGCTTCCCAAACAGCCCCCGATCGCGCGAAGAGGCGACCTAGGCTGCCGGGTCTCTACAGTAGAGAAACAAGTGAATAGGTCGGCCCTCATTTTATGGTCCGACAGCGCGCGGACTGGCAATGCAATAGTGCAACGGGCGGAGCAACTTCAGGGGTGACGAGCCGAGCACTCGTAGCGAGGAGAGAAAATAATGGCGCCGATCCAATCGTTCTCAGGCGTGGTTCAAGCGGCCGAGCAGACCGCCGCGAGTCAGCACCAGCAATCGCGAGCCTGGTTTGACCGTGCCAAGCGTGTGCTAGCGGGCGGCATCAGCAGCTCGGCCCGCTCCACGACCGCGGGCCGCGTCCCTCACCCGATCTACATGAGCCACGGCGAGGGCTCGAAGATCTGGGACATCGACGGCAACGAGTACACCGACTATCTCCTGAGCTTCGGCAGCCTGATCCTTGGCCACGGCGACCCGGCCGTCCGTGCCGCGATCGAGCGGCAGCTCCAGCTCGGCACGATGTTCGGAACGTGCAACACGACGGAGGTCGAGCTGGCGGAGCTGATCACGCGGCTGGTCCCGTGCGCGCAGCAGTTGCGGTACGCGAACTCGGGCTCGGAAGCGATCCTGGGCGCGCTCCGGGCCGCCCGTGGCTATACGGGGCGGAACAAGATCCTGAAGTTCGAGGGGCACTACCACGGCTGGGTCGATGCGATGGCGGTGAGCAATCGGCCGACGGTTGAAGAATCCGGCCCGCTGGAAGCGCCGCGCAGCAGCCCGCACTCGCGCGGCATGGCGTTAAGCGCGGCCGCGGAGGTTGTCATCGCCCCGTGGAACGAGCCCGCGATCCTGCGTTCGATCCTCGACGCTCACCACGGCGAGATCGCGGCCTTGATCGCCGAGCCGATCGTCGCCAACAACGCCTGCACCATGCCCGCGCCCGGGTTCTTGGAACTGCTGCGTGAAGAATGCTCGCGTAGGGGCATCGTGCTGATCTTCGACGAGATCGTCACCGGTTTCCGCATCGCGCCGGGCGGCGCTCAGGAGGTCTTCGGCGTGGTGCCCGACATCGCGGTGTTCAGCAAGGCCGTGGGGGGCGGGTTCCCGATCTCGGTCTTCGCGGGCTCGCGTGCGATCATGGAGCCGATCGGGCTCAACACGGTGAAGCACGGCGGGACGTACAACGGCAACCCGCTTTGCGCCGCGGCCGCCCTCGCCACGCTGCGCGAGGTCGCGCGCCCGGGGGTCACGCAGCGGATCACGCTCGCGGGCGAGACGATCGCCCAGGCCATCCGCGCCGCGGCTCGAGATTTCGGAGTTCCCGCGGCGGTGCAGGGCATGGGCGGGATGTTCCAGGTTGTTTTCACGCCCGACGGCCAACCGCTGCGCCACTACCGCGACATCCACCGTGCCGACACCAAGCGTTTCGCCGCGTTCTGGCAGGGGTTGCTGGATCAAGGGATCCACGCCAACAGCTCGGGCTCGGCCTGCTGGTTCATCTCGTCGGCGCACACGACCGACGATGTTTCGCGCACCTGCGCCGCGATCCGCGTCGCCATGAAATCTGTTGCCTAGGTCTTCCTTTGCCTGGTTCGCCTGTTTCCCGGTACGCGTTGAGTTTTTCACTCTCTCGGAGAGACGTTGATGATCGCTCTGGCCTCTGAACTCTTCGCCCAGCACGCCTCGCTGGCGATGATCGAGCGGATGTACCGCGCGGTCTCGCCCGCGATGAAGTTGATTGGCGGCGTTTTATCGTTTCGGGGAGCGAGCGAGTTCTGAGCAACACGCCGCTGACCAGTACTTAGCGTCGCTGGCGATGATATTTACGATCGCTTCGGCGCGCGGCGTGCGCACGGTGCTGGTCGAGGTGATTGGTTCGCAGATGACGTCGCGTTAGGTGCATCTCACAGAGATTGCGGCCAAGAACCTTTCGCCGATGATCGTGCAGTCGAGCGGGCAGCCGCGGGTGGACGAGATCGTGCGGGTGAGTCGCGAGAAGGCGGCCGAGGTGGCGCGGGCGCACGGTGTGCTGATCGCGCCGGTGGGATCGTGCATGAACACGCGCGGCGAATTGGCGGTCGGCCCCACGGCACGCATCTCAACGACCACGGGCACGCGGTCATGGCCGACGTGCTGGCCTCGTGCCTTGCGAGCGTGCTCCTCGCGGTCGTTTCGTGAATGTTGAGATGACGGCCGATTCTTGCTTGTGTTCGCCTTGAACCCGGCGATCGGCTCACGTGCGGGCTCGTGACTGGGCTCAAGACTCTCCAGGCCAAACTCCTTCGCGGTCTCGCAGTACTGTCATCTCGGGCCTCGCGGAACCCAAGTGCGAGGGGTCGGTGTTGGATCGCGCTGCGATTGCCAGTAAGGTTTCGGCGGAAAAGTCTGCATCTGCATCTGCATTGAGATCGGCTTCGGGTAAGTTGCTTGTCACGGTTCGGACGAAGAGGCTGTTCAAGCGGTTTGATGCGGGGCGTCTGCAACAAGCGTGGCGTTCTCCGCGCCTTGTCGAGATCGCTCTTAACGAGCGGGCCGACCGAGAGCTTGAGTCGGCGTTTGGGTTACCCGATCGTTCGTCCGCGTCGCAAGGGTTGGACACGCTGGCGGCGAGCGGCCCGCGGTCGGGGATGATGGCGTGAACACCGTGGCGTGGCTGATGATCGCGGCGTGCATCGTGACGGAGACTGTCGAGCAGTCGCTGTATCGCAAGGGCAGCACGAGTCCACCGGGGCGGAGAGCCCGGTTCATTGTTCTTGCGGTGATCTTGAACATTGTGGCGATTGCGATGTGGTTGGTGCTGATCAAGCAAGTGCCGCTGGGTATCGCGCTGCCGATGATGGGCGCGGTGCCAGCGATGGTGAGGGTTCGGTCGCGGCCTGATCGCGGTCGGTCGATTGATGTAGTGGCTGGCGTGCTGATGCTGGCGTTACTGGCCGCGAATGTGGCGGTGTTTCTGCTTTAGAAGAAGGTGAATGGCGGTGATGATCATGACAGCATCGCCGAGTTCTTCTTGAGGCTGAGCCAGACGCCGTGACTGTGGATTGTGAGTGGTTTGATGCCGGTCCAGCTTTGGCTTGGATTCAGATTTTTGCGCGGCTTGACCTAGGGTGGGCCTATCCGATCACGAGTCTGGCGTATCCGATCACGATGATCTTCGCCG
>Ga0209181_10001432_pt1 | contig 41862 bp, 52 predicted proteins | sample MAT05_FD_187208 | JGI IMG/M metagenome (GOLD analysis project Ga0209181, IMG submission 187208) | Freshwater microbial communities from Lake Fryxell liftoff mats and glacier meltwater in Antarctica - MAT-05 (SPAdes) (version 2) | ecosystem: Environmental > Aquatic > Freshwater > Ice > Liftoff... | reverse complement strand
TCGGAAGTTCTAGTACGGCCAAGGTCTCCTCTATACTCTCCTCCAGCCAAACCCAAACATTATCCTTCTTCCTTCTCTTAAGAAATTCCGCCACTTTTCCTAAGCGGTTTTTTGCTTCCTCTTTTGTGTTGGCTGCAAACACTTCTTTCAAAAGACCGATACCTTCGCTTTTCTCAGCCTGAGAAAGCTTTCCTATAAAATTCCTCATAAAGTGAACTTGGCATCTTTGCCATATTACTTCCTGAAAGTTCTTGGCTATTGCTCCCCGAAGACCCTTGTTGTCATCTGATACAATATAGTTAACTCCTTTAAGTCCTCTGTCCCTCAATTCTCTCAGGCATCCATCCCAAGCTTCGTATGATTCGCTATTTATCATCCAGGTGCCTAAGATTTCTCTCTGTCCTCCTTTCATAATCCCTACAGCGACAACGAACCCCTTACTGATCACCCGCCCATTTTCTCTGACCTTCTCGTATCGCGCATCGAACATTAAATACATGTATTCATCCGTGAGCGGTCTTGTTCGCCAGATGTTTAGATCATGGTCTAATCTGCCGGCAAGCTCGCTTACTTGGCTCTTGGAAACACTAAACCCGCATAAGGGATCCATGATCTCTTCGATATTTCTTGTCGAGACACCCCATAGATACATTTCAATAATCCCCAGAACCAACGCTTTTTCACTTCGCTGGTAGCGATCAAATAATTCCGTCTTAAACTCACCATCACGATCTCGGCACACATTTAGACTAAGACTCCCTACTCGTGTCTTTAGCTGCCTTGGGTAGGTGCCATTGCGGTACCCTGTCCTTTCCTCTGTCCGCTGCCCTTCATCTGCGCCTATGAACTTCCGAAACTCTTCTTCTATCGCTTTCTGCACAAACGCTTGTAAAGCGTGTTTTAAAAAGTCAGGTTTATCAATAAGTGATTCTTGCCAATCATTGGCCATATTGTTACGATTCATCCGAGTCATCTCCTGTGTTTGTTCATTTTCTCAAAAACAAACTAACATATGGCCAGATGACTCACCATTTCTTTCGTGAGATTCTGCTTTTACACAACTTTACGGACTTGATCCTTCACAGACTAGTTAACGCATTGAAAGTGCCCTCAATCCAGCCTCTTTCAAGAAATCCATTGCCTGACAATAAGGTCCAGGTCCATAACTAATACGTGCAACTCCTAATTCTGCAAGTTGCTTTGGCGAAGGTGTATCGGACATTACCATTATATTGACGGGTATAGGTAAACGTTCACACAATTTTTCAATGTATTTAGGATCTCTAAGGCCGGGAGCAAAAAAACCATTCGCACCAGATTCTGCATAGGCAAAGGCACGAGTTATGGCTTCTTCTAAGTGTTCATGATTATGGTTAGCAGCATCAGCTTTAAGAAAGATATCGGTTCTGGCATTTATGAAAATTGGGATTGATGCATGCTTCGCTGCTTCATGGATAGCCTTAATACGCACACATTGATCTTCAGTTGAATATAACCGTTGCCCGCCGATAATCTGATCCTCAATATTTATTCCAACAGCTCCAGCTTCAATCACATGTTTAACAGTCTCCTGCATTTCAGTGGGACTTTGTCCATATCCTCCTTCTAGATCAACCGTAACAGGAAGATCAACACTTGCAATGATCCGCTTAATGTTAGCGAGCACCAAATCAAATGCTAGCTTTTCACCATCCTCATGTCCATGAGCAGCTGCTACTGACCAACTTCCTGTTGCAATCGCTTTTGCCCCAGTCTCTTGTATGGCCTGTGCGCTTCCAGCATCCCAAATATTAAACAAGATCAATGGATCGCCCTTAACATGAAGGTTTTTTAGTAAATTAGCGCGTTCTATCTGAATTGACATGTTATATTCCTTGTTTTTCGTGGTTAATTAACCATTTTTTGCGTGTCAAACCACCGCCATACCCGCCCAATTCCCCATTCGTATTTATGACACGATGACAAGGAATAATAAGGGCAAATTGATTTGCACCATTTGCTTGGGCAACGGCACGACAGGCGGTTGGTTTTCCGATAGCATCAGCTATCTCGGAATAAGATCGCGTTTCACCGGAAGGGATTTTTTTTAATTCTTCCCACACACGCTTTTGAAATGACGATCCTAGAAAAAATATTGGTGTTTTGAATTCTAATAACCCGTCTTCAAAATACTTTTTCAGCTCAGCTTCAATTGAATTAATCGGTTGCGTATGACCTGGAATAATCGCTGATTTTGTTTTTTTTCTAAGGCGTTCTACTTCGCGTTCCAAACCCCTTCGATCCACAAATTCTAGAAGATAAAGTACTTTCTCATCTGAAATTGCTATCATCGGACCGAGAGGGGTATCCAACCACGATGCCTTAAGAATATTGCTATGCCCTAACTTAGTAGGTGCTGCTCCCATAATACGCGAAAATGCATCTCTGAAACCACTGCTGGATTCATATCCTGTTGAAAGCTGTGCGTCAATCACAGCTTCACCCGCTCTAATTTGTTTCATAGCAAGCCCCATACGCCGTGCTCTTGCATATTCAACAAATGTCATACCAAAACGTTTTTTGAACTGACGGCGAGCTGTTGAGGCATCAACAGATAGTGCTCGAAAATCTTTATCCTTCCAGCGTTTTTCGGGGTTCTCTTCAACAGCCTCTACAAGTAACTGAATGAGTTTTGAAACATGATTAGGATGAGAGAGAGGACGACAGCGTTTACAAGGTCGAAATGAAGCCAATAATGCTTGTTGAGCAGTCTCAAAAAATTCACAATGCTCAAATTTTGGTTTTCTTGCAGGACACGTCGGACGACAAAACACACCAGTTGTTTTGACGCCAACAAAAAAAATACCCTCATATTCGGCTTTTTTGTCTAGCAGTGCTTGATAATATTCTTTTTTATTTTCAGCTGTTATCATCATTTCCTTCTTTAAATTAAGAGCCCCAATCCTCAGTTTTTCTTTCCATTATAACAAGTCCAGATAAAGCCGCCGCCGAAATTCAGGCATTGATTTTTTATGACAACAAAAAAGGATATATGAATTCAGTTAAAATACCTCTTGAGCACACTGAAGATGTAATGGCGATGAAATAAATTCAGGCTGTCCCCAAGGCTAATGTACCTCTATTTCCTTCTAGCAAACATCCATTTTCTCTGGTAAACTCTCCCTTTTAAGAACGAACCAAAAGAGTTTACGGATTATGGAAAAATGGAGGTCGACAGATCATGTCTGCAATATTTAGTGGGATTCCTCGGTTAGATCATATTGCCATTGGGGTGAGCTCCCTCGCTGAAGCGGAGACTAATTACAAGGAACAGTTAGGGTTTGCGCTCTTCCCGCGCGGTCGGCATGAACAGTATGGGACAGAAAATAGCGGGGCATGGTTTGCAGACAACAGTTACCTCGAACTTTTAACCTATTTTGACAAAGAGAAAGCTTATTGGCTGGTCGATTTTCTGAGCACCCAAGAAGGAGCGCCTTTTTTTGTTTTGCAAACGTCCTCTCTCGATGAAGTCGCTGTCGCATTACGCCGACAAGGATTTGCTTCTGCAGATCCCAGTGTTGGGACTATTTCTTATGATGGACTTTCAGATGGCTCTTCCGTTTCCTGGAAAACGCTTTTTTTACCCCAGAGTTTTGTCTGTGGCCGTACAATGTTTTTGATTGAGTATGACCATTCAACAGACACTGTTCATCCATGGAATCGCTACAGTGTCCATAATAATAACGCTCATCGCCTACTGTCGGTTTGGATAGCCGTTAATGACAGAGAGGCTTTTAAAAAAGAATATGAACTTTTGGGTCTGAAAATAGGCCGAGAATGGGAAGATACTCACCGAGGGGCATATGTAACGGAAATTCCGCTAGGCAATAAAACAAAAATCGAATTATTACAGCCACTTTTTTCAGAAAAATCAGACAGCGGAATCCTTTCTCAATTTCTACAAAAGAGAGGGGAGGGGGTTATCGGTTTTACGATTCAGGTTGGCGATATTGCAAAAAGCAAATGCACTCTATCAGAAAATCTCTCTGGGCATATCACTGAAAGGAGTGTCGGGCAACATCATAGCATTTGGATTCACCCCGAAGCGACCAATGGGGTATGGATCGAGTTGCGATCGCCTGAGTTAAACTATACCAAGAGTATCTTCTAATGACTTTCTATCAAGCTATAAGACCGTTTTTCTTTCTGATGTTTCCAATCTATTTAAATGCAGCTGTCTATTTGGAAAAGCCGGAAAATTTCCAACCAAAAGCTGAAATCGTTGGCTGTTTCCTAGAATATGGCGACCAAATCCTCATGCTTCACCGGCAAGAACACTACGTGCAAGGTAATTGCTGGGGAGTTCCTGGAGGGAAAATTAATAAGTCAGAGACTCCATTACAAGCCGCCATTAGAGAGACCTTGGAAGAAACAGGGTTTGATATCTCTAAGCAGCGGATTACCGATTTAGGCAAAGTCTATATCAAATATCCAAAGCATGATGAAATCTACCATATGTTTAAATGCCAACCAATAGAACATCCAGGTTCTGTGAAAATCTCGTTCGATGAGCATAAAGGTTTCACCTGGGTGACCCCAAAAGATGCCTTGAAAATGAATCTAATGCTGGAAGAAGATACCTGCATCGAGATGATCTATCCTTAGATTGAATGATAATAGAGCAGTTACTGTATCGAATTGCTCTACAAACGGAAGTGAGCGAACATCTCCAAACATATACAAAAGGTTATCGGCGCAATAATTTTCCCTTGCAAAAGCAAGCATCATCTGAGACTCCTTGCTGGATGGCCTCAATGCCGATATATCCTAGCTTGGCATAAATTACTCCATCCGCAGAAATTGCGCTTGGATCCACTTTCAAGTACTCCTCAATCCATTGAGTATAAAATTCCCTAACTTTGTCTTTTGGTACAACAGGAGCAAAAGTACCCTCTAGCCAATCTAAGATTTCCTCTCGGTCAACAAAGGAATCCATGGTTTGTACGGCCTCAACCTTTACGACCTCAAGATTGGATTCTTCCAATATTTCAATGTATTGTTGAGGACTGAGAAACTTACGTGGAGTGAAGTTTTTCCAATAATCAGCCCATTGTGGACGGCTTTGCACGGCACTTCGCGCTTGATTCCATGCTGGATTATTCATCAAAGGAACCAGTATCAGCAATTTCCCATTTGGTTTGAGAACCTGGCTTAGAATTTTTAATGCTTCTGTCTGATCGGAGCAGTGCTGTAAAGCACAAAATGAGACGATTACATCAAAGGATCCTAGATTGGGTGCTAGAAAACTTCCCTCCTGAAATGTCAAGTTGGAATACTCTCGATGGTGATATTGTTTCTGGGCCCATCCTATCATAGCCGTTGAGAGATCGACACCTACAATGGAGCCTGAGGGAATAAACTTTGAAATATCTGCAGTTATTTTGCCATCTCCACAGCCAACATCTAAAATTTCCTCATCACCGATTAAGCTCTTCAGATGCGGGGCTAAAAACGACATTGCCCATCGACGTTGTAAATCGGAGTAATGAACGTAAGATCTTACAAGTCCGGAATCCCAATAAGATGCGTCTGCATACAGATGTAGACTTGTAGTGGATAAATAAAGTAATAGAAAAAGGCGTATGAACATTTTACATCCTGAAAAAAAATAGAGTACCATATTGGCAATTATAGTTTTAAAGTATCTTCTCGGTGATGTTTCACCTCATATCTTGGATTTAAAGCTGGTTGATGTTTCTATGCTATTTGAAAACGATATTTCGCCAAGTTGGGTTGCCGCAACATTGGTTGAATTCAAAAAATAGAAGTGCCTCAGAATCATATTTTCTGCTCAATTTGATTGAGTAAATGCAGCATATCTAGGTAGGCCCAGTATTCAACAATTTTATTATCTTTAATCCGATATACAGTCACGCCGCTATAAGACACGGGATTTCCTGTAGGTTTTCTCCCCTTAAATTCGCCTTGATGTGTTCCCTTGGCTCGCCATTGAATACTCACGAGATCATTTTCTCCGATGATGATATCGTTATCTACTCGAAGATCTGGAAAACCCTTTAACCAGGCTTGTACCACTTCTTTCATGGCATTAGACCCATGAAAATCACCAAGAATGCTATGAATTAATACATCCTGATTCAATAATTTATCAATGGCACTGATATCTTTGTCATTCCAGATTTTGTTTGCATATTCTTTTGCAACCTCCTTAATTGATGAATGTCTTACCATTGAATTCATAACATGCTCCTTTTTAATCGGTTGATTTTTTCTTAGATTTCTTGATCGGTTTTTCTTCGATTTTTACAGCTTCATTCGCAAATTCTGCTTCGATATCTGCAATAGTCGGTAGGCTTTCTTTCAACTCCTTAGAAAGAGTTTCGACAAGTGTAATTTCATAACCAGCTACACCAACCGGCTTGTTGAAATCTCTTAAGGCATATTCCACAGTTAAATTCTGTTTTGTTTTACAGAAAATCATCCCTATTGATGGCTCATCTCCAGGGTGCCTCAGGTGATCGTCAACCGCTGACATGTAAAAATTTATTTGACTTATGTCCTTTGGAGAGAACTCCCGGGCCTTAATTTCCAAAATAATAAATCTCCGTAATGACAAATGGTAGAACAGCAAATCCACAAAATATTCACGTCCATCGACGACTAGGCTGACCTGTCGACCCACAAAAGCAAATCCTTGGCCAAGTTCCAAAAGAAATTTTTGAATATGTTCCATTAAACCGAGTTCTAATTCCCTCTCACGATATTTCTTATCCAATTCAACGAAGGCGAGGTTATAAGGATCCTTCATCATTTGAACTGCTAAATCTGATTGAGGGGATGGTAGAGTTTTTTTGAAATTGGTGATGGCTTTTCCTTGCCGTCCGTATAAATCTGACTTAATCCATGTTAACATCATGCTGCGGCTCCAGCCATTTTCAATAGCTTGTTGAGCATACCAAATACGCTTTTCAAGGCCATCTAGCTTCTCCATAAGAGCAATGTTATGACCCCACGGAATTTGGGCAACAGCTGTTGCCCAATTTTCATCTCGATAACTTTCTGCGAATTGTCTCATGTATTTTAAATTCCGAAATGAGAAACCCTCTACTCCTGGAAAGGAAGAGATAAGGTCTTTTGCTATTTTTTCTATCGTTTTTGCTCCCCAGCCCTCTACAGCAACCTTTTCGGAAAGCATTTTTCCTATGCGCCAATAAAGAGCTGTGAGTTCCTTGGTAATTGACATAGCCGCTCTAAGCTGCGACTCTTGAATGTCTTTCTTAATGTGCTCCAACAACTTAGCATAACTGTTTGGATCGACTATTTCGTTTTTCTTCGCGTTCATTAAAAACCTCTAGGATATTAAATTTACTTTTTTACTCGCATTATCTGCTCGGGAAGACTTGTCATAGGCATACACCATTTCTGCTGTTGAATGCCCTGTTACACGCATGATATCGCTGTCCTGGAATCCTTGCTGTTTAAGGTATGTAACTGCTGAAGCTCTCAACACATGTGGAGAAACTTTAAATGGAATTCCAGCGGACTTCCCAGCTTTTGCAAAGGTTACAGCTACCTGATTGATCATGACTGACTTTCCTGATCGGGTTACAAATACTTGACCTGTTCTTTCTCCAATGTATTCTCTAAGCCGCTTCATAATGCTATCAGAATAGGTAATCACAGTCTCTTTCTTGAGCCTTCTCATTTTCGACTGGACAAATGTAATCTCACAACGCTCCCAATCGATTTGATCGGTTTGTAAGGATAATACTTCATTCACCCTCTTTCCTCCTTGCAAGATTATTTTTCCAATCAGGCAATCGCGCGGATTGATCTTCTCTAGCTCTTTGAAGAATAAAATCCATTGGGCTTGAGTCATTGCATGCGTTTTAACCTTCTCATTTACGCTGAAGAATGTTTTTGCGTTTCCCTCTTTATTCGGAACAGCCTTTTTTATAACCCCTTCAAGACGACGGCTCAAAAATCCAGTAAACGAAATATAACAAGCTGCACGAGCCTGTCTGGTCGTTTCTGCCCAATCCTGAAAAAGTTTAATACGGTCAATAATACCTTCATGATTGATCAGAGCAAACTGCTGGAGGCTGATCAGAGGATTAAGCCATCCAAACTCAATCAGCTTTTTGATGCCGGATCTATAACTGAGCTGCGTTTTAGGGCTCAATGTTGGCAGCCAACTGGAGATAGCTTCTTCTACAGAGATTTCGTCCAATTTTTTCCAAACCAGATTAGCTTTGAAAGATGCGGCTTGCTCATAGGTCTCCAAATTGGATGGAATAGGAAGTTCCAAAACTGCGGGCATTAGAGTCATAGCCATTGCTTCCTGTCACAAAGACCTTCAAATAGCTTTTTATGTTCTTCCCGACACATCACTTCTTGGATGGGGGAGCTTGGCTCGGTCTTTATGATGGCAAGATCAACTTTTATCTGAGATTTTTTTGTTTCAAGAATTTTTTTATGAGTCTTTGAGTCATTGGGTTCATTTTTTGGCATCGACACCTCAACTTGTTTATAATCGGCTTTATAAACAACAAAATGTAGCTCAAAATCTCTTTCATGGCAACAAAAAGTTTTGGTGGTTGAAACGCTGATACATTATAGCTCTATAGCTCTTTTTACATTCTCACTTTTTAGTACTTTACAGTAAAAGAGTATTGACATTTTAGCCACCTATTTTCTATGCTTTGTATAAACAAAAGGTTAAAGAGGTTTGTCGTTTTATGGATGAAAATATAGACATGCTAAACCAGCAAGATGTGAAAGAGCTGAGTGGTCAAGCCGAGACATCGGCAAATCGTCGAAACAAGAAAAAGATCAAAGCCACGATTTATTTGACGGAGGAGGCTGAACAGGCCTTTACAGAACTTTATATCCATCGACTGCGCAAGGACCGAAAAACCGACAGATCTTTAATCGCCTGCGACGCCCTTCAGGCGCTTTATGAAAAAGAGTGTAAATCAGCTGATTCAATTGAAATTTGCCATTAAAGCGCTTCCATCCTAATATTTTTTATCTCTCAACTTAAAATTAACTTTAAAAAGGAGAATTTCGATGACATTACAAAAAACTATTGTTAGGAAGTATAAACCTGAAGACTCTCAGGCTCTCGCAGATATATATTATAATACCATTCATCAAATTAATATTCAACACTATACCGAAGAACAAGTTAAAGCTTGGGCTCCTGAGGATGGTCTAGAATCGAGTGGGTGGGAAAAAAAATTTGAAAAGACAAAACCTCTTGTTGCCGTGATTGGTGAAATAATAGTGGGTTTTGTTGAGTTTGAACCAAATGGACATATTGATTGCTTCTACTGCCATCATAAATACATTGGCTGTGGTGTTGGATCAACATTAATGGAATCGGTTTATGAGATAGCCATTCAAAAAGAAATCAAACGTATTTTTGCAGAAGTAAGTATTACCGCACGGCCATTCTTTGAAAAACAGGGATTTACTGTAACCGAGGAGCAAACTGTCGTTTGGCGCGGAGTTAAATTTATAAATTACAAAATGGAAAAATATTTAACATAAAGGGAATGTAAAAGAAAAAAGGTGGGCAGCAGCAACTGTGCGAGCATTACCTGATAGCGAAATATAACCATTCTTGTTTAAGAAATTTTCCACAAACAGACTGTTTAAATCCTTAGCGTATGTTTTCGTTCCATTGGGCTTCAAACCCCGTGTATCTCCTAATCGGAACTGATCTTATTCAGATATTTTCATTGGAGAAAACGTTCCTCTACTTAGACGTAAGCAGTTTTCGAATACCAAAGGTCTTGCGGAAAAAATTTGCTAATTGTTACAAGTTGATGAAACACATACTAAGGCACATTCACTCTGAAGGTGAATTTTGCTCTCAAAAATTTAACTGAGGTCAATATTATGGATCCTACTACTAGGTCAACATTTAGCACTACGTTGTTAAACCAAGAACTACCAGCAATTCAAAATGACAAAAAAGACGTGATATTAAACTATGCTTTAACCATTCCAGAGGCGATGTTTCTCGCGTCTGTTGCCGGTATGGTTCGAGCCAATTTGGACCAAGGCGGTAATCTAATATATATTAGCACATCAATGCAGAATGGTTTTCGTGAATTCGTGGCAAAAACATTTACTGCTAAAAAATTTAGCGCTGAAGATCTCAATTTGATCACAATCATACCATCACTTTGGGCGAAAACTAAAACCCAGATTGAGAATGAACTCACCGTATCTAAAAATCCATTAGCAGTTGCAGATGAAAAAGAATGGCAAATGACCGCTGATCGTACGACGGAAGAATTCCGTTTGCTAGGACGTTCAGGACAATGTTTTACAGAAAGACAAGCTCGCTTCTTGTTAATGGCCGTCGATAACATAAAGTTATAATGATATACTCTTAATGGATAGTATGAGAAGTACTTTGACGAATTGGATTTTGTAACACAAGCACCCAGAAACATTAATTGGGTGTCTGTGTTACATATCCTTTCTACCAAGCCTTCAACTACAGAGTGGTTAGAGCTGTCAAGTCATATGTAGAATCTGTCAACATCAAAAAGGCACCACTCAGTGCATCGACGATGTCATCATGACCACCTTCAGGAAAGTTTTCCAACTCCCTTAAAAAGGCTTCATTCCATGGAGCTTGAAGGATTTTGATGTTTCCAGCTTCTGCCTGAGAAGAAACAGGTAGAGCTCGGGTGACCTTATCTTTAGTTGCCTTGACCGTCTTCACAGTATAACCCTGAAGCATTCTGACAAGGTAGTCCGCCTCGCTGACTCCAGCTTGACCTGGGTCCTGTTCAACTCCAATTCTTACAGAATGACCATCTTGAGAAGCAGTATTCTTGATGGCATTTTGCACGCCAAGAGGACTCTCTTGCAACCTGACAAGATCTGTTACATACAAAATGTTGTTTTTATCCTTCTCCAGCTTGATCCCTACCGTGTAGTCGGGGTCATTATTCTCGGTCTTTTTTGTAGCCGCTCGATCCCAGTAGCGCACGGATTTTGTCCCTCCTTTTGGAATAGCCTTCACAGTCTCAAAGAAGCATCGCTGGAAGAACATCCCAGCTGTTGGCCTAATGTTCCAGTTTCCCATGAGAAGCTGCTCGCGCTCAAACCGCGGGAGCGCCTTTAAGTTGGCTAAATAACCAGGGTCTTTTTCTAGTAAGATTTTGTTGTCATGCACGGTAGATGCGACAAAGGAAACGCTCTTAGGAAGGCAACTTGGGTCTTTTTCGATCAATTCTTCGCGAGTTGATCCCCAAATTGTTTCGTCATTCTGAATGAAGAACCATCGAATTTTTCCACTGCGAGAGGGGATCGGATAACCAGAACCTTCGTCGATCCACCACCCAATAAATTGACGCACCCATGAGTCTGTATCAGGATTCGTCGTGGCTCGGATATAGGGTTTGACTCCACAAGTCGAGCGATTACGAGACAGCATGTAGACGAATTGCGACCATGAAAAATGAGTCAACTCATCGAATCCAATTAACGGGATTTGTGATCCCTGCCAATCATAGCGGGTTTTGTCGTGCTCAAGGTGGGCAAACTTCACTTTACCATTTCCTTTGAAGTCCCACTCAAGCGTTGTTTCCTTTGGAGAGCCTCCGACTTTTGTGAAGAGTTCAAAACTGGTATCCCAGAGTCCGCCTGGATTCCGTACCTGTGTGCTATTCCTGCGAAATATCACCACTGAAAATCCAGGGACATTTCGATGGCGTAAGCATTCCATCAAGAGAGCGTATGTTTTTCCACCACCTGCGGCTCCTCCATAAATGACGATGTCGGCATTGCTGGATAAGAAAATTTCTTGCGGTCCTTTTTGTGGCATAATTTTAGGCATTTGGATCCTCCACTTTAGTCCCGATCCAATCATTGCGACCGTTGTCTGGGATATAAACTTGAACAGGGTCGTTTTCCTTGACGATGGTTTCGGTCACAATCGTTTCTTGTTGTCCTAACCAAACTTTACCAAGCCAAATAGCCATGGTTGCGTTCTTCTCAGATTGCTGAAATTGATAGCGACGGAGGGAGAGTTTTTGTAGCCCATTGCACCTTTTTCTTAGCTCCGCAAAACCCATACCAAAAGCCTCCCTTAATCTTCGATCCAAAGTGTCTACGCTGATTCGAAAAGCACCGGCAATTTCTTCCGCCGTTGCTTGCAGCTCGGTCCAATAAAGGACCTGATCGAGATTGATTTCTTTCGCAGGGATCGTTCCTTTCCATTGGGCAGGTGGTGCCTTGGGATCAATTGGCGGCTTGACTGGTTTTTTTGGTCTTCCATTCGGATTTCCTGTAGGTTTTCTAGGCATAAGCTTCACCATTCAATAGGATTTCACATACTTCGTTCCGCTGAAGCTTATACTTCTTGTAACGATCGACAATGACATCGCAATATTTTGGATCCAGTTCACAGCCGAAGCACCTGCGGTTTAGCTGCTCTGCGGCAATCAAGGTTGATCCAGAACCCAAAAAGAAATCGAAGACAAGATCTTCGGGCTTGGAGCTGTTGTTAATGAGATAACCTATCAATGGAATCGGCTTCATTGTGGGATGCTCGGCATTTCTTTGTGGTCGATCAAATTTAAGAAGGGTCGTCTGCTTGCGATTGTTAAACCAGCGATGCTTCTCACCCTCTTTCCATCCATAAAGAACAGGATCGTGATCGCTGTATTCCTTGCCGCCAAAAAGAACTGGCTCATGTTGCCATTGGTAGTCTTGGCGCCCAAGAACCAGTGAATTTTTCAACCAGATGAGACACTGCGTCAACTTGAGATTAGATTCGCGGAAATAGCGCCGAAATTTTTCTCCTTCTGAATCCGCGTGGAATACATAGATTCCAGAACCTTCCTTCATAAAAACAAAGGCATTGACGTAGAAGTCTCTCAAAAGACCTTCAAATTCTTCATTCGACAGGTCATCGTTTTTGATCGTGAGCTTCTCTTTCGTGCCGCCCTTATAAGCGACATTGTAAGGAGGATCGGTAATCACGAGATCGATCCGCTCTTGCTCGAGCACTTTTTCAATATCCCCGTAGATAGTGGCCGATCCGCAAATCAATCGGTGCCTGCCGAGATCATAAATATCGCCAGGTCTCGTCTTTGGTTTATCAGGAATTTCCTCCTCATATCCGTCATCGGACGCTTCTAATTTGTCTGGATCTTTTACCTGAAGCTCCTCTTCGGTAAATCCCCAATTGAAGAGATCTGGAATCTCCCATTCATTGGCCAATCTTTCCCAGTCCCATTCACCCGAATTTTTATTGCTGCGAATGAGATACTCTTCCGCTTCTTTCGTTGTGAGTTGCCGGTTGGGAACGCGGACTTCGATTTCTTCCTTCCCGCGGCCCAAAGCTTTCAACGCCTTAATCCTCATATGACCAGCCAGAATCGTGTTGTCCAAATTGATCACGATGGTCTCTACGTAGTTAAAACTTTTTAGAGACTGTTTGAGCTTTTCCATTTGCTCTTTGGTGATTTTCCTGGGATTCTTCTCATGCTCTTTCAAGTCTTTGATTTTCCGGCTTTCAGTGTGCCAAATGAGTTCTTCGAGCACAGTTTCTACTTGAGTTGGATCTACTTCAACCGTTGCGGTTTCCGCACATTCTTCTGAATTTTTCTTTGCCATGTTTTCTCTCTGTTTTTGAATTTTTTACGTGTACAGGATTCCCATGCCGATTTTTTCAACTACCAAATCGATAGAAAATGGTAGGCAATCGGTAATTGGGAGCTAAAAGTGTAATTAAGAGATTGAGTAGGCGAGTCGTTGAGTAGAAGCCGTGCGGCTTAAGAATTAGACTTTGCTGACTATCTCAATCCTGATAGGATAGAGATCTTCAACGATTTTTCGTTTAGCTTGACTTAGAGGCGTATCCTTTCCCTTGGTATCAATGAAGCTCACTTCTCCATTGGAATAGAACACCTGAAAGTCACAAACGTATCGCACACTTCCCGGGAGATCAAAGGGAATTTGGCGCAGAAAAAAAAGTACTTGGCCACTTGATTGTAGCATCAGTAACTTGTCATAATATCGCGCCTCAAGCTTTGAGGGAAACTTTTTTCCGTCTCTCTCGCATGGAATCGCACCGAACTTATGCCGGGGTCTTCCATTCTGTTTTAAAAATCTGATTGTCATCTGTATAAACCCACCTTTCCTGTTAAAAACAATTTTATTCTGTCAGATCATATCATTTTTTTCATCGGTATTTTGAAAAGACGCGCGGTAGAGTCCTTATGTTAATTTTTTCTCTGGGAATCATCGAGGGAAAATGATATGATAGAGCATCAAAACAACCCAAGTAATTAGGCTTTATGAATCTGGATGAAAAAGGGAATAAACACTCTCCAGGCAATGTGTGGCGTCCTCTAGACACCATTAGACCTAAAGTGATCGGGATCGCAAAGCAGGAGGATCGCTTGCTCGTCTGTGAAGTTCTAAACGACCAAGGAGAGCTTAAAGGCTGGTGTCCACTTGGCGGAGGTATTGAATTTGGCGAAAGCGGCGAACATGCATTGAAGCGAGAAATTTCCGAAGAGCTTGGATGTGGAATTCTTATCTCTGGCGAACCGCTCGTTTGCGAAAACATTTTTGAGCATCATGGATTCATAGGACATGAGATCATTCTTGCATTTCCAATCCGCTTTGACGATCCAGAAATTTACTCCAAAAAACGCTTCCAAATTTGTGAAAGTCGAGGAAGCATGCACTGGGTAGAATGGATTGAGATAGAGCGTTTTCGATCAGGAAAAGAGATCCTGTTTCCACCAGCTCTCTCGAAACAGATTTTATTGAAGAAACAACCATGACAGAATCCATAATAATAAAAACAGAGCGCCTAATCCTTCGACAATGGGTTCCAGAAGACTTTGAGCCTTTTGCTGCTCTCAATGCAGATCCTCGTGTCAGGGAGTATTTTTCTTCGCTCCTGACAAAAGAAAAGAGTGATCTAAGTGCAAAATTTATTGCAGATGAAATTGAAAAAAATGGCTATGGGTTCTGGGCGATGTCTGTGCCTCAAGTATCTAATTTCATTGGATTTGTAGGCATTAGACCGGTCGATTTCGAAGCCCATTTTACTCCTGCCGTGGAAATTGGCTGGAGGTTAGCCCACGAGTTTTGGGGAAAAGGTTACGCTACAGAAGGGGCCATAGCATCGCTAAAATATGGATTTGAAATACTTAACCTAGAAGAAATCGTGGCTTTTACGGCTGTCGCAAATGCAAGGTCTAGAAATGTGATGGAAAAGATAGGGATGCATCGGTCCACTGAAGATGACTTTGATCATCCACAACTTGATGTAAATGACAAGTTGAGACGGCATGTCCTTTATAGAATAAAAAGACAAAAATGGAAAAATGTGTATGACACACGGTAGAGTACAAAAAAAAGTCGCTCTTATTACAGGAGCTGCGCAGGGAATTGGTAAAGAGACAGCAATAGTTTTAGCAAGAGAAGGAGCTATTGTCGTTATCTCTGACATCAATGATTCATTAGGACAAATGGTAGCAAAAGAGATCGGAGGAGAGTGCATCTATGTTCATTTGGATGTTGCAAACGAGGAAGACTGGAAACAAACAATCTCAACGATTACTGAACGATTCGGCAAGCTTAATATTTTAGTCAATAACGCTGGGGTGACAGGTTTTCAGGAAGGGTTTGGCCCTCAAGATCCGGAAAACGCCTCATTAGAAAGCTGGAAGAAAGTGCAAGCGGTGAATTCCGATGGAACCTTCCTTGGCTGTAAGCATGCAATCCAAGCAATGAAGCTGTCTGAAGATGGATCGATCATCAATATCTCATCGAGATCGGGACTTGTTGGAATTCCAGGCGCTTCGGCGTATGCAGCAAGCAAGGCAGCTGTTAGAAACCACACAAAGACTGTTGCACTCTATTGCTGTCAGCAAGGATACCGTATCCGATGCAATTCGGTGCACCCAGCTGCTATTTTAACTCCTATGTGGGAACCAATGCTGGGAACAGGTGCGGATCGAGAGATCCGAATGGCTGAAATTGCAAAAGACATCCCCATGCAAAAGATGGGAACAGCTGAAGATGTGGCGAATGCCGTTTTATTTTTAGCCTCTGATGAATCCAAATATATCACCGGAATCGAATTGACGGTTGACGGAGGAATTTTAGCTGGAGCCAACGCAACCCCAAAAAGACAAGACGATGAACATCACGATTAGAAAAGCCAAAGTAGAAGATGCTCATGCTATCCTTACTGCCGAACAAAAGATCGCTGAGACACCCGGTTATTTCTGTTCGCAACCAAACGAGCTGAGTGAGGAAAATGTTATTAAAACGATAACAACTCTTGGAGAATCCGAAAAGGGGGTCTACTTAGTAGCTGAGCGCGAAGGCAAGATCATCGGCCACGCATTTTTAGAGCCCTTGCACCTCAAATCAATATGCCATGTTGCTCAATTGTCTATCGGTGTGCACCATGGCTGGCAAGAGAAAGGGGTTGGCACGGCTTTGATGCAGCAGATAATCGATTGGGCAGAGAATTCAGCAATGATTGAAAAGATCGAGTTAAATGTACGGGCATCCAATGGCCGAGCGATCGCCCTCTACAAGAAAATGGGCTTCATCGAAGAAGGGCGGCTCAAAAACAGAGTTAAAATAGACCAAAGCCATTACATTGATGATATTTTGATGGCCTTGAGTGTAAATAAGAGGAATTAGTAGGTCGTATGTTATATAAAATTATATTATTTTCAGCGTTGTTAATTACATCACTTTGTGCGCCACCACATGCGACCGCTTCTCCTGCTTTTAAAACAAATCGGGGAAACATCAGAGAAACCTTCGTTTCCTCCGGCGACTCTAAGCTTTTTTGTAGGGTAGCAGGAAAAGGAAAGCCTTTGATTGTTATCCATGGAGGCCCTGGACTCACTCAAGATTATCTGCTCCCTCAGATGTACAAGTTGGCTGAGAACAATCTGGTGATTTTCTATGATCAAAGAGGCTGTGGAAAATCGACAGGGGACATCAACCAAGAAACAATTACTATTGATCAATTTGTCGACGACTTGGAGGCAATTCGTCAATCGTTTAACTTCGATAAAATTTCCATTCTCGGGCATTCCTGGGGTGGATTTTTGGCTATGCAATATGCTATTGCACATCAAGAGCATGTTGATAAACTTATCTTATCAAATTCAGCGCCGTCTTCTTCAGAAGGATATGCTTTATTCGGTCAAGAATACATGAGACGTATGTGTCCTTATCAAGAGGAACTGGAAAAAATCCATGCCACACAGGGATTTCGTGATGGTGACCCTGATGTAATGGAACAATATTATCATCTGATTTTTAGACAGTACTGTTATATTCCAGAAAAAGCTGACTTACTAAACTTGCGGATGACGCCAATTGCTTCATTGAATGGCGCGAAAGTTTCCGAAAATATCCGCAAGAATGTGTTAGATCAACCGTTTAATTTAAATAAAAAATTAAACGGATTAAAATTACCTACATTAGTTTTGCATGGAGATGCGGATCCCATTCCACCAATCACAGCAAAAAATATTCATGAGAACATTCCTGATTCAAAATATGTTTTAATAAAAAATTGCGGTCATTTCCCTTATGTTGAGGATCCAACAACCTATTTTAAATACATCAATGAATTTTTAAACATCGAGAGTGCAAATGGGCTTTAGATTTTTAATTGAAACCATGAATAAAACTATCAATTTTATTTTCATATTTCTTACCTTTTCAGTTTTGGGATTTTCTGATGAAATTAAGGGTCCGATTGCTGTTGAGAATAGTCTGCGTTATCCAGTTTTGATTGCTGATTGTCAGAATAGTAAAATGAATATTTTCGATAGAATGGAATACTACAATACGCCAGGTGTGAGCATAGCAGTTATCGATAATGGAAAACTCGCATGGGCCAAAGGATATGGAAAAATAGGAAACGCCAACGGAGCTGTGGAGATTAATGAACACACTCTTTTTCAAGCAGCCTCGATTAGTAAATCACTGACAGCTTTTGGAGCCATGCTATTAGTGCAACAAGGAAAGATTCATTTGGATGACGACGTAAATATCTATTTGAGATCCTGGCAAGTTCCAGAAAATGAATATACCTCCATAGAAAAAGTAACGCTAAGACGCCTCCTTTCCCATAGCGCCGGAACTAATGTTCCTGGATTTCCAGGATATTCCATCGATACACCTCTTCCAAGTACTAAAGAAATATTAGATGGAAACTCTCCGCTTGTGATCACTGACCCAGTAAGAGTAATTTTAAAACCAGGTAGCGAGCTTCGTTATTCTGGCGGAGGAACGACAATTGTACAATTATTGATTGAAGACATTACAGGCGAATGCTTTGACGTATGGATGCAAGAAAACGTCCTTAAGCCTTTAGGAATGATTGAGAGCACATTTAGCCAACCATTACCATGGAAATATTCTACTTTTGTTGCATATGGACATCTGCAAAGTGGAGAAAAAGTAGAAGGAAATTGTCACGTATATCCAGAAATGGCTGCTGCCGGTTTATGGACCACCCCGTCAGATTTAGCAAAATTCATTTTATACATCCAATCCGCTCTCAAAGAGAAGAAAGCAATACCTTTAAATTTTGAATCTGTTAAAGCCATGACCACTAAACAAAATTCGCTTGATAAAAGCGAATCTGGGCTTGGCTTATTTATAAAACACGATACCAATGGTGGATTGGTTTTTTCACATAATGGAAGAAATGAAGGATTCCTGGCGAAGCTTTATGGTGTGGCAATTCCTGAGCAAGGCGTTGTCATCATGGTTAATAATGACTCTGCTGTTGGATTGATTGAAGAAATCACTAATGGACTCTCTGATGTTTATGGGTGGTCAGATTTCAAACCAATTATAAAGAAAAAAATCATCGTTGATCCTGCAATTTTCTCTGGTTTTTGTGGTGGTTATTTCACGGATGAAAATTCTGAGATTGAAATAAGCGTTTTAGAAGATAAACTACTCGCTGATTTTAAAAATGGATTTGGCAGTATAGAGCTCCATCCGGAAAGTGAGTATGTTTATTTCATGCAACAAGGAGAGGATATAATTAAATTTGTGAAATCTTCTTCAGACTTAATAAATGACCTATTTATGATTAGTAAATCAAATGAAATAACAAAATACTTAAGAAAATGAATAAGTATTTAAAAATTAGTTTTATATTTATTACCCTAACGGCTTCAGGATTTTCCGATGAGAAAACAACGGCTTTAGCATCTGAAATTATTTTAGGAATGGAAGGTAAAAGCATGGATTATGAGCTGCTTAAAATAAAATCATTCACACATTGGGATGTCTTCTTGCATGAAAACCAATGCTACCTCGGCAGAGTTTTTGTCCTTCTTAAAGATGAGAAAGGCGTCGAAGATTTTTTGGATATTAAAGGTGAAGTAAGAGATGAGTTTTTCCTAATCGGGGAAAGGGTAAAGAAAGCTCTCAAAACACTTTTTAAACCAGATAAAATGAATTATTCAGCCTTGAGCAACACATCTGAAAAAATCCATGTCCATTTAGTACCGCGTTACAAAAAACAACGTGAATTTTTCGGAATGACATTCATAGATACAAGGTGGGGGCAAAATTATGCACCCTATGATCGTTCTTTTGTCCTTGATGAATCGACACTATTTAAAATTAGAGATGCTTTGAAAGGACAATTATGAACCAGTGTATCATTGCGGTTGCGAGGAAAATTCTGTGAACTCGCGTGTAAAAAAATTCTTTTCATATTACAAACCGTATTTAGGTCTTTTCTATGCGGATATGGCATGTGCAGTGATTGCGTCTGCAGCTACACTTGCCATCCCACTATGTATCCGATACATTACGACAAATTTGCTAGAGGTTGGTTCGAACGAAGCTCTCCATCAAATCTACATGATGGGCGGCATCATGCTTGCTTTAGTTGCCATTTACACAGCCTGCCATGCATTTATTGATTATCAAGGCCACATGATGGGTGCTTTGATGGAAAGAGACATGCGCAATGAGCTATTCGAACATTATCAAAAGCTTTCCTTTAAATTTTATGATGAACATAAAACGGGTCAACTCATGACCAGAATCTCAAACGACACGTTTGATCTTGCTGAACTCTATCATCATGGCCCAGAAGACATCGTCATCTCCCTGCTAAATTTTATCGGAGCTTTTGTCATCTTATCAATGATCAATGTCAAGTTGGCTCTCATTGCCTTTCTCTTCATTCCGGTTATGGGAATCTATGGCTTTTACTTCAGTAAGAAAATGTATGCCGCCTTAAGGAAAAGTAGTGACAAAATCGGGGATATCAATGCCCAAGTGGAAGATTCTCTTGCGGGAATTAGAGTCGTCAAATCTTTTACCAATGAGGAAGTCGAAAATAAAAAATTTGCCTATGAGAATGATCTCTTCGTCGAGAGTAGAAAGAAAGGGTATAAGGCTGAAGCTTACTTCTATGATGGTTTGATTGCTTTTACCCAACTCTTGACGATTACCGTTGTTATCTTTGGAGCGATAAGTATTGTTAAAGGCTCTTTAGGTTTGGCGGACTTACTCACTTTCCTTCTTTATATCGTAATCCTAATTGAACCGATCCAACGACTGGGAAATTTTACCCGGCTATATCAGGAAGGAATCACTGGCTTTAATCGATTTATGGAAGTTTTGGAAGTTGAACCAGACATTCAGGATACTCCAAATGCCAGTGATCTGACTCATGTTCAGGGAGAGATAGAATTCAAGAATGTCAGTTTTAGGTACAAAGAAGATTACGATCACGTTTTGAAAAATCTTTCTCTCAAAATAAATGTGGGAGAGTATGTGGCTTTAGTTGGACCTTCAGGTGTTGGAAAGACTACTCTTTGTTCTTTGATTCCAAGATTTTATGAGGTCAGTGCAGGAAAAATATCAATTGATGGTCAAGACATTAAAGAAATTAAAGCTAGGTCTTTGAGGAAAAACATCGGCCTTGTCCAGCAAGATGTCTATCTTTTTGCAGGAACAGTTTTAGAAAATATTCGCTATGGCAACCCCGATGCCAAGGAAGAAGAAATCGTTATGGCAGCCAAACAGGCTAATGCCCATGATTTCATCATGACTCTACCGAAAGGATACTCTACAGATATAGGACAGCGTGGGGTCAAACTTTCTGGAGGACAAAAGCAACGTCTCAGCATCGCACGTGCTTTCTTAAAAAATCCACCTATCCTTATTTTCGATGAAGCAACAAGTAGCTTGGATAATGAAAGCGAACGAGCCGTACAAAACTCTCTTGAAAGACTGATCAAAAATCGCACCACTCTTGTTATTGCTCACCGCTTATCAACAATCAGGAATGCCAAGAGAATTCTTGTCCTAACAGATAACGGGATTGAAGAGCAGGGGACTCATGAAGAACTCATCGCCTTAGATGGTACATATGCCAACCTGTATAACATGCAGTTAAGAATCGAGGACACAGGAGGAAATGCATGAGATCATTGAAAGATTATTCCTCGTAAGATGCCTCTAACGATAAAATTATGAAGCACCTTTCAAAGTTGTGATGAACTGAACCATCTTACCACTTAAACCTGCTTGATCATCAAAACCAAGAGATCCAGCTGTCTCTGATGTTAGTTGGTTAAAGAGATCCATCATGTGAAATAGCGCTTTCCAACTATCTTCAGAGTCGAAATGAGCAAAGATCCCATGCAACTCTTTCCATATCTTTGGATCCGCCCACGATGACATCCGTTTTCCAATTGGAGGCGTAGATTGATTCCACTGGTTCTGAGATTGTGCATGCCATTCAATCATTCTTAAAAGAAAACTGTGAGTTGCCCAAGATCTAAATTTCACAGACCACAAATCTCTCCGCTTTAGATAGACTCCGACATGATAGACCTCGAACCAAAATTCTTTGACCACTTCATGAAACTCTTGCTCCGAGGGTTTGACCGCCTTTATTTCAAATTGAGGTAGAAGCATTCTTGCTTCCCTGTCGTCCTTATCCAGCAGAATTTTATAGCCGAGATTATAGTCATCAGGGAGAGAACTGCTTTGCGTGATCTGATCCAAAACGTCAAGACTCAAAAAGGAAAAATCTACTTTAATTCCGTCTTCAAAAATGACAAGACGGGAGGGAAATGTTTTTTCTTTATAGAAGACCTTTTCCTTTATACATACCAAGACATTTCCAAACTGAGTCAGCCAGCTTTCAGATTCTGTGTATGATTCATCGGCATTGCAAAAGACAGAAAGGTCATAATCGGAAAAGTTGTCGACTGGTTGCCGACCTGCGCGTGAGCCAAGCAGAAAAAGAGCTCTGACAGCTTCTTCCTTTTTGCCCCATTCCACTATCTTTTCCAGCATATTTACGCCCTCGCCTGGTTGATCTGATGTTCCAAATCAGACAAAATAGTGAGTACATCATCAAAGCTAATAGGCTTTGTAAGATACATGTCGCGCATCAATTGGTAATCACGCTGCAAAGCAGGTAATCTATCAGCTCTAGGAACAAGGCGAAAGGTTCCAGGTTTGGCTAAATCATAGTTTGCCCACGAACTGCCAAAAAACTGACTTTTCCATAAAACAACTCTGTTTCTGAGATCATGTTGATTTATAGCCCTGATTGCCACTGGATGATTCGCTAGTGATGCAGTATCCGCATAATGGCGTGAAAACCTATCTGGCATTGGTTTATCGGATGGTCGGTGATACTCTGTGTGTAGGATCGTAGCTTTTTCCCAAAAAGTCCGATCTACTCCTAGCGCCACGACTTCGCATTGCCAATCGGGAAATGCTGCGGGAAGAACCTCAGCAATCCACGGCCTTATTGTATGACGGTCTATTGGTTGCTGATCGGTGAGAGAACCAAACTCCAGTTTTACTGAACGTTTGAGATACTCGAACCCTGTTGGCTGCGATGAAGGATAGTGAAAAAGAAGTACTGGCGAATTCGTGTGGGGCTCTTTCAAAAACTCGAATCGCACTCGCTCATTTTTTCCTAATGCGTCTACTACTTTTGCTTCCAACACAGGCATGATTTGGGTTCGAACAGCAACTTCGCATGCAGCTTCGGCTTTTTTCATCCATTTGTCGGCCTGATTACGGCTTGTTCCCGCTTCGGGGAGTCTCAGAAAAGTAGGCGACAGCGAGAGGTCTATATCTTCAGAGAACCGATCGATCACGCCAAACACTTTTGACAGTGAGGTTCCGCCTTTGAATACAAGGTGTCTCGCGAACTCAGACTCAAACAGAATACCGAGCAACCAGCACACCCAGAAGTCTTTTTCCATGATTACAGGGGATACATTTCTCTGAATTGCCGCCTGTTCAATGTACAGGCGTCGTTCGTCGGAAGACAATTCTAAAAAGCCAAGTTTCACACATCCTCCGAGGCAAGTTTCTTGAAAATTGGGTGCATCCACTCTGGCGCAAGTCGAATGTCCTTGAGTAGTTCCAGGCGTTTATCGGCGGGAAGAATCCGTTTCAAATGCTCAAGCCGCTCCGTGGTCACATTTTCTTTGCCCAGTTCGCGGAGAGCCTGGATCAGAAGCCCACTGAGCCGGCCAGCCATCGCCATATTTTTTGCGGTCGTTTGCCGCAGTTGAATTGTAGTCAGACCGATCTTTACCATCCGGCTTGGACCATCTGTCAGAAATACCACCTTGGCCGGAACCTGTTCGGATAGACCCAGGATGTTTGCTGCGTAGGCTCCAGTTGGCTGAATACGCGTACAATCGCGACCAACCAATGCTTCTGCTATTTTTTCAGGAGATGGTTGAAGCCATCCAAGCACAGGATGCTCTTTCGGAAAGTCATATATCCCTCTGGCAAGGCGGCGAATGGTTCCCTTCCGAACAAGCCGGTGAAGAACGACATCGACAGCCTCTCGGCTGCCCAAATCCAAGAAGTCAGTCGGAACAAACACAGCGCCGTGCCCCCTGACATTTATAGCCTTAAGTATCTGCGAATCGATGCTTTTTAGTTGTTTCTTCATGTAAGAAATAATAGCCTATTTTTCTTACAAAAAGCAAGAGTTATCTGAAATGGAGGATCTTCATATGGCTGATTACGAAATCAGCTCGGCTTTCAACGCTTGTTTTTAGAAGTTCGATGACTTCATATCCAAAGTCAGAATATATTTTAAAAAGATGGTCGTATACCTCTAAGGCTTCTTCGAAGGACTGCTTTCTTTCAGTATCATTGCAATAAATTTCTTTCCATGGTGGTGCCAGGAAAACTTTTTTGTTATAGACCAACGAAAGAGCAGTCTGGTGCAACTCCTCAGAAATTGGCGTATTGGTTCGATATGCATAGCCAACATAATCGAGCACCCCTCTATCAAAAATTATTGGTTCAGCCTGCTGTTTAAGAGCATCTTGGTAAGTCTCTATGGAGCGGACAATCATCTTTTCTATACGACTCCCAATATTACTCACGGGGAGAGCATCGCCGCCCAATGCCATCTCATCTTGGATGATTTTGCGAGCGACCTCCTCGACGCTAAAAAACCCACGCCTGTTAAGCTCTTCAATTAACGTGGTTTTTCCAGAACCTGGACCTCCTGTGAGAATGAAAAAATTATTAGCCAATTTTGTGTCTGCTCCTTCTTTGAAAATAGAGGGTTCATTTGCATAGCAAAGACCCATAAAAAATAAAAAAATGACATTCCATAAACGAAACAACATGAGAAAACCTCCATGGTAAAAAATAAAAATTGCCAGAAAAAAAATAGGCGTAAAAAAATGCAATTTGGGGAAATAAAAGAGATGAAGATGAAAAAAAATGACTGGATATAGAAGACCACATTGCGTGATCTTCCTTGATTTTACCAGATGTGAAACATTTTTTTCAAGCTGTTTTTGAATAGCCTCTACGAGTTCAAGAAATGAATATAGCGCCTCACAATGACAGAATTTTTCTTTCTTTTGTACAACATTTTTCGATAGACGCGTGGTAGAGTTCAAATGTTAATTTTTTCCTAGCAAACTTCCATTTTTCCTGATAAAATCCCTGTTAAAAAGGCAGATGTGGAGTGTCGCGATGGGTAATTCAGTGATAAAAACAGAACGTTTGGTTCTACGCTATTGGTGCGATGAAGATTTGGAGCTTTTTGCAGAGTTGAATGCCGACCCGCGTGTGATGGAATACTTTCCATCAGTTAAGAGCTTTGAAGAAACCGCTGATGAGTTTGGACTTATCAGAGGAGGATTTGACTCAATCGGATGGGGATTTTGGGCAGCCTCACTCATTGAAGGAGATCAATTTATCGGCTTCATCGGTTTGAAAAAGGTTGGATTCCAAGCACATTTTACACCAGCAGTTGAGATTGGTTGGCGTTTAGCATACGAATATTGGGGACATGGATATGCAACAGAAGGAGCCTTGGCATCTTTGCAATATGGATTCGAAACTCTCAATCTGAATGAAATCGTCTCTTTCACACCGACGCAAAATAAAAAATCAGCCAACGTAATGAAGAAAATCGGAATGACACATAATCCAGAAGATGATTTTGATCATCCTCGACTTGCTGAGGGACATGCGCTAAGACGACACGTGTTGTATCGACTGAAACGAGGCGATTGGAGCCAAGAAGCCGAAAAGAAGAAAAAATAATTTTAGAGAATTTTTATGGTCGAACCTTTGATAAAAACAGAACGTTTGATATTGCGCCCTTGGAAAGACGCTGATTTTATGGCGTTCGCAAGACTCAATGCAGATCCACGCGTGATGGAATATTTTCCTGGAATCTTGACACAAGAGGAAAGCGACCAATTCGCCAAGAGAATTTGCACAGCCATGAAACAACAAGGCTGGGGCCTTTGGGCCGTCTCTGTTCCGAATGTCTCCGATTTTATTGGCTATATTGGCTTGGCTCCGGTGAATTTCGTCGCTGATTTTACTCCTGCCGTTGAAGTTGGCTGGAGGTTGGCTTATGATTTTTGGAATAAGGGATATGCCACGGAGGGTGCAATAGAAGCATTAAAATACGGGTTTGAAATCCTTCAAATGGACGAAATTGTCTCGTTCACAGCTATCCAAAACACAAAATCTCAGAAAGTCATGGAAAAAATCGGATTGAAACACTATCCAGAAGAAGATTTCGATCATCCAAAATTAGCAGAAGGACACTGGTTGCGGCGACATGTCTTATACCGGTTGAATCGAAGAGAATGGGAGGCTTGTCATGTCTAATAAAGCATCCATACATTTTAAAAAAGCCTCTCCTGAACACAAAGAAAATATCTTTCAATGGCTTGAGGAACCACATGTCAAGGAATTTTGGGATAATAGCCAAAACCACCGCAAAGACATCCTCATTTTCATTAACGGAAGAAAAGAGCCGTCGCCCTATTTCGATGGAATATTCGACTATTGGATTGGACTCGTCAATAACGAACCCTATTGTCTGGTTATGACATCTGAGATTTTTCCTACTCAGACAGATCTTGTCGATGTTTGGAGAGAAAACCTATCCAAAAATGGAAGGACGTTCAGCATTGATTTTATGATCGGCAATCGAAACTACTATGGCAAAGGACTGGCTTCGCCTACTTTAGAGGCCTTTACAAAGTTCATACAAGAGAAAGTCGATTCCTTCATCGACACGTTTTTTATAGATCCGGAAGAGTCGAATGCAAGAGCCAAGCACGTTTACGCAAAAGCAGGCTTCCAATGCATTTCAGATTTTCACCGTGACTGTAATGGCGACAAAGATGTCAGGCACTTTCTGATGGTAAAAAAGATCGACACTAGAAAATTAATGACGATGAATGATGTGACTAAATTTTGTAATGAACTTAACGAAATCGGTGTAAAAATTTGGATCGATGGCGGATGGGGTGTAGATGCACTTATTGGCACACAAACACGCCCTCACGGAGATTTAGATATTGCCATTGAATCGAAAAATGTTGAGAACGTTCTGAAGTTATTGGAAACGCAAGGATATAAAGAAGTTAGGCGAGATAATGAGTGGAACTTTGTTTTTGGCGATGATCTAGGGCATGAAATAGATTTTCATGTTTTCGTGTTCGATGATCACGGGAATGTCATAGATGGCCTTAAATACCCAGAAGAATCCCTTACAGGAACAGGAAAAATTGGGAACTGTATTGTTTCATGTATTTCACCTGATCATTTGGTGAAGTTTCATTCCGGCTACCCCCTTCGAGAAAGAGACTATCATGATGTATCGGTTCTATGCGAAAAATTTGGTCTGGCTTATCCAGACGAATATGTTCATCTCAAAAATATTAATGATTTAATCAAGTCTCAACATCCCCTAGAAGTGGAAAAAATTTCTTCAAGTAACCAAGATGAGATGATCGCGTTTTTAAAGCGTCATGAAAATTATTCCTTATTCCTGTTGGGAAATTTCGAAAATTATGGAGTGATGCTTTCAGAAGCACCCTATTCTGGGAATTTTAAGCTGATTCGTTCATCCAATGAGATTGTAGCTGTTTTTTGCCTTGCTAAAAAGGGAAGCCTGCTCATTCAATCAATCATCCGAGAAGCTGTTTTTGATCTTGTTCTAACCTCTTGTATCGAAGAAGGCATACCTTTAACTGGCTTGGTTGGAGACTGGGAATTTTGCCATATCTTTTGGCAATTTCTCAAAGACAAAAAAGTCATTCAAAAAGAAACCTTTACATCGAAAGAGATTCTGTATCAGGTTGATTTATCCAAAATATCAAGTCTTCCACAGCCTAATGTCAGACTTCTAACGGATGATGATTACAGCCAGTGGAAGCCATTAAGACTCGATTACCTTGTAGAAGAAGGCTTTCCTAATGACCTGAACGACGAACAGTTATTGGAAATATTTATTGACAAATGCAGAAAGAAGATTATTTGGGGATTCTTCCTCAAAGGACAGCTTGTATCTATTGCCGACTTGAATGCAAAAGCATTGGATATGGGTCAATTAGGAGGTGTTTATACCCACCCTAACTTTAGGAAAAAAGGTTATTCTAAGTCAGTCATTCTAAAGCTACTGTCAGACATTAAGGATATTCATGGCATGCGCAAGCTGATCATCTTTACAGGAGAAAATAATCTTCCAGCGCAAAAACTATACGAATCTATTGGCGTCTATCAAGTAGGCAACTTTGCTTTACTATTCGGAAAAATAACATGAAAAATAATTTGGACTAATGAATATGACAGATTTTTCATTTACACCCATCTCAATGGAGCATATCGATATGCTTCATAAATGGATGCATGAGCCTCATGTCTGCCAATGGTGGGGAGAGGGGAAATCATGGTCATTAAACGATATCAAAGAAAAATACATTCCCTATACGCTCGGATACAAGATCCAGCAAGAGCAGAAAAAGCCGATATCCTCATTTGTGATTAAACTTGAAGATCGCCCTATTGGATTCATCCAATTTTATAATGCCTTTGATTTTCCAAGAGAAGGATTCCTTGTCAATGACGTTTGGAAGGATCATAAACAATCCTTAGCTGCTATCGATTTCTATATTGGCGAAGCTGATTGCATAGGAATGGGGCTTGGAGCAAAGGCATTGCAGGCATTCCTGAAGAACCAAGTGTTCAATCAGTTTGATGCTTGTCTTGTTGATCCAGATAAAAATAATAAAGCCGCAATCAAGGCTTATGCAAAAGCTGGATTTTTCACCTTCAAAAATTTAGATTCCAGTATCATCATGATTGCTAAGAGGGAAGAAACGACCCCAATCAACATGAATAAGGTATTTTTTATCATAGGTGCCTCTGGATCAGGCAAAACGACATTGGTAAAAGAAATTGAAAAAATGATGCTTCCAGATTTCAAAACGATCTACTTTGACTCGATTGGCGTACCTTCCATGAGTGAAATGAATGACAAATATGGCGGACAAGAACAGTGGCAGCGAGTCAATACAGTTGAATGGATCAAACACATCAAACGAGAATTTCTCTCGGATGTAAATGTTGTTTTTGACGGACAAACAAGACCTTCCTTCATTGAAGAAGGGTGCATATCAATAGGCATCACCAAATATGACGTGATACTGTTAGATTGCTCCGATGAAGAGCGAAGACAGCGATTATTCGATCGTGGCCAAAAAGAACTTGCGGATGAAAACATGATGAATTGGGCAAAATATCTTAGAAAGGAAAGCGAGCAACGTGGTTATCATATTATCGATAACACGAAACTTACTGAACAGCAAACTGTTGATAGATTAATTGACTATTTAAAAACATAATTGGCACTAATATTGCATAATGTTGCATAATAGACATTAAATTTCATTATGTAGTAGTATAGGCGTATAGGCTATATATAGTTAACACTAGGAGGATTGCGATGAATAATTTAGGCAAAATTAATTCGGGAGAGCAATATTTTCCGAATGTCCATAATTCTCCTCAAGTTGGTGTGGATTTTTCCAATGCTCGCATTGCCTACATAGGAGCAACTAATAATCCACAGGAACGTCATGCTGAAGTTGGCGTATTATCTCCAAGTGGCACCACTACTTTTGAGAAACTTGGAATAAATGAAGAATATGGGGCACATCGTGTTGGATCAGTAACCAAGACATTCACGGCGTTTTTAGCTATGAAACTTGTTAATGAAGGGGTGTTATCTTTGGAAACCAAATGTGGAGATGTTATTCCACTTAAGGTCCTTGAGAAAGTGTTCGAAGATCCAGAGTCTGCTGCAAATATGACATTGGAACAGCTCCTTTCTCATACATCGGGATTGGAATTAGATGATCATGCCCGCCCCCAAGACTCATTATCACCTCCTTTAACACTGCAAGATCGCTTTCTCCAAGAACCATCCGTAAAAGAAGGCCGTAAGTATGTACACGTAAGTAAACCAGGAGATGGTATTGGTTTCTATAGCAACGCAGGTCTCGCAGTCGCTGGTTGGATGATGGAAACCGCATATAATAATAAGCATGGTGGAACACCGATTCCATTTTCTGAAATTATGAAAAAAGAATTATTCGAAGGAGTTTTTGGATTAGAAAAGTCTCTTATTGGTCCTGGACCTACTGGAGATATCATCCAATCCGCTTGCGGTGATATGACGTCATCAACAAGCGATCTTATGAAGGTAGCCATTCGACTTCAAGAAGGGGAATCATCCCTTGAGGCTGACTTTGGGAAAGGATGGCAAGCCACAATGCTTAAACCGCGTGATCTTTTCGAACATCACGGTTTGGGATGCTCGGCAAATTCTCCTGTCATTAAGCATGCAGGACTGAATCGAGAGAAATTTGGATTGGAGGAACGTGATGTAACCGCTTTAGTTCAGTTTCCTCTTCACCCAGGCGAACCAGGTTTAGTTGCACTATGTGATTCGTGTGCACTTGGACCAGCCCCTCAAGAACAAAGATATATCAAAGCATTAGAAGAAAGTGCAGGAATTTCTAAAAGCGAAGAAACAAGAGAGCCCGTATACGAATTGGGTTTCTTTTGTCCTCAAAACGCTCATCTCTTCCATGGAAATGCTTATCTTGCAACAGATGTAAATCCCTTTGCAAAAGATGCACCTGATACCATTATTTGCTCTAGAAATGGAATGAAACACGAACTTACCAAAGACTTATCTTTAGACCGACCTGGTATCCGAGGGTATCGAGACGAAAATAACGAACCATGGTTGTGTATCTCAAAAGGTGATGGGAGCAAAATAATATATAGCAGTATGTGCTTGCTCACAAGGGAATTAGATGATGTTGAAGATATAGCCATAAAGCAACCTAATTTATCTAGTGTCCAAGCATTACGAGGGGTTTATCGTGATTCAGAGGCCCCAGATGAACATCCTACTTATAAATTTACTGAAAAAGGTGGTCGTCTCTACATGAAAGACGGGAATGATAAAGACAGTTTTCCTTGTCTATTTATTCCTGATGAATCGGGTGGCTCATGGGTGGTTAGTAATCCAGCTGGTCGTACAATAAAAATTCAATTTCCTGAAAATCCAGATGAAGGCTTTCTCATGATTACAGATATCCTTACAGGTATTCGTCAACTTCCATATAATAGCAAAAGAAGTTCATTGGATTAATATTTCATTTAAAAGTCTGATGAAGAACATGAACTATGATGACCAGTATTAAAAAATGGTTTATTGCCGACACTCATTTCTCACACACCAATATCATCAGATATGCCGGTCGCCCTTATGCAAATGTTGAAGAGATGAATGTTAGCCTTATCGACAATTGGAATCAGTCTGTTGGTATAGATGACCAAGTCTTCTTTCTTGGAGATTTTGGGCTTGGCGACGTCGACCACCTTTACTCGATTTGCTCTCAGCTCAAAGGCCATAAAACCTGTATTCGCGGGAACCATGATCGCAATTCCAGCTGGATGTCTCGCGTTGGATTTAGCGTCATTTTAGAGTCTGCTTTTATAAAAATAGGGCGCCATGTCGTTGAATTAATCCACATCCCCACTCAACAGCCACCAAGCCATTTTCAACTACATGGCCACGTTCATGATAAACGTCCAAACAAGATTATATCGAATCAACTCAATCTCTGTGTTGAGGTTTGGGACTATAAACCTGTTTCAGAGAAAACTCTGCTTAGTCTTCTCGACAAAGCCTATAAACATGAACCTCCTCCAGCCACATTGCCTAAAGAAGCAAGTCATCAAGAAACCACATAAGTCATTGAATAATTTTTTGAGATTAAGAAAAAATTCTCTATCACACCTTATCTTAGTTTAGTGTAAAATTAAATCGATTCTAAGACTATTTTGCCAGGAGATTTTTATGCCTTTGATTCAAGGAAGAAGCGAAGATACTATTCACTCGAACATCAAAAAGCTGATAGGCGAAGGGTATAAGAGAAAACAAGCTGTCGCTATTTCCTATAGCGAAGCGGGGAAATCTAAGGACAAGAAGGGTCAGCTACAGGAGAAACCCTCCCGTTACAAATTCTCTTCTGCAGGACAAAATTATGGCGAAACGCAACAATTTCCCTACCTTTAATTTTTATTAAACGCTTTTTTCTTCCTCTGGATAGACCTCTGGAACATAGTGCGCAAAATTGCGTGTTTCTCGATCGCAGATGAAAACTGATGTTACGGATGAGGAGCTTCCTGTATCCATTTTGTCGCTCTCGTGATATACACCCTCCCATGCCTTTTCTGTTGCAATAGCTTCTGTAGGAGCCTCAACCTCTACCATAAAATATTGCGTGTAGGCCAAACCAACGCGCCATTTTGGAAATTTTTTATTCACAATACCTCTCAGGATTTGCATTGTTTATCATGATGATGATGAACCTCAAGTTACGTCAATGTTTCCCTGCACAACCCCTGTGCAAGTCCAATCAGCGTTTGCAGTGATACAGAGGAGCTGGATCGCATCATATTGACTAGCTGAATCTAAATGTCCTCCAACACCTGTTGATGTACTTTGATTGCCAAAATAAATGGTTTGTCCTGCATTCTGTGCTATTCTCCACCCTCCAACACCCTTTCCAATTATCCAAATTAAATCTCCCACATTTGATGTAGAAGGCAATGTTGCAGTTAACAGCCCCGGATTATTAGTAATGTACCCGTTGTTCACTGCCATCATTTGGGTCGCACTGGTCACTTCTGTAAAAGGGAAGAGGGAGGGAGGTGCCCATTTTACACCTTCGGGCGTTGAAGAATCGGCTGTTAACACATCGTTATCTGCACCGACAGGCAATCTCGCATTAGTGGTAGCCGTTCGAATGATCAAATCCCCTTTGATAGTAGCCGGGGAGATATTATCAAATGCAGCAGATGAACTCGCAACATCGGAAAGGTTATTCGCGACCGCCAAGAAATCGGACAATTTGGCTCCGGAATCTTTGATCACCTTGCCAGTATTGTCAGCAAAAGTGGCGATGTCATCGGCAACAGACGAACCCGGACCGATCACATTTCCAGACCCTCCACCGCCAACGCCAGACTTATCTAAATTATTTGTGAACGGGTTATAACCAAAAATCGTCATGTGTGGCCCTTATGAGAAATAGGTTGCTCGATTAGTCCAACTATAGATAAACCCCGAACCACTATCAGGAATCTGAACCCGATTGATGAATCCATTGACGTCATAACCAAGCTTGCGGATAAACCATGTCGTATGGTCGACATTCTCATTGGGGGTGGCTGAAAAGCCAACGTAGAGCGGCTTGCCCGATACATCATTATCGAGCCTTTGCTCGTAGAAATCTGTTGTCCCAATGGTGGACGCGAGATTGTTAATTTGGTCAAAAATATTGGTAGGGATTGACATCGATCTCACTCCTTTGACCATCGACAGAAGAGTGCTTCGATTAAACTTGATTCTTCAAGTCTTCTCGATACTGCGATTTGCAGACATGGCCATCGCTTTTGGCGTCTTCCTCAAACGATAGATCGTCTTCAGGAAGTGGATGTTTCGGACGGATAATTGCAGGAAGAGACAACCCATCCAATAATTCTTCATGTCTAACATTTGGCATAGCACAACCTTGCGCAATGGTTGCTTTTAAAAATCTTGTGCTAAATTAAAATGATTTTTGGGGAAGAAGAGGTAAAGGAGTCGATGGGTTCTAAGAGTAATTAATTTCTAGGCGTGTTGATGGCTTAATGCTTGAGAGCTCCAACCGCGATTTTGAGATCCATACGTATTCTGGCCAGGTCCATTCTTGCCATTATAATGTGCTTTGACTTTCATTTTGATTAGGTTCGTGACCGTCTCATTATGACTCATCGAATCTAACATAAACCACTGGCACCAGTGTTCTCCGGACTGATCCGTTTTCTTGAAGCTGGGAGCTGCAATGAATATTCCATTGCCATCTTTAGTCTGCTGCACTTTATAGCGTAAGATGATTTGACCGAAAAATCTCAGGCTAGCGACTCCCAGATATTTTTCTGCTGGAGTTTCATCGAAGGCTAAGAACTCAACTTGGCTGTCTTCCATATTCTTGATTTCCTCTTGTTAATCTTTGTCCTCATTCAGATTTTGTTGACCGTCGCATAGGATACCCTGAAAGAAGCACCCAAACGGCGCGATATAGACCAATCGCTTGCGTTTTCCACAATAAAGACTTTACCCGAATAATACAAAGATATTCTGCATAAATTTTTATATATCCGCATCTTTATAGGAAGCCATCAGAAACCATTAGGGAAAGGGGTTCTGATTTCCTTGAGGTTCAAGATAGTCTGTTTGATTTATCGCATAATTTGGGAAATAGGGGAGAGCATTTTTATAAAGGATGGGGCGTCCTGTTTCTGCAATACGCGTCGCATTGCTATCGGTCGAAAAACCATTATCGGCAGTCCCGATCCTCACTTGCCATTTCGAGCTGATTTTCAACAGCACAGCAAAATTATTTTGAACCCCGTCCCATTGCTTGAGTGCATACACATCTAAAGGAGGTTTTGCCATGTGAAGCTTCCTTATTTTAAACTCGCTCGGGGAGTAACCTCTTTTGTTCTATCATAATCAAGAATTTTATTCATTAGATGTCTCCTTGCGGGATTTTTTTGGCATCGGCATATGCTCCTCAACCATATCTCTGATCAACTGAGAGACCGAATACACCTCTCCTCTCTCTCTAGATTTTTCGATAGCCTGCCTCTTTAAAAAGTCATGATAATCTTTTTCAACACGGATGCAGACCATCGTGGGATCTTTAAAAATGCGTTTCGCTTCCTTTTTCTTGTTTCCTGGCATCTCCGATAAAGGGCGTCTATTATGGGCCCCCACCCATTTGCAATTGTCTCTGCAATAATCACCATCCAAACTAATCAGCTCAATACCATCGCAATCGGGTGGCATCGGCCCCATCTCTTCATAGAACTTGATAAAGGAATCTTTCCATTCCGGGCACATTCGGACCCCGCGGCCACCATAGCTCTTGTAGCTTTTCGCATTTTTGTTGTAGCAGAGCATTTTGATTCTGGTCCACGTCTTATGCTCCTTTGTTCGGGTCATTTTGTGCGTTGTCATCTACATTTTATCCTACATCAGCAGTTAATAGAGTATTTTCTACAGGAAATTCTTTTAGAATCATCCCTCTTAAAAATTTTGGAATGGACATTTTTCTGTCTTCTGCAAGTTTCTTTATCATGATAAAATTCTCAAACGGAATCGCAAAGGAGACCACTTGATATTCATTGCCAGTCCAATTTAACGAGGAAGGTGTCTGCCTGTGATTTTTTGGATTTAATGGATGATTTCGTTTATGAACAACCCCGTGGCATGTATGGCAAAGCCAATATACTGTTAAGGGGCTGCCGTAGTCTACATGATGGGCATCAAGCTTGTTGTGTTCTAGGGTGCAGAGATCGCAAGTGGAAGAGCGTTTCAGTTTTCCCTCTTTTAAGGCTGTCGCAACAGCACGGCGGGCGATTTCCTTCTTTCGATATTCAATGCACTCCTCATCGTTAATCATTTGATTGGTTAGCATAGAGCGGGGAGTTTACCTTTTACTTGTGTTGTATTTTTTTGGGTAGAATGTGTTTGTGTGTTGTTTGAGTCTATCTTCTTTTTTCTTGGACGACCTTTAGCCTTCGCAAGAGGCTTCACTTGTCCACCGGTGATAAAATGGATTTTCTGCGCAGTATCTTCGTCTACTGTTTCATTCTTCTTGATTTTCCATATCACTTGACGCGAGCAGCCGGCTAATCTGGCCAGTTCATTGGTTTCCATATTGTTTTTTCTTAGCCATGTCTCAAGCTCCATGTAAGTAGACCTCCTTCTTTAATGGATAATACGCATCGTAAGGTGTTTTTGTAAATCTTTTCGTTCCAGAATAATCTAGAAACATATAAATTGTGTCTACAAGCCTCCAAAGGCTAAATAAATTGACTTTCAATAAAGGACAACAACCACTATGATTCATGAGTATGAGCCTAGAATGTTAGTAGAAATCAGAGAAAGATACAATGTGAATCTACCTCGTGTAAATTCGCAAGGTGAAGTGAATATGAGGGTAAGAGAGGGTGTGAGCGAAGAAAAATTAGGGGGTCAAGTTTGGCGACCAGCCCCCCTAATGGTGGAATTTCGCAAAATGCTCTTTCCGATGCCCCTGCTATTCCTTTCTGGGGTTTTTACAGGAGTTGGTATCATGCTAGCTTTAAAGTAAAAAATGACTCAAGGAAAAAAGGAAAAATATGGACAGGACAAAAATGGATAAAGAGTTTCTCGACTCGCTCGATTTAAAGAGTTCAATGGATCAAATCATGGAATTGACAGATGCGATGAAATTCGATCTGGTCAAAGCAGAAAAGGACCATCTGAAGTCCGGAAAATTTACCATGTCTTGCCTTTACCGCGTGCGCCAGCTCCTTGTTGATCTCGAGAAATTGGGATTGCAGTTTCGTAAGCTATCGATTGCTTATGAAAAAGAACTCGAAGAGAAAAAACGCTTAACAAAATAAGGCGAAAGGGGCTTTTGACCTCTTTCGTTAAAAAATATTGATCTAAGACGAAAAAGGACAAAAATGAACACCCGTGAACAAGAGGACGCCATCCCAAGCGGATATGCGCGCGTCACTGAAATCCTCAAACCCTACACTTCATTCGAAGGCATTGACCCAGCCGTTCTTGAAAAGGCTGCAGATCGAGGAACACGCGTTCACAGCTACTGCGAGCTGTATACGCAAAATCTCCTGATAGAAAAGGTCGATGACGACTGTCAACCATACGTCAACAGTTTCATCCAATGGTACGACACCATGGTCGATGACATTTGGCATCAGGAATACCGTCTTTGCTGCCAGAAATATCGATTTACCGGGAAACTGGATATGATCGCCACCATCAAAGGGGATGATCATGAGGCTTTAATCGATATCAAGACACCTCAGCAGGCCAGTTGCTCTTGGAAACTGCAAACAGCAGCGTACCGCTACCTCGTTAGAGTGAATGACGGGATCGATCTCAAGCGACGCTTATGCCTAATGCTGGATAGAAAAGGCGGCATGCCAAAGGTCGTTGAATACACCGATCATGACAATGATGAACGCTTGTTTTTGAGTGCCGCCGAGCTCTTCCACTTCTTTAAGTGATTCATAAAAAAACATGACTACAAGCCTCATGCGCTTGATTTATTTATTTTTTATGGTCTCTTTTGTGTTGGATTTAATGTTACTAATCGTGTACTATGATGTGTAATACGAAATGTAAAATGCAAATCGGAGGTTAATGATGAACAAAGGTGGATTTAGCTTGAAAAGGTTTTTTGGGTGGAGCGCATCGAAAGCGCGCGCCTCAAGGAAGATAGGTATTCCCTTCACTAAAGGGGGAAGACAACGTAAGGCAGCAGCCGGAGGCTTACTGGCCTTGTTATTCACAATGTTTTTTGATTAAGGAGCTGTATGTTTAATTTTGAAGAAGCGAACGAAGCGATAAAAAAGAATGAAATCATGAGCATCCAAGCTGGAGGGATGACGGTCGGACAGGCGACTCTGCTTTTGAGTCATAAGTTGGATCTGACGCCGCTCATCAACCAAGCGACAGACCATGTGATTGTCGATGAAAAAAGCGCCAGCCAAGCCCTTTCGATGAGTCTACAGGCGCGTAAAATTCGGAAGCAACTAGATGAGACCAGACTGGAGATTGTCAGGCCCCATGTCGATTTTCAAAAATCGATCAACAAAATCGTCAAAGAATATGAGGCAAGACTCGAGGAGATCGAAGAGAATCTAAAAAGCAAGTTGGATGAATATCTCAAGCAGTCAACATCGACAAATAATGCCACATTCATGGTCGTAGAGAAAGAAATGACTGTCGAAGATGGAAAACTCAGAAAGGTAAAAAAATGGGTTTGGGAGCTTGAAAACGCAAATTTAATACCGCGCGACTACCTCTCTATAGATGAGAAAAAAGTCGCTGAAGCCGTGAAACAGGGGGTAAGAAATATCCCCGGAATTAAAATTTTTGAGAAAGAAGAAATCACCATGCGTGTGAAAAATTAGGGAGTTGAATATGAGTTATGCAATGACGTTATCAGATACTCAGATGCTGCCAAAGAATTTGGAAGCAGAAGAGATTTTTAAATGGGGACACGAATTGGGCAAATGTCCATTTTACCAAAAGCTAGGACCTGGCGGGGTAATCGCTGTCGTTCTTACAGCTAGGGAGCTTGGATTGCCTCCCATGGCCTGTTTGAATGGGGGATTACATAACATTGAGGGCAAAGTCTCAATCAGCGCTCAAATGATGAACGCGATGATCATCAGGGCAGGACACACTGCAAAGCTGATCGAACTTAGCCTTCAGAGATGCGTGATCCGGTTTAAAAGGCGAGAAGAAAAAGAGCACATTGATTATGCTTACACTGTTGAAGAGGCACACAAAGCAGGATACCTCAGCAAAAAGAACTGGCAGACCCATTTAAGAGACATGCTTTTTTGCCGCTGCCTTTCAGGTGGAGCGCGGAAATTTATGCCAGACGTGATTGGAAATGTGTACATCCACGGCGAACTTGGGGATGAAACCATGCCGATCGTACCTCAAGAGGTGCAAGAGCATCCTGAGCAAGCACAAGCATCTGTTCAACAAGCAACAGCGAATGCAAAAATCGAGCCTTTGTCACAGCCAGAAGCACCTAAGCAAATTGAGAATGTGAAAGTCGAAGGGTATGAGGAGTTTTGCGAAAAACACCTCAGCGAGGACGATAAGGTGGCTTATGTCCGTAAAATCGCTCAAGCTACCAATAAGACAGAAGCTCAAATTATCAATTCAGCCGTTGCCAACGAATCAGGATTCTTAACAGCCTTTGAAAAATGGAAGGTTGATCAGAAAAAAGCTGAGAAGAAAGGAAAGAATAAGGCCGCTAGTGACGCGACTGGAATCGCACCATTAGCGCCTCATTCAGATGAAGTCCCACGATCAATGGACGAGCTTATTTAGGCTTGGAATCAGGGGTAAGCTCCAGGCTTATCCCTGTCTATTCCTTAATAACTTCCTCAGAAGCCTTTTCTATGGGATTATTTTTCCAGGGAAAAAGCACACTAAGAAATCCAGTGACCAGACTGATCATAACAATCAGCCCAATAAATTGATAGGCTTCACACAAGTGTAGGCTTGCTAAAACATCTGTCTGAAATCGACTGATGTCATTTCGCAGGAACCTGTTGAATTTGAACGACCGGATCCTTGTCCTTATTTTTCACTTCAACGGAAACCGTAACGTCTGTGTCTTTTTGGAAAGCCTCTTTGTCAATCTCCACCTTAACAGCTGTATCTGTTGCGATGTCTTCGACAGCTTTGAATAATTCCGGCATTGCCGCACAGCCCGTTAAAAGAGAAATTAAGGAAACGAATAGAAAAGAGCGAAGCATAGAACCCCCATGGTTAAAATCGATAAAGCTAAGTGGATTTATTGGATAATGGGGGCTTTGAGAACTAAAAGAAGTGAGTAACTGAGTCGTTATTTTAACGTCTGATAATACAGCTTATGTTGCATAAACACTTCTAAATCAATGACTAACGATAAATCCGTATGAAAAATGACTCATCGAAGCTTCACCACATTGGTTGGATGAAATCACTCGTTCAGCCTATACAAGACTTCAGAGCAACCATTTTCTATACTTTCTTGTGTTAGTCTCAGTACCCTTTTACAGTATTATGTTCCAGAAGTCAAATATTTATAAATGGTTTCCTAAATACTGATTTTTTTTGACGATATCAATCACGGAAAAGAACCCTGATTCAATGGTTGCTGTATTTAAGGTACTTAGGAAATCTGAGAAGGGGAAAATGTTTCTCAGCATCACGTAAAATTCCACTCCCCTGCTAAAACCAGAAATATTTTTTCCCATATACCCAGCTTTCTGGATGCCCAACCTTCCATTTGTTTGTTAGTCCATATTCCTGGGAATCTTTAGTGATGTGCATGAGAAAGGTCGATTTTGTTTACATCTGTTTACAAGTAGGACCTATGGTAACCTGAACAAAATTTGGTACCTTACCAAAAATGAAAAACACGCTGATTTATCGTGTAAATCATTGTTTAAAAGAGCTTTCATGTGCTTCTACAACATACCTAAAATGATAATGATCATAAAACAACAACAAATCTCTGTCATCCCAATCTGTGAACCAGAAGGGTCGCTTTTGTTTACATGGTTTACAAGAATCTATCCATGGGTTGCGGCCGATTACACACATGTCATTTTTTGTAGCTTAATGGCCAAGCTTGAACAGGTCATCAACACGACAAGGGTGATCCTGCATAATTTTTATTGGAAGGCGCTAACGACCTAAGAAGGCGTAATATTTGAAATCTTTTGGTAGCGGGGACTTTGAACTTGCTGACATGTGTTTGAATAAGAAAAGCCCGCTAAAAAACGGGCTTTAATTCAGTTTTTAGCCTAGTGCAACTACGATACTGAAAAAGCGGCCCTTCGTGGATTTAACGAGATTATGGCTTGCCTCCTCGGATTCCTTTACAGTTATGAATCTAAACTTATGACTGAAAAAGTATGTTGGTTGCGCGCAAACTTGCTTTTTCTTTTCTAGTCTACCGTCACAATAGAAAATGACGCTGAAATCCCTTTGTAGTTAACATTCGGTCTTCCAGTCCTGATCTTTGGATTTTTTCATCATGGTACTAAATTTACCTGAACCGATATTCTGCTTCAAGGATTTTTTCTTTATTGAGGTCACAGTGATGCTGCAAACCATACTGTGATTAAGAGTGGGCGGTTTTCGTGATTCAGATCAGTCGGTTTTGTTTACAAAAAAATGAAATCAAAGGAGAGGCTGTGAATGACGAGGGTCGGTTTTGTTGACAAACTGTTTACAAAAACTTTGCCAGAGGTTGGGGTCGGCTCAGAATCCGGCTTATAAAGCACGTTAAGGATTTGACTGCCTCTGTAAAGATTTGAATTCGCCTTTTTTCACTTTGTTCTGTCGCTTGACATCAGGATAAGGTACACTGTTATTCTGACAGATCTTTTTATCAAGATTTTGTAGAAATTATTGGCATTTGAAATTTTATTATTATTTTAAACGTAAAGGGATGAAAAATATGAATTTCACAACTCTTTTTATCATATGTTTTTCCTTCTCTTTGCATTTTCTTGTTGGAGAAGAGCATATGTTACAAACAAATCAAAAAATTCGTTTTCAAGAACCCAAACCTCCTTTTCCTTACTTTGTAGAAGAAGTCAGTTATGGAAATTCCGAAATATTACTTTCAGGAACTCTGACATTGCCTAAAACAACTGGACCATTTCCTGCTGTCATACTCATTCATGGTTCTTCACGTTTAGATCGCGATGAAACAATTCTGGGCCATAAACCTTTTCTCGTGTTGTCAGATCACTTCACAAGACATGGTATAGCAGTGCTACGCTTTGATAAGCGTGGTGTCGGAGAATCTACTGGGAATTATGATAATGCAACAATAGAGGACTTTTGTGATGATGTTGCTAAAGGTGTCGAATATTTGAAATCGAGACCAGAAATTATTAAAAACCAGATCGGTCTTGTTGGTCATAGCGAAGGCGGAATTGTAGCATCTATGCTCGCATCAAAATCAAACGATGTTGCCTTTATTGTGCTAATGGCTGGAACTGGTGTAAACGGAGAAGAAATTCTATGTGAGCAGGGGATATTACTTCATCGTCCAAATGGAGTTGATGAGGAAATGATTGCAATTGATACTCAAGTCCGAAAAATATTTACAGGGGTTGTGAAAAAAGAAACCAATCGTGGTGTAGCTAAAGAACAAATACATGTTGTTCTTGCAAAATACTTGGTCGCGGTAGGAATGTCGGTTACCCGACATCCCCCGCACAGATCCGTACGTGCAATATTAATGCATACGGCTCCTCCTTCAGATAATGACACCAATTCGCTCATTCGGATATTTATGGCATATTTGCGGT
>Ga0209181_10001427_pt1 | contig 41991 bp, 40 predicted proteins | sample MAT05_FD_187208 | JGI IMG/M metagenome (GOLD analysis project Ga0209181, IMG submission 187208) | Freshwater microbial communities from Lake Fryxell liftoff mats and glacier meltwater in Antarctica - MAT-05 (SPAdes) (version 2) | ecosystem: Environmental > Aquatic > Freshwater > Ice > Liftoff... | reverse complement strand
TGCAACAGCAGGAGCTTCAGTTGCAACAGCAGGTGCTTCTGTTGCAGCAGGTTGGGCCGGGGCTTCAGTGGCAAGGGGTGCCGCAAGCTGAGAGAACCATACTGGCCAGTATCAAAACAGCGAATATTTTGTAAACAAAATTGTTTTTCATTTTCTTCTCCTTAGTATTATTGGATGGCTTTTTTTATTGGTTATAATAAGCAAGAGCAGATCAATCATCATTAATGATGACCTCTGTTTCGCCTGGAAGCGTGCACCTCAGATGCCAATCGAGCGGTGTGCGCTTCCTTTTTGTTTATTCTTTTTCACTGTTTAAAAATCACCTCCTTTTTAAATTGCGTGACTTTTTACCATACTCCAACCTTATTTGTCCGCTAATGAAAACTAAAACCGCTTTGAGCTCTCACGAATTTCGAGCGTGGGTTGGATTAAAGAAAATTGTGTAGCAGTTGGCTTATTTTCCTGTATGGCTTGGATCATTTCGACCAGATTTTCAACAGCCCGTCCGCCAAGCAGCTGAGGATCTTGAGAAATTGTTGTGAGGGGAGGATAAAAATTTGCCGATTCGGCGATTCCGTCAAACCCGACGACTGCCAATTGATTTGGAACCTTGATGCCCCGACGACAAGCTTCACTTAAAACACTCAGCGCCATTTGATCATTCGCAACAAATACCCCGTCCATTTCAGGATAGCACGCCAATAACTTCTCTATCGCTATCGCTCCGCTAGCTGATGACCAATTCCCTGATTCCCACTGCCTATCTAAAACTTGCATACCAGCTTTTGTCAGTGTATCCCGCCAACCTTGTTGGCGAAGTCGCGCTTCCCACCAATCCTGAGGGCCTGCAATATGACCAATATTTTTACATCCCTGGTCAAGTAAATGTTGGGTCGCCATTTGTGCGCCAAGGTAACTATCCATGGAAACTACCGAATAGCCAGGTCTTTGCTCCATGGACATGAGAACGATCGGAACTGGCAGACTCTTAATTCCGTGTGACCATGTTTGGTTTTCGTCCACTTCGGGAACGTCCCAGATAATCCCATCTACATGCCGGGCTAGAAGAGATTCTATTACCTCATCAATTCCATTGGTATCGAAATTGTCCAATTTTTTCGTTAAAAGCATATATCCTAGTTCATCTGCCTTATCCGCAATACCGTTCAGTGTGCGCGATGGACCGATATATTTCAAACCAAAAGTGACGACCCCCAAGGTAAAGCTGCGCTGCTGACTCAGACTGCGGGCAAGCGTACTAGGACGATAACCCAGTTGTTCCACAGCTTCTTCAACCCGCTGGCGGGTCTCCTCAGAGACATAGGAAAACTTGTTCGTCACCCGCGAAACGGTCTGCATGGAAACACCAGCAGCATCGGCAACTTCTTTTATAGTAATGCGTTTGTTTTTCTTTGATAAAACCAAAGGAAATTCCTCAACAAAGGGAGTATGTGAACGTAAACATGTTTACGTTCACATACTATCAAAAACACACCTTAAGTCAAGGGTTTCGACAAATAGAAAATCGCTTCGGCCTAGCAGAAGCGATTAAAAATTAAAATATAGACTCCCCTTATTATCCCAGCATCTTCGGACGATACTGCAACGCCTCTGCCAAATGCACAGGCTGAATTTCATCATTCCCGGCCAAATCAGCAATCGTGCGGGCGAGTTTCAATATGCGATGATAGGCGCGCGCGGATAGCTGTAGCTGTGCCATGGCCGAGCGCATCAGGCTTTGACTTTGATCGTCCAGTTTGCAGTATTCACGAATTTCTTTTACACGCATATCAGCGTTGGATACCACGTTTTTTGAGTCAGAGTTTGCATAGCGCGCAGTCTGACGATCTCGCGCGGATTGGATTCTGGCGCGGATGGTTTCAGAGGATTCACCGACACGGTCACTGGTTAGCTTTTCATAATCTACGCGCGGCACTTCAATGTGAATATCAATCCGGTCCAGTAAGGGGCCTGAGATTCGTTTTTGATATTTGGTCACTGTGGATGGGGAGCAGCTACAGGGTTTGAGCGGATCGCCAAAGTATCCGCACGGGCAGGGATTCATGGCGGCCACCAGCATAAAATTGGCGGGGAATGTGGATGAGCCTTGCGCGCGTGAAATGGTGACTACTTTATCTTCAATCGGCTGACGCATCACTTCCAGTACACGCGAGCCGAATTCGGGTAATTCATCTAAAAATAAAACGCCGCGATGTGCCAGAGATATTTCACCGGGGTGCGGCCAGTTTCCGCCGCCGACCAGCCCCGCGTGTGAGATGGTGTGATGCGGCGCACGGAATGGACGGTTACGAATCATGGGCATTTCGGGCGGGAGCGCATCTGCCACTGAATAAATGCGGGTGACATCCAATGATTCGTCTATGCTCATGCTGGGCAGAATGCCGGGTAAGGCGCGTGCGAGTAAAGTTTTACCAGAGCCGGGTGGGCCGACCATAATCAAATTATGTCCGCCGGCGGCTGCCACTTCGAAGGCGCGTTTGACGTGTTCCTGGCCTCTGATCTCGCGGAAGTCTGTGGCGACTACGGAGGCGGATGTATCCGCTTCAATCGTGGGGTGCGGATTAATGACTCTATTGCCGCTTAGGTATTCGTACAGTTCGGAGAGAGAGGCTACAGGGATGACTTCCAAATCGGGAATCAGAGCAGCTTCCGGCGCGTCAGATGCGGGGACGAAAATCCGCTTGAAGCCTTGCTGGCGGGCGGTGGCGGCCATGGGTAAAATTCCGCGCGCGTGGCGCACAGTCCCATCTAAAGATAGTTCGCCGACGATCATGGTTGATTCAATGGATTCTTGTGGGATGGCGCCAGTCATTGCCATCACGCCAACTGCGATGGGCAGGTCGTAATATGGCCCCTCTTTGCGAACCGATGCGGGCGCGAGATTAACAATGACGCGCTTGCGTGGAAATGTTAACCCAACATTACGCACCGCAGAAAAAACCCGCTCGCGGCTTTCCTGCACGGCGGCATCGGGCAAACCGACGATGGTCACGCCGCCTTTACCGGCGGTGATATCCACTTCTACTTCGACGACGACACCTTCAAGGCCGATGACTGCACAGGAATATACGCGGGATAACATGCACGAAGTGTAGACGAGGCATTGATATATGTCAACGAAAACAGATATAATGCGCCGCATGGAAAATCAAAAACAATCTTTCTGGACGCGCGACTCATCTATTTTATTGGGCGGTTTTTTTGTCACCATTTTTTTGATCGTTTATATCTGGTGGCCGCTTGCTGAAGAATATCTGGCTTATGTCGATTGGAATGGCAAGTGGTGGTTATATATTGATTGGCTGCTGCTGGGCGTTTTTCTTTTCATGTCGATTACGATTGTGGCGCGTGCGAATCTTAAGACCGATGTGTTGATTGTTTTCGTGGGCATCTGCGGCGGGCTGGTCATCGAGTCTTGGGGCACACAAACGAATCTTTGGCATTACTACACTGCCGAACGTCCGCCGTTGTGGATCATTCCCGCCTGGCCGATCGCGAGTCTTTCAATTGACCGCATCTCAAGATTTCTATTTTTTTTAACCACAAAGGATACAAAGACATACGAAGGAAACTTCTTTAGAATTTTGTACTGGATTACCTTCGCATCTTTCTTAATCTTCATGCTGGTCTTTGTTTCCCCAACATTCGATAAGTCTTATACATGGCTTGCATTACTATTGTGTAGCTTGTTGATCGTTACGCCCACCGATCATCGTTTTGCATTGTTGACCTTTATCGCAGGCGTGGGGCTGGGGTATTTTCTTGAGCTGTGGGGCACCACGCGTGAATGCTGGATATATTATACAGGTGAAACACCGCCGTTTTTTGCAGTTCTCGCGCATGGCATGGCGGCTGTCGCATTTTGGCGGGCGGGATTGTTGATGAAGTTGGTATGGGGAAAGGTGGAAAGTAGAAAGTAAAGAATAAAAACAGCGCGGAGTTTCCGCGCTGTTTTTATGTATGCTTATTTTTAGTCTAAAAGTGACTGGGGAATATTGCCGCCGTTGGCAGCGATTTGCTTCAAAACTTCCTTGTGAAGCCAGACGTTCATTTTGGCTGAGTCGTGCATCAAATCTTCGGGGCAGTTAAGTTCTTTTGCCAATTCATTGCGGGCTTCGCGGCTGCTGTCAATATCGAGGACTTTGAGCAAATCTACGATGGAAACTTTCCAATTGAGTTCTGATCCAGCGGAAAGTGTTTCGAGTTTGGCGAGCACGTCCACTTCAGAGATAGCAGCATGTTTGGCAGGTTCAACGACTTTAGGCTCATTTTTGATCATGGCATCGTCATCTTTCTGCGCGGCAGGTTTTGCCTGTACGTGTGTGGCAACAGTTGGTTTTGCAGCAGCAGGCGCAGCGGGTTTGGCAGCGGCGGCGGGGGCTGCCGGGGCAGCCTCTTCTTTGTCTTTCTTGAGGCCGAGTTTTTCGAGAATGTTACTGAAGAATCCCATGGTAGTAGCTCCTTAGATAGTTTGATCGGTTGATAGAGTTATCAGGCATATACACCTGAATTTATTGATTATAACTTGTTTGAAAAAAGTGTGCGATGAAACGGTTCTTCATGCGGTTCGATAAGACGGTTATCAAGAAACATATAAGCGCGCGGATGTTTGATAAATAAGAAGTAGGTGTCGGCGAGGGGGGAGACGTCAAATCATTCTGGTTTCGTTCATTTCAGTCTTGACTGAAATGAACGAAAGTGCTAGACTCGCGCTCTGGAGTTAATCTCATGAAAAATACTGATCCCCCTCTAAAAAATAAATTTCAAAAGCTCACTCCTGAGTTGGTGCGTTTTATCGAAAGCATGGGCATGTATTTCGAAAGCTCAGGCATCCCGCGCATTGGCGGACGCGTTTTAGGCTTGCTGATGATTGCACATGAGCCGCTTTCAGCAGATGATATTGCGCAGATACTTAAAGTAAGCCGCGCGAGTCTCTCGACCAATTTACGCACCTTGATAGTCAGCGGCCTGATTGAGAAGACCTCCATCTTGCATGATCGCACTACGTATTATGTTTTTTCAGATTCTTCACTGGAACAACGAATGCAGGCCGGCATTCAATCTGCAATGATTTTTAAGAAGGTAACTGCACAGGGATTGGCCGCATTGCCTGTCGCTGACTTGGCGCGTGTTCGTATGAAAAAATCAATGGAATGGTCTGACCTTATGGCAGACTTTATGGGGCAGGCCCTTGCTGAATGGCACAAACGGTACCCCGACAATTCTCTTAAGTGAAAGGAATATAAATATGGAGCTTTATTTAAAACTGGCATGGCGCAATATCTGGCGTCATCGCCGCCGCACGATCATCATTGTGCTGGCAATGGGTTTGTCTCTGTCGCTCATGATGTTCTATGATGGTTTACTGGATGGATTCAATCAAGCGATTGCGGGGAATGCAGTGCGTGTGCTTGGCGGAAATATTCAAGTACATGCCGCAGGCTATCGTGAAAAAGTGGACAGCAACCCGCTTCTCCCGTTGACCGATGACTCGGCCATCATTCAAGCCGCATTGTCCCAGCCGAATGTGATCGCCGCCGCGCGCCGCATCCAAACAGGTGGATTGATCAGCAATCGCGAAGGCGCGTTCTCGATGAATATCATCGGTATTGAACCCGCAGCGGAAGCGCCCGTCAGCCTGATCGCGGAACATATTGTAGAGGGAAGATATGTAGACGCAGCAGATGAAGACTCGATCCTGATCGGCAAGGGACTGGCGGATGCTTTATCCATAAAAGTGGGTGACCGCATCACCATGGTGGGCAGTGACCTTCACAAACAGAATCGTCAACGCACCATGACCGTTATCGGTATTTATGATGTCGGCATTCCATCTATTGAAAAGGGGACAGCTTATATTTCACTGACTGAAGCACAGGACCTCTTCAACCTGCGTGGACAATCCACCGAAGTGCAGATTACATTGAAAAAAGTGGGCACAGAGGCAGCTGTGGTCGCCGCGTTGACTCCCATTCTGTCAGAGTATGAAGTTGAATCCTGGGAAAATAATTACCCCGAACTTGGCGCTGCGGTCAATAGTAAAGGTGCTGTCATGGATATTTTCGGTGTCAGTATCGTGATGATCTCTGGCATCGGTATTTTGAATCTGCTGTTGATGGCGGTCTACGAACGGACGCGTGAGATCGGTCTGCTGGGCGCCATGGGACTCAAGCCCTATCAAATTGCAACCATCTTTATTCTTGAAGGCACATTGATTGGAGTTGTTGGTGTGCTGGCCGGTATAGCGATGGGACTGGCGATCAATATCAGCCTGATGCAAGTAGGCATGGACTATAGTCAGTTCGCGGGTATTACTGACTACATGGCTTTGATCAGCGGGAGGATATACCCCACACTCGGGGTTAGTAAGTTATTTGGACGTGCAAGCATTGTGATCGTGATTTCCATGCTCGCCGCGCTCATCCCCGCTACGATCGCATCCAGACGCGAGCCTTCTGAGGCGTTGCATTCTGTATAGTTATTAATAGACCAGACAGGTTTTTGAAATCTGTCTGATCTGGAAAAGAAAAAATCTTATGACACAATTATTTAAATTAGCATATCGCAACCTGGGACGCAATCGAACCCGTTCGGTGCTTTCGGCCTTGGCGGTTTCCTTTGGTATGGCATTACTACTTCTCATGGCGGCCGTGATCAATGGCGAAATGCGCGGCTCCATGGAAACCACGATCAAACTCCAAAGCGGACATTTACAGATTCGCCCCGCTTCATACGATGAAAATAAGATCAGCCTAAAGTGGGACGACTTGATCTTGAATCCCGATCAGGTAATTGAGAAAGTTAAATCACTCTCACAAGTGACTGTGGCAACCCCGCGTTTGATTGCCAGTGGAATCCTGACTCTCAGCGACGAATCGAAAGGCGTACAAATTGTCGGCATTGAACCTGATTCGGCGGCGAACCAGCCATTTCGTGAGGGAATGATCGCTGGTGAATTCATCAAAGCCGATGACCGCGAAGGAATCCTGATCGGCAAAACGCTCGCGGATAAATTGAAACTGAATGTAAATGACAGGGTAAACCTGTTGGTCAATACATCCAATGGAAATGTGGATGAACAGTTGTTCACCATTCGCGGTATTTATTCAACCAGAACACCCGCTTATGATGAGAACATGGTGTTTATGCCGCTTGTTAAAGCGCAGGCATTCACGGCCACTGAGAATCATGTCAGTACGATTTTTGTGATGCTGCAAAATGCCGAACAGGCTGAGCCTGTTGCGCAGGCGCTTCAATCAGCCGATTACAAGGTGCTCACCTGGCGCGATCAAAATACATTGATTGTCGCATTCGAAGATTATGCCGGCGCGTTCATGATCATCTTTTATTTGATCGTTCTGGGCATCACCGCCACAGTGGTCACCAACACATTGATCATGGCTGTCTTTGAGCGCACACGGGAGATCGGTATTCTCGCGGCGATTGGTATGAAGGGACGCGGCATCATGGCTCAATTTCTGACCGAAGCCGCATTGCTTGCCACAGGCGGCGTGATTGGCGGATTGATCATCGGCGGCGCACTGATCGCTTACTTTACAGTCTATGGAATTTATATCGGCGATTACGGTATGACAGGCGCCCTCTTTGAAGATCGCATTTATGCCCACCTCACACTGGGAGATACCATCAACCTGACTATCGTTACTTATATCATTACGCTCATCGCTTCACTATACCCCGCTGTGCTTGCCGCGCGGATGGAGCCTGTTGAAGCGTTACATGCAGCAGGAGGCTAAAATGGAAGTTACCAAAGTTACCAATGCAACACGTGTATTCAAGATCGGTGAAGTGCAAACAAAAGCTTTACGCGGCGTAGATCTATCCATTGTGAGCGGCGAATTCACTGCGCTGATCGGTCCTTCGGGTTCAGGCAAAACTACATTGCTGCAACTAATTGGCCTGCTCGATCAGCCGACAACGGGCAAAGTATTCGTCAATGGACAGGATGCAACCAGTCTCAATCGTAACCAACGCGCTGACCTGCGCAAGAATGCCATCGGGTTTGTATTTCAATTCTTTGCGTTGATTCCAACGTTGACTGCTTATGAAAATGTTGAAATGCCGCTTCTGTTAAATGGCACAAAACCCGCCGAACGCAAAGCGCGTATCAACGAAATGTTGGAAGCCGTCGGACTCTCTGACCGTGGTCATCACCGCCCCGATCAACTCAGCGGCGGACAACAACAGCGCGTCGCTATCGCCCGAGCGCTGGCTACCAACCCCAAACTGATTCTAGCGGACGAACCAACTGCCAACCTGGATACCGAGAATGGTAAACAAATCATGGATATTATGCAGAGACTGAATCAAGAAACAGGCGTCACTTTTATATTTGCCACGCATGATCCGCGTGTAATTAGTTATGCCAGGCGCGTGGTCACGTTGCAGGATGGTCTTATTACCAAAGATTCGACTGAATAGGGGAAAACCCAGTACTCTGCAAAACCTGTGCAAAACCTGTGCAATCTGATAGAATTTATGCACAAACTAAAGTCACGCTAGCCATAGCGTATGGAGATATATTAATGAAAAAAGTATTTTGGATTGTAGTCACCACATTGGCGCTCGCGCTTACCGCCTGTGGTTCATCCGCAACGCCCACGGCCATTCCAACCGTTTCGCTTGATACGGCTTTGCAGCCTTCTTCTTCACCGAGCAGCGCATCTGCTTCGGCAGTTATTGTTCCAATGCAAAAAGTGGAACTGGCTTTCCCAACTCTCGGCGCAGTGAAAACTGTTGAGGTTGCCGCTGGTGATTCAGTCACCGCGAACCAGCCGCTGGTCACGTTGGACGCGTCTATTCTCGAAGCGAGAATTAAAGAGGCAGAGTCCAATGTAATTATCGCGCAGACTACCGTCACCTATCTTAAGCGTTCAGGCACCTCGCAGGAAAGACTCGATGCCGCGCTCGCCGATGTAGACCGCGCGCAGACTGCGGTAGATATTGCCAAGGCGCAACTCGCGCAAGCCACACTTGTCGCGCCTTTCGATGGCACGATTGCCTCGGTTGAAATTTCACCCGCTGAAATTGCCAACCCTGGTCAGGTCATTGTTGTGATGGGTGACCTTTCAAAGTTCCAAATTGAAACCACAGACCTCAGTGAAAAGAATGTCCCTTCGGTGCAGGTCGGCCAGAGCGTAACAATTTTTATTGATGCGCTTGATGCGGAATTCACAGGCAAGGTCAGTGACATTGCGCGTGTTTCTGAAACCGTTGGCGGCGATGTCGTTTATAAAGTGACCATTGAATTCGACGCGCAACCCGCAGATTTACGCTGGGGTATGAGCGCCGAAGTGAACATTGAAACAAAATAGCGAGACTCTCATGAAGAATTTTTTTTGGACAGCACTGCTCGCCCTAACCGTGACTCTTACGGCATGTAGCAGCGCGCCAACTGCAACTCCGCTGCCTGCTGCGCCCGTACCTGCTTCTACTCCAACCGGCTTGATCTTATCTGGAGGCGTGGTAGCTTCCTCTGAAGCCTTGCCCGCACAGGATACACAAATGAGTTTTCTGGTTTCTGCGCCAGTAAAAGAAGTATTGGTTAAAGAAGGGGACGTGGTTACAGCAGGGCAAACTCTGCTCACTTTATATTCCCCCAGTTTGGAATTATCTGTCACCGCCGCAGAGCTTGCCGTACAATCTGCCGAACTTGAATATCAATATTGGATTGCGCGCAATGATCGCACACCGGAAAGACGCGAACAAGCCAAAGCTGAATTTGATGGCACGCAAGCAAAATTGGAAACCGCAAACGCCTCCTTTGCTCAAAGCTCGCTCGCCGCACCTTTTGATGCGATAGTGGTCTCTGTCAAAATACAAGCTGGCGAATTTGCACAGGCAGGACAGGTTGTTATCGTTTTAGCAGACCTGGCCCACATGCAGATCAAAACCACAGATTTAAGTGAGCGTGATATTCCTGCGGTGCAAATTGGTCAAAATGTCAACGTGTACATTGAAGCGTTGGATATTACAACCACGGGCAAGGTCTTACATATCTCGCCCGTTTCAGAAACTATCGGTGGTGACGTAGTCTATCCCGTCACCATTGAATTGGATGAACAGCCCGCAGGCTTATTGTGGGGCATGACTGCCGAAGTGGAAATACAAACGAAATAATATTCCATCTGATGGATGTACAATAAGTGCGTTGGGCTTTATCCAACGTGCTTATTGTTTTAATCCTCACTCTACCCAATGTTTGGCTTTGACAGGGCTTATATAAAAAGGAGACTCACATGACCATCATCACTGTTATCGGCGCAGGCAGCGCTTCATTCGGCGAGAATACACTTTCTGCACTGCTTCGATCCAAAAAATTAAAAGGTTCCACACTTCGTCTGGTGGATCGTAATGCCCAAAGCCTGGATATTGTTCACAGGCTGACCCATCGTTTGAATAAAGAATGGGATGCGGGTTTTACAGTCAGCGCGCATACAAATCATAAAGATGCGTTGGATGGCGCAAACTTTGTGGTTTCTGCCATTGAAGTTGGTCCGCGTGAAGAATTATGGAAATCAGATTACGACATCACCTTGAAATATGGCGTGCATCAGCCATACGCTGAAAATGGCGGCCCCGGCGGATTTATCCACACAGTGCGCAACATCATGCCGCTTATGGAAATTATCCACGATATGGAGCAGGCTTGTCCTGAGGCCTGGTTTATTAATTTCACCAACCCCATGGTGCGTATTTGTGACGCGATCCATCGTCACAGCAAAATAAAAGTGGTCGGGTTGTGTCATCAAATTTATACAGGCTATGCAATGGTTGGCATCGCACTTGCAAAAGAGCTTGGTATTCAAGTGCCCGACGGCCTCGAAGGTATGCACGCCGATGCCATGCAGCATCCGCTTCAACAAATGGTCATGCATCAAACTGTTCCCTTAATTGATATTCGCGCCGCGGGCACGAATCATTTTTCATGGATAGTATCCGTTCACGACAAACGCACAGGCGAGGATTTATATCCGCTGCTGCGAAAACGATTCTTTGAACTGGACGAGAAATTTGAGCCGCTCACGCGCCGCATCTTTCATGACTTCGGCCTGTTCCCCGTTCCAGGAGATACCCACCTTTGTGAATATCTCCCGTGGATGACTGACCCCGTCACCAAACCGTGGGATAAATTTAACATCCGCTTGTATGATTGGGAGTTGATGGCTGGCTTGCGCGATTTCAGCCTGGATAGACTCAATGAAATGGCAAACGGCAATCTAACCGTTGATGGCTTGCTCGATGCGGATTCTGAAGGCGCCCTGGAGATGATAGAAAATATTTCCAATGCGGGCAATCATTATCACCTCGCTGCGAACCTGCCAAACGCCGGACAAATATCCAATTTACCATTGGGCGCGATTGTTGAAACGCCGGTTCACGTCGATGGCGCGGGTATTCATCCTGTTCATATGGGCGCATTACCTGAATCCATTGCTGAGCTTTGCCGCCGTGAATTAATGACCGCGCAAATAGGTGTTGATGCCGCCGTGGAAGGTAACTACGAAAAGGCATTGCAATGTCTGCTGCTCGACCCTGTAATTCGTGACCTTGATTCTGCGAAACTTATATTGGAGATTATCTAAAAATATATAAAAAACATCTTCCCCAGTTTTGGAAGTGACATGACCGCATAACTCAACTTGTAATAAAACAGTAAAAACGAGACGCGAAATATTATTCTGCGTCTCGTTTTTTTTTTTGAAAAATATTAAAGACCTTAAAAACCTTAATGAAAAAATAAATACGTGAGTATTAGTTAATATTTTAAGATAATTGTATATTCAAAAACCTTTACATAAATCAATAGTTGGATACAATGGATATGTAATTAATAGTTTTTTATGTTGATAACATCATTACATAACATATAAATTTTTAATAACGAATTAGTAAAATGATTTTAAGAAAATAAAAAAATAAAAAGACAACCATAAAGGAAAGATTATGTATATCTGTGTGTTAACAAGTGTTCCAGACGAAAACGATATTCCTTACGACCCATCTCCATATATGAAAGGATATCGCTGGAAACAACATCTCGTGGAACCCAAGAATGTTGAAAAACAAATCCGCGATTTGATGGATGAAGGGGTTGATGTGTTTATTAATTTATGTGATGGAACTCCTGACGATGCACTTTCAGGTATTTCACTTGTAAATGCACTCGAGAAATATAACGCGGCTTTTTCAGGGGCAGATTCAAAATTCTTTGATCCCACACGGGATGAAATGAAAAATGCTGCTCGGCGTGTCTCCGTCCCCACCCCCAACTGGACTTTTGTAAATCGTGTTGAAGATACCGAGAAGGTGGCCAAGCGTTTGAAGTTTCCAATGTTGGTCAAGCCGCCGCATGGCTATGCCAGCGTCGGCATTCGACGCAATTCACGTGTTGAAACAATTGACCAATTGCGCGAACAATTAAAACTTGAGATCGATGAGTTTGGGCGCGCCCTGATCGAAGAATTTATTGAAGGTCGCGAATTCACCTGTCTAATCGCAGAAAACCCCGCTGACTCCAAAAAACCGCTTACATTTACACCCGTTGAATTTATTTTCCCCAATGGCGAATCCTTCAAGCATTATGATATGAAATGGGTTGAATACGAAAAAATGTCTGTGGCCGTTGTAGACGACCCGAAGATCCAAAAGGTTTTGCGTGAACAAACCATGCGCGTCTTCAAGGAACTGGGCGGCAATGGATACGCCCGCTGCGATTACCGCATGGATGCTGACGGCGTGATCCACATGCTTGAGATCAACCCCAATTGCGGTATTTTTTATCCGCCGCATGAACCAGGCTCGGCAGATTTTTCATTGCTTAATGACCCGACTGATCATACAAAATTTATGAAATTGATCGTCCGTAATGCTCAAATGCGACAAACCCGCATCGCCGCAGAAAAAATTATCAAGCGCCAGGCCCGCAAACGCACCATTGAAGTTGAACAGATGGCCTATAGCTAAAATAAAAATGGACACGCAAAACGTGTCCATTTTTGTTTCCAGAATACAGCCTTTTGATTACCCTTGTATAACGCTTGCTCCCTCGCTGGCCTGGCAGACGTAAATACTCGCATCCAACCCCGACCTTTGCCTGTATGCGGCGGAAACAGTATTTGTGAACTCCTGGGTGTTTTCTTCCTTCACCAATGCCACAGCACAGCCACCGAACCCTGCGCCTGTCATACGCGCGCCGTAACAACTGGATTGTTCCTGTGCGCACTCCACAATTTGATTTAACGCTTCATTGGTCACTTCAAAGTCGTCGCGCAGGCTGTTGTGGCTGGCATTGAATAATTCTCCCAGCCGTTTTACATTCCCTGCTTTCATTACCTGTACTGCTTCCAGCACACGCGCATTTTCTGTGACAATATGCCTTGCCCTTTTTAAAACAATCTCATCCAATTTTTCCCTTTTTATTTTTCCTTCAAATTCATCCACGCTCACATCCCGTAACGCTTTTACTCCAAACCAGCGCGCTGCTTCTTCGCATTGATTCCGTCTCTCGTTATATGCAGAATCAACCAAACCTCTACGGGTGGATGTATCCAGAATTACAACGGAAACGCCTTTTGGCAGGGGAGCATGTTGAATCTCCAATGAACGACAATCTAAAAATAAAGCATTGCCTTTTTTACAAGCGGCGCTCGCCATTTGATCCATGATGCCAACATTCACTCCAACCCATTCGTTCTCTGCTTTTTGCGCGATTCTCGCCATCTTTGGCGCATCCCATGCAAAGCCAGAGATGACGGCGAAGGCACGCGCAATGGCCAACTCAACGGCGGCAGAGGAGGAGAGCCCGGCCCCGCGTGGGACATCCCCTGTCATGACCGCATCGAATCCTATTAACTTGTAGCCCCTCTTTAGTAATTGATTGGCAATTGCTTTGGGGTATTCGGCCCATCCTTCTCCTTTTGTAAGGGAATCTAGATCGAAGGCTGAATCAACTTCAAGGTCCAAAGAGTGGATGCGGATCTGCGAATCCGCTCTGGGGGATAGCGCGATCCAAACTGCGCGGTCAATTGCCATCGGCAGGACGAATCCGTCGTTATAATCTGTGTGTTCGCCAATCAGATTCACGCGCCCAGGGGCGCGGACGATAAATTGTGGTTTGGCGTTAAAATGAGATGCATACAATTGCTCGAGAGTTTGAGTTTCCATAATTGCGGTTATACCATAGAGGGCGTGTGTCTGAACTTGAATTGCTTGAAAAATATGAACCAGTTTTACGCTTTGCCAAAAGCGAACGTTTTTTTCCGATGGCTGTGGAGCCTTATCTGGAAAAATGTTCGATCTTTGCAAGCGGCCCGCAAGGTGTTTTGGAGTTGTTTACTCAACTGCATGAGCCGTTGATCTCTCGGATCGGCAAGTTGAAAAGTGAGCAGTTTTATTTGCGTTTTGTCAATAAGCCATTAAATGATTCTGATGCGTGGGTTTGGTGGGCTGTTCTTTCGGTGGTGAGCGTGCTGATCAGCCGCTTTCTTTTGGGCATGGTGGAGGCTGGTGTCGTGTTTGCCATTGCATTGATTGCGGCGTTGATTATTTTTATGCTGGCCTCTCCGATTCGACTTCGAATTATTCCCGCTGGTTTGGCGGCTTTGTTTTTTGTTGCACTTGAAATTGCGCCGGTCTGGTTTTTTCTTCACCAAAGCAGGTATATAAATATTGCTGTGGAGTATCTTATTCTGTTGCCGATCTATTTGATCGTGCTGTTTTATCTTTCTGTGCGTACGATGAAATTTATTCTGGATTGGATCATTCCTGAAGGCCCTGGAATGATTATGGATATCCTTTCTCAGGCGACAGAGAAGATCGCGCGCGAATCTTATTGCGAATACGAAAAAATGCTGGAGAAGGATTCGCGGCCCGTTTATTATGGCCGCGTTCTATACGAGGTGGATGATAAATCAAATAATTGGGTGATCCTGCAATATCATTTTTTCTATGCTTTCAATGATTGGCGGCTGGCTGCGAATGGTATGAATCATCATGAAGCGGATTGGGAGATGGTTTCAATTTACTTGAAAAATGATGCGCCTTATGCGGTTTTATTTTCACAACACGGCGCGGGGAATATGGAAAAATGGGAGACTGTCCGACTGGTGGCTGATAAGCAAGGGCATGCGACTACTCATCCGCTGGTATATGTTGCGCTTGGGTCACATGCCAACTATAGCAGGCCGGAGGTGATCCGTTCACCAAGTATGTATAAACCGGGTAAGTTGCAGCGCCTTCTTTTTTGGAGTGACGGCCTGATCCAATATATATTTTTATTGCTTAACCCGAATCAAAAGGCGCGTCAGTCTGCGCTGAAAGAGATTGCTTCAAATCCGGCTCATTTTCTTAATGAAGATGCCTTGCTGGATTTGCGCGATGAAGACGACCATTATGTAGTCAGCTTGCCGATGGAAATAGCCACAGGAGATGGGTTTCGTGTTGGATATCAAGGGGATACCCTGCGCGAAGGTGTGATGAAATCCAGCAGTTATCTTAAGCGTATTATGTCAGACCGCAAGACAACATATCCAAAAATAAAAGAGTGGAGTTGTATACTCTTGAATTCAGAGCCTGATTGGGTACAATATAAGGGACTGTGGGGCGTACAGAGTATGATTAAAGAAGAATCAGGTCCGCCTGGACCAAAATGGGATAGGCTGCGGAAACATGAAGTTGACGCCCACGAAAGAAAGCGTTGGGGCAGGCCTTTGGATTGGCTTGCAGAGTTGGAAAGACATTCATAGTAGGAAGATCACAAGGAGAAACATATGTCCATTTCACAAGCGCTGGATGTTGCTGTAGGTCTTATCGTCGTTTACTATCTTTTAGGTTCTGTTGTGTCGCTTATTACACAGTGGATCAATGAATCGCTCGAGTCGCGTGGAAAGGCAGTGGAACAATACTTGATCAGGATCGTTGGCGATAAAAAGATCGAAGATCTTATCAGGCTGCCACAACTACAGGCGCTGCGTCCGATTCGCTACAAGAATTTTCTCAGTGTTTTTGGTTCAGTCACAGAGCCGAAGAAAATCGAAAAGATCCCAGTCGCCATCTTGGTGGATTCATTTTTTGATCTGGCTGGTTTAACTTCAAAAAAAGAAATGGATCTTTTGCAACTGGCTGAGTTGATTGATAAACTGCCTGAGTCTGAAGGGAAGAAGGCCTTTATCAATTGGATCAATCAGGGTGTGACCAATATCGTTGATCTGCGTACCCGTACAACCGCTTACTTTGCCGGGATGATGGAACAGGCCGCGGAAACTTTTCGTGCACGTGCCCGCAGTTTTGTGATTATTCTTTCCATCGGTATTACCGTTTTGTTTGGCACAGATACCATTCAACTTGCCAAGGCATTATGGACGAGCGCCGAACTGCGCGCCATAGCCGCCGCGCAGGCTGATGCGGTGGTGGCGCGTGAAGGCCCGAATGCAGACCTCTCGGATATTATTGATGACCTTGGCGCATTTTCCATTCGGCTGGGCTGGTGGCAGATGGAACAACTGCCGCAAAGCGGTGCCGTGGGAGATTGGGCTTTGTTTGTTCTCTTGAAGATCGTGGGTCTTGGCCTAACTGCCGCGGCAGTTTCGCAAGGCGCATCCTTCTGGTATGACTTGTTGAAGAAGGTTGCATCGCCAGCCACAAGCTCAAGCTCCAGCAAGAGCAGCGGCGGCGGCGGGAGCAGCAGCAGCGCAAGCAGCAGCAGTGGATAATTAAACAGATAAAAAAATTCCGAGGCTCAACACCTCGGAATTTTTTTATCTGGAAGACCATCTCGCGTAGACCGCTTGCGAAAGCAGGCGGTTTGCACTGCTTTCGCGTGTGACCAGTTCACCGCTCTCCATATTTCCTTTATGATTCTTCATCACTTCATCAAGCGCCTGCGCCACATGAATGGCAGATGCGCGTACCGCGTATAGAGTGGCGATCACAAATAGCGGATCGTCGCTCAGGCAGGCGCGGCAAATTTCAAATAGATTTGGCAGCGATTTATAAACTTCCCATACTTCGCCTTTGGGGCCGCGCCCAAACTTGGGCGGATCAAGAATGATGCCATCGTATTTCATGCCGCGTTTTTCTTCACGCTGCATATATTTAATGGCATCTTCCACGATCCAGCGGATTGGTTTTTCGTTCAGGCCAGATAGCGCTTGATTTTCACGCGCCCAGCTGACCGATTTTTTGGACGCGTCCACGTGAGTGACTTGGGCGCCGGCAGCTGCTGCGGCAAGCGATGCCAGGCCTGTGTACCCAAATAGGTTGAGCACTTTTACGGGGCGGTCTGCTTTTCGGACGAGATCAGCCATAAAGTCCCAGTGCGATGCGACTTCGGGAAAAACTCCCAGGTGGCGGCCGGGCGTCGTCATCACTTCAAATTTGATGTCACCGATGTTGGGCAGGGGATACGTCATCTCCCATTTATCGGGCAGTCTCTTTTTTTCGACCCAGTGCCCGCCGCTTTCTTCGGCGCTGGGTTGAAAGACCGCGTGTGCGGCATCCCAATCTCGTTGGGGCAGGGCGCGGCTCCACATGGCTTGCGATTCGGGGCGCGCGAAAATATAGCTTCCGAAGCGTTCGAGTTTTAAGCCGTCGCCTGAGTCGAGCAATTCGTAATCCTGCCAATTTTTGGCTTCGAGCAAGGTGTAGATGGGGGAGTTTTGCATAATGGATACCTAACTGTTATTAAGATGGCAATGAAATGACCATACATTTCACTTGATTTATCGCCACAACGTTGTATAATATGGTAAGAAGTGGTAGAAAGTGGTAGAAGCGCCGGGCAACCCTGGCGTTCATTGTATTAAAAGGAAACGTAGCACAAATGTTCTTAGGTCAATTCCAACACAACCTCGATGATAAAGGACGCTTGATGATTCCGGCGCGCTTCCGTGAGTTGTTGGAAGGCGGCGCCTTCATTACACAAGGTTTTGATAAATGCCTGATGGTAATGACGGAGAATTATTTCAAACAGGTTTATGAACGCATTGAAGCCATGAACCTGGCCGACCCCACTGCGCGTCTTCTGCGCCGTTTGATCTTATCGAATGCCTATCCAGTTGAAGTGGATAAGGTCGGGCGCATTCTGATGCCGCAAAACTTGCGCGCTTTTCTCGGTATCGAAAACGGCGAGTTGATCGTGGCCGGGCAGGGCGAATATTTTGAAGTGTGGACGCCTGCTTTGTGGAGTGAGCAAATGACTCAACTACAGGATGTTGAAGCCAACAATCAACGCTTCTCCACGCTTGATCTTTCATCGAAGCCACAAACGTAGTGCCTGCTGTGGTCGCCTGGAATAGGGCAACCACTAGAATAGGGCAATCACTAGAACAGCAACCACTAGAACTAGAACAGGGCAACCACGAGGGTTGCCCCTACAGATCAATATGACACATATACCTGTACTTTATCAAGAGATTATACACGCACTGCAACCCCAACGCGCTGGTCGTTATGTGGATGGCACTCTGGGCGCGGGCGGACACGCTCGCGGGATACTGGAGGCCTGCTCGCCGGATGGGCTTCTGCTGGGTCTGGATCTTGACCCGCAGGCGCTGGCGCTTGCTCGTGAGACCTTGGCTCCTTACGAACAGCGCGTTCATCTCGTGCAGGCCTCCCACATCACTCTTAACCAACAACTCGCCGCGCTCAAATGGGATTCGATCGACGGCATTGTGCTCGACCTCGGCGCATCGTCCATGCAGTTTGACAACGCCGAGCGCGGATTTTCATTTATGCAGGATGGTCCGCTGGATATGCGGTTTGGCCCGAGCGCTTTACAAAGCGCGGCGGATTTGGTGAATACACTGGCTCAGGATGACCTGGCTGACTTGATCTTCCGCTACGGTGAAGATCGTGACGCGAGACGGATCGCGCGAGCCATTGTGGAGAATAGACCGTTTCACACGACCCGTGAACTGGTTGCTGTTATCGAAAAAGCATCTCCCCGAAGAGGGGACCGTATGCACCCCGCCACGCAGACTTTTCAAGCGCTGCGCATCGCCGTCAATGACGAATTGGCCGCAGTGGAGAAAACGCTTCCGCAGGCAGTGGCAGCTTTACGGTCAGGTGGAAGATGCGCGGTGATTTCCTTCCACTCGCTGGAAGACCGCATCGTCAAAGATTATTTTCGTGAGCTGGGCAAAGACATTATTAATCCGCCTTACGAAAGAATTTATGAAGTGGAACGCAAGGCCATTATAAAAAATATAACGAAGAAACCGATTGTGGCTTCTGAAGCAGAAACAAAGGATAACCCGAGAGCACGCAGCGCAAAACTTAGAGTTGTAGAAAAAATATGAACATACAAAACGTCAACGTCAACCATTTGGTACATGCTTATAAGATTGCTCCCTGGCGCATTCAACGCCAGTGGATCGGCAGCGCCTTCGGCGTGCTGGTTGCGCTTGCCATGGTGGCTACAATTTATTTGGATGTCACTTCAAAGGCCGCGATTGCCGGCCGCGAGATTCAAGACCTGACCGCTTCGATTACCATCAGCCAGCAGGTCAGTGCAGATTTGCAAACTGAGTACGCCACATTAACATCCTCCAGCATTATGAAACAGCGCGCGCTTGAGCTTGGTTTTCGACCTGTGAAATCACGCGAAGTGGAATATCTGGTCGTAGCCGGCTACGTTGAAATCGAACCCGATATTCTTTCGTCTGCGCCGCTACCACAATTGAGCGCCTTGAGTATTCTGCCTGAATACAACGAATCATTATTAGATTGGGCAGATGAACAGATCGCCATGTCATCAAGAGAATTGCGATGAGACAGCAATACGCGCGCCGCACACAGGTATTAACCTTCGTGATGGGGTTGATCGCGTTTGCCATTATTGTGCAGATGACACGTATTCAAAACAGCGCCGAGGCTGCCATCTTTCGTCAGCAGGCTTCCAATTACGCGTATGAATTACGCACGTTCTACCCAGACCGCGGCGAGATCTATGATCGTAATGGACATTTGCTGGCGGGCAATAAATCCATTTACGAGATCGGCGTGGATTTGACTACAGTAAAAGACCCAAATGCCATTGCCACCGCTGTCAGTGTGGAGCTGGGTATTGATTTTGCAAAGATTTTAGATGCAATTCAAAATCCGCCCGAAGGCCTTTCGTATGTGGTTATCGCGGATTTTATCGAAGCAAAACAAGCCATGACTCTTCAGGAACTCAAGAAGACTTTGGAAGAACAGGCTCCAGAAGGTGTGCGCGGACCGTTGACCGGTTTGGAATTCAAATCGCATCCACAGCGTAGCTATCCTGAAAATGCGCTGGCTTCCAATATTATAGGATTTGTAAATCGCGAAGGACGCGGTTATTTTGGCGTGGAAGAAAAATATAATACCTTGTTGGCGGGTAACCCTGTGCAGGTACTTGTCCCCACCGACCCAAACAAGGCTTCTGAAATTATACGTGTACCCGATGGCACGACCCTTGTTCTCTCGATTAATCGTGACTTGCAAGCCGCTGCCGAACAAATTTTAGATGAATCACTCATTACCTATGAAGCGCAGGGCGGCACGATCGTTATCATGGATCCGCGTAATGGCGAATTGCTGGCGATGGCAGTCACTCCGCGCATGGATCTGAATCAATTTTGGAATTATGGTTCGATCTACAATAGAGCCAACGAATTCAATCCGGCCGTTTCCATGCCTTATGAACCAGGCTCGGTGATCAAGATACTCACCATGGCTGCCGCATTGGATAGCGGAGCAGTTATCCCTGGCACAACGTATCTCGACACAGGTTCCATTCTTGTGGGCGGCGCAACCATCCAAAATTGGAATCAGGAACCCTGGGGCGTGCAGGATATGACGGGTTGTTTACAGCATTCGCTCAATGTCTGCATGGCAACACTGTCGACTCAAATGGGCGCGGGAACTTTTTATAGTTATATGGATAATTTTGGTTTCGGCCACCTCACAGGCGTAGACATTGCCGGGGAAGCAGCAGGCAGGCTCAAGCTTCCGGGTGATGCGGATTGGTATCCTGTTGACCTTGGCACAAACTCATTTGGTCAGGGTCTGACCGCCACACCGATCCAGGTCATGATGGCCGCATCTTCTGTTGCGAATCACGGACGCACCGTCACACCTCACGCGCTTTATGCGATGGTACGCGACGGACGCCAATATAATGTGCCCGCGCAATTCGCTGGTTCACCCATCTCTGCCCAAACCGCCGACATGCTTTCTGGAATGCTCGCTGTTTCACTTGAAGCAGAAGATTCGCTCGCGCTCGTGCCGGGCTATCGCATCGCCGGCAAAACAGGCACCGCGCAAATTCCAGTTGATGGCTATTACGACAGCACACAAACCAACGCATCCTTCATTGGCTGGGGCCCGATTGATGATCCGCAATTTATGATCTATGTCTGGCTTGAACGACCTGCTACATCGATCTGGGGTTCTGAAACCGCCGCGCCGGTCTTTGGCGAAATGGCAGAAAAGACCATCATCCTTTTGGATATTCCACCCGATACCATTCGGCAGCAACTTGTAGCAAAATAATATGCTGATACTTGCAGACGCACTCGAAGCCATTACCCGCGATGCAGTTCGTATCGCGAATGCGACCGCTGTCATTACTGAAGCGGCAATCGACTCGCGTCAGGTAATTCCCGGCTCGCTCTTTGTGGCGATCCCCGGGGAAAATGTGGATGGACACGATTTCATTGCAGACGCCTTCAAGAGGGGGGCCTCTTTTGCTTTAATTCAGAAGGAAATGCCCGCATCTTTCCGCACCCTCGACCTGCGCACTGATCTATTAACAGAATCTCCCCTTGACCTTTCCCTTCCTCTCTGTCTGCGCGTGGACAATACCGTCGCTGCTTTGCAGCAGATCGCGCGTTTCTGGCGCCGCAAACTGGATTTGCGGGTGATTGGCATCACCGGCAGCGTGGGCAAATCGACTACAAAAGAAATGATCGCCGAAGTGCTTGGCACACGCTATCGCACATTGCGCAGCCGCGGTAACTTGAATAATGAAATTGGTCTGCCGCTTAGCATCTTAAGACTCGGCTCTAGTTACGAACGCGCCGTTCTTGAAATGGGATTTTACGTCCCCGGCGAAATTCAATTTCTATGTGACATCGCCCAGCCGCAAATTGGCGTGGTGACGAATGTTGGCACGGTTCATGCTGAGCGGGCAGGGTCACAGGAAGCCATTGCACGCGGCAAAAGCGAATTGATTCAATCACTCCCTGCTGATGGTGTTGCCATTCTTAACTTTGACGATCCCTGGGTTCGCAGAATGGAAGAGAAAGCCAAAGCCCGCGTTTTCTTTTATGGGCTTTCACCCGAATCTGATTTGTGGGCCGACCAGATCGAAGGCCTCGGCTTGGATGGCATTCGCTTCCGCTTGCATTACCAAGGTGAGACTGTGCATTCGCACGTGCCCATGATCGGGCGTCACTCGGTACACACCGTATTACGTGCCGCCGCCGTAGGACTCAATGACGGTTTGACCTGGCAGGAAATTTTTGAAGGTTTATCACACGGGCATGCGCAATTGCGTCTCGTTGCAGTGCGCAGTAAAACAGGCGCGTTGATTTTGGATGATACCTATAACGCTTCACCCGAGTCCATGCTGGCCGCGCTTAACCTGCTCGATGAAATGGATGGGCGCAAGATCGCTGTCTTGGGCGATATGCTTGAGTTGGGTCAGTATGAAAAACAAGGCCATGAAATGGTGGGGATGCGTGCGGCGCAGGTTGTAAAGACTCTGCTCACACTCGGTCCGCGTGCGCGCATGATCGCTGACGCTGCCCGTCGTGCTGGTTTAAAAGCCTCAAGCATTTTTGAATTTGAACAAACCGAATCAATCCTTGAATGGTTGAATAAAAACCTGACAGAAAAAGACGCCGTGCTGATTAAAGGTTCGCATGGCTTGCGTATGGATCGCATCACCGCCGCTTTAGAGGTACAGTCGTGAGACAAATTGCCCTTTCTCTCAGCCTCGCAGGGCTGGCTTTTGTGATGACCGCAATTTGGGGCGGGCCTTTACTGCGTATTCTGCGCCATTACAAGATCGGCAAGATCATCCGTGTCGAAGAACCGGGCCATCATGGTGTCAAGATGGGTACGCCCACCATGGGCGGTGTGATGTTCCTTCTGCCAGTGTTGTTATTAAATGGTTTGCTCAACGCGGTAGCTTTGATTGGTGTCACCTCAGGCGGAGTGGGGCGCTCGGTGCTGGTGCCAATGGCGGTCATGGTGGGCTATGCCATTCTCGGTGCCGCCGATGACTTGGAAGGTATACGCGGTAAACGCAAAGGCGACGGTATGCGTGCGCGCACGAAATTTTTATTTCAGGTGCTGCTCGCATTGGGAACCGCTTATGTTTTGAAATACATGATGGATGTGCCCGATCTTTATTTCCCCGGCTTATTCTTTGAAGTGGAACTTGGCTGGTGGTACGTGCCGATCGCGGCCTTCATCATTGTTGCAGAATCAAATGCGGTTAATTTTACAGATGGTCTGGATGGTCTGGCTGGGCTGATCGCAGCCACAGCCATTGCGGCTTTTGGCGGTATTGCTTTGATTCAAGAACAGGTATATCTCGCGCGTTTCTGTTTTATTCTGGTTGGCGCGCTGTTTGGCTTTTTATGGTTTAACGTGCATCCTGCAGAATTATTCATGGGTGACACAGGCTCCCTCTCGCTCGGCGCAGTGCTGGCCGTTGTCGCATTGTTGACCGGTCAATGGCCGATGTTGCTGGTGATCGGCATCATTCCGCTTAGTGAAATGTTGAGCGTGGTGATTCAGATCGGTTATTTCAAGTGGACAAAAGGAAAGCGCTTTTTCAAAATGGCGCCGATCCACTTGCATTTTGAATTGCTCGGCTGGAGCGAAACACAAGTTGTGCAGCGTTTTTGGCTGATCGGCTTGATGGCCGCCTTGATCGGAATAGGACTATCGCAAGTTTAGGTAATTAGGAATTAGGGAATGGGTGATAGGTTTTCAACCTGCAACCTGTAACCTTATAACCTGTAAATCATGAAAAACTGGACAAACACTCACGTTCTAATTTTAGGAGCAGCTCGCCAAGGCATTGCCCTTGCACGCTGGCTCTCTCGTCACGGTTCACACGTGACCTTGAGTGATTCGCGCAGTTTGGATGAACTTTCCTCCGCCCGTGCATCTCTGGCCGATACAAATGTGGAATGGGCCGCAGGCGGGCATCCGTTGGAGTTGTTGAATCAGACCGATGTACTTTGTCTTTCTGGCGGCGTCCCGTTGACATTGCCCATCGTGCAGGAAGCAGTCAAGCGCGGCATTCCACTTTCCAACGACACGCAAATTTTCATGGAAGCTGTTCCCTGCAAGACCATCGGCATTACAGGCTCGGCTGGCAAGACCACGACCACCACGCTGGTTGGTGAAATGGCAAGAACGGCAAAGGATGAAGAGAGCAATCATTCGGCCGTTATTCATCCTTCACACCTGCACTTGCGTGCGGTGCAAGTGTCCTTCATCACTCATCCTTCAGTTTTCGTTGGCGGCAACATCGGTGACCCATTAATCAACTATGTCGATGATATGACAGCCGACGATCTTGCCATCCTTGAGATTTCATCTTTTCAATTGGAACAGATGACTATCTCGCCCAACATTGCGGCGATTTTAAATATCACGCCCAATCATTTAGATCGCCATGGCACGATGGAAGCGTATACCGATGCCAAGGCGCGTATTTTAGAATTTCAAAAAGAGAAAGATATTGCCATTCTCAGCCACGATGACAAAGGCGCGTGGAGTGTACGCAATCAAGTAAAAGGCAAACTGTTGACCTTTAGCCTGCATGATTTGGATCAAGGTTTCAGCGGCGCATATTTACAGGATGGATTATTAAACCTGCGCGATGGAAATGCGTATTTACCTTTGATGTTGCGCGAGAAAATTCAATTGCGCGGCGACCATAATGTAGCCAATATCCTCGCGGCGTTTACCATCGGTCACGCGGCAGGATTCAAACTGGATGACATGCTCGAAGCCGTGGAAGAATTTCGCGGCGTGCCGCATAGACTCGAACTTGTCCGTGAGTTGCATGGCGTGCGCTGGTACAACGACTCGATTGCCACCGCACCAGAAAGAAGCATGGCGGCCATTCATGCCTTTGAGGAGCCGATTGTGCTAATGCTCGGCGGGCGTGATAAGGATTTACCCTGGGATGAAATTGCAAAACTGATTCACAAACGCGTGGATCATGTTGTGCTTTTTGGCGAGGCGGCAGAAATGATTGAGAAAGCTGTGGCAACTGTCAGCGGCGAGAGAAGCGTTGATATTCGCCGCGCGAATGATCTTAAAGAAGCAGTTGCCATCGCCGCTGAAGTGGCCCGTGATGGAGACATCGTCCTGTTGTCGCCGGGCGGTACGAGTTATGACGAGTTCAAAGATTTTGCTGAGAGAGGAGAAACCTTTAGAAAATGGGTACTGGAACTTTCTTAAACGAACGGCCTTCATCACAAAATAACCGTGCCGGAGTTTTCGGCGGGTTCGATATGCCATTGCTGGTTGCAGTGGTGGCGTTGATCGTTTTTGGTCTGGCGATGTTGTACTCTTCTTCGTGGGATTTTTCGCTCGGCGCATACGGCGACGCGATGTATATGTTCAACCGTCAGTTGATGTGGCTTGCGATTGGGTTGGTAATCGCGGCCATTCTCGCATTCTTTGATTATCATAACTGGCGCAAATATGTTGTGCTCGCCATGGCATTCACGATTGGTTTGTTGGTCGTTGTGTTGCTGATGAACGAAATTCGTTTTGGCGCGAAGCGCGCGATTCTTGGCGGTTCGGTGCAGCCTTCTGAGTTGGCGAAGCTGGTTTCGATTCTTTATCTCAGCGTTTGGTTGTATGCGAAGCGCCAATCTTTACACGATATTTCTCTCGGTCTGATTCCGCTGGGCGTGATCCTCGGTGTGGTCGGCGGTTTGATCTACCAACAGCCTGATCTGAGCGCCGCGGCGACAGTGCTCATGCTGGGCGGTTTGCTCTTCTTCCTCGCAGGCGGTGACTTGAAACAGATCGGTGTTTTGCTGATCGTTGCCACTGTTGCCGCGTGGATCGTGGCTTCCATTAGTTTGACAGGCCAACAGCGTGTCGGTGATTTTCTGGCGGGTATCAAAGATCCGTTGCAGGCTTCGTATCATGTGCGCCGTTCGTTTGAAGCCATTGTCAACGGCGGATGGTTCGGCGTGGGGTTGGGTCAATCACAATCCAAACTCACTGGCTTGCCCGTGCCTCCAACCGATAGCGTGTTTGCTGTGGTTGCTGAAGAATTGGGCTGGTTCGGTTCTGTTGGATTAATTTCTTTATATGGTTTTCTCGTCTGGCGTGGATTGGTCATTGCGCGCCGCGCGCCCGATATGCTCGGCACACTGCTCGCTTCAGGTCTGGTGATGTGGATCGCTTTTGAAGCTTTGATCAACATGGCTGTGATGGTTGGGCTTTTGCCGTTCGCAGGCAATGCCTTACCCTTTATCAGCGCGGGCGGTTCGAATTTGGTTGCCACGCTTGCCGCGCTCGGCATTCTCTTTAATATTTCCCGCCAAACTGGCGAAGGTACGATTTCAGATGACGAATGGAGGTCTTATAGTGCGGTTGTTAATATGCGCTGGTGGAACGGGCGGCGGAGTGTATCCCGCGCTCGCCGTACACAGCGCACTACTCAGTCAAGACCCCCAAGTTGAAACGTTATGGGTGGGTGGTGAAGGCGGCATGGAAGAGGAACTCGTGAATCGCGCGGGTATCTCTTATCGTTCCATCCCTGCGGCAGGCGTGCATGGCGTTGGCTTGCGTGCCTTGCCGCGCAACATCGCAAAACTTATACGCGGCATTTTGGCGTCAAGTCGTATTCTGCGTGAGTTCAAACCCGATGTGTTATTCTTCACTGGCGGCTTCGTGGCTGCGCCCATGGCTGTGGCTGGAAGAAATATTCCAACCGTTCTATACGTCCCTGATATTGAGCCGGGTCTCGCGCTTAAGTTCCTTTCCCGTTTTGCGGATGTCGTCACTGTGACCTCTTCCGACTCAAAAAAATATTTTTCACGCCCCGAGAGACTCATCCTCACAGGCTACCCGCTTCGTGCAGACCTTTCAAACTGGTCCCGTGAAAAAGCGACTCAGCACTTTGGGCTGGATTCAAATAAGCCTACCCTGCTCGTCACAGGCGGAAGCAAAGGTGCACGCTCGATTAATATGGCTGTGCTAAAGCATCTCAAGGAATTATTGAACATCGCGCAGGTCATTCACATCACAGGTTCTTTGGATTGGCCCGTAGTAGAAAAAGCTGCGCAGGAATTACCCGCAGGATTACAGTCACAGTATCATGCCATGCCGTATTCACATGAGATGGGCGCGGCGCTCGCAGCCGCAGATTTGGTACTCTCACGCGCGGGCGCTTCTTCATTGGGCGAATATCCTTTCTTTGGTTTGCCGGCCATCCTCGTGCCATATCCATATGCGTGGCGCTATCAAAAAGTAAATGCAGATTTTCTTGTTGAAAAGAATGCCGCTATTATTTTGCAGGATGAAGTACTGGAAGATAAACTCCTGTCTGTAGTAAAAGACGTATTGCTTAATAAAAACAAACTTGAATCCATGCGAGCCGCGATGAAAATATTATCCCAGCCCAATGCGGCAGACAGTATCGCCAGCCAGTTGGTTAAACTGGCAGGAGCACAACCCCTATGATGAGCGTTGTTTATATCTTTTGGATGTATGTCGTTCTCTTTGCCATAGTCGGCGCGATGCGCGGCTGGGCAAAAGAGTTGATGGTTATCTTTAGTGTGATTACTGCACTGGCGGTAATTCTGCTGTTGGAGAAGTACATTCCCCTTGTTCGTGATCTCGATAAAACGACCAGCTCCGTATTTTGGGTTCGCACCATCATCTTGATTGCGCTGGTCTTCTTTGGGTATCAAACTGTAAACGTCTCGCGCTTTGCGGCTAAAGCCGCGCGTGAACGTTTACAAGACTCAATGTTCGGCGCGGTGCTGGGCGGCTTTAATGGATATTTGGTTGCAGGCACCATTCTTTTCTACAATCACATGGCAAATTATCCGTATTCGAACATTATCAGCCCCGCCACAGAGCCTGTCATTATTCAGGCAATTGATACGATGATGAAATACATGCCGCCGCGCTTTTTGGGCGAACCGGCTATATACTTCGCTGTCATCATTGTTTTGATCTTTATTATTGTGGTGTATATCTAGCGGTTGGCCGACAGCGGTTAGCCGGCAGCTAACCGCTAAGAACCAGCAGCTAGGAGTTAAATTATGACACGTGTTCACTTCATCGGCATTGGCGGCTCAGGACTTTCAGCCATCGCGCGTCTGCTCAAAGAGAGCGGATACGAGGTGACAGGTTCTGACCGCACGCTTTCGCAGTTTGCGATCGATCTGCAAAACGATGGTGTCTCCATTTATGTTGGACATCATCCACGCAATATTGCAGGCGCCGATATGGTGATTCGCTCCTCTGCGATTACTGAAGATAACCCTGAAGTGATTGCAGCTATACACGCAGGAATCCCAGTTTATAAACGCGCAGATTTTCTGGGTCAGTTAATGGCTGAGAAAATCGGCATCGCGGTGGCTGGCACACATGGCAAAACCACCACCACCGCCATGATCGCGTGGACGTTATATGCGATGGGTCGTGATCCATCTTTTATTGTAGGCGGCACGCTCAATAATTTGAAAACCAATGCGCACGCTGGGCAGGGGACTCCTTTTGTAATCGAAGCGGATGAATATGACCGTATGTTCCTGGGTCTCAAGCCGCATATTGCCGTGGTAACCAATCTGGAGCACGATCATCCTGATTGTTACCCAACATTTCAAGATATGTATGGCGCTTTCCAGTCTTTTGTAGATTTGCTCCCGCTGGATGGTACGTTGATCGTGTGTGCTGAAGATGAAGGCGCAGTGAGTTTGCTTTCTCATGCGCGTAAAAAAGGATTGAGCGTCATTTCCTACAGCCTGCAAGGTGAGATGACCATCAACAGTCCGCAGTGGATGCAGGCGCGCACGCCCAAGCCCAATCAGCGCGGCGGTTTTGATTTTTCGGCAATGACGAATATGGGCGCAGAAGCGGCTTCTATTGTTAATGTTTCTTTACAGGTACCGGGCGAGCATAATGTCCGTAATGCGCTGGCGGCGTTGTCTGTGATTGCGGTCTTGGGCTTGCCGCTGCAAGAAGCAGCCGATGCGCTATCTGAGTTTACAGGCACAGGCCGCCGTTTTGAGGTGCGTGGTGTGCATAAAGGTGTAACTGTGATCGATGACTATGCTCATCATCCCACAGAGATCCGCGCGACGTTGGCAGGCGCGAAGGCGCGTTATCCAAATCATCGTATTTGGGCAGTCTGGCAGCCACATACCTACTCACGCACGCAAGCATTATTTTTTGAATTTTCACGTGCTTTCAGCGATGCAGATGAAGTACTTGTGACTGAAGTGTATGCCTCACGCGAAACCAAACAGGAATTCTCTTCTGCTGAAGTGGTGGGCGCCATGCCGCATGCATCTGCGCGGTACACGGGTTCGCTTGAGGATACAACGCAATATTTGTTGAAACACCTGCGCTCAGGGGATATCCTGCTTGTTCTTTCGGCCGGAGATGCTGATCAGATCAGTGTTTCTGTATTGAAAAGGTTCTAGGGCAGAATATGAATACAGAAAAATCAGCGCTGCAAATGGATATCATTGCCTTGCCGCCTTTGAAAATGGTTTTGATGCATACAAAAGATGAACACGTGAGTAAGGCAGCCTTGGCCGCTGTGATTAGAAAAATTGCGCCGCACTCAGTGATTATTAGACATCAAATTGATCCGCAAGTGGTAAGAAAGCTTATCAAGCATTTGGAAGAGAAACTATAGTTTGAGATGACGACGATGCCCGCTCTCCCCGTTGATGGTTTGCGCCTTCGATTTGGCGCCGCAGTGCAAGAGAATGTTTCTCTTGCACCGTACACCTCTGCGCGTATTGGCGGCCCGGCGGATATTTTGATTATGGTCAAATCTGCCAATGAATTAATGGATGTAATGACGGTACTCTGGCAGCAGGAAATGCCGTATTATATTTTAGGCGGCGGTTCGAATGTGTTGATCAGTGATAAAGGGATACGCGGAGTGGTGGTTTTGGATCGGGCGAAGGAAGTGCGTTTCGAAAGCGGCGACCAGCCTACCGTCTGGTGTGAAGCGGGCGTCATCTTTAGTAATCTGGCAAACCGCTGCGCGTCCAAAGGATTGGCAGGTTTGGAATGGGCGGCAACAGTTCCTGGTACCGTGGGCGGCGCGGTCTTTGGGAATGCGGGCGCATTCGGCGGCGATATGTCTGGTAATTTGATCTGGGCTGATGTGTTGACACGCACTAGTCGTGAGAAGTTAACGGCTGCCCAATTAAAATATGGATATCGCACAAGTATTTTGCGCACAGCGCCCCGTGGGAAACGCGCTGAAATTAATGCAATAGTACTTTCGGTTATGTTGAGATTAAAAAATTCAACAAAAGAAGAAGTGTCTGTTAAAATTGATGAATTCAGTGAACGCCGAAAAGCCACGCAGCCGCCTGGTGCGAGTATGGGTTCCATGTTCAAAAACCCTGCAGGCGATCATGCCGGCCGATTGATCGAAGCCGCGGGTCTCAAAGGGACACGCATCGGTACTGCTGAAATCAGCACGAAGCACGCTAATTTTTTTATCAATCATGGTCAGACTCAGGCGGAAGATGTTCGCGCCTTAATTTGTTTGGTACAAAAAACGGTTGCCGAACAATTTAATGTTAATCTTGAATTGGAAGTTGAGTTGGTGGGTGAGTGGTAATGCCATTCACTAATTACCAATTAGTAATTACGAATCTATTATGAAAAATTCTTCAAGCCCCTCCCGTAAACTTCGCATCGCTGTACTCTTCGGCGGTCGCTCAGGTGAACATGATGTTTCACTGATGTCTGCGCGCTCCGTACTTGCCGCACTCGACCCTGAAAAATATGAAGTGACACAGGTTGGTATTACTCGCGATGGCGAGTGGTTTCATGGCGAAAACACGCTTGAATCTTTTGCGCAGGGTGATATGCAGAATTTAAATCGCATTGTCCTGCCGCAGGAGCCTTTGCACTCGGCTATCTACCAATTAAAAATTACCAATCACGGCCAAGCCTTGGAGAAACTCGCGGATATTGATGTGTTCTTCCCGGTTCTGCATGGGCCATTTGGCGAAGACGGTACGCTGCAAGGCTTGCTTGAATTGGCTGATGTTGCCTATGTGGGCGCAGGCGTAGCGGGTTCTTCGGTTGGCATGGATAAAGGCATCTTCAAAGATGTGATGCGCGCCAATGGAATTCCAATTGTGGATTCGATACTTGTCCTGCGAAGTGAGATCGAGAATGATATTAACGCCGTGATTGAGCAGACTGAAAAGATGGGCGCGTATCCATTCTTTGCGAAGCCTGCCAATCTTGGTTCTTCGGTAGGGATCAGCAAGTGCAATTCACGCTCTGATCTGGGCGAAGGATTAATGGAAGCCGCGCGATATGACCGCCGTGTGGTGATTGAACGCGGCGTGGGGAATGTGCGTGAAGTTGAGGTCAGTGTGCTGGGTAATGAAGACCCGCAGACTTCGGTGTGCGGTGAGGTTTTGCCGAGCCGTGAGTTTTATTCGTATGAATCAAAATATATAGATGGCACATCCGGCTTGATCATCCCCTCGCAATTACCAGCGGAAGTGACAGATAGAATCCGTGACTATGCCGTGCGTGCCTATAAAGCCATTGATTGCGCAGGCATGGCCCGCGCTGATTTCTTCTTTGATAATGATACAAATCAAATTTATTTGAATGAATTAAATACATTGCCAGGTTTTACATCGATTAGCATGTATCCAAAATTGTGGCAGGCCAGCGGCTTGAGTTACCCAAAACTTGTGGATCGGTTGATCGAACTCGCGCTTGAGCGAAAATCTCAACGCGACCACACCGAGCATCGGAGGGCGGCATGAGCGATAAGCAGGAACTCACCCGCTCCGAAGTTGCACGTCAACGGCGGGCTGTGCGCGCCGTAAAAGAATTGGAGCAAACCAGCAAGCGTGCGTTAAAGCCAGCCGCGCCGGTTGTTTCGCGTACACCCAAAGTATCTGGTAGTTTGAAGCTCAGACGTGTGGAAAATCAGCGCCGCTATAATGTGACCCTGGGTATGCCTGCGATCCATTTGCATAAACCCAGTTTTGCATTGCCCAATTTCCGCTCGGGCTGGCGGCCTGTTTCTTTGCTTACGTCTATTATTCTTGGCATCGTTATTTATCTTGTGTTGGCGTTGCCCTATTTTCACATTCCCAGCGTCACGGTGCTTGGTAACAACCGCTTGACTCGCGAAGAGATCAGCGCTGTGACAGGTGTCATTGGTCAATCTGTTTTCGTCGTGCAGCCCGATGAAGCAGAGACACGCCTGCGCATGAATTATCCTGAGTTGGCTTCTGTTGTGGTGGGTATTTATTTACCGAACCATGTCTATGTCACTATCAGCGAGCGTGTGCCCGTTATTTTTTGGCAGCAGGGTGAAGGGTATACATGGATCGATTCTTCAGGCGTGGCGTTTCGTCCGCGTGGAGTGGCAAACGGGCTGGTATCAGTTACCAGTGGCATTAATCCGCCCGCGGGTATTATCTCCCTGGATGATCCATCCAGCCCGCCGCCCTTCATGCAAAAAGAATTAGTGGATGCGATTCTCGCTCTTGCTCCGAGTGTGCCTGCCGGCTCGACAATGACATTTGACTCAGCGAGTGGGCTTGGGTGGACGGATAGCCGCGGCTGGGTGGCTTTCTTTGGTATGAGTGCGTATGACATGCCTTTGAAAGTGCGTGTGTATCAATCTTTGGTGGATTCGCTTGTGAGTCGCGGTAAATCTCCTTTGCTTATCAATGTGGCGTATCCTGATGCGCCTTTTTATCGAATGGCTGTTCAACCTGAAGAAGTAACAGCAGATAGTGGACAATAAAAAGATGGATGAAATTGTAGTTGGCATTGATGTAGGCACGACCAAGATTTGTACCCTCGTTGGGCGGGTGGACGATGCAAAGTCTATTCGCATTCTTGGCGTGGGTATTGAACCTTCGGACGGCATCCGCAAGGGAATCATTGTGGATCTGGCTGCGGCATCAAAAGCCATTAAACGTTCAGTGGAAAAAGCAGAGAGTACATCAGGTTTGGAAATTACCACCGGGTTGGTCAGCCTGGCGGGCGCGCATGTTTCATCCGTGAATAGCCGCGGCGCTTCTGGTGTCCCTGGCGGCGTCATTGATGCAAACGATGTTGCGCGCGCGCTCGAACAGGCGCAGGCGGTTGCCATTCCGCATGACCGCGAGATCGTACACGTGATCCAACGCGGCATGACTGTGGATGGGCAGGAAGGCGTGCGTACTCCAATTGGGATGCGCGGCTATAAGATAGAAGTGGAAACGCATATCATCACAGCCGCCGCCGCCACGGTAGATAATCTTCGTCAGTGTGTTGGCGCGGCAGGTGTTGAAATACAGCAGTTTGTTTTAAATCCACTGGCTTCTGCCGAAGTGGTCTTGACCGAGCAGGAACGTCAGATGGGGGTTGCGGTTTGTGATATTGGCGGCGGTACAACCGACCTCGCGATCTACGTCAATGGCGATGTCTGGCACACGATGGTTCTGGCTGTGGGCGGTAACCACGTCACACAGGATATTGCACACGGCTTACGTTTGCCGATGGCTCAGGCCGAAGAAGTGAAGAAGCAGCAGGGCTATGCCATACGCTCTGATGTTGGCGCCGAGGAGTATTTCTCCATCCGCCCGTTTGGTGAAGATAATGATGTTAAGATCAACCGTCAGGATTTGGCGCATATTATCGAAGCCCGCATCGAAGAAACTTTTGGATTGATCATGCAGGAAGTGAAGCGTTCCGGCTACGATGGCTTGCTTCCCGCAGGCATGGTCTTGACGGGCGGCACTTCCGCATTGCCCGGCATCAAACGCATTGCCAGTGAAATATTAGGAATGTCCGTGCGCACTGCGCAGCCAGAGAACTTGACCGGGCTGGTTGATAAACTTGGTTCACCCGCGTATTCCACAGGGGTTGGTTTATTGCGCTGGGCCACAACCATGCGAGAACACGATATGATCGTTGCAAATAGCAATAACCGCCGTAGATCGAAAGGAGAAAAAAGTATGAATTTTGATGCTGTTAAAAATTGGATGAAACGCTTGCTACCCTAGTGTATATGAGTTTCGGAAGTCCTTATAAGACCCCATCGCTTTGAAAACAAAGCAGACTTCCGAAATTCTTGATTATGAATATTTGCTTAACCCTTTTAAAAATCGTCATTCTCGTTTAAGATTGGCATACCTTTGCCAGGAGGAACACAATGGACTCGAACAAAAGAATTCCGAATTCCGAAGCCTTCGCCCGCATCAAAGTGATCGGCGTCGGTGGAGCCGGCCAGAACGCCGTCAACCGTATGATGGAAGAAGGCATTCAAGGCGTTGAATTTATTTCCTGTAACACCGATGCGCAAGCGTTGACATTGTCACGCGCGCCCATTCGTGTGCGTCTTGGAGATAAACTCACACGCGGGCTGGGCGCAGGCGGTGATCCTGAAATTGGCCGCAAAGCCGCCGAAGAATCATCCGATGAACTCTACAACGTGCTCAAAGGCGCAGACATGGTCTTCGTCACCGCGGGCATGGGCGGCGGCACGGGCACGGGTGCGGCTCCCGTGGTGGCTCAAGTCGCCAAGGAATGCGGCGCGCTTACCATTGGCGTGGTGACTCGTCCCTTCACATTTGAAGGCGGCAAGCGCACAACATCTGCCGAAGCCGGTGTGATGAAAATGAAAGAACACGCACACACCCTCATTTCCATTCCGAATGACCGCCTGCTGCAACTTGCAGATAAAAAATCATCCTTGCAGGATGCCTTCCGCATGGCGGATGAAGTGTTACATCAAGGCATTCAAGGCATTTCTGAATTGATTACCATCCCTGGTTTAATCAATCTCGACTTCGCTGATGTGCGTGCCATTATGTCTGAAGGCGGTGCAGCGCTCATGGCAGTTGGTCGTGGTTCCGGTGATGACCGTGCCAAAAATGCGGCTGAGCAAGCCATCTCGAGTCAATTGCTCGACATCACCATTGACGGCGCACGCGGTGTACTCTTCAATGTAACTGGCGGCCCCAACATGACTCTCTTCGAAGTCAATCAGGCCGCGGCCATCATCCGTGAAACCGCGCATCCCGATGTCAACATGATCTTCGGCGCAGTCATCGATCCAGAAATGGGCGACGAGATTCGCTGTACGGTCATCGCCACTGGATTTGAACGCGCTGGAGTCCCGCGCCGCGCATTGGAACCACGTGTCACCCGTAACGATAAGCCTCTTTCGGTTTCCAATACGCCTTTTGCTCGCTCAAGCGAATCGGTCAGCGTTGGCGCTGAGAACAAGTCATCTGCTGAATCGCATTCCTCCTCCTCGCTGCCCAGCATTAATAGCGACGATTTGGATGTCCCAACCTTCTTGAGAAACAGAAGATAATAGATTAAGATGGTCACAGTCCCTAAAGGTTTTAAACCTTTAGGGACTTTTTATTAATTCTGCGATAAAATACAGTTAATGAAAGCTCAACTTCCCAGCCCCTTAAATAAACTCATTGCGCCTCCCGATCACGATTCGTATCTAAAGCATCGTCAACAGCGCGCCACGCAAATCATTTTGCCCGTGGTCATCAGTACATTATTCATGATCGCTCTGATCGTGCTGATTAGTTTTGTCACCTTCAACTCCGCTGGGGACGTGGGCCGTTGGGCGGCTATCTCCACGATCTGGATCGTCATTCCCATTTTGCTTGTCGGGCTGATTCTGCTTGCAATCCTGATCGGACTGATCTATCTTATGGCGCGCGCCTTGGGCGCTTTGCCATACTACACAGGCATCGCGCAGAACTATGTCTACATCGCCCGCGACTATATCATTCGCGCGGCAGATATGATTGCAAAGCCCGTTATCGCCATTGATGGGTACATTGAAAATATCAGGAAGTTTTTTGAAAGGATAACCAAATTATGAACAAAAATAAAATCATTCTCAGCGGTACATTGCTCGGCGCAGTCACTGGCCTTGTTGCCGCCATTCTCCTCACCCGCCGCGCTGATAATACAGAACGCGAGACAGCCATTACATCAGGCGAAGGACTTAAACTGGGCGTATTGATCATCGGGTTATTGAGGGCCATCTCATCTCTCGGCGATGATTAGTATTTTAAATTAGATCATATTAATTCGCGGACGTTCTCTCTGATCTGTTTCAGAAAGGGAAACGTCCGTTTACTTTTTAATGAACAGGCAGAAAAGTACACCTGACAGGAATTTGTCATGTCTGTGGTGAATAACAGTACTATTTGAAAGTGGGGACTATAAGTCTGGATGCGATAGAATACAAGAGTTTCAAGTGTGTTTAATGCCTTAATACTTAATGGGTGATGATTATGGAACAAGAGCCTTTAATACCAGACCCTTCCTCAAATATTCATAATGCCCTGTTTCAGAACGTATTCAGGAAGCATAATGCCATCATGCTATGGACCGACCCTGATTCAGGGCGGGTCATGGATGCGAATCTCGCGGCCGAAAAATTTTATGGATATTCCCTGCTTCAGTTTAAGAGGATGTTTATTTTCGAGATCAAAGTACAGGATGCGGGAACTGCAGCAGGTGAAGAAGCTGACTATTTTATTGGCCAACATAAACTGGCCAATGGCGAGACCCGCATAGTGGAAGTGTATACATCTCCTGTTGTTATGGACGGCACCCCAGTCCTCTTTTCCATTATTCACGATGTGACCGAGCATAAAAATGTGGAAGAAGCTCTGGTCTCATCCACTGCTGAACTGCGCGACTTGATTGCATCCATGCGCGACGTGGTTCTGGTTATTGATAGATATGGGGTGTACTGTGAAGTTGCACCTACAAACCCCAATTTGTTATACAAACCCTCGAATGAATTGCTTGGTATGAAACTGACAGATGTTTTTCCTGCGGAGCAGGCACATCTTTTTCTTGTTTCTATTTTGCAGGTATTGAATATAAAACAACCCGCACAGATCGAATACAAACTTGACCTGGATACTGGAACTATCTGGTTTGAAGCCACCATATCACCGCTAAGTGAAGATAGAACTTTGTGGGTGGCTCGGAATGTCACTGAACGCAAACAAATGGATGCAGCCCTGCGCGAATCTGAGGAACGCTATCGTTCCCTGTTTGATACCATGCTGGATGGAATCTACCGCAGTACACACGAAGGCAGGTTTTTAGATGTGAACCCCGCCCTCGTGAAAATGTTTAGGTATTCATCGCGGCAGGAAATGCTTGACGTTGACATCAAAAATGAACTCTATTTTTCACCGCAGGAAAGAGGCAGTTATATTCTGGATGTCGGAGAACAGGCAATTGATATGTATCGCATGCGTCGAAAAGACGGGTCGGAAATATGGGTTGAAGATCATGGGCGTTATGTGCGTGATGCGCAGGGCAACATCCTTTACCATGAAGGCATCATGCGCGATATTACCGAACGCAGACTGGCTGAAGAGTCGTTTCGTGAAAATGAAAGCCTGTTAAAAGAGTCGCAGATCATTGCCGGGTTGGGGAGTTATGTGCTGGATTTTACCAATGGCCTATGGATGAGTTCGGATGTTCTTGATCAGATATTTGGAATAGATAAATCCTATATCCGTTCTGTGGAGGGTTGGGCAGATATGATCCACCCTGATGATCGAGAGGGGATGACTCTTTACTTTGTCAATGAAGTGATGGGTCACAAGAATCGTTTTGATAAAGAATATAGGATCATAAGAAAAAATGATCAGGTAGAACGCTGGGTACATGGCATGGGAGAACTGGAAATTGATGAGCAGGGTCTTCTTATAAAGATGCGCGGGAGTATTCAGGATATTACCGAGCAAAGACTCTCTCAGGAAGCCCTTCACCATCTCAATCAAGAAACAATGCGCCGTCTTAATCATTTGCAAACCCTGCACTCCATGGACCAGGTGATTGCTTCCAGCCTGGATCTGCACATCACGCTTAATATTTTGCTCAATCACACCATATCCCAATTGGGTGTGGACACCGCAGATATTTTTTTATTCAATCCATATCAACAGACATTGCAATATGCTGTCGGACAAGGTTTCCGTACCCATGCTGTTGAAGGCGCTGAAATTTATTTAAATGATGCATTTGCAGGACGAAGCGTCATGGAGCGCCGTATGGTTCAGGTATTTGACTTTGCTCAAATTATCGATAATGAACCTTTTGCCCGTTTATGGACGGAAGAAAATTTCGCCAATTACATTTGTGTGCCTCTTATCGCCAAGGGAGAAATAAAAGGTGTTTTGGAAGTCTATAGCCGTTCGCAGTTTGTACCTGACCCAGAGTGGCTGGAATTCCTTGAAACGCTGGCAGGCCAGGCCGCGATCACGATCGATAACGCGCAGATGTTCGAGAATCTTCAGCGCGTCAACATGGAGCTTGCGATTGCGTACGATGCCACCATCGAAGGCTGGTCACGCGCCATGGATCTGCGTGACAAGGAAACGGAAGGACATACGAAACGTGTTACAGAGATCACGGTCTTGTTAGCCAAAGCCATGGGCGTAACTGATAAAGAAATATTACATATTCGCCGCGGCGCGCTCCTGCATGATATTGGCAAGATGGGTATTCCTGATAACATCCTGCTTAAGGAAGGCCCGCTGACCGATGAAGAATGGACGGTCATGCGCACGCATCCTGGTCTCGCTCATGAAATGCTTCAGCCCATCCGCTATCTTCATCAATCATTAGACATTCCTTTTTCGCACCATGAAAAATGGGATGGCACAGGCTATCCACGCAGACTTGCAGGTGAGCAGATTCCACTGGTGGCGCGCATCTTTGCCGTTGCAGATGTGTGGGATGCCGTCACCAGTGAGCGCCCATATCGCAAAGCGTGGACTAAAAAGAAAGCGCTGCAATACATCAAAGAACAAAGCGGAAAACAATTTGACCCACAGGTTATAAAATTTTTCTTAAAGGTGATTAAATAACCGCATGACAATCGACTCGATTTCAAAATTAACATTCCGCCGCTTCCTGCTCGGTCAACAGGGACTTTGGCCTGGGCGCCGTTTCGAGGGACCGCTCAGCACTGAATCCGCTTTGCTCCAGATGCAGGCGCTTCAGCTGGACCCGTTGACCATGGTGGCACGCAGTCAGGATATTGCCCTGTATGGCCGCGTATTGAATTACAAGCCCGGGCACTTGTATCAAATGGCGTATCAACAACGCAAAGCCTTTGATTATGGCGGCTGGCTGATGATGTATCCCATGCGTGAATTTCCTTATTGGGGTTTGCATATGAAAAACCGCAAGGCGCAGGGCCTGCATTATGAATCTTTTACACATCCTCCAAAAGAATTATTGAAATTTGTATTAAACGAGTTACGGGACCGCGGCCCGCTGGGCAACCGTGATTTTGAAGGCGCGAAAGTAAAAGCCTGGAGTTATCGCGGGCGCAAAGAGACTTCGATTGCACTGTTTTATTTGTGGATGATCGGCGAAGTAATGATCTCCAACCGCAAAGGCTTTGACCGTATCTACGATCTGCGTGAGCGTGTGGTTCCATCAGAATTTGATTACTCGGTTACGAAAAAAGAAGCAGTTGAATTTATGAGCACGAAGATCATTTCGTTTCTTGGCATGATGGGTGAAAACCGTGTACACAGCGAACTTTCATACTACATTCATGAAGAAGTTTCACGCGAAGATGCAAGGAAAATAACCGAGCGGCTGATTCAACGCGGCATTGTCTCACGGGTACGGGTGGAAGGCTCAAAGGATGGCTATCTCTTTCTAAACAGCGACCAGCCTCACCTGTCCGAGTTGGATGCGGGGCGTGTTCCCAAAACCTGGCAACCGTTGGAATCATCCACAGCCGAAGAAGTCACATTGCTCGCGCCGCTGGAAATTGTCAGCGCCAGAGGACGCTCGAAAAAAGTTTTTGATTTCGAATACTTATGGGAAGTTTACAAACCTGTGCATCAGCGCCGTTGGGGATATTACACCTTGCCCATTTTATACGGCGACGATCTCGTGGCGCGCCTCGACCCAAAACTGGATCGTAAAACAAATACACTGCACATCCTCGGCTTCTGGCTCGAAGAGGACGCCCCAAAAGACGAAGCCTTTGCCAGCGCTCTCGCTGCCGGGCTGAAACGATTTGCCGTGATGATCGATGCCAAAAAAATTGATTTGAGCGGAATCACACCGCTGAAATTACGTTCTTATGTGAAGAAAAAAATAAAACTTTAATTCGTCTTTTCACATAAGCGCCTTTCCACTGAGGGAGATTGAAGGATATCGTATAATCTCCCTTGGAGAAATGACTCGTGAAAAATTATCTTGTCCCCGTTACGCGGGCTATTCGATATTTTGTTCCACCCCTGCTCTTGCTTTGTTCTGGATTTATCTTATGTATGCATTGGTTTCTTTTAATGCCAGATACACTTGCTTCTGGAAGTACATCGGGCCCTCTATCGCAGTAGTATCAAAGCAGCTCAATAAAACCTGAACTTAAACAAGGAGAGAAAAGCGATGACAGAAATCACGCGCGGGCAAAAATATATTTTGCTGCGGTTGGGTTGTTTGCTTTATGGGTTGGTATTTGGGGATACTTCATTCCTAGCCATGTAGATAAGGCAATTCCCTGGCTGGTGCCGCCGCTGCATGCACGTTTTTTAGGAGCCATGTATCTTTCTGCGGCGGCTTTTAATCTTGGCAGTATTTTGGCACACTACTACGCCGAAGTGCGAATCGTGATACGCATGATCGTAATCTGGACGGGTATGCTGCTGATCGTTTCGCTCTTTTACCTTGGCGAATTTGATTACAATCACAAACCCGTTTGGTTTTGGTTTGGAGCCTATCTAGTCTATCCGCTGATCGGTCTATGGTTGATTTGGCGTGAACGTAACATGCGCGAAAAGATCAACGCTCCCAACTTACCCGCCTGGGCGAAAAACTATTTGTTGATCCAAGGAATGGGTACGACAGTTTTATCGCTGTTTCTTTTGTTGGTACCAGAGTTCATGGTAAGTATTTGGCCGTGGAAAATCACAAGGATATTGGCTCAAATTTATTCAGCTCCTTTTCTATCGTATGGCCTGAGCAGCTTGATGCTCAGCCGTCAAGAAATATGGCCGCAAGTACGGGTTCCGATTATGTCGACCTTTGTGTTTGCCTTCGGCGTGCTTTTGGCCTCATTCATTCATCGTGGACTTTTCTCGGTTGCCAGTTTATCCACCTGGCTATGGTTTGGATGTTTTTCAGTCGCGACCCTTATGCTCGGGCTATTAACTGTGCGCGCCACGCAAGCAGGCAGCTTAACATGATAAAACAACCCACACGACTCTATACAGCAATGGCAGGTATATTTTTACTTTTGCAAGGCACATCCACTTTGGCATTCCGATTAAACCCGGCCTGGGATCAGGCATTTCCGCAACTTCTGGCGATAACACAAATGATCCCGCCGCATTCGATCCTGCATATCGTTACTGGTTTATTAGCCTTGATAGTATTGTTTTGGGGCGGGGAACGCGGCTCGTTCTGGTTTGCCGCTGGTTTCGGATTATTTTATACAGGGCTGGCTTTCTTCGGAATGATCACACATCACGCCACTATGTTTGGTTTATAACCGTTCGATCATCCATTTCACCTGTTTCTGGTATCATCTCAAAAATTAGCGGCAGGTAGGCAAACAGGACTGCCTAGGGCTAAGACCATCAGCGGCTTTTTGAATTAATTCGGAAAGCGGTGGAATGGCATATTTCTTCAAGATCCGGTCTTTCAGATATTCGTAGAAATTGACCTTCAACT
>Ga0209181_10001425_pt1 | contig 42015 bp, 34 predicted proteins | sample MAT05_FD_187208 | JGI IMG/M metagenome (GOLD analysis project Ga0209181, IMG submission 187208) | Freshwater microbial communities from Lake Fryxell liftoff mats and glacier meltwater in Antarctica - MAT-05 (SPAdes) (version 2) | ecosystem: Environmental > Aquatic > Freshwater > Ice > Liftoff... | reverse complement strand
TGCGGTTACAATAATGTCACCCTCTGGGGTTGGGTGGCAGTTCGTGGGCAGGGGGTTACAATAATGTTACCCCGCTGGGGTTGGTGAGGTGTTGGATGGCAGGCGGTTGCAATAATGTTACCCCGCTGGGGTTGTAGGTTGATTTATATTATGATTATTTAGGTTGGTATAGTTTTTTTTAAAGTTTTATGATGGGGAAATTTATTATGGCAGTATTACTTTTTAGTTTTAATAAATAGACGCCGGCAGCAATATTTTCCATATCAATATTTATCGAAGTTGTTGCAAAAGAAACATTTGCATTAATTATTTCACCTTGCGAATTATAAAGATTTATTTCTTGAACTGCTATATCTTGAGGTAACGTTAGCGTAAGTATATTAATTACAGGATTTGGGTGTATTGAAATAAGTGATAATAAGTTATCATTTGTTGAAGCCACAATTTGAAACGATTCACTTGCATTTCCTACGCAGCCGTAAAATTGATTTACAGTTAAATTTATTAAATAATTTCCCTCTGCAGCGTAAGTGTGTATCGGATTTTCTTCGGTAGATGTACTGCCATCCCCAAAATCCCATAAATAAGTTGCACCGGTTGTTGTTGGTGTAAACGAATGGGTTAGGTATGTAAGTAATTCAACACCAAATGCGGCATCTGGTGCCCCAACAAAATCAGGCACTAATTCAATATCCATCCATGCTAAACGATTATGAATAAAATTGCGTAATTCTTCGACAAAATAATCGTAATCTGTTACGTATAATTCGGGCCATTTTTGAAAATTACGCAATGCCGCTTCATGAATATAAGCTGAAGCTGAATCAATATATAAATCGAATGCCTCGTCGGTTAAAATGGTTGCGCGCAAATCGGTATAGCGACAATACACTTCGTTACGCCATTCTTCATCTTCACGTAATTTACTCCACCAAAACGGAAATGGCCAAGCAGGATGTGTAATTTCCCAAACCCAACCAGCAACAGTCCAAGGTGCATAAGCGCGATCGTAATCCCATGCAGGTCCGATATTTATTTCGTTGTTTTTGTCTTTGTATAAAAAAGTACTCCTGCCATAGCTATCGTAATTAGCACTAAATTCATTCACCAACATAAAGTCAACGAATGATTTTACAGAAATATAATTTCGATAGCCAGTGGCTTCCTCTAAAAAATCAGGACCATACAATGCATCCTCAAAACTATCTACACAAGCAACGATGTAATCTAATTGTTCGGGTTGAATTTCTTCTATGCGTGGATATACCATTTTATATGCAACTGGTAAGCCTGCTGTTGCGAAATTTATTGGGAGATAATCACTTTCCCAATCGTTTGGCGTAAAGTTTTCATTAATTTCAAATATGTAACCACCTGTTAATTCTTCACCGCTAATATCTTCGGGTTGTAACGCTGCAATATCTACCCTATTTGCATCGCGCTTAATTTTTTCGGTGAGTGAATATACGCCCATGTATTCGCCATTTACTAATACTTCGCAATAATTGGTATGAGGCGCATATCGTCCCATTCTCCGGGCCATTTCATAAGTTACAGCATTTTTTATTAATGAATAATCGAGATATTCCGCTTTTAAAATAAAATCATTTTCTGCAGCCATGCCTAATAAAACGGTATCAATTTCTAATCCTAAATCATCAATTAAATCGAAATCGTAATTCTTTTTCGGATAATAAGGACCTGAAAAACCTTGCAGTTCTACTAATACCTTTCCTTTAAATGTATAATTGGTATCGGCAACGTTATTTATTTCACCAAAACCGTTATCTAAAATATAAAAATCGGCTTCCACTTTTGGTTCATTCATTATAGAAGCTCCATTCGTATTAATTTTTACGATTGGTAAATTAGAAGTGTAAAACGGAAAAGGTTCTGCGGGTTCATCGCCAAATGTGATTGTCCAATCAATCATATAACCGATATCAGCAAAAGCATAAGTATCATACACATGTAATTTCCAAACGCCGTTAGGATCCTGCCCGTTGTTCATAACGCCCATATCGCCAATTGGCTTCCACACTCCTGTGTAGGGACCAACGCCTTCATTAATAAATTGGTCAGCGAAATCGTTAAGACAAGTATTTTCGAAATTCACTTCAGCCCAACCTACACCGCTAACCAAAATAAATGAACTTCCATCGGGAGCAATTAATGAAACATCTAAATCGCTATCCCAAGTGTGATTAATATTAAAACAAATTGATTCTAATCCATAACTTAAATCAATAACATCTGGCAAGCCACTGACTGTCATCTCGAAAGTAATACTAGTGCCATCGTCAGGGATTATGGTATTTTCAGCCTGGAAAAAACTTTGGGCAAAGCTATTTGAGGCGATAAAAACAGTACTAAGGAGTATAATTCTTTTCATAAATTATTAGGATATCACTACTAGCATTAATGATAATTGAATATTAAGGCTAAGTTAAATCTAATACAGATAGAAACAAAAAACCCTGTTCGAAATTCGAACAGGGTTGTAGTTATTTGGAGGCAAAAATTACCAACGATTGAAATTTTTCTTTCCGTAACCACCGCCATCGCGATCGTTGTTACGTCCACCGCCGCTTCCACCGCTTCCGCCGCTTCCACCGCCTTTGTTGAAGCCACCGCCTCCTCCACCGCCACCGCGGTTGAAGTTGCTACGTGGTCTTTCTTCGCGAGGTCTCGCTACTGAAACACCGATAACTTTTCCGTCTACTTCAGCTTCGTTTAATGCATCAATAGCCTTTTGGCCATCTTCGTCATTCATTTCAACGAAACCAAATCCACGGCTACGGCCTGTAAACTTGTCCATAATAATTTTAGCTGAAGATACCTCACCGTATTCTTCAAACAATTGCCTTAAATCGGCATCATTGAGTTTGAAACTCAATCCTGAAACGTAAATGTTCATTTTTTTCTAATTTGTTAATAATAAAAGATAGGAGTTACTAATGAATAAGTCCAAAAAAACGGCGAGAAAACGCTGATACTATGAACAAACTAATGAAACTCTATATCAAAGATACAAAAATATCTGATTCGCAATTTTTTTTTCACATTATTTTTTACATTCTGCACTTACCGCCAAAACATAATTTGAAATTACGTCCAATTTCAACGCTGTTTGGTCGCCTAAAAAGCCCTTAATATGGGAATAATCAACTTTTGTTGCATAATTTTTCAAGAATTGATCCGACAATGGAAAGTAGCTCCAATGCCACTTTTCTTCATTATAACCGGTTGAACGCGCCAATCCTTTAGTATCGTAAGTCTGGCAAAAGCCGAAACTAGGGGCATTCTTAATTAACCAATAATACACTTTTTTTCCAGTAGCCGATTCAAAATAACTTTCTGAAGTGCTATTTAGGTCGACCTCAGTTCCCCAATGGTGGCGACTTGTGCCTGGCATGGCACTATATTGCATGATGAAAGCGGATAAAACTGTATCTGCAGGATACTTTACCTTGTTTTTTTTCCATTTATCCTCCCAAATCCAAGTTTGTTCCTCAAAAGTACGCGCTGCAGAAATAATTTTAAGATTAACGCCATCTTTTTTTGCAGCCTGATACATGGCAAGGTAATTTGCATATACTTCATTAAGTAAATACATTTTACTTCTGTAAGCCATATGTTCAGGAATTTCTACAAATGCGGAATCAATGTAATAATTATGCTTGCCGACCAAAAAATCAGCGCTAGCAACTGAAGCTATTTTAGAAGCAGGTTCATCAACTACCACATTAGGATTTGATGCGAACAGCATCCATAAAAAATTGAGCAATAATTCCATAAGTTGTTATAAAAATAGCAGAACGAAATTAACCAAAAAAATTTATTTAAAGTGAATTTAAAAAACGAAGTAAGTTGTTCCGATCATTTTCTGATAACTGCATGAAATTATTTTTGGCTTTTTCAGCTTCGCCACCATGCCAAAGAATTGCTTCTTCTAAGTTACGTGCACGACCATCGTGTAAATAAAATGTATGCTTATTAACTACGTGGAATAATCCAATTCCCCATAAAGGCGGAGTGCGCCATTCATTGCCAGTTGCTAAAAAATCGGGGCGATTATCTGCTAACCCATCACCCATATCGTGCAATAACAAATCGGTGTAAGGCCTTATTGTTTGATTAGATAAAACAGAAAATTGGGAATGCGTGCCTGTAACCATTTTATCGATATGACAACTATTACAATTTAAGGATTGAAATAGCTGTTTCCCTGTTAAAACATTTTCATCATCAATATTTCTCCGAGCCGGAACAGCGAGTGTTGCAGAATATAAATGCAATTTTTCCAAATCATCATTTTCAATTTCAGGACTTCCTCCTTGCGGAGCATTTTTGGCCTCGGTTTGATGAGGTAAAATATGTTGGTCTTGAAAATAATCTGATGAAATTCCCATGTCACCATTTAAGGCCCCGGAAATTTGTTGTAAAATAGTTGGCTCATTCGCTTTCCAACCAAATCTACCAAGTTGCGTTTTTTGTGCAATCGCGTTCCAAACATAATTCGGTTTGCCACTTATTCCATCATTATTTTTATCATTCTCATCGGCAAAAGCTAATATGGTTGCTTCATCAATTGCTTCCAACAATCCGAGTCCTATCATTTGCGGTGCAACACGCGGCGAAATTAAAATATCATCGCTCATATTGCCATAATTTAACTCATTAAATTTAATAATTGGCTGCCTCAACTCATACACTTTTCCATCGGGATATTTTCCTTTTGTTAATTTCCATTCAATAGCAAATAACCCTTCATTTTTTACTCCATCAATTCCATGATCCTGAAATTGTTTGCCATAATTAGGATCACCAATTGGCTCACCGTGACTCCCCTTTCCAGGGATGCTAAGTCGAACAATAAAACCTTCAGATAATTGCCCAATACTGCTTGGTGGTTGCCCTCTTCCATCTTTAAAATGACAGCCAGAACATGACTTTGCATTGAAATACGGACCTAGTCCGTCGCGCGCTGATGTTGATGCAGGCGCTTGGACCCAATTTTGATTAAAAAAAGAATTACCGACAAAAAATAATAATTCATCTTGCGAGCTTAAATCGGGAATTGGCAACGCGAATGCATTTACGGTTTGGTCAACTACAGTTGCAGTGCCACCTGATAATGCTTCATTTATTTCTGCCTTTAAATTAGCGGACGTGTTATTTCCATCTAATTGACTACATGACAAAATCGTTACCATAGCAATAATTAGCAAGATGATAATTTGGTAAACTGATTTTATTTTTAGCGACATTAAATAATTAATTAGCGTTTACATTAATACTCGTACCAAGTGCTGCTGCAATTAATGCCATTTGGTCGCCTAATTGCTGTATCGATAAAATTGCTTGCATAACTTGAGGGCGTTTTTCTGCTAAAACAATTGCATTGTCAAATGGTTGATAAATATTCTGAAATTCATTATTACATGTTCTGATTAAAGATTCCGTCTGTTTATACAAGGTAACATCTTTCAACAACAATAAATCAGCTATTGCATTTACTTGCAAATTACTTTTATCGTATCGCACATACATGCCAAAAAAAACATTCATAATTCCACCGATATTATTCATTAAATCAGCTTTTGTATTATCACTAAAACAACTTTGTTCGTCTTCTTGATTCGCATTATCGTAGGCTGTAAACATTCTTTCACCAGCCAGCTCTACTTTACTTAATACACCCATCCCGGTTAATATTTTTTGAATAGCAATTTCCGGCGCTAAGCCAACAAATGTTTTATAATAATTATTTTCTATTTCAGGATTCCACTGGTCTTTTAATTGTTGAAGATGTTCCACTAATAGCGAAGCTGTTAATTCGAGGTAAGTGCGTCGTCTATCGTTAATTAAATTTCCAGTAATAAAATCAGCAACAGGTCTGGTACCTGCAGTTGTATTACTTAGGTCTTGTCCCCATAACATAAACTCTATTGCATGATAACCACAACTTATATTTTCTTCCCCGCCCTTTTCATTCATAGCCACTAAAAGTGATTTAGTAATTTCAGGATAGGTTGTTATATTATTTATGATACCTGCATTGGGAGCGCCATCAACATAATCTACATACACTTCATCTAGTGGCCAAGCATTTAGTAACCCCTCCACTCCTGTTTCACCATTATCTATTGGGCCGTCATAAAAACGAAAAACTTCTGTTTGACCATAGTACTTGCGTGCTGTAATCCAAGCTGTTTTAGCACTCGAAAGATTTTCGTTGGTTGGAGACGCTAAAAACTCCGAAACGGCTGATTCTAGGTTTTTTGCAGTTAACAATGCATCATCATATGTTGCAAATACAATTGCGGCATACCCCTCAACTACTGTTTGAGGCAATTCATTTGCATTGGATTTAACTTCTGATTTACATGAAATAATTAAAGAAAGCATTGAAATGCCTACAAATACAGCTAAAAGCAGCGAGGAGCCCTTGAAATTGTGCATTAATTTATAATAAGTCTAAATAAGATGCAAAAGTAACACCAAATCTCGAAGTAAATCAATACCCCTTTAAGGGTATTCGCAATTAAACCCTAAATAAGCAATAGCAATCGTAACATCTTAAAATTTGTACCAAAATCAGATGTTTCCACACAATACCAAGCTTTATTTAAATTGATTGCTAATCAGGTTAAACCCAACTAAATCGACAGTTTGGTTGATTTGATTTGTTTATTGATTAATTTGGGTTAAAGTTTGATCGACTTACATCTTTTGAATCATTTGGGCAAAAAGATAGGATTCAATGCTTACTCAATCTGCAAGTTTTGAATTCTTTGCTGCCAAAAACAAGGCTTACGTTCATTTTCCGTTTCTAAAAAACCAGTTTTGGATTGCTGTAATATCTCTAAAATCGGTAGGAATGCTCTTGATGTTGATAGCCACTTTGCGGATGTATAACCAAGATTCCATTTTCCTAGGCATATCTATTGTAAAGACGCCTTTTTCGTAGGGAATATCATTACAAATGCAGTATTGACATCCAATTTTATTTTCGGGATCGTAACCGGTGTAAATAATGGTCATTTTCCGCAATTCGAGTAAACGAAGGTTTACTGTATCAGATTTTCTATTTAGTTCAATTTTATAACTGTAGCCTTTAGGTTCTGTTTGCCGCAGAATCCAACAACTATCTTTTTTCGAATACTCCAGTTGTGTAAATACGTAATCGAGGTCGCGCTTTGAGGTATCAGTTAAAAAAACCTCCGCAACGCGCGCTTGTAACTTATCATCTGTTAAATCTTTACCTTGAACATCTACAATTGTAAATCTGAATTCGCTATAGGCAATAGTGTCCTGTGCGAGAACAAGTATGGGGATAAAAAACAAAACAATCAACGACAAACGCATATCCAGATTAAAAATTTAGCAGTTCGGTGGTGTTGCCGGCTATTTCTAACCCTGCATTTCTCCCACTGTCGTTAAAAATAACTTTATTCTCTGTTTTACTGAAAAGATTAATGTGAATAACTGCGCGCATACTTTCCTTTACTCTGCCATCCATAAAACCAAGCACTGGCGATGCTAATTCGGCTCCGGCTGCCTTAATTGCGGTAACGGTTAATACGTACTGTTTATCCTCCAAAACGATATCAATTGTTTCATCATTAAAATTAACCGATTTGAGCTTAGCACCTGTGTATGTGGCGAAGCGAATAAATTTATCTTTAATTAAAAAGGCACAGATAAAACCAACAAATGCACTATTTAACCACGGAATTCTGGCGACTGATAATTTAAATGACACGGGCTCTGATGAGAAATGATTACTTTGCATCCATATCCATGACGAAGGAAAACTTTTACCCCAATCTTTTTCAATATATGCTCTACCGCCAACAAAATCAACTTCTTTATTATTGATTATCAATTTTCCTGTAACAGCACTATTCATACTTACAACTTGATGGTAACATTCCATAAATGGCACCCATGAATACCAACCCATAATACCTGGTGCGTACCATTTTTTAGGCCAGAAAAAATGTTCGTCAAAATGCAACAAACCTTTCACGTTTGGCACATCAATTTTAATTCGATTATGTGAAAATGAATTGTCTTTAATTTTAACTTTAAATCGCTTATCACTAGGTCTAAAATCTAAACGGTCAAATTTATGATAAGCAGCAGAAACATTTACACCATCCAATACTTGTATAAAACTTTGTTTATTTCCTTTCGTATCCATTGCAATGCCAGGAATAATAGCTAATGCATGCTGCTCCGATTTATCAACTACCTTAAAATACCATCCTTCAAAAAAGCGACGTTTTTTAAACCAACCATGATACATTTCATGGTGGAAACAGGCACGAAAGCTAGCTGATAATTTGGACATATGAGGAGTAATTTAAGACTAAATATACGACCCAAAAAAACAAAATCCACATTACGCGTTTACTATTAAAATGATATGAGCATCTAGACGCATAATGTGGCTTTTATTTAAATGATAAAATTATTCTATAATTATTGAACTATTGTAAATGCCTTTTTCAGTTGTAATAATTAAATTATAAATACCTGAAGCTACATTTTCAAGTGGAATTGTATTACCTGAAACAAAATTTGAATTAGTTAAAACAGCTTGACCAATATTGTTTACAATTTCAATGTTAAAAATATTTTCTGAACTTGTTACTGTAAAATAGTCGCTTGCAGGATTTGGATAAACTGAAATATTATTATTAATTGTTTCATTGATAGCTAAAATAATATTTACTTCAATATCACTTGCATATCGAGGAAATAATTGATAGCCATCAGCATATGGAGCATCAGTATCGTACTGACTGCCAATTCCTTTTACTGAAAGCCAATATGCGTCAACAGCAGCAGGAGCTGGCAAAGTAGACAGTTCACAATTATCATCAATACGAATGGTGTATGTATTAGTGCCATCAGTTAGGTCGACATTAAACGCGGAGCCATCGCCAAGCCATTGGCCTATGTCGACATAATTTAATTGTGTATCAATATAAACCAAATCAGATTCAGTGGTTTCAGTTAGCGCAGTTATTGGTGCAGCCGTAACCAAAGCATTTGCTCCATCAATAAAAATTAAAGTATCTGGTTCAACTTCAGTTAAGCCATTAAATTGATTTATTACACCTAACACATTAATTTTATCACCTTCTAAAACAGTGTAGCCAAAATCGTTATCGAAACTAAAAACATTTATACCACCGGTTGCGTCAATTAATGTAAATTGCAATCCGCCATCCCAAGTATTAATTCCATGTACAACACCTGTTAAATCAACCATTTCGCCAATACTAACTGCGTTACCGTCAACATCTTCAGCTGTAACTTCGGCAACATCATATGGTGTATAAATTGGAGGAGGAGGTACATCGTTATCGGTAATTAAAACAGTAAGTGAACTAGGCAAACCAATTGCACAAGTTCCATCTACGTACGACAAATCGAGGATGAACGTTTCATCAGCTTCTACAACTGCATCATCAACAATTCCAATATTAAATAAATAATCAGTTGGGTCGCCAGGTGAAAATAAAACGCCAAATTCTGTAAATATTACATCAGTGAGGTCTGCAGTTGAAGTCGGATTAATACTAACATTTACCTCACAATCGGTTGAGCCTGTTAATGAAATATTTCCTGTAGTTAAGCCAACTGCTTCATCAACAATTACAGCTGCAGGGTCAAACGTTACCAAAACGAGTGGTTCACCTTCAATTGCTGTGATTGAAATATCATCCACTGCAAATTCGTCGCGACTTCCAGCGCCGCCAACGTCATTGCCAGTCCAGCTTAAATACAATAAACTACCATCTGGAATTGAAAGCCCGCTGATATTGGTGCTTAAGTAATTTACGTAAGGTGTAAAATCTATTGCCTCAGGCGAGGTATAGTCCAATGCAGGTATTGCTGTATAAGTAATGTTATCGTAAGAAATAGAAAAGTTGAAACTATTTGAGCGACTGGCATCGTTTAACAAATAAACGGTATAAGCAATTGCCAATTCTGTAACTTCAACGCCTGTATTATTTTCAATTTTGAGGATAAAACTTCCAGGTGTAAAATCATCGGCAGTAGGTTGAATCATTAATCCCTGATTACCTGCAATATCAACGCCGTAAATTCCGCCAGTAGTAACGAGTCCCATTGTTGTTCCACGGGCATAATCGCCAGTAATTGCTGTGGCACCGAAATCAAAATCGCCTTCGCTCAATCCTTTTACGCACCATTCGTCTGAATTTAGTGCACCAGCTCCACCGCCTGGTTGAAATCCGGCACCGGCAAATCCTGTAAAGTCAATAAATACGGGCACATCTGTTGTTGGAATTGAAAGCTGTGCGCTACCAACTAATGTTAAAAACAAAGCACTGACTGTAAAGTAAAGTTTTTTCATATCTGTTTTTTTTGCTTTAGCTAAATTTTGATGCCTCAAATTTAATAACAATTTGGTTTGCGCGCTTGTTAAGTTTCCGCTACAATCGTTGATGCATTGTGAAGGCATAGAATTAAACCCAAAATGAGGAATGAAATTCATAACATCTTACATTTTGTAATAAAATAAGGTATTTCAAGCCAATTAAATGCGCTTTTCAAATTGTTTGCTATTTAGGTTAAACCCAACTAAATCAATAGCTTGGTAGATTTATTAATGTCTATTGATTAATTTGGATTAAATAAACGTAAAAAAATTGTGTTTATTCAGCTTAATTAGGATATTTGGCCTTTAAAGCAACTCCTCAATCAGGGCTAATGATAAAAAACAAAGAAAAACCGGCGGCTGGGTTCCTATTAGTAAGTGAACCGTTTATGCCTGATCCAAACTTCAAGCGGACAGTTATTATGCTATGTGAACATATGGATGATAGCGGGACAGTAGGTTTCATTCTTAACAAATCGATGAATATTAAAGTTTGTGATGCTTTAATGGATTTTGATACTGTTACAAATCAAATTTTTTATGGCGGGCCTGTTGCAAACGACAACCTTCATTATTTACATCGTTATGGTGATATTATTGAAGATAGTTTTCACGTGATGGATGATATTTATTGGGGTGGAAATTTGGAACAACTTGGTGAGTTACTTAAAGATGGAACCTTAGACGAAAAAAATATTAAGTTTTTTCTAGGTTATAGTGGTTGGAGCCCTGGGCAGTTGGATGCAGAGCTGCTAGATAATTCATGGATTGTAACTAAGGGAAGCAGCCGTTATGTTTTTGATGTTACCAACGATGTATTATGGAAAACAGTATTGCAAGATTTAGGCGGTGATTACAAGCAAATTGTAAATTATCCAGAAGATCCTACCTTAAATTAATTCACCTTGAAAATTTCATTATCGCCAATTGCAAAAATAGTTGCATCTTTTTGTGCAGTAATAGTTTTAAAGCCTGTAAATTTTCCAAATGCAGGCAGCATCATGTAATTAGTATCGCAATAAAAACAGGGCAAACGCAAAGTTTGTTTTGCAAGACCCTGCAATAAAATAGCGGGATGTATATGTCCAAAAAAGTTGACTTTACCTTCGGGAATTTCTGCTAATTTATCATGGGATAAAACAATATTATTAATTAATAAATTATCCTCAACTATTTCAATATTTGCTGTGTGATACCAATTGCGGGACAATACATCATGATTGCCAACTACAAGCTGAATATCAATTGCAGCGTTAATTTCTCGCCAGGTTAAAAATTCATTCAAGCCCTCATTTGCTTCGGAGTGAAACATGTCACCTAAAAACAAAACTATAGTTGGATTAAAACGCTGAATCAATTGGTTCAACCTCATTAAGTCATGCTGCAAAATACCGCTTGGTATAGCAATCCCATTTTTGCGAAAATGTGATTCCTTTGTAAAATGAGCGTCCGAAATAATTAGCATTCCTGTATCTTCCCAAAACAATGCTTTATCGGGAGATAATACAAATGAATTACCGTACAATTTTACTTCCATTTTGCACAAAGTTAAAGGTTATTCAATACCATTGCTTTAATTCTATCGCTCAATTTCTCGGAAGTAAGTTTATCGCGAAGGCTATCTACAACTATAGGAAATGCAAATGGTGAAAACTTTTCAGTATTTACAACTACGATTTCACTTTTTTGAATTCTTAATAAGGCTGTGCGCATGCGGGCATTTTCCATTTGTCCGTACAAAATTTCGGTATACGATTGTTTCAACAATAAATTATCAGGTTCATACAAGCGCATCACATCAAAAATTAATTGACTTGAAGATTGCAAATGTCTGGCTCGTTTTAACTCCCCTGGATAACCTTGAAATACCAATCCCGCAATTACAGCAATATCTCTGAATTTTCTTTTTGCCATTTCGGTTGCATTTACAGAATTATATAAATCAGATTCCATTTCCTGCAATTGAAATAAGCTAATGATGGTTGTTGTATTTATTTCAATTTTTTGGTTACACAATAATTCAAATCCATAATCATTCATTGCTACAGAAATACTAACTGGCAGTAATTTACTTAATCGAAATGCTGTTAACCCCGCCATTACTTCGTGCACTGCTCTGCCTTCGAATGGAAAAATAAAAATATGGAACCCGTCTTTACTTTCACTTGTTTCTACAAGTAATTGATTTAATTTGGGGATAATAGACCTTTTGGATTGCAGTGCCAGCAATGGTTTCAGCATTGTATATTCAACATTATTGATGTTATTATGCACATAGGCATCTAATTGTTTACGCATTAATTCTGCCATATAGCCCGAAAGCGGCATACGACCTCCCATATACGATGCTGTGCCAGCTTTTTGTTCTTTTGTTTTTCGAACAAATGCAGTCATATCTTTAAGCATAATAAATTCAAGACATAAACCTGCAAACCAAAATACATCACCTGGCTTAAGCGATGCAATAAAATACTCTTCAATGGTTCCTAAAGTACCGCCTTTTAAATAAGCAATTCGAATTACAGAATCACTAACAATTGTTCCAATTTGCAACCTGTGCTTCGTTGCCGCTTTTTTATTCATGATACGATACTTATCCTCAACCTTACCAACTTTAATAAATTCGTCATAAGCTTGAAAAGTATTTCCACCATGTGTAATATTATCTATCATCCAACGCCATTCATCAGGTGTTAAAAAAGAAAAAGCATAAGTATTTTTTATCTCTTTATAAAGTGCATCTGCCACAAATCCTTCACCTATCGATAAAGTAACCATGTATTGCATTAATACATCGAAACACATAACTAAAGGTTCACGTTTTTCTACGATATTTAAATTAACGGCTTCTTTTATTGCCGATATTTCAACCAACTCTAATGCATTAGTTGGAATAAAATAAATTTTAGATATGGCGCCTGGTTGATGTCCACTCCTACCCGCACGTTGTGTAAACCTAGCAACACCTTTTGGTGAACCAATTTGAATCACTGTATCAACAGGCCTAAAATCTACACCTAAATCGAGACTTGAAGTGCAAATAACTGCCTTTAAAGTTCCAGCGTGCAGATTTTCCTCAACCCAATCGCGTATTTCTGAAGATAGGCTACCATGATGCATGGCCATTAATCCAGCCAAATTTTCATCATAATTTAAAATTTGATGATACCATATTTCTGCCATTGCCCGTGTATTGGTAAACACCAAAGTGGTATTAGCTGCATTAATTATTTTAACAATTTCGGGTAATAATTTCAATCCAATGTGCCCTGACCATGGCAACACTTCAATAGCATCAGGCATTACAGTTGTAACCTGTATTTCTTTTTTTGTGGTGGATCGAATTATTATTGATTTATCTGAATTCGCATCACCACCTAAAAGTACTTCCATCGATTCAACAAGGTTGCCAATTGTTGCACTTATTCCCCAAATTCGCAATTGATTGTTATTTTTTGCAACAATAGATTTAAGTCGAGACAATGCCAACTCAACCTGCACACCACGTTTACTTCCAATTAGTTCATGCCATTCGTCGACAATTACACATTGCAAATTTTTAAACAAATCGCTATAATTATTATTACATAACAAAACATGCAAACTTTCGGGTGTAATAATCAAGCAATCGGGCATTGATTTTTTTTGTGCTTGCTTTACTTTTTGAGTAACGTCACCGGTACGCAATTCTATTCTCCAACCAGTATCTAATAAATCGGCTGCTTCTTGTAACGCATTACGAATATCTTTTGCAAGTGCGCGCAAAGGTGTAATCCAAATTACTTTTAGGGAACTATTCGCCGTTGAATTTTCGGTAAATTGAGCATTTGCCATCCAATTGGCAATTACTGGAATCCACATGGCATAAGTTTTGCCACTACCTGTAGGTGCATTTAATACACCATTAAATCCTTCGGCGTAGGCTTGTGCTAGCTCTTGCTGAAAAGGATACTCATGCCAGTTTTTAGCGGCATACCATGCATTAATAATGGATTTATAATCTTGCAATACTTACTAATTCTACAAGAAAATTACAACAATATTTCAGAAACGAATATTTAATTGTTCGCCAACGGCCTTATATTTTAATAACCATTTTTTGTAGTCGTGCTCCCCTAAGGTTTTCATAAATTTATCGCTTCCAATAAAATCTTTACCAATTGTAAAATACTTATTTTGAATTTTCCATAGGCGGAATTTCAGCTTAAGTTCATTTAACTTAATAAGGATACGACTCAGGTTATCGAGATGTTGTAAATCGTCAACTTTATATGCCAATTGATTTACCAAATCATATAATCGGTCAGTTACGGCAAAGGCTATATTTTCGGCATCCAATTCAACCTTCCATTTATTGGCTTCATCTACTAACTGTTCCAATTTTAATAAATTCGGTTTAGGTTCGTTAAATACCTTTTTTAAATCAGCGTTAATTACCGCAGCAGTGTTCTTTACTAATAATTCTGGAATATGCTTTTTTTGTTGATGTAGCATATTAACAAGCGTAAAGGTGCGTTCATATACCTCACGATAATTATCTTCTGCAATGGCTATATCCTTTTGTAATATGCGATTGAGTAAAATTTCTTTTTCATCACCGAACAAATCGTCGAACGAAAAGGCCTTTTCGCCGAAAGTGGACCGTATTATTAGAATTACTTCATTAAGATTACTCTTGCGGAATGCTTCACGTAATTTCAAAAATAACTCTTCAACCGATTCGTTGTCCATTGTTTCGGCATAACCTCCAATAACATGGTGTTGACCAAGGTATAATGCCGCAAACTGAAAAGTTTCTTGTGCGTATGTAAAAGTTGAAGAGATAGCCATATTGCCAACTGTGAGTACTTGTTCACCAGCTAACATTTTTTCAAAAAAATCGTTTTTAATTGTATAGTTAAAAACTGCACATTCATCGAGCACGTCATCAAACAAACCTAAAACAGCATGATGCATACCTACCTTGGTAAGTGTGAGTCGATGTGGTCTAATTTCTTTTTGATATAAACCGGCAGCAGTGCCAAACTGCGCGATGTTAGAAGGTGCCAATTCTAGCAGTTGTATGAAATCCTGATACAATTTTGTATTTGTTTCATGTTCAGCAATTTGAATTACGCGATCGGCATACTGCAAAATTTGTTTAGTTTCGATACGACTTACTTCATCAAAAAACCAACCGCAACTTGTAAACATTAACATAGCGTGCCTTTGCATTTCGAGCAATCGAATTATTTTAATTTTTTGTGATGCTGATAATTTATCATTGAAATTCAACTTTATAAATTGTTGAATATTAGCTTCATTTCTATTGATTACAATATCAATATACTTATCACGTATTTCCCAAGGATTAGTTGTAAATGTTAGTAATTCGGTCTCAAAAGCTATATCTGCTTTATCTTTCAGCCAATTTAATGCATTGCGCAATGGTGCGCGCCATAGCTGTTGAAAGCTAGAATTTCCTCCATCGGTGCATCCACAATTACTTCGCCAACGTTCAACACCATGCACACAACTCCAACTACTATTTTCGAATATTTGAATTTCGTGTTGTGGCTGGTAAAGGGATAAAAATTCGGCATAATTTGTTAAAACCACATCCTTATTCTTTTTCAAATAATCGATACAAGAGGCCAATGCCATATCACCACGATAATGATGATGGCCGTATGATTCTCCATCAGTAGCGATATTTACTAATTGTGGTTGTTCGGAATCTTTAATTGCGGCAACCAAACGCTCTTCAAATAATTTACCTGAATTTAATAACCCACTGAATGCCACTTCTCGTGAAATAACTCCGTTATAAAAAAATAAAGTTATTGTTCTGCCTGAAGGTAATTTGCATAAATATGGAACGGAAGTATCAATTTGATTTTCGTTTACATTTTGCCATTGCTCATCGCTTAATTTCCTAAATGCTTTGGCTTGGCGCGGTGCTAAAATTGTAAATTTAATTTGTTGCTGAGCCAAAACTTCTAATGTATCGGTATCAACTGCAGTTTCTGCCAGCCACATTCCTTCAGGCTCGCGTTGAAATCGTTTTCTAAAATCTGCAATCCCCCAGATAACCTGCGTTATTTTATCTTTTGTAGATGCAAGCGGCATGATGATATGATTATACACCTGCGCAATAGCATTACCGTGTCCGCTATGTAGCTTTTGGCTAATTACATCTGCCATAATTATAGCTTCATAAGCATCTTTATCTTGCAACTCCATCCAACTAAGTAAGGTAGGACCGAAATTGTAACTGATGTTGGTATAATTATTTACAATATCTATTATTTTACGCTCATTGTTTAAGATGCGCGAAGCACCGTTTGGACCATAACATTCTGCTGATATTCTGGCATTCCAATTGTGGAACGGAAATGCAGATTCTTGTCGTTCAACTACTTCCAGCCAGGCATTTTCGCGTGGCGGCTGGTAATAATGCCCATGGATACAGATATAACTTTTCACAGCGCAAAAATAGACACAACAACGAGATTTTTACATTGATTTTACTCAATTTACTAACTGTATCTTCCCTCAACCAAGCTTAAACATACTAATTTAGGCAAAATCCAATTCCTTTACTTTTACAATTACAAAAACCGTTACGTATAAAAAAAAATCAATTAAACCCTTAAAATGTTAACTCACACTTTCAATTTCACAATCAATTTGGCATTAGTTTTGTCTTGTAATTTTATTACTCCACATGGAATTTTTAATTAAAGATTTGATTTTGCTGCAATATTTTGATCGGATTGTCAATTTTCAATAGTGCCTATTGCTGCAATTGAACCTTACGCAACCTACGAGGTATGTGATTTATCGAAATTTGTTTTCCCTGTTTTATTAAATATTCAGGCCTTGTTAATTCCTACTTGATAAACAGTGCTTACCATTATGGGTTGCTCGGTCAGCATGGTTTTGCATTATGACTATAGAAACGCTAATGAATCGGGTGTTAAATTTTTGTAAATAGGACAGAAAGAAGGAATATAATTGCAAACCTGCTTTTTTGTAATTTTGAAGCGTGAAAAATGTGGTATGCTGCCTTGTTATTGGATTATTAGTTGGATTAAAACCTGTAAGCGCACAGGTTTCATTCGACAATAAGGTAATAGATATTGGTAATATTGGCATTTATGTCACCAATGCCTTAACTATTGGTCGGCCTGATGTGCGCAATTCGCCTTCAGGTGATCCAAGTATGGAATATCCATTGAATTCGGGCATTGAACATTTATTTGAAGCGGGGTTATGGATAGGTGCAATTGTAGATGGTCAATATCTTGTTTCAACTTCTGCTAAAGATGCATCTAGTGGTTATACAACTGGGCAAACCGGATTCGAATTTTCGGCAGAAGTTGGAAATACTATCCAACAGCGCAGCTCTCTTACTTCCAGCGATTTTTTTAATTTCGATGCCGTATCACATGCTGATATGTTAATTGATGCATCTGATAAAAATGTAATTGTACCGGGAACTGCTATTGCTATTTCTGAACATACTGATCCATTATTTGCTGATATTCATCTCGAAACATATGCGTGGAATTATTCATTCGCCGATTATTTTGCATTATTAAATTATACTATCACCAATAATTCAACTTCAACCTGGGACAGTATTTGGTGCGGTTTATGGAGTGACATTGTTGTTAGAAATGTAAATGTATCTACCGACTTCGGTTCAGCATTTTTTAGTCATGGCGGTTATGGATATTTAGATACCATGTTTACTAATTACGGATTTGATGTAGATGGTGATCCAGGATTTACAAATTCATATGGCGCATTTCAATTTTTAGGAATTGAGTGGCGCGACCAATTTATTCATCCTAGTAACAACGAAAATTTAATTGCTGCAGGATATCCTGCGGCAGATGTGAATAGTAATTATTGGATATTTAATTCTACGGCAACACCACCTTACAACGCACCTGCAAATGACGTGGAACGATATTCCAAATTAAACGCAGGCTTGAATTACATAGACCCAAGTATTGTAGATTTTCTGCATGACCCATCAACTTCGGGTGGTTTAACCAATTTATTATCAGCTGGGCCAATTGTAAGTGTTGCTCCGGGTGAATCATTTAACTTGGTATTTGCAGCAGTTTGCGCAAAACAAATTGAAGTAGGTGGCGTTACAGGCGCAGAAAAGGATGTTGCTGCGGCTCAAGTAGATTTAATAAATAATTTAAGTTGGTCGAAACGAACCTACTTAGGTGAGGACCAAAATGAAAATGGATTATTGGATATTGGCGAAGATTTAGATGATGATAATATTTTAGACCGTTATATTTTGCCAGAACCTCCTGCTACGCCAAATATTAAAGTGGTTGCAGATAATCAATCCATTACTATTTATTGGGATAATAAAGCTGAATTTTCGGTTGACCCAATTTCAAAAGAAATCGATTTTGAAGGATACCGATTATATCGAACACAAACAGGTGATGATTTTAATTTAAACATGATTAATGATGCTAATTTAATTGCACAATGGGATCTTCCTGGCAATAACATTGGCTATAATAATGGCCTTGGTGTAATAGCATTAATAACACCTGAAATAATTGAAACAGATACCTTCTATTATAAATACACTTTAGACAATGTTTTAAATGGCTGGCAGTATTTAATTATTTTAACAGCGTTTGATAGCGGTAATGAAGCACTCAATATTGAAAGTCTAGAATCATCATTCACCGAAAATGCAGTTAGCGTATTTCCAGGCACCGCAGCAACAAGTGATGCTAATACTGCAATTGGTGTTTATCCAAATCCATATCGCATAAACGCTGCTTGGGATGGTTCAACATCAACAACAGGTAAAATAATATTTTATAATCTTCCTGCAATTTGTGAAATAACAATTTTTACTTTAGGTGGTGATGTAGTTGCTCGAATTGAACATAACAATGAAACATATAATGGCAGCGATATTGCCTGGTTCGACACTTATGCTGGCAGTGAAGAAAATAGAACATTTTCAGGCGGCGAACATGCATGGGATATCTTAAGTGAAAGTAAACAAACCATCACCCAAGGTATATATTTATATAATGTAACTGATAAAGCCACTGGAGAAGTTAAACAAGGCAGATTTGTTATTTTGAATTAGTGCATAAAAACTAATATTTGAATTTCAGCAAGTTACAAAACACAGTAGCAATTTAATGGAGGCAATTACTTCTTACCCTAAAGAAAAAATAAATATTTTATTACTTGAAAACATTGCTGATGTTGCAGTTGCAAGTTTCGGAGATGCAGGCTATGCTCAAGTGCGTAAACTTAAGCATGCATTGGAAGAAGATGAATTAATTGAAGCAATTAAAGATGTTCATTTATTAGGTATTCGTTCAAAAACACAAATAACCGAAAAGGTTTTAGCACAAGCGCACAAATTATTGGCAATTGGATGTTACTGTATAGGCACAAATCAGGTCGATTTAAACTGTGCTACTGAAAAAGGTATTGCTGTTTTTAATTCCCCTTTTCCTAATACAAGGTCAGTTGCAGAATTGGTAATAGCAGAAGCAATTGTCTTACTGCGCAGAATTCCGGAAAAAAACATAGCAGCTCACGCCGGTAGTTGGATGAAAGATGCGCGTAATTGTTTCGAATTGCGTGGTAAAACAATAGGTATAATTGGCTATGGTAATATTGGTATGCAAGTTTCAGTATTAGCCGAAGCATTAGGCATGCAAGTTATTTATACTGATGTAATTACAAAATTACCAATTGGCAATGCTAGGCAAGTGCATCAATTAAATGATTTGTTAAAACAAGCAGATGTTGTTTCATTGCATGTGCCTGAGGAAACTTCAACGTTGCAATTAATTAATAGTGCGGCAATGGAGGTAATGAAAAAAGGTAGCATACTAATTAATTGTGCACGTGGAAATGTAATCGATTTAATTAGTTTAAAACAAAATATTTTAAGCGGACACATTGGAGGTGCAGCAATAGATGTATTTCCTGTTGAACCTGAAAAAACTGGTGATATTTTTTATTCTGAATTACAACAATTACCTAATGTAATTTTAACACCTCATATTGGTGGTTCAACTGAAGAAGCACAATTAAATATAAGTGAAGATGTGTCTGCTAAATTGATAAATTATCTTGAGTTGGGTGTTAGCAGCGGCTCACATACTGTTCCTGCTTTAAATTTACCACAGCATCCAGATGCACATCGCATCTTGCATATCCATTGGAATAAACCGGGTGTTTTATCGGGCATTAATCATGCCTTGTCGGCACATAATATTAATGTTCTTGGCCAATATCTCACTACAAACACTAAAATTGGATATGCGGTACTTGATGTAAGCAGAAATTTAAATAATGACGTAATTGCATCGCTCAAAAATGTTCCAAATACACTCAAATTAAGAGTCGTTTATTAAACCGATTTAATACTCTGTCCAATCCTTTCTGCGCGTTAATTTCAAATCTTGTAGTACGCTTGCTTTAACATTTACGTTAAAGATATAACTCTGTCTTATGCCAAAAGGAATCCATTTAAAGCTCATTTCCCAACAATGGATTTGACGATAAATATCGATACTAGTATAGGTAAAATCTTTTAATTGTAAGTCGTAACCTGTAGTAACCAATAACTTCCAATTAGGTGTTAAATTAACATCTCCTTGAAAAGTGGCTGATTGTGTTGTTGAAAGCGAATCTAATCCTTCAAAAGTAGGCACATTTGACACACGTAAGTTATAACTCACGCTAAAATTCCATGGCACTTCAAAATCTACGTAATCACTTGGGTTGTTCCATACCATTTCACGTTCAGCTTCAGTGCCAGCAGTAGTATTCATATTGGGATTCGATTTTCGTTTCGAATTAAAATCGGTGCTTAAGCTCACATATCCGCCGTTAAATCTGCCTACTCGGTTATTTACATCCCACTCAAACTCATTAATATTTCTTCCCGAAGTATCTAAAACATAAGGGTCGAAGCTACCTGAGAAATTGATTCTTACACTTTTAAATAAAGTAGTATATGCACTAAATCCGATATCTGAAAAATTGAGTGAATCTGCTGCAATATTATAAGCAGAACCGAAATTAAAACTCTCTAAAATTTTAATCTTCTTTTCGTGTTTCACTGAATCCTTTTTGGAAAACACTTTTAGCTCCAAAGTATTATTGATGTTCAGCCCTATGCTTCCCACTTCGCCTCTTGAGGGCCCACCGTAAACGCTTTGCTCAAAAATTGAATATGCTGTTGGAGTTGTCGCATCTGGTGTAGCATAATAATCGCCATAATAGTCCCATTTTGGCGCACCAAAATCAGGTGTATAATTAAAACTTAACGATGGAGTCATTACATGTCGTATCGCTTTTAGCTTACCATTAAACTGAGCTGTAGCATATATTTTAGTGTTGATACTTGCACTCATGGTGAACGATCGCGCTGCAACAAAACCATTAACCGTATCTATATTGACATAATTGATATAAGAAACAATGCTATCCTCACCAGTTGCACTAACTAATGTATCTGTAATTGTTTCGGGTTCATAATTTTTTCTGATTGATTCGAGGTACCAGTTTTCCGTATAATTAAATACTGGACTAAAAGTAAAATATTTTAAAAATTTAACTGGCGCAGTGGTATTAATTTTATGTTGCATTCCATTGCTGAAATTATCTAGCGTTTCGGGTGTGAATAACAATGAATCGATGGTGCTGATTTGATTTCTCATATTCATACTATATCCAACACTAAATTGATTCAGAAAGCCTTCCCTATTATCGCTCAATTTCTTCAGCGGATAAATTCTGTTCATCGATAATAATGCTTCAGGCAATGTAAGGTTGATTGTATTATCTGCAGTGTTTTGGTTGTGACGGAGTGCTATTGTTAAATTAAATGGCGAATTGGGAAATGCTTGTGCATACGAAATACTCGAGTTTAACTGGTTGGTTAAATAACTGGAACTATAAGCGTTATTTGATAAATAATCGGAAGTACCAACATTAACGTTTGCGCTAAAAGTTGAATTCGGCCTAGCTTTTGAATCTTGATTATGGCTCCATCGCACAAAAAAACCTGTATTTTCTGAGTAATCAGGCGCGAACCCAAATCCAATTTTATTCTTAGTATAATCTACACCGAAATTACCGTTAAATTTATATTTAAGATTATACCTTGATGCAGCGTGTAAACCCCAACTTCCTCGTGAATAAACATCTCCCGTAAGGGCTAAATCGTAATAATCGCTCAATGCAAAATAATATCCGCCGTTGCGGAGAAAATATCCTTGGTTAAAATTATTACCATACTGAGGTATTATAAGTCCTGATGTTTGTCCGCGCTTAATTGGGAAAATACCAAATGGCAGAAACAGCGGAGTAGGCACATCCATAATAACAAGATTTGCAGGACCAGTTACAGCAATTTTTTGCGGCATAACTTTCGCCTTTTCTGCAGAAATATAAAAATGTGGATGCTCCAAATCACAGGTAGTATAGCTCAGGTGATCGCCGTAATAGGCATCGTTGTCTAACTTTTTTGCTTGCTGCACTGATATATAACCTTCTCCTTCTTGAGCGCGGAAATAATAAATTTTACCCTTTTTTGTTCCGAAATTATAACACATGTCTTCGGCATAAAACGCTTCATCACCGTCTTTAAAATAAACCAGTTCCATTTTTTTACCAGTGCTGTCCACCATTTGCTTAGCACAAATAGTTTTTGCTTCCCAATCAAATTCTATAAAATCGGCTTTCAGGTAAAAAGTTTGATAAGTAATTTCCCCTTTAGCATAAATATAAGTTTTGCCAGAATCTAAATCATAAACAATTGAATCAACACCATTGTAATTAATTAACTCATCTAATGCATCGGGCGATAGATTGTACCATAAATTACTGCTATTTAGCGTTATAGTATCAATTGATGTGGAATCGGTTTCTGGGATGGTATCGGGTGTGAACTGCTCGAGACAATACACATTCAAATCGTGATTATGCCCATTAAAATATACAAAATCGGTATTGAATGCACTTAAAAACATACAATTTAACAGCATCGATAACGTTATGAGTAGATATTTTGTTGGCACAGGTAATTTTGGAATAATTTTAATACTTAAATGCTTATTTGACTACAATTATTGTGCAAAGCTATTGAAATTATGAAAAACAGAATCAGCAGGACAAGTTTGCTCATTGGTGCGTTTACGGTGGCATTTATTGCATTAACCTCATTTGGAACTAATGAAATTAATGAAAAGGTAATTACGCCTTATCAACTTAAAACAGTTGTAATTGATCCAGGTCATGGTGGAAACGACCATGGTTGCAGCGGAACTAAAAACAACGAAAAAACGGTGGCACTAAATTTATCACTTAAGCTTGGCGCCATCATCGAAAAAAATTATCCTGGCGTAAAGGTAATCTATACACGCAAAACCGACGTATTTGTTGAACTGCATGAACGCGCTGCGATTGCCAATCGCAATAATGCTGACTTATTTATTTGTATTCATTGCAATGCAAACCCAAGCACATCGCCGTTTGGAACCGAAACTTATGTTATGGGCTTACACAAGACCGAGGCGAATCTTAATGTTGCAAAGCGTGAAAACGATGTAATCCTATTAGAAGATAACTATAACCAGCATTACGACGGCTTCAACCCTAGCAATCCGGCTTCACATATCATTTTTTCTTTAAACCAACATGCATTTATGGAACAGAGCATACTTTTTGCATCAGGTGTAGAAAAATATATGAAATCGCACGCAAAACGCAGCAGTCGAGGTGTTAAGCAAGCTGGATTCTTAGTACTTTGGAAAACTGGGATGCCCAGTGTTTTAATTGAAACTGGATTTTTAACTAATGTCAACGAAGAAAAATTTTTAGGTTCCGACGCAGGGCAAACTGCAATTGCTGAGAGCATTTTTTACGCCTTCAGGGATTACAAAAACGATATGGAGAACAATTCGGGTAAAGTTAGCGAAGAGAAAGTGATTGCATTAGAAGCCGAAATGACCAAAAAAGAAATTGAAGGCCAAACTGTAGCGCAGTCGGACCTAACAGCAAAAGGCTTAGCATTTAATGTTCAGTTTTATGCAAGCGCAACCGAAGAAAGTTTAGCAAAATTCAGTAGTCTGAACAAAGAAAACATAACTTTTGTTAAAGAAAGTGGCATGTATAAGTATAGAATTGGTCCTTTTGCAACCATTGAAGAGGCTACTAAAAAGCAATCTTTAGCTCGTGAAGGGGGATATAAAGATGCTTTTGTTATTGCAGTAAAAGACGGCAAACGCATCTCAATAGAGGAAGCAAAAGCCCTTTCTGCAAAATAATCTGCTTCTACTTGTCAACTATTTTATAATTTAGCCCATAAATAATCACACCACTTGAAAGTATCTAATGAATCGAAGGTAGGCATCTTAGCAGCAGTTGGAATTGCATTGCTCTTTATTGGATTTAACTACCTGAAAGGCGTTAACATTTTCCATAAGGGGATAGACTACTTTGCCGAATACAACAGTTCAGGCGGATTATTGGTAGGTGATCCGATAATTATTGATGGATACACTGTAGGTCGAGTTAAAGCTGTATCGTTGCAAGAAGACCAATCAGGTGTTTTAGTATTATTGAATTTCTCAGAAAATGTTGACATGCCAATCGACACAAGAGCTAAAATTCGAGGTAATTTAATGGGTGAAAAATATGTTCAGATTTTTTTGGGCAGCGCGACTGAAATTATTGAAAATGACGGGCAAATTCAAGGAGATATTGAAGCTGATTTAGCCAATCAAATTAGCGCTGAATTTAAACCCATCAGCGATAAAGTAAAAACAATGCTAACATCAATGGATACTGCTATCACCATATTGCGTAGCATTTTTACAGAGGATGTACAAGATGATTTACAGAAAAGTATGCAAAGTATCAAACTTATTCTGGAATCATTCAACAAATCAGCAGATAGAGTGAATTCAATTTTAATTAAAGAAGAAGCCAACATCGACGCAATTATTAACGATGTGTCAGAAATAACCGAATATGTTAACGATAGCGAAAACGATATAAAAACAATTCTTAGTAATTTAAAATCTGTTACCGACTCGTTGAATCAGGTAGAATGGCAAGCACTTTCACAAGAATTTACGCTTGCTGCAAAAAATATAAATACAATCTCACAGAAAATAAATGAAGGAAGTGGGAGTTTAGGAAAATTAGTAAATGATGAAGAATTGTATAACGATTTAACCAATTCGTTGCAATCGCTAGACTCTGCCATTACAAAATTCTCCAACGATCCTGTAATTAAGCTGAAACTTTTTGGTAAGGATTAAGTTTACCTCAACACAATAAATAATGGGAAAATTAGCATATGCAAGGTTATTAAGCTGCATGCTTACCACATTGGTTTTGCTGATTGCCAGACCTATGCAAGCCCAAACATCGGGCACCCCAAAAGTTAAACGAGATTCTAGTGAGATTCAAATAAAGAGTGCCGATTATCTTGAAATAATTCAAAAGAAAAATGAAAGTATTAACCGATTAGTTAATAATGTAATTCTGGTTCAAAAAGATTTAACACTTTATTGCGATAGTGCTTTGCTTTTTAAGTCGGAAAATATTGCCAAAATTTATGGTAACGTTCACTTAAATCAAGCAGATTCTATTCATGCTTATGGCGATTCTGCAATATATGATGGTAATTTAAAAATTGCGCGAATGTATGGTGATGCAAAAATTACCGATAGGTCGATGACACTCACTACTGATGATTTAAGTTATGATTTAAATACGAAAATAGCAATATATAATAACGGTGGAAAAGTTACGGATGGAGAAGCTGTGTTAACTAGTGTTTTTGGTTATTATTTCGCTAACACTAATGATGCCTTTTTTAAGAAAGATGTAGTTTTAAAACATCCTAATTATAGTTTAGAAGCCGATACATTGCAATATAACACGAACAGCGAAATAGCAATTTTTAGAGGACCTACTACTATTTATAATAAAGAAAGCACTGTATATTGTGAAAAGGGATATTACGAAACTAACACCGGCATTGCTGTATTTCATCAAAATGTAAAATTGGATAATGCGCCGCAATCGTTAGAGGCCGATAGCATTTACTACAACCGAACCACTGGCATAGGCAAGGCATTTTATAATATTGTTTTTACAGATACCGCTATGCAGGTTTTACAATACAGCAATTTTGCAGAATATGATGAAATAAATAATAATATATTTTCAACAGGTGGTTCCATTGCAGGATATATTGTTGATGAAGATACTTTATTTATTGGCGGTGATACTATTAAATCTACCCAAGATACTTTAAAGCGAAGAACTATGCAAGTTTTTCACAATGTGAAAATATTTAAAAGCGACTTGCAGGGCCAATGTGATTCGTTGAGTTATTCGGATGTAGATTCAATTATTCGCATGTATGGCTTGCCTGTTATGTGGAGCGATAGCACGCAGTTTACCGCCGACACCATTAACATGGTTATGCGCAATAAAACATTAACGGAAATTCAACTGTATTCAAACGGATTCGTAATAAATGAAGATGACAGCCTAATTTATAATCAAATTAAAGGTCGAAACATTTTTGGATATTTTACCGATGACGATTTGCGTAAAATTATTGCAATTGGCAATGGGGAAAGCATTTACTTTGGAAAAGATGATGCTGATAGATACATTGGTGTAAATAAAATGCTATGTAGTGAAATAATGATTTTGATGAGCAATCAGAAATTTAATCGAATTACATTTAAGAATACACCTGATTCTGAATTTCAACCGATGAAAGACATTAATTTAATGGACTACCAATTAAAAGATTTCGAGTGGAATTACAACACACGGCCATTATCAAAAGATGATTTATTAAAGCCAATTCCACCTCATGCAATCGAGCAAGTAAATCCAACCGATGATAAATCAGTCCAGAAGGAAGGATAAGATTTATTTACCACATCAGGATTTTCTATTATTATACTTTCATGTTTTATCGCTAACGGAGCAAAGCACATTGCCATGCGGTGATCTTCGTAGGTGTGAATAGTAACAGGCGACATACATGCAGTTTCGCCAGAAAGCACCCACGCTTTATTTTCCTCATGAAAGTCTACACCAAATTTTGATAGCTCAATTTGAAGCGCCCTTGTACGGTCTGTTTCCTTTATTTTTAAACTTTCCACTCCAGTAAATATAGCAGGTATGCCTAATGCTGCGCATGTTATTGCAACTGTTTGTGCTAAATCTGGACAATCACTAAAATCGAAATCGAAATGCTTAGTATATACATTTTGCTGTTTTAGAATTAAGATGCCATTTTCAAAGTGAGCCTGCACACCAAAATGCTTATATATTGCTGGCAATACACTATCTCCTTGTAAACTATCCTCAAATAATCCGTTAATATGCAGCACACTGTTCTTTGATAATGCGCAAACAGCAAACCAATAAGAAGCAGCACTCCAATCGCTTTCTGCCTGCATTGTTTTTCCTCGATATTTCCCAGGAAATACACTAATGGTATTACCTGAAAAACCATACTGAATTCCAAGTGTCTCCATTGTTTTCAAAGTCATATTTATATAAGGCAAAGAGGATATTTTACCGTCAAGATTTAATATCAATCCCTTCTGCAACACAGGAGCAATCATAAGCAATGCTGAAATATATTGAGAACTAACATCTGCCCGAATAGTAAGTGCACCGCCTTCAACTTGTTGGCCAACAATTTGAATTGGTGGAAACCCAATGTTTTCTTCATAAACAATCTTAGCGCCAAGCTGATTCAAAGCATCAACCAAAATTTTTATTGGCCGTTGCTTCATTCGTTCGGAACCGGTGAGCGTTTTTACTTTATTTCCTATTGCGTAATATGCTGTTAAAAAACGCATTGTTGTTCCAGCAGCTCCTACATCGCAAATTACTGCATCTTCTTTTAGCAGTCGATTTAATGTTGAAGTATCATCAGAAAGAGATAAATTAACAATGTCGAAACCCTCATCACAAAGTGCTTGCAAAATGAGTAAACGGTTGCTAATACTTTTGGAGCCTTCTAACGTAATGTTGCCATTAATTGCTCCGTTTATATAATTTAATGTTAAATTCATTTGAGTGCGCAATAATATTTTATTGATGCTTTGATAGCCTCGTCAGTTGCTTTAATATCAAAATCGCAATTCCCGATACTATTTAATAAACTAAAGCGTATGGTGTTATTGTCGTTCTTTTTATCGAGGAGCATTACATCCATTAATTTATTTAATGGAATTTTTTCAAGTGGATATTTGCCAAATATACTCAGGAAAGTATTTGAAATATCTACTAGCTCCGAGTCAGTTAAGCCATTAATTTCCTTCGACAACCACGCTTCGCATATCATGCCAATTGCAATGGCTTCCCCGTGTAACAAAGGTGATACATCGTTTTGCAGCGACCATGTTTCCACAGCATGCCCAATGGTATGACCGAAATTTAAAATTTTTCGAAGTCCACTTTCAAAAGGATCTTTTTTTACTACATCCTTTTTTATTTCAACTGAAGTTTTAATTATACTTAGCCAATCAATATCCTTATTAATGGTAATGTTTTTGCAACTATTCCAATAATTGGCATTATAAATTAAGCCATGTTTTAGCACTTCGCTAAAACCACTGCGGAGCTGTTCCTGTGGCAATGAAGCAAGAAACATCGGAGCAATAAAAACGGCACTTGGGTTTTTAAATAATCCGATTAAATTTTTTATCCCATTAAAATCCACACCCAATTTGCCACCAACAGATGCATCAACTTGAGCGAGCAGTGTAGTAGGCAAATTAATAAAGTCGAAACCGCGTTTGTACGTACCTGCAACAAATCCACCCATGTCGCCAATTACGCCACCGCCAATATTTATCAATAAACTTTTTCGTTCTGCTTGGTAATCGGTTAAACATTGCCATAAATATTTACAGGTCTCAATATTTTTCTCCGCTTCGCCAGCCTTAATAGTGAGCAACTTATGCTCAGGTAACAATTTATTAATTAAACTATAACAATACTTTAGTGTATTATCATCGGTTAAAACAAAAATGCTACTATAATTATTACTATTTAACCAATTACTAAATATGCCGGAGTCATTTAATTCCGGATTTATAAATATGGTATAATTATCTAACTCTATTTGCATTTTACTTTAATTTTTCAAGCGACCAAGCATCGGGCCGTTCGCTAAACAAAATCTTCGTTTGTGCCCATGTTGAAATAAATAATTCAGATTCGCGATACTGGTCTAAACTTTCAAGGTTTTCCCAAATACTTATAGTGATATAAATATTTGGCTGCCGCAAGTCACGCGTAAGGTCGACACCCTTGCAGCCAGGGAAAGATTCAATTTTTTTTTGAGCTCCAGCAAAAATTTGCATAAATGTCTCAATTTGATCTGGGATGAAGGTCATTTTAACGATGCGTATTATCATTCAAATTCAATTTGTATGGTGTGGTCTAAATGTAATCCCAACAATTGGTTCGCGTTACCCTTATTAATTGCAATTTCGAGGTTGCCGGATGAATTAAATAAACACACCCTCTCCCCTTCAGGCACATCGTTGTATGTTGTCGAGATTTCGCGAAGTTCCTCATTTCTTTTGTAATTTATGATAAAATCTCTTCCTGCTCTAATTTTTTCGAACCTAGACTTCGACATATTAGTAATCAAATTCCCGTATCGGTCTATGTACACGATATTAGCGCGGATAATAAAATTGTTCTCCGGCGGTCGCAAGTAAGTTTTTGTTTCCAAAGTGCTTAAACTAACACCCAAACTTTGGAAATTTTTACCTAAAAGTAGATCTACAACCACATTGCTAAGTTTATCTTTTGCCGTAAATGTAGTTGGCGAGTAATTTACCTGTAAGATTTCCACAATTTTATGAGGCAAATCGTCGAGCATTAGTGCGAAAAGTCCGTTATCCATTCCCACGAAATACTGATTGGCATGCTGTACAACAACAATTTTAGTATCGGTGCGTGTTTCTGCATGAACACTTACTAAATGAATAGTTTTTTCCGGAAAATGTGAAAAAGTATTTTTGAGAACAAAAGCGGCTTCCTGAATGTTAAATGGTGTAATTTCATGCGTAATATCAACTAATTGAGCAGTGGGAACTTGGGTCAAAATTTTGCCTTTAACAATGGCAACATAGTAATCCTTAAAACCAAGGTCGGAAGTTAGGGTTACAATTGGCATGATTCTGACTTGATAATTAGTGAGTTAAAGCAAAAAAATTAAATTTGTATCGAACAACACAAAATTATAAGAAAAATTGATTGAAATAACAATTCCGTTAGACGGTATTAGACCGATTGACTTCTATGGTATACATAATGCACGATTAGGCATTATTAAAAAGACATTCCCTTTTCTAAATATTTCGGGTAGAGGCAGCGAATTGAAAGTGCGCGGCAACGAAAAAGATATTAATGAATTTAAGGCGAAAATTGATAAAGTGCTTATACATCTTGAAAAATTTGGAAGTATAAGTGACGCTAATTTGCAAAGCATCTTGTTTGGAATAGCCGAAGATGAGTTAGTTGACCTTCCGGAATTGCCAGATGATGCAATTGTGCATGGCCCAAATGGATACATAGTTCGTGCGCGCACACCAAATCAAAAGAAAATGGTGCAACTTGCTAACGAAAACGACATTGTATTTGCCATTGGACCTGCAGGAACTGGTAAAACATACACAGCTGTGGCGTTGGCAGTAAGAGCGCTAAAAGACAAATCAGTAAAACGCATTATTTTAACTCGACCTGCAGTTGAAGCAGGCGAAAATTTAGGCTTTTTACCAGGAGATTTAAAAGAAAAAATCGATCCATATTTACGTCCGCTTTATGATGCGCTGGATGATATGCTGCCTATTGAAAAATTAAATTTATATATGCAAAACCGCGTTATAGAAATTGCACCTTTAGCATTTATGCGCGGAAGAACCTTAGACCATGCATTTATTATTTTAGATGAGGCGCAAAATACTACGGATGCACAAATAAAAATGTTCTTGACCCGAATTGGCCCAAGTGCAAAATGTATTGTAACTGGCGACTTAACACAAATTGACTTGCCGCGCAATCAAAATTCCGGGTTGTTTACATCGTTACGCATATTGCAGGATATTGATGGTATTGGCACCATATTCCTAAATGAAAATGATATTGTACGTCACCGCTTGGTAAAGCAAATTATAAAAGCTTACGATAAAGAAAAAACTAGGTTAGACAGCAGGTCAGAAGGGGAACATCACAATTGATATTCTTTAGGCAATAAGCCGTATTCTTTCCACTCATCAATTGGAATTGGTAAATCTTTAATTAAACCATGCGAAATATCTAAAACCCACCCGTGCAATTTTGGAAAATCATTTCTGCTGAAAGCATCATGCATTACAGAAGTTTTGCAGAGTTGCCTTAATTGCCTGAACACATTTAACTCACTCAGGCGATTTAATCGTTCAGTTAAATCTGGAATGGCATCAAGCTCCTTCTTCGATTCCATTGCAATATCTCGAATATTCATTGTCCAATTTTCAACTAAATTCATGGAGGTTCCGCTATAAGCAGCCTCAATGCCGCCGCAGCCGTAATGGCCGCAAATAATAACATGTTTTACTTTTAAAGTTTTAACAGCATATTCTAATACAGTTAATAAATTCATATCATTTAAAAACACTTGATTGGCGACGTTACGATGAATAAATATTTGCCCTGGTGTAGAGCCTGTAAATACATCAATCGGCAAACGGCTATCGCTGCATCCAATATAAAGAAATGGAGGGTTTTGGCTGTGCGACAACATTTCAAAATAGGAAGGATCATTGGCTAATTTATCGGCTACCCAATTGCTGTTATTCTTTAAAATTTGCCGATATTCAACTGAATTACTCATAATTTTCAACCGTAAATTTACAAAAATTATGGCTTGAACAAATCAGGTTTAATTCTTTGCATTTCCTCCTTAATAGCATGGCTTTGCTCATCACGGCGCTTACCCAGCTCATTTATTACTAAATCGTAATTATGTTCATCTCTGTTTTGACTTAACTTCGCCTTGGCATCAATTTTATCCATTGTAATTTCGAAGGCTACTAGGGCTTTTAGATGACTACTCAGATAATCTTCATCCAAATCGGCCATGCGAAAAGGCTTTTCAGAACCTTGTTCATGTCTGCCAACTAAATTTTGAAGTACATTAATTGTAGCTGCTCTATCCAAAATTTTGGGCTTACCATAAACATGCACCGCAATGTAATTCCAAGTAGGAACATTAACATGATCGTACCACGATGAACTAATATAAGTGTGCGGCCCGTTAAAAATTACCAATAAATTTTTTGCCTCGCTAAATGTTTTCCATTGCGGATTAGTTTTCGCGATATGTGTTCTAATTATTGGATTGCCATCCTCATCAGATTCAATTTCAACAGGTGTATGCGTAGCAATAATTTCCCCATTATTTTCATTAATAATAATCGCAAAAGGATTTTCATGCATAAACCGAAATATTTCTTCTTGATTGAGGATTAGATTGTTATTTGGAATATACATAAAACAAAAATTTAAATTTAAATAAAGTTTACAAATAGCGTTCCTTAATTATATTAATATGGTGCATCTCATGACCTGCAATTACATATGCCAATGCATTCACGGTAACATTGCTATTATTCGCCTGACCAGCAAAGGTTAAAATTTCATCATTAAAACTTCTAAACATATAAACTGTTCCAGCGCGAACTGCAATAAACTCGCGCACCATATCTACAAAATCGCGTTCATTGGTATTGGCATTTGTAGCATAGTCATTTTCTTCAAATCCAGCCAATGGTGCTTTATCTTTTCGAGCAAATCGCAAGGCACGATAACACATAATGCGCTCACAATCTATCAAGTGTTGCAATACATCTTTGATTGACCATTTTCCTTCAGCATATCTGAATTCAAGTTTTTCTTCGGGTAAACTAATCAAAAATGCAGCTGTTTCGTCTATATTTTTACGCATTAGTGCTATTAAATCACCTTCAGGCACATGATTCAAATAAGTGATTTGGTAAGGAATGAATTCTCCTTCAACAGGGCGCTTCCAGTTTAGCATATCCATTTTTTTACAAATTTGCGAAAGTTTAACAGGCAATGCAAATACACTAGGCTTAACTACCACTTCTAATACCATTTTACCCAAATTGAGCAATAGATAGACCTTAGCAAATTAATAAAAGAATTGATTTAGTTGGGTTTAACCCGAATTACAAACAATTTGAAAAGAGCATGTAATAGGAAGCAAACATCTGATTTTATAACAAACTAACAGATCATACTACTTCCATTGCTTATTCTGGGTTTAACTGGTTTTTATGTGGTAAAGTATGTTGGATCATGATTAACTTTGCTGCCTATTATGAAAACAGTAATCGAATCTGTTAAAAACACCCTCAGCGAAACGGGCAGCCTCTTGGGTGAAGGATTTCAATCGGCAACCGACCTACTAAAGGAAACTTTATCGAATTTTTATGATGTTAAAAATTTGACAAAAGTAAAAGTTGCCTTAATTACAAACGACCTCATTGCATTGGCTCCCATCATAGAAAAAACTGGATATAGAGCCAAAGAAATTAATATTGGTGTAAGTGTGCCTCCGCGTATTGTTTTTCATTTCGAGAAATTCGCAGCTGTGAGTGCAAGTGAAATAGTTTCAATTCTAAAGTCAAATGAAGACAAAACACTTTTAAAGGTTATTGTAAACACGCTTGTTTCAGCAGATGAATTTCAACAAAAACTCACGCTTGGCAATTTCAAGTTCAACGAAATTGCCATTGAAATTGGCATACCTCCAGAGGTAAATGTTAAGTTTATGAACGCTTCCGCAAATTGATTGTTAAAATATTAATATTATGGATGTTCAAGCAATTATAACAAGACTAACAGTAACAGCAGTAGCATATTTTGTATCTGATTTATCGATTCACTGGGCTATTAAGGCCGCATTCAAATCAAATACCAAATTGGCTTTGAAGCGATACTGGATTGTTAATATCAGTATATTTTTAATTGCAATGGCTGGCTTCATACTTGTGCAGTATATGCATCCGTTAGCTGCTCGTATTAATAATTTATTTTTTGGGGTATTCGTGTCGTTGCTGTTTTCAAAAATGATTGTTGCTGTTTTACTATTTTTCTTTGAAGATATTTTCAGAATTCCATATAGTATTTTTACTATTCGTAAACGGAGAAAAGAATATTTAGACAACCGCATTTTGCTTAGTCGCCGCAAATTTATTTCCCGCATTGCGCTTATAGCTGGGGCTATTCCGTTTTCTGGATTTGCGTATGGTATTTTTAAAGGGAGATATAATTTCACCGTCCACAAAGAAGAAATCTTTTTCGATGATTTGCCTGCAGCCTTCGATGGTTTTAAAATAACTCAGATAAGTGATTTACATATCGGTTCATGGGATAAAGCCGCAGCACATGAATTAAAATATTTGGTAGAATTAATGCAAGGATTAAAATCGGATGTCGTTTTTTTTACTGGAGATATTGTAAACAGCAGAGCCGAAGAAATGGATGGCTGGTATGATATTTTTAAGAATATTCAATCGCCGCATGGTGTATTTTCAGTTTTAGGCAATCACGACTATGGTGATTATATTAAGTGGAAAACGGAAGCAGAAAGAACTGAAAATTTGGTTAATGTAAAAAATATACATCCCCGATTAGGCTACCGTTTATTATTAAATGAAAATGTTGCACTTGAAAAAGATGGTGAACAAATTCATGTAATTGGAGTTGAAAACTGGGGTAAAGGCGATTTCCCGAAAATTGGCGACCTCGAAATTGCATCTACCGGTGTCGCTCCTGACGCATTTCGCATTTTATTGTCACACGACCCGTCACATTGGGATGCTAAAGTACTTGAATCATCAAATCCACCCCAGCTAACTTTAAGTGGCCACACGCATGGCTTTCAAATGGGTATCGAAATTCCTGCAATAAGGTTTTCTCCGTCACAATTTATCTATCCACAATGGGCAGGTTTATACCAGCATGCTAAGTCGTATATTTATGTAAACCGTGGTTTAGGCACAGTTGGCTACCCAGGGCGAATAGGTATTTGGCCAGAGGTTACACAAATTACTTTGCGAAAAAAATAATTGTAATTTTATCCCATGAAACAATTCATGGTAATTTGTGCATGCGCTATTTTAGCAATTGGCTGCAGCAGTAAAACAACAGATGTCGACGAAAATGGCGTTCTAAATGCCGAACTGCTTACTTCAACAGAAGGAGGTTTGAATTTCACCCCAATGAAACATGAAGACAGCGTATATGTTTTAAATTTCAAACCCACAATTTATACTTACAATAACGAACCTTATACAGGAAAAATAAATGCCTTTAATGCTGATAAATTAATGATGGAAGGTTCCTTAAAAGATGGTATGTACAATGATGCTTGGAAATTTTATTATCCAAGCGGTGCGGTGCAAATTGAAGGCAATTATTCCAATGGATTAGAAACAGGATTTTGGAATTCATACTACAGAAAAGATTTTTACAGCATTGTGAAATACTATGATAATAATGGATATATGCTCATGCGTAAAGAATATTTTGACAATGGAAAAATAAAGAATTACCAAAATGTAAAATGCCCGCAATTCGGCAACGTAGCGCGAAGAATTCAATTTAAATATTCAGGAGAAATTGACTATTTGGATGCAGAACGTGAAATCGGAAAATTAAATCCTGCTGATGTAAATAAGATGCTGCAAGATAATGGGCTGCTGGTAAAATAGCATCTAAACCCCGAATAAACAATGTAAGTTGTAATATCTTATAGTTTTTAATAAAATCAGATGTTGTCTTCTAATAAAATGCTCTTTTTCAATTGTTTGCTATTCTGGTTAAACCCAATTAAATGAGTAGCTTGTTTGATTTGCTGATGTGTATTGATTAAATTGAGTTAAAATAAATTAGACCAAATTTTCGTTTTAGGATTTCATTTTACCAATATGAAACCCTATTGCACCGCAGCATTGCTTGGCATTGCACTTTTTTTCTTACCTTATTGCGATTATACCAAAGGCAACAATTCAACATCACTTAAGCTCGAAGCGGACAGTCTGAAAACAATTGATTCGTTAAACAAAGTTTTACTGTTATCTAAAGCAGAAGAAGCCCTTCAATTTTGCAAAGACTATAATTACAACGAACAGATCTGCTTGCTAATTAATATGAATGTGCATTCAGGAAAGCATCGTTTTTATGTGTGGGATTTGAATAAGCGCGCCGCTATTGATTCTGGATTGGTTAGCCATGGATGCGGAACAGCGCCTTGGAGTGGCGAAGGCTCAGCCGACAAACCTATATTTAGCAATGTACCTGATAGCCATTTATCTTCATTAGGAAAATATAAAATTGGTGAACGGGCAATTAGTCAATGGGGAGTGAGAATTAAATATAACTTACACGGTTTGGAAGCAACAAATAATAATGCTTTGAAGCGCTTTATCGTTTTTCACTCATGGGAAAGTGTTGGCGACATAGCAACTCATCCAATCGGTTCACCCGAAAGCTGGGGATGTCCTGCTGTATCAAATTTGTTTTTTTTACGCGTAGATACAATTTTACAGGCTGCTGACCAACCTGTGCTCATGTGGATTTTTAATGAATAGTTAACGCAATAAATGCACTGACCCAGAATACACTTCATTGATTCCATCGCAAAGCATTTTCACGACGTATACATAAGTACCAATTTCCTGTTGTCTGCCTTCAAGGTCAGTTCCATCCCACCCTGCACTATCTGCTGAAGCAAAATAGTCGTACACTGCATCACCCCATCTATTAAACACTTTAAAAAATTGAACTTCTTCGCATAAGTTATTTGTAGGCGGAATTCTGAAAATATCGTTAATGCCATCACCGTTAGGTGTATAAGCATTTGGGAAAGCAACTGCTGCTGCAACCAAAATAGTTACGCAATCGGTAGAAACACAGCCAGTAGGATGTGTTGCTGTAACGCAATAAGTTGTTGTTTCGTATGGATTAATTACCGGATTTGCAGTAGTAATATCTGAAATATTATAATCTGGCGACCACAAATAAGTATAGGTGTCATCGAGATTAGAATATAATGTCATTGAGCTACCCAATACTAATGAAGTGTCGGGGAAAGCGGTTATTTCAACGGTATCAATAACATCAACTATAACAAAACCAACCAGCTGACAACCAAGGTCATCTTCAACAATAACAGAATAAACAAAATCTTCAGGAGGTATTAATGTTAAATCGGGTGAAGTTGATAAGTCAGGGTCGTTCCAGTGGTAGGAAACAGAGCCGGTTCCGGTTGCAACTGCACTCATATACAGTTCATTACCTTGACAAACAACTGCATCATCAGGAATCATATCTACGGTAAGTTCAACAAAAATTGCTGCAGGAGTTGGTATAACCAAATTGCCTAGAAAACCGCCATCACTCCCTGCTGTAGCGTTATTGGTTGCGTTAAAACAAGGCGAAACGGCAGGTTCACCTACTGTAACACCTGAATTACCACCAAGCGTTTGAAACGTAAGTCCAGCAGGTACTGCAGCTGTATTCATCCACAAAATTCCGCCTGAGCCACCACCACCAGGGCCTACACAATTTATACCAGCAAATGAGTTTGAGGTATTTCCACCAGCACCACCATTGGTTTGAACTGTTAATGGACCTGTTATTGAAGTAACTTCTAAAAGCACTGTTCCACCTCCTCCACCTCCTGGAGCACCATCATCGGTGGATGTTGTGAATATTGTTTCACCGTTTGAACGAATTGCAAAGCCATTGCCGACAATACTATTTGCGCGTATGAGTACAATTCCGCCCCCGCGACCTGCAACAGGCGCTGATCCTAAATTTGAGCTTCCAGCACCGCCACCACCGCCCATCCAAATCCTATTATCTGTATTGTTATAAGTTAAAGCCCATCCGCCAATTCCAGGGTAACTTCCACCGCAAAATCCAGCAGGTTCGTTGGTTAACTCGCCACCATTTCCCCCAAAATCGAAGTTAGAGCCTCCACCTCCACCAGTTTGGCGGTCGTTTCCACCACCTCCGCCATTCGCCGTAGCGCCGCGACTATAAAAATTATCGCCATTTTCAGAAATTCCTTCACCTTTTTTTCCTGCTTTATCTTCACCTAACGTTGTCACATATCCGTTAAAACCGTCAGGGCCTCCAACCAAACAAGGTGTATTAATTACAACATCTGCGCCTCTAAATCCAATATTTTTCGCATCGATATTTTCATTTAAGGTAAGGGTATTATTTACAATCATAGCAATAACACCGCCAGTGGTGCCATTCCATGGTAAACCAGTAATTTCACCAACTACAACTGCATCATCATACTCTGGAACCCTTATCAATTGAAGCCTTCCAGCAATTTGGTATAGTCTTTCAACTACTTCATTTAAGGTTACAACATTAAATGCCACAGATTGAACAGTAAACATTTCATAGGTACCACTCTTTGCTAAATTCAAAATGGAGCCATATGTAGGTAGGTTATCAGCCTCAGCATCAACTCCACGCATTTGGACTAGCATAACATTATCCCCAGCTGCTAATCCAATTGGCGTAACAGGCAACGTAACATTGTTATTGCACTTATCCATAGCTGTAACTTCCCAATAAGTATTTATTACCCCAGAAATATTGGTTTGCGCGTTCAAAAACGCACTAGTAAAGATAAACACAGCACATACAAGTAAATTGGTTTTCGACATCATAGTATTATGTGTGTGATATTTGAGGACGAAAATACATATTTCCTACAAATTTCAACTAAAATAGTGTTATTTGACATGATTTTTACCCTCTTATTTATTCACATCAATCAACAATATGACAATAATTGAAGTCACAAATAAGCTAAAAAACTCCATAAAAGCGCTTTCTGAAACCCTAACACTAATGCCGGAAGCTACATTTTACGCGCGTTGCGATGACAAATGGAGCCCTGCAGAACAGGCAGAACACCTCAAACTTTCTGTAAAACCACTTGTTTTAGCCTATTCACTGCCAAAATTCAGTATTCGTCTGCTTTTCGGCAAACCAAACAGACTAGGTAGAGATTATGCTGCCGTGGTGGATAAATATACTATCAAACTAAAAAATGGTGGCTCAGCTTCAGCACCTTTTATACCAAAACAGCTTAAAACGGGTACACCGCGAACAGATATAATTGAGTCGTTTGAGCAGATGCACGAAAAATTTATTGGCAACCTCAAACATTGGGATGAGCAAAGCGTTGATAAATATTTACTTCCACATCCACTATTAGGCAAAATAACGATGCGCGAAATGCTCTATTTTACTGACATCCACATTTTACATCACAATGCTTTAATCCACAAGTATTACATTCAAAAATAAATTTATGCAATCTGCACTTCGTCTACAAAAAATGTTTGCTGATTTATGTAATGGGCAGCCATTGTCTTGCATTAATTTGTATGATAGTATTAAAGATTTAACGGCACACCAAGCCGTTAAGCAACCTATAGCTAATGCCTATTCTATATGGCAAATTGTTCAACATTGTGTGGTTGGAAAAAACATGTATTGCAAAAATAAATAATGATGCTATTAATGAACCAGAAGATAATTATTTAGCATTTCCAACAGATGTGTCATCTGAAGCGTGGCAAACATAACTTAACCAATTTGATAAGTCAGAAAAAGATTGTCAAGTATATTTAAGTACAATAAGCGCCGATTTACTCGACCAACCTTATTTGCCCTCGAACGGCGAGTTTACCATATATGAAGTAATTCAGGGATTATTGCATCATTATAATTACCATTTGGGCAGATAGTAATGCTGAAAAAACTATTGTAATAAATCGTAATTTCGCATTTCAACTTTCACCAGTTTATTAACGCATATATGTCCCTACAAATTTATATTATAGATGCATTTTCCGATCAATTATTTGGAGGAAATCCTGCTGCAGTTGTGCCTTTAAATGAATGGCCTACAACGGAAATAATGCAGAAAATTGCACAGGAAAATAACCAAACTGAAACGGCATTTTATTTACCATTGGCAAATGGATTATTTCAAATCCGATTTTTTACACCAATTGTAGAAGTTAACTTAAGTGGTCATGCAACTTTAGCAGCCGCACACGTTATATTCCGCATTAAAAAGCATGTAAATAGCAAACTGATATTTCAAACAGCTGCAACTGAACTGATTGTAAATAATCTTGGTGAAAATTTACAATTAGTATTACCATTAGATTATTTTCTCGAAACCAAAGCGCCAGATAAATTGCTCAAAGCGATAGGCACCAAACCAAATGAAATATATATTGGCAGAGAATATTATTTATGCGTATTTGACTATGAAGAAAAAATTAAACGCATTGCACCTGATTTTAATTTACTGAGCGAACTTAAAAGCGCCGGTATTATTGTTACAGCTAAAGGCAATGATGTTGATTTTGTTTGCAGGTACTTCTCTCCTGCTTATGGCACAAATGAAGACCCAGCAACGGGTTCAATTCAAAGTATGCTTATGAATTATTGGAGTAAAAAATTACATAAAAAGGAACTCAGTTCAAAACAATTATCCGCTCGTGGAGGAAATTTTGTTGCAACCATAAATGAAGATGGTGTTTACTTAACTGGTAACGCCATTACTTATTTAATAGGTGAAATTAATTTGTAATTTTTAATATAAATAACTTATACTAATTAATAAGCACCGTTCCGCTTTTTGGCTCAACAATAACTGAAATTTCTCGATTAATGCCATTGATTACTTTACCCGTAAAATAATCAGTAAAGGTATTGCTGAAATTAGTTGTAAAGGATATTACTTGTTTACGTTCACTATTATTTAAAACAACAATTGCAACATCATTTTCGAGCTCACATACATAGACATAAACACTATTCCTATTATCAGCTTTTAGCGTACCAACACTGCCAGTTTTAAAAACTTGTTTATGATGTAATTCACCTAGTTTTTTATAATAATTTAATAAATCTTGCTCAACATAAACCTTGTCGGGGTTTGCTCTTCTGCTTCCATCCCAATTAAATACTTCATCAGCATAATTCAATTCATTCCAAATCATTGGCTTTCTACAATCGGGGTCATTTGCTCCCCACATACCAACTTCATCGCCATAATAAACCATAGGCGCACCTGGAAATGTATATTGAAACAATGCCATTAATTTTTGCAATCGATATGCTGCTGTATCAGGTTTTGCAGTTGAATAAATTGGATTTTCAGCTTTTGTTTTATTAAAATACTCGCCCCAAGTTCTAAAACGGGCAACATCTGGGTTTTTTAAAAAGGAGGTGAAACGCTGTGTATCGTTACTATCAAACAAATTTTGCATTACCAAACTTACATTATAACCATAAACTTGTTGCATCGAAGATAATAAAGAATCGAATTGCAACACAGTTAAGCTATTTTCCCGATTAATAAAAAATTCGGATGTAATTACGCCAAATGCATAATTCATTAC
>Ga0209181_10001424_pt1 | contig 42025 bp, 34 predicted proteins | sample MAT05_FD_187208 | JGI IMG/M metagenome (GOLD analysis project Ga0209181, IMG submission 187208) | Freshwater microbial communities from Lake Fryxell liftoff mats and glacier meltwater in Antarctica - MAT-05 (SPAdes) (version 2) | ecosystem: Environmental > Aquatic > Freshwater > Ice > Liftoff... | reverse complement strand
ACGGGAGGTGCAAAGGATCGTGCCCAACGTGATTCTGGCCAGTGATGCCGACGCGATGGGCTACGGACTCAATGCCTTGAGCGACGGAGATCACATCGTGCTCAGCGACCGTGCCGAAGGCCTCATCCACACCTACAGACGCTTGGGGATCGAGGTGTGGCCCACCCCGATTGGTGAGTTCCAGAAGTCCGGGGGAGGCGTGAAGTGCCTCAGTCTTGAACTGCGGCGGTGAACGCCAAGCGCAGACTCAAGCCAGCAGTTCCTGATGCCTGCGCGACTTCTCGCCGCAAAGCCAGATCCAGCGCGATACAGTATCAATCTCAGTGATTGGCAGCGGCCAGGGCGGAAGTGCGCTGCGCAAGCGCAAGCGACCCCGGAAATCGAGTGCGCGCACACGCGCCACGCCTTGAAAACCGGCCGCTGTGTGCGCGCGCATTGAAGCCGAGTCCACCCAGTCCACGTCGCTCCAGACGCGCCTGGGCGGCCCTCCATCGAGCCCAACCAGAGCTGCGGCGATACCGGTGAAGAGCCGTTTGCCGCGCCAAGAGGGTGCGACGAACACGTCGCGTATCCAGAGTTCGTCCACGCCAATCGGCAGCAGCCAGTTCAGTTCGTCGATATAGCGACTGCCCCCATGCACCAGCCAGGTGGTGGCTGCGGGCACGCCACCGACATCGAAGCGTATAAAGCGCAGGCCGTTACGAAGTCTCTGCTGCATTCGCTTTTCTGGGATGCGATGTTCCACGCCGGCATGCGCCGCGACAATGCCTGCGCTGTCGCTTACGTCGTGCGCTGTTAGCACCGACCCGTCGGGCGGCGTGAACACGTTCCCTGCAGGTAGGGTCAAGATGGCGATGTCGTGAAGGTGGATCTGGAAAAGTCGATGCATCAGAGCCGCCGAGAAAAAACTGGAGCGCGGCTTCATGCTCATCCGTCGCGCAAACACGCTAGGTGCCAGTGCACTTCGGCTTGGCGCAAAAGATCAAAGAGAGTTAACTTGAGCGCTGCACTATCCATCAAGTTCCGGTCGACTCCTGTCTGATGCTGAGCTGTCAACAGCCAAAGAGGTAAAACAATCGGTTCGCTGGCAGCGCAGGCGCGGGTGGCCCACGTTGACAGAAATCTTAGATTGCCGCCCAGCACGTTCGAACGACTCTTCGACTGAGCAACTAAGTTGCTTCGACATCATACGGTGATGATCCGCAAGCCGTCTCGTGCTGACCGCGCGGGCTGCGCTGAGATCCAAAACTGCTGCCAGTTCCGTCACACTGGCATTGTCGATCCTGCGGGCAACGCTGGCCGGACCAAGTGAGTGGTCCTTTCGTAAAGCATCTCAAAGCCCAGTTTCACAAGGTTGCGATAGGCTGGATCGCGCTGTTCTGGCGTGCCGGTGGCCGTCTCGGCAGTGAACAAAGTGCAGCCAGCCTGGGACGCATGGCGCAGTGCGGCCGCCAGATAGGCGGCATGGAACCGACGCCCTCGAAACGCAGGCAAGGTTGCAGCCCAGCCCGACCATGCCACGCCATCTTGCATGAATGACAAAGCAACACCGGCCGGCTCGTCCCCTGCGAAACCCATCCACTGCACCCAGCCAGGCTGAGTGTGTGCCGCCATCAAGATTTCGAGAGTCCCGGGGGGCATCTCGAACACATCGCAGCAAATGCGCGCCAAGCGTGCGGCCTGATCGGCGCCGACGCGCTCGATGCGCAGGTCAGTTTCAACTATGGGCACAACCTTCAAGTCGTGTGCAAACATGGCTGCTTTGGCCAGCAGACTGCGCCAACGGCGCGCGCGCAGCAAATTCTTCAGATCAGCAGGTTCTGCCTGTGGTGCCACTTCAATCGCAAACGTCGCGCCAGTGGGGACGTAGACCGCAGATATTTCGTCCAGCAGCGCGTCGGTCACTGGTTGCTCCATACCCAAGCCAATGACTCGGTTCAAATTCAAAGCCGCCGGTATTCCTTGGGCCATCACGCACAGGGCCGAACCGAAGCGCCTAGATCGCAGACCAAGGCTGTCGCGCACCAGGGATTCTGGTGCAGCAACCAGGCTTTCATACGCGTTGGCTTCGCTGAGTTCGACCAGTCGTGCCAGTTCCTGCGCGCTGATCCGCGCGGACTGCCTGTGCTGAACTTCCATCGATCGCACCATTGTTTTTGCGGATCAAATTCCGCCGAGAATCCCGACAATAAGTCACTGATTTTCGGACCGATCGAAACCAAAGCAAAGTCCGTCGGAGCAAACGGCTTTCGGAATGGCGAAAAAGCAACCTTTGATCGAAGTACGTAGCGTTTCTTATACTTCGAGGCGGCGTTCGGAAACTTGCAGATAGCTCGCAATCTTTACAGAGACAGGACCTGCAGGCATTCCCGCCTTCAGCGGGACGATGCGGCGCAAAGCCGCCCAAGCCACGATACCGTTGCCGCTTCCATCAGCTCTTGGGCCCTGGCTTGGGAGAAGGTGTGATCCGCATCAACGATATCGATCCGAGAGACCTTCGGCCGCGCGAGCTGCGCCTGCCACAGCTGATCAAGCTGCACGGTCTCAAGGAATTCTTTGGCCGTGTAATCGTTACCGCTCAAAACGACCAGTGTCTCGCCCTCGAAACCGGTCAGGCCCGCGGCCATGCGTTGCTCCAGCGATCGTTCTGGCACCTGCGGCGTTGCCGGAGAGGAAAACGATGAGCCGAAGGCCATGCGCAAAGCGCGGAGGAGCTCACCGACTGCGGCGGCAGCAACCTGGCCGCTGACGAGCTTCTTCCAGAACTGTGCTTGAAGCAAGCGTTGCGCGTAGTAGTGTTTGACTCGAGTTCTTGCCTGGGTTGTTTCGGAGCGCACCCAGGGGTTGACCAGCGCCACACCAGTAACGCGTGGGTCACGCCGGGACAAGCAGTACAGCAGGGCTGCTGAAGCACCGCCACACAGCCCCCAAAGGCCGACGCCCTTGAGCTGTGGTAGCGCGCGGTGCAATGCGTCCAAGGCGGCAGCCACATCCTCTTCTATGTTCTCAAAAGATCGTTGAGCGCCGTCAGAGTCGCCCATGCCACGCACGTCGAAACGCATCGCGGCGTAACCCAGTGTTGCGGCCTGTCGCGCCAACTGAACAAACTGACGGTGGCTGCCAGCCCGATACTGCGGCCCGCCCACGATCACAAGCAGTGCCACCTCAAGCTGCGCGACCGAGGCTGGGGTCGTGATGACGCCGACCAGCCGTTCGCCGGCGCACTCAAAAACAAGCGGGAACTCCGTGATCACGCAACTGCTCCGCGTGCAGATTCCAGAACTGAGACCGTGGCAATCACGAGGCTGGGCGCGTCTTCGACTTCAAGCGTCTGCCAAAACGGCGGACCTGCCACGACCCGCGTCTGCACCTCACATCCCCCTTGTCGCCAAGCTTCAATCACCTGTTCCGTTACAGCCATCAGTTGTGCCGGCTCACGTGTCGTGACTTCAAAACAGCACAGCCGTGCAGCCGGTGGAGGGGGTATCAGTGAAGCGGCGGCCAGCCCCTGTGCAATCCCGGAGCCGAGAAGATAGCCCGCCACTTCAACAGCACCTCCCGCGGCGAGCTCTCTCTGGAGCGCCGCGGTGGACCCCTTGGGCGCGCCTTGCTGCATCTGGCTGGCCATCTTCAGCCGAAGAAACTGTTGCAGCGCCAGACGACCACTGGTCTGGGGCTGCCAGAAGATGAAGTTCGGGCTGCTTTCCATCTGCCTGGCAACTTCGGCTGCCACCAGACATCCCGCCCGCATGCCCCAGAGCCATAGCGGCGCAGCGTCGTGGCGTTGGGCCAACCAGTCTCGGGCCTGCAATACATCCTGGATCCAGTTGTTCCAATCCGCGTCCACGAGGTCGCCGGAACTGTCACCGCAGCCGTGGAGGTCTGTCTGAAGGACTGCGTAGCCGGCCGCCGCAAGTGCGCGCGCACCCAAACCCATCATTCGCCGCGACTTGTTCATCTCCTCGCCGAAAGCGTGGATCGCCACAACAATGCCACGCACGGGACCGACCGGCTCGTGGTACAGCGCAAAGCGCTGCCCCGTCCGAGACTCGAGAAAGAAGGCCTGCAAGGCCGGCGCCGGCGCGGATGCGGCCGTCAGGTGAGCTTCGCGGAGACGAAGTCGACCAGCGAACCCACCGACGCAAAGGTGGCCCCGTCGATGTCGTCGTCGTCTACGGCGATGCCAAACGTTTCCTCCATCGCCGTGATCAACGAAACGACGGCCATGGAATCAAGCTCCGGAATGGCACCCAGAAGCGGTGTCGACTTGCCGAAGCCAGCACTTCGGCCATCGAGGCTGAGCACTTCGTCAAGCAAGCGCAAGACCGCAGATTCAACGTTCATCAACACTCCAGCCACAACTCGCAATCCAACAGTCATCTCATTCTAGGGTCGATCGCATGCAAACCCGCGGCCTCCAAGCCCGCATGCCCAACAACGTCACGCGCAATCGAGCCGCGAGACGCGAGCGCTGTCATGCCCGCCGCAACCAGGATGCGACCCGCTGCTTGATGGGCGCAAGCTCATCAAGCAGCGGGTGACGCAACAGGTGCAGGGAAACGAACCATGCCGCCACTGTTATCAGCCCTCCTGCGACCCCGAACGTGACAAAGTTGTCCGCATTGACACCTACGACGAGCGACCACAACAAGGCCGGGAGCACCGAACCTAGACACAGGAGAGCACTGGGCAGGCAACCTTGCAGCAGATCGATTGTCCGCAGACCGATGTACTTCGACAAAAAATACTGCGTGACCACCAAGCCCAGGGCAGCTGCGGCCGTGACCCCCCAGGCAGCGCCCAAAAGGCCAAAGGGAACAACCAGAAGCAGGCCACAGGCCTGCAGCGCCACCAGGATCAGCTGCAGCCGGTTGCCTTCACGCGCGCAACCACGCACTAGCAGCGCATCACGCGCCATCGCATGCACGATGTCGAGTGCACCCGCCAAGCACAACACCTGGGCAACAGGCACCGCTGCATCCCACTGCGGGCCGTAGACGATTCGTACAGCGGCAAATGCACCCACCGCAAGAAACGCAAAGAACGGCCAGCCCAGGGCCGTCACGTACGAGGCTGTCCTGATGTAGGCCACGGAAATGGAACCGTTCTCGCGGTCGCACTTAGCGAAGTAGGGCATCCCTACGTGGGAGACGGAACGCATCACCAAGCGATTGAACATTTCCAGCAGGCCATTGGCACGGCTGTACATCGCGACGTCCACCACGCCAAGCGCACGGCCGATGATCAGTTCGGGTGCACCTTTGCCGGCCTGGCCCACGATCCACATCGACGTGACGAACTTGCTGAAGTGGAATACCGGGCCGACGCCTCGCAAGGAGGGCATCCTAGGAAAGCCGGCTGGTCTGTACGCCACCGAAATGATCACGGTCACCCCAATTGACGCGACAGTGGACCAAGCTAGACCTAGGTAACCGAAGCCGGCCAGCGCGAGTCCCACCGCAGTTACAAACGCGGTCAGGTTGCCCGCCAGGTTGCAGATGAGCACCGGCCGGAAGTTCATCTCTCGCCTAAACCAGGCCATCGTCACGGCACCGAAGGGAACGAGCAGGAATCCCAGAGCCTGTATGCGCATGACGGTACCCACGCCGTCGTTCTTGTAGAAGTCCGCAACGAGTCCCGACCCAAGAAACATTGATGCGGCCATCGACCACGATACGATGATGTTCAGGGACAGGGCTGCTGCAATCTTTTCGGACGTCAGTTCCCGCTCCTGGATCATGTACTCCGCAATGCCGAAGTCGCGAAACATGCTGGCGAGGCCCGAGAAGACCGCTGCGATGGCAAATACGCCGATCTCCGCAGGTTTGAGAACCCGGGCAATGACCATCGTGCTGACAATCTGCAACACCAAGCCCAGATAGCTGTCGGCCAATGACAGCCAGAGCGAGCGGCGAACTGAACTCAAGAAGCGGCCGCGACCTACTGCGAGGCGGACGCTGCAGATAACGCCGGAGCCACCGGTCCGAGAGGGCGCACCATCTCCGGATTTCCGCCCATGCGCTTGTAGGCGGCACCAAGGTTCGGCTCGCCCGGCATGATCTGAAGTCCGCGCTCAAGGATGCCAAGGGCGTTTTTTCGTAAGCCTACTTTGTCCAGCAACTGGGCGTGACCAAGGTAGGGCGGCCAGTAGTCTGGCTTGACTGTGCGCGCCTGCTCAAACGCAGCGATAGCCTTCGCAGAATTGCCCAGTAAGGCGTCGGTATCGCCGATCCGGTGGAACAACTCCGGCAACATCAGGAAACTGGACGGGTTGGGCAGCCGGTACGCATGTCGCACCACGTAGTAGAAGTCACTGATGGCGACTTCTCTGAGGTACTTGCGCACCTCAGGGCTGACTGCAGGACCCTCGGCGCGACGGAGATGTATCAACGCCCAGCAATAGTGATGCATGGCCCAGAGCATGTCCGTTCCGCCAATGATGGAGTTCCAGTAGGCCGACTGCGGCGACTCTCGCGCCAGACGGGTCCATCCCGTGATCGGTATGGCCTGAACATGAAAGCAAATTGGGTGTGTGAGTGCGAGATCTCCCATCGTGATGTCTTCCGGTTCGGCATGAGCGAGTCCAGCCGCCAGCAGCGACATCCAAACGCACTTCCGAATCTCCATCATCTAAGCTCCGTCTAACCTTATCGGCTGTTGTAGACCAACGCCCGCCTGGGGCCGCATAGCACCAACACAACCGGTTGGCATCGCATGCCAGTTCTATCCTACAACCGAGTCCTGCAAGCAGGGCATTGCGAACTTGTCCATCGTCTTAACGCCGGCTCCTGGAACGGATTTCGGGCTCAGCCCGAGCGCAGCCGCATCTCTACAAAGTCGATCAGGCTCCCCACGGTAGCAAAGGTGAAGCTGTCGATTTCACGATCATCGACCGTGATGCCGACCCGCTCCTCAAGCGCGGTGATGACGCCAACGACCGCCATGGAATCCAGTTCAGGCACTGCGCCTATCAGTCGGGTGAGCCGGTTGAAGTGGATGCCCCGCCCGCCCAGGCTCAACACCTCGTCGAGTACATGCAACACCTCGCATTCGACGTTGATCATAAATTCTCTGGTGAAGTACTGCTATCGCGAGCGGCAGGGGTAGAGTCATGGACATTCTAGGAGCAAGCGACCGCATCCTCTGTGCAACCAGCCACAGGGGCGCAACAACATCACGCAGCGGCATGATTTGCCGCAGTGCTGGACGGCCGCCGGCCCTCACAAGAGGCTGAAATCGCTCGCTCATCCTTGACAAAAGTGTTGATACGAGCGCCTTTGCTTCAATCACTATGGCTAACCGCCCGGAACCGTTTCAAACATCGCGAAGGCGTACTGGGCTGGCAGCGAATACTCATGAGGGAGCTTGGGCGTCGGAAGACGCTTGAAAACTCCTGTTTCCATGACCATTGCTTCATGGACCGGGGCCAGATACATGAGATAGATTTTTCGCTGACTCGCCAGGTAGAAGTGTTTGATGTTGGACAAGACCTGCAGCATCACCTCGTCCCGGAACGGGTCAAAGAAGTACAACACTAGGGGCCCTTCTGGCAACTGGTACTTCGTGGCGTCGGCGTGAACGGGTTGGACGATCGGGCACTTGCGTAGATGAGTCGCACGCGCGATGTTTTCGACGGCCGATACGTGCAGCTCTTCGGAGAACTCAACACCGATGACCTGCTTGAACCCGATCTCGGACGCGAACAAGAGCACGCGCCCTCGGCCGGATCCGAAATCCACGAACGAGAACTCACTCACGTCACGAGGCAGGTTTGCGAACATTGCGACCATGCGCTTTTGCGTGGTCGGCTGGTATCGGATGCCGAGATCCTTGTTGGGGCTGTCAATCACCAACTCGTGCAAATGGGTGTACCCGGCCGTCTTGACGCCATAGCGGCGGTCATAACGTTCGTCGACATAGATCTGCGTGAGCCGGCGCAGATTCTTCGGAATGAGCATCAGGGTTCCAAAGAAGCCAAGCTCATGAAACTTGTTCCACAGGCGCCTCGCGACGACTGCCAAGGAATGGGCGTTCGCGCCGCCTGCCCGCGGTGCAGGGTTGTCCTTGTTGTCAGCATGTTCCATGGGGCCTCACTCCGGTTCGATGACGTGTTGCTCTGATTTTCGCGAACTCGCGCGTCCTGCAAGTCACGCTCTGTTCCGTGCACCCCGGACCGACAAGAGAACCGATGCTTCTAAGCAAATCCGCGTGCTGTCTGCGGCTGCGCGGTCGAGCGCCGGAGTCCGCGGTGCCTTCGCCAAGGGTTCTTGCTGGCAGCTTCGCAGTATCGCCTGCCCCTTGCGACCGGCGCAGACCGATGCAGCTGCGGGTGGTGGCGAATTGCACGAAGATGCGTGGCAGCCCGCCCCGGTTCGTCAGCCGGCACCGCCACGCAAACTCAACGGGAGATGAGACCGATGTATCGCCGCGCAACCACAAGCTGATCGACATAGGCGTGCATGTCAGCTGCGGCGGCGGCCGTGCCGCCGTGAAACACGTTCATCCAGATTTCCTCAATTCGTACCTCGCCCCGGTCCCGCAAACGAAGGTCGTTCCTGCTCAGGGCAAGCCGCCCGTCCACCCAAACCATGAACTCGCCATCGAAGCGCCCGGGCGTGTTGATCCGCAACCGCTGCTCGATGCAGACCCACCGGTCGATGGCTATCAAGCCTGCCAAGTCACCATCTACCCAGGGCAGGCCTTCCCCGTAGGTGTCCGAGCGCGCGTGGTACGCGTAGCTGGACAGGAACACGTGCCCAGCCGCGGGATGGCCTCGCGGCGGCGCCGTTCCGTAACCGCCGCGCAGCGACCAGCCCGCATTGCCATCCCAGCGACGTCCGCCCCAACCGGCCTTGCCGTAGGTACCCGCCAAGCCTGGCAACTTGCCGCCTTCGACGGCTCCCAACCAGTCTGCAGCCAGCCGCAAGTAGTATCGGAAATAGATCTCCTCCGGCTCCTTTCCGTGGAGCTCGCGAAAGCGATACCTGTAGTCCAAGCCCAGTTGTTCCCGGCGCGAAATGCGGACGCGAAGCGCCGGGCCCTGCAGGGGTACAAAGCCACGTCGAGGGTCGGACACGATCACTTCTGCAGGCACGCGAGGCCCCACATTCCATCGCTTGTCGACCTTGCCGCTGTCGAAGCCATCCACGAAGAGCACGTCAGGGTGCTTGTCCAATCCGCGGTCGCCCGGAAAGGCGGCCGCCAATCCGTCGGTGCGCGGCGTTGTGCCTCGGGCGTAGGGGGGGTCGAGTACGAAGACGCTGATGGCCAGAGCCGGAGCAGGTTCGGAGCGGGTTCGCACCAAAATCAGTTCGGCGGACTTCACGTCAGCAGCCGCGCGACCGATTGGCAGTGAGAAGCGCAACGCCAGGGTGTTGTTTCGCGAAAAGCTCAGGAGCGGCACCTGGCCGAGCCCCTTGTAGGTCGAACAATCCAGCGTCGCATCCGCCAGCGGCTCCAGGAACTGGCGTCGACCGTCGGCCATGGTCAAGAGCAACTGCGGACGAAGTTCGGGTTCGGCGGCCTCGCGGGAGTGGAATTCCATCACGCCACTGGAATCCGCCCGCAATAGAAAGCCGTACTGCGCAGCAACGCCGCCCCACCAAGCGCGCAGCGACGCGCTCAGATCGATGCGCTGGACACGGCGGGTGTCGCCGCCCGCTATGCGAAGGGTGGCCAAGGCATGGGGTCCCTGGGGCTTTGCATCGGCATCCAGCCACTCGGGCTTGCCCGCCCGCCACGGTATGCCCAGCTGCACGTCATAGAAGGAACAAGAAATGCCGGTTGCAGTGTCCTGGAACCTCAGTTCCAACGCCGATGAGCGTCCGGTGGCAAGGGCCACCAGCACCATGCCAAGCTGTTTCCAAGGAAAGTACCGCATCAGGCGTGAGACTATCCTTTTCACACATCCGGCTGAGATCAGGCTGAGATCAGGCTGCGGACCGATACCGCGTCACAACGTCACGAGCCACTGCAATTTCAGTGGTTTCCGACACTCGCGCTGCCCGAAGTGCAGTGAAATACGGGTCTTTCGAAGCTCGATTCCTCGCCTATAGACGACTGATGCCAGACACCACCTTGCTCTTCGACCTGCCGCGGCAATCCGCGGAGAGAACTCCAGGCGCCATCGCGCTGACCTTCGGCACGCATCACCAAGCTTATGCCGATCTGCATCAGAACATCGAAGCCTTTGCAAGAGGCCTTTTGTCGCTGGGCCTCGGGCGCGGCGAGCGCGTCGGCATCTACCTCGAGAAGCGTCCGGAGATGGTCACCGCCTGCTTCGGCGCTGCGGCCGCGGGCGCCGCCTTCGTGCCGATGAATCCTTTGCTCAAGCCGGATCAGGTCGGCTACATCGCGCAGGACTGCCGCGCGCGAGTGCTGGTCACCTCACCCGAACGTCTGGCGCTGCTGGCGCCAGTGCTGGCGCAGTGCCCGACCGTGCAGCACGTGGTGCTGACTTCGGCAGGCGAGCGCCCGCAAGGTTTGCCGACGCACATCGGCGTCGTCGAGTACGAGCACTTGCTGCAGGCACCCACACGCGAGCCGCACCGCGTCATCGACACCGACCTGCTGGCCATCCTGTACACCAGTGGCAGCACCGGCCGCCCCAAGGGCGTGGTGCTGTCCCACCGCAACATGGTGGCCGGCGCCAAGAGCGTGGCCGGGTACCTGCGCAACCGGGCCAGCGACACGCTGTTGGCCGCGCTGCCGCTGTCTTTCGACGCCGGCTTCAGCCAGCTCACGACGGCGTTCCATGTCGGCGCCCGGGTCGTTCTGCTCAACTATCTGATGCCGCGCGACGTGCTCAAGGCCATGGAACGCGAGCGCGTGACCGGCCTCACGGCCGTGCCGCCGCTGTACATCCAGTTGTCCGTGCAGGACTGGCCGGCGGGGATCGGGCAGCACCTGCGCTACTTCGCCAACACCGGCGGACGCATGCCCCGCGACACGCTGCAGGTGCTGCGCAGCAAGGTGCCGGCAGCCAAGCCCTTCCTGATGTACGGCCTGACCGAAGCTTTTCGTTCCACCTACCTGCCGCCTGAAGAAGTCGACCGCCGCCCCGACAGTATCGGCAAGGCGATCCCCAACGCCGAAGTCCTGGTCCTGCGCGAGGACGGCACCGAGTGCGCAACCGACGAGCCCGGCGAACTGGTGCACCGCGGCGCGCTGGTCGGCATGGGCTACTGGGGCGACGCGGAGAAGACCGCCGAGCGCTACAAGCCGCTGCCCGCGGGCGTCGCCGCGCGTGACGGCGCATTGCAGTTGCCCGAGATTGCCGTGTTCTCGGGCGATACCGTGCGGCGAGACGCCGAAGGCTTCCTCTACTTCATCGGCCGCCGCGACGAGATGATGAAGACCTCGGGTTACCGCGTGAGCCCGACCGAGGTCGAGGAAGTGCTGTATTCGACCAAGCTCGTTGGCGAGTGCGTGGCATTCGGCGTCGACCACCCGGCGCTGGGGCAGGTGATCCAGGTCATCGCGACGGCGCCCGACGGCACAGCGGCGGTCGCCGTGGAGGCCCTGATCGCCGAGTGCCGACGCCTGATGCCGGCCTACATGGTGCCGCAAGGCGTGGAGCCGCATCCGGGGCCGCTGCCGCGCAACCCCAATGGCAAGATCGACCGCAAACTGCTGGCTACGCGCTGGCACGACAAGCAAAACACACAAGCATGACCGCAGCTCCCGCTCCTTTGGCCGCCGCCCCGATGGCAAGCATGCGTCCGGCACACGCCCCCATGACGCAGTTCGGGACGCTTGACGGCGAGTTGGTGGTTGGCGGCTTCAAGCTGTCGCGGTTGGTGCAGCGGGTGGGCCAGACACCTTTTTTTGCGTACGACCGCGCCCTGCTTGACGCCCGCGTGTCTGCCTTGCGCGCGGCCCTGCCCCAAGGCGTGAAGCTGCACTACGCCATGAAGGCCAACCCGATGCCGGCGGTGGTGGCGCACATGGCAAGGCTGGTGGACGGCATTGATGTGGCTTCGGCCGGTGAGCTGAAAGTGGCGCTAGACGTGGGCGCGGATGCGGCTGAGATCAGCTTTGCCGGGCCGGGCAAACGAGACCAGGAGTTGATGCAGTCCGTGGCCGCTGGCGTGCTGGTGAATGTGGAATCGATGCGTGAATTGCCGGTGCTGGCCGCCGCGTCGCAAGCGCTGGGCCTGCCAGCGCGGGTGGCGATCCGCGTCAACCCGGACTTCGAGCTAAAGGGTTCGGGCATGAAGATGGGCGGTGGCCCGAAGCAGTTTGGCCTGGATGCCGAGCTGGTGCCCGAGGTGCTAACCACCGTGGGCCGTTTGGGCTTGGCATTTGAAGGCTTTCACCTTTTTGCCGGTTCACAGAACTTGCGCCCTGATTCAATTTGTGAAGCGCAGAGCAAGAGTTATGAACTGGCCTTGCGCCTGGCCGAGCATGCGCCGGCACCGGTGGTGTTTCTGAACCTCGGTGGCGGCTTTGGCATTCCATACTTCCCGGGCGAAAAGCCGCTGGAGCTGGCACCGATAGGCGCCAACCTGGCCGTGTTGCAAGAGCGGGCGCAGCGCGAGATGCCTGCCGCCAGCTTTGTGATCGAACTCGGCCGTTACCTGGTGGGCGAAGCGGGTGTCTATATCACGCGTATCGTGGACCGCAAGGTCTCGCGTGGCCAAGTCTTTCTCGTCACTGACGGCGGCCTGAACCACCAGCTTGCGGCTTCAGGCAACTTTGGCCAAGTGGTGCGCAAAAACTATCCCGTGACCATCGGCAACCGCGCCAGCAGCACGCAGCGCGAAACTGCCTCGGTGGTGGGGCCGCTGTGCACGCCGCTGGACCTGCTGGCCGACCGCATGGACCTGCCGGTGGCGCAGGTGGGCGACCTGGCAGTGGTCTACCAGTCAGGTGCCTACGGTCCCAGTGCCAGCCCGCAGGCCTTTCTGGGGCACCCGCCTTGCTTAGAAGTTCTGGTCTGAGCCGTTTCAGGCTTCGGCAAATCCCGGTGCGCCACCCATCAGCCGCTGTTGCAGCAGCCGGGCCAGCCACCGGGCAGGGTGGCGGTCCCAGGGTGAAAAACGTGGCAGTTCGTGGTGGTGCGCGCCGAGGGTCGCCACACCCGCTGACGTGCTGACCGCTGCCTTGAAACCCAGGCGGCGAACCATTTCCACATGCCGACTGTCGTAGTCCCGCCCCGGTTTGCCGTTGGGGTAGGCAAAGACGTCCACAGGGGCGTCGATCAGGCTCTGCAGGCGGACGCGACCCCGCATGATTTCGGTCTCGGCGTCTGCGTCGGCCAGCACATGCAAGATGGGGTGGTTGACCGTGTGGCCGCCAATCTCCATGCCGGCACGGTGCAGTTGCACCACCTGGGCAGATCGCATCATCAGGTTGGCCGGCAGGACGGGTTCTGCGGCCAACGACAGCAGCCGGCGCAGGAAGTGGTCGCGGTCGGCCAGGGTCAGGTACTTCACCTTGGGCAACAAAGCGTCGATGGCCTGGCGACGTGACGCTGCGGTGCACAGTTCGTGCAGACCCAGGCCCCATTCCGACAAGTCGATGCGCTGCACGGGCGCGGCGCGCAGACACTCGATGACTGTGTCATTGAACATTCGCCCGCCGTCGAGAAAGCCCGTGGCCACAAAGAAGGTGGCTGGCAGTCCGTGGCGTTGCAAGATCGGCAGGGCCACTTCGGCGTTGTCGGCGTAGCCATCATCGAAGGTAATGGCCAGCGCACGGCGAGGAAGCCCACTCGACGCATGCAGCGCCACGGCCTGGCCCAATGTAACAACTGAGAATGCGCGTTTGACCATGGCCATCAGGCGGTCAAAACGCTGCGCGTGCATCTCGTCAGGGAACAAGGGGTCGGGCTGCGGCAAGACCCGATGAAAGATCAGGATCGACAGGCGCGGCGCGGCCACCGCATCGCCTAAACCAGCGGCCCAGCCTGACGCCTGCGCTACCCAGGAGTCAGTGACACTCATTCGGGTTTGGCGTTGGCGTTGGCGTGTGGGGGGAAACCAGGCCTCGGGGGCTTGCCGGCAGCAGCAGGGGTTGGGGCCGCCACGGGCACGGGCCGCTGGGCCCGGTTGCGCACCAAGGCCGTCGCTGTGACGACAAAGCCAATGATGTAGTAGGGCAAGTCGAGATAGGCCACGCTGAGAAACGCACCGCCAGTACCGTAGCCAATCAAGCTGACTTGCACCATGCGCATGAGCAAAGGTATCCAGGGCCCGAACTCCGGGTCGTCTTTGGTCAATCGTGCCAGGCGCCCCGCGCTGAACCAGGTGACCAGACCAAGCAGCAGGAACAGCCCCAGACCGACAAACCCGTGCTCGCCCAGCATCTGAAAGTAAATGCTGTGGGCCACGAAGACCGAACCTCTGAAGACAGCGAAGTCACCGTCCAGCGGCGCGTATTTGCCAAACACGACCGCGTTGTCGGCGCCGAAACCAGCACCGATCAAGGGCCGGTCGAGTGCTGCGTTCCATAGTGTGGTCCAGGTCCAGATGCGCGACATGGCCGAGTTGTCGGCCTGGTAGCTTCGAATGGATTCCATGCGGCCCGACCAACTGTCGGGCATGAAGCCTATCGCCAGCGCCACGAAAATCACAAGGCCCAGGCTTGTGCGGACAGGGTACTTGCCTTTGAGCCCCAGGAAAACGGACATCGCCAGCAGCCCCAACAAGGCACCGCGGGACTGGCTGCCGAGCACGGAGAATACCATTGCAACCCCCGAAACCATCAAGGCGCGGCGCACCCACTTGTTGGTTTCAGTCTGGCGAAGAAAATAGACCATCGGCAGCAGCATCACCAGCGCCACCGCGAGCTCGTTGTTGCCTTCGAGCATGCCCCCGGAAGGACCCCACACGCGGCCACCGCCGCCTGTCATCAGGGTCCAGATACCGCCTTTGATGCCGAAGAAGCCCACGGACATCGTCACGACCCAGATCAACCACCTCAACTGCTTGTTGTCGCAGACCAGCATCCAGGTCACGAACAACATCATGTGTATCTTAAAAACGAAAATGAAGCGGTCGAGCGGGACGCTTCCCGATGCCAATGAGAAGAAGCTCGTGAACCCCATGTGCAGCACCAGCAACACCTGCACGACCACGATGCTGCTCATGGGCACGGCCTGGCGCTTCTTGGTCATGGCCACGGCCAACAGCGTGAAGATGGCTGCCAGCAGCGCCCAGGGTAATGTGCGCGCGAAACCATAGGCCATCTTGTGCGGGTTCATCAACCCCAGCCAGGCCCAGAGGTAAGCCCCGATCACCGGGTGTTTGAAGATCAACAAAAGAAGCGCCGACACGACACTGGCAAGGATGATGTCGCGCATGCTCAGCCCGCCCCGAGCGCATGGCTCACGATGTAGCGGTACTTGCCTGACTTTTCAGGCGCGATGGCCGTCACGCGATTGACTCGTACTTCGACATCTGCACCCAGGCGCTTCTTGAAGCCAGCCACGATGAGCGATTCGTTGGCCGACACGAATTGCGCGTCCGTCACCAGTTCAACTCGCGTCAGCGTGCGCGATTCCTGCGTCACCTTGAAGCCCTCGATGCCGGGCAGGTCACGGATAACGTAGATCAGTGCCAGGCCATGCATAACGGTGCCGTCTGCAGCCACCACAAAGTCCGTGCTGCGCCCTTGCAGTTCACGCAACACCGGCAAACCGCGGCCGCAGCGGCAAGATTTGTCGTCCAGCACGCCGACGTCGCCAGTGCGATAGCGGACGAATGGAAAGTCCGCCGTGGCCAAGTGGGTGACGACGATCTCACCCGGCATGCCGGCCGCCACGGGCTTGCCCGCAGGGTCCAACGTTTCCACCACGATGTCTTCGGCCGTGAGGTGCATGCTGCCTTCTGGGCATTCGTGAGCCAGGAAGCCAGCGTCGCGCCCGCCATAGCCGTTGGCCACGCGGCAGGCAAAGGCTGCCTGGATGGCAGTGCGCTGTTCGTCATACAGACGTTCGCTGGTGACAAACGCCACCTTCACGCCTATGTTGTCCAGACGCACACCCTGCTTCTGGGCGTGGCGTGCGATGTAGCTTAGCGCCGAGGGGTAACCAAAGAGCATGCGAGGCCGTTCACGGCGGATCCACGCAACAAATTCGTCCAGCTTGGCGTCCGACATCTCAAACGCAGGCAAGAGGGTGCTGCGCATCAACTTGTCGCGCAGCAAGCGGATGCGATCCTGCGCGCCATGCTCGATCGGCGAACCCCAGATGACAGCTTCGGTGTCGCCGATGTCCACACCCCACCAGCGAGTGGCGCGCCACTTGGCCGCCACGTCATGCGTCTTGCGCGCCTTGCCGATGTAAAACACCAGCGGCTGGCCCGACGAACCACCGGTGTTGTAGCGGCTCAGCGGGCCACGGCCGTCGGCCTTCATGCGCTCGACGTTTTGGCGGATGTCGACTTTGTTCAGCAGCGGCAGCGCTTGCAAGTCAGCGATCGACGTGACGGCGGCGGGGTCGAAGCCACGTTCGCGAAACAAGTCGCGCCAGTAAGGCACACGGGTGCCAATGTCGACCAGAAAGCCGCGCAACCGCAGCGCCTGTTCGGCGGTGATCTGCTCCGGGCGGAGCCACTGGCTGCGCTCAAGCCGGCGCCGCACGGCCACCGAGTCATGCCCCTTCAAACGCTCGTGCAGCGGAAACAGCACGCCGCTGGCCCAGCGTGTGTAGATGCCGCTCAGTGCGTCCATGCCGTGTGGATGCTGATCAAGCCGCGGGCTTGACGAGCGTGACCATGATCCAGCCGCGCAGGAAGCGCAGCGCTTCGAAGCGGCTGATGAGTTTTTCGAACCCGGTGCCGATGAGGAACAGCAGCCCGTTGAACATCAGGTAGTTCGGGTACTGGCTCAGGAATTCGAAACTGGCCACACGCAGGCCGGCATCCGCTGCCAGACGGTCAACGTCGCCGCGGGTGTTGGTCTTGTAGGCGGTCGGGAAGGTGTCTTCCTCTTCACGCCCTTCCACCACTTTGACCACGCGGGCATGGAACCGGTTGGGCACCAGACGCGCCACCAAGGTGCCGTAGTCCCACATGTTGGCGGTGAGGAAGATCACTTGGCCGCCGGGGCGCAAGACACGCGCAAATTCGCGGTAGACGGAAGCAGGGTCGGTGAGGTGTTCAAACACGCTCCGCGACATGATGAGGTCAACACTGCTGTTTTCGAGCGGCAGCGATGCGAGGTTGGCGTTGTAGGTTTCGATGCCCGGTGGCACGTCGGTGAATTCGACCAGCTCGACGCCTATCAGGCGTTCCACGCGACCCAGGTACTTGCGCAGCACGGGTGCGGTGCGGCCACAGCCAGCGTCCAGCAGCACACATGTGCCACGCGCCACGGTGGCTTCCACGCGTTCTTCAAACAGGCGGTAGGGGTGTGGGACGCCGCTGTAGAAGCGCGCCAGCAAACGTTGTGACATCGTGGCCATATGTGGCTTACCTTGGTAGATGAGGCTCGCGCCGGGGGCTAGGGTGCCGGGCACCACCTTGAGCAGCCTGCCAGTAAGCCGCCTGCCACAGCAACTGGACTTGTGGCCAGGCAAAACGGGCCACACTGGCGATTCCGCGCTCCCGCAGACGGTGACGCAGCACGTCGTCTTCCAGCACACGCAGCACTGCAGCGGCCATCGCCTTGTCATCACCAACGGGGAACATCATCGCGGTTTCGCCGTGCTTAACGAGGTCAGGGATGCCACCCGCGTCCGTGCTGACCACCGGTACGCCCGAGGCCAGCGCTTCGAGGATGGAGATGGGCATGTTGTCGGCCGTGCTTGGGTTGAGCATGACGTCGGCACTGGCGTACAGCGGCGCGATGTGGGCGTTGTCGATACGGCCGGCAAATCGCACCGCAGCCGCAATGCCCAGCTCAGTCGCCAAGGCCTGAAGCCGGTCTTTCTCGGGGCCGCTGCCGGCCACCGTGAGCCGCGCTTGCGGCCACTTTTGCTGCACCTGCGAGAAGGCCCGCAACGCCGTGGGAATGTCGTAGATGCGCTCCAGGTTGCGCGTGACAACCAGGTGCGGTGCAGCCCCGGGTGGCAGTGCGGGCCGCACCTGGAAGCGGGTGAGATCGACGATGTTGGGGATGACCTGTGCGGCCAGGCCATGTTTGGCAAAGACACGCCGCAAGAAGCCCGATGGCGTGACCAGCAGTGAGGCTTTAGCCAGCGAGCGCAACACATGGCCCGGCGCGTGGCTGATGAAGTCGTCGGCCAAGCCGCCCCGGTAGTTGACGATTGCTGGCACACCACGCAAGCGCGCGATGACCAGCGCCGGCGCGACCAGCAGGTGCCAGGCCCAGCCCGAATTGGCGAACACATGCACCACCTGAGCGCGGCCGATGCCGCGCCACAAAGACACCAGGTACGGCAACAGCCGGAATCCTGCCCTGATCACCGGCAGCCCACCGACGAATGCGGGCCGATAGGGCGCGTTGGTGCGCACCAGGCTCACGTCCGCCCCGGCTTCGCCCAGCAGGCGCTGCAGTTGTTCGCATTGGTTGGCCATGCCGCCCGAAGGTGGTGGCAACGGCCCGACGATGCAGACCCTGGGCCAGGCTGGAGCGCCACCTGCAGTTGCGGGGCGCTCCAGGCTGAGCCTTGCGCGCGCAGCCGCAAAGGGTGAAAGCACAATCAACAACAAACCCAGGCCGGCAAGCCCGGCCGACACCATCAGACGTTGGCGCAAAGAACGCATGGCGTTGCGCTGCGGTTCATTGCCGGCAAACGGCAGCATGCGTACCTGCGGCTGCACCCCGGAGGCCCACGCCCCCAGGCCCCCCGCCGTGCGTGACACGCCGCTGAAGACGCGTACCAAGGCGGCCGAGTCCTGCGCGAATACGTTGTTGCCCCAGGGCGCGTACCACTCGGTCAGGCCGCGGCGGAAGTAATCCCATGCCTTGGCTTCGATGACGTAACCGGGGCGCGCCTGCGGGTTGATCAGGCGCAGCTGCAAGCTCTTGGAGCCCGACATCAGCGCGGTGCGAAACGCCAGCGCCGACAAGGGTTCTTCGCTGCCGTCCACGAAGTAGTAGTTGTCGAACACGTCCAGCAGTTGCCAACGGGCGCGCTGCGAGTTCCAGACTTCGACCCAGATGTGGCCGTGGCCGCCGTAGCCGTCAAAAGAAAATGCCCAAGTGCGCAGCGTCAGGCCGGCGGCGCCGCCCAGGGCGGCAAATGCACGCACGAAGTCGCCACAGTAGCCGTCGCCGCGCCGCACGATGCCCTGGTAGGTGTCGCGCAGGTCACCCTGAATCGCACCACCCATGAGCACCGGCGCGCTGCCCAGCAAGTGACTGGCGATGGCTTTCGCGCGCGCCCACTCATCAGCGTCCGGTGGCACGCCTAGCTTGGCATAAGCGCTGACAAAGAACGGGGCTGGCGGCGCACTCTCGGCCAGATAGCCGGGTGGCAATGTCGGTGGTACCCAGTCTTGTTCAAGTGCCAGGTCTGGCCCCAGGGACAATGCGTTTCGAAGGCGGACGAGTTCGGTGCCGCTGCCCATATAGGGCAGCAGCAGCAGCACAGCAACCAACAGCAGCGCGCCCCCCGCAGAACGTGCCGTGAGCCAGCGGCGCGCCGCGCCGGCGGGCGCCGTCACCAACACAGGCCTTCCACCCGCGCTTTCAAACCCACGCCAGGCGGCAGATTGACGAGATCCAGCACCATTTGATCCGGCCGCGCCAACCGCACCAGCGCTTCGATGACAGCCGGGCTGCTGCTGCCAAGCACCAGCACGTCGGAATTCGCAACTACATCGGCCAACTCCGGCACCAGCATTTGCCCGATGTGCGGCAGGTGCTGTTCGATGAAGTTCTTATTGGCACCCAGCAGGCGCGCCAGGTGCACTTCGGGGTCGTACACGCTGAGGGCATAGCCCTTGCCAATGAGCATTTCAGCCAGCGTGACTAGCGGGCTTTCACGCAAGTCGTCAGTGCCTGTCTTGAAGCTCAGGCCCACGAAGCCGACGTTGCGCTTGCCGCTGGCCACCACCTTGTCGAAGGCCAGGTCAAGGTGCGCCTTGTTGCTGGCCAGGATGGCATTCATCATGGGCAGCTCCACGTCGCGCTGCTTGGCCAGGTAGGCGGTGGCGCGCAAGTCCTTGGGCAGGCAACTGCCGCCGAAGGCAAAGCCGGGCTTCAGGTATGCCTTGCTGATGTTGAGCTGCGTGTCCTGGCACACCAGGTCCATGACTTCGAAAGCATCGACGCCCAGCGCACCGCACAGGCGTGCAGTTTCGTTGGCGAAAGTGATCTTCAGCGCGTGGAAGTTGTTGCAGGTGTACTTCATCATCTCGGCCGCACGCACCGAGGTCTGCAAGAACTTGCAGGGCAGGTGCCCGAATAGCGCCTGCAGGCGTTCAGCAGCTGCGCCATGGTTGGCGCCGATGATGGTGAAAGGCGGCTTGTCATAGTCGCGAATGGAACTGCCTTCGCGCAGGAATTCGGGCTGGAAGCACAGGAAGAAATCGACCCCGTCCTTCTTGCCTGATTCGCGCTCGATGATCGGCCGCAGCACGTCTTCAACCGTGCCGGGCACGATGGTGGAGCGGAAGACGACGACATGCGCATCGCTCTTCTGCGCCAGGGCCTGGCCCAGTTGTGCAGCCAGCCGCACAATGGCGCCCTGGTCCTGGCTGCCGTTGGCGGCCGACGGCGTGCCCACACACACCAGGCTGATTTCGCTGCCCATGACGGCGGCGCGGGTGTCGGTGGTGACTGTGACGCGCCCGCTGGCGGCCACGCTCTGCATCAGTTCGACCATACCCTCTTCCACCACCGGCGTCTTGCCGGCCTGGATGAGCTCAAGCTTGGTCTTGTCGATGTCGACGCCAATGACCTGGTGGCCGTCGCGCGCCAGGCAGGCGAGCGACACCGCTCCGACGTAGCCGAGGCCGAAAATGCTGATCTTCATGCTGCTCTGTGTGCCGATCTTTACGCTGGGGTGCGCTGTGTTTGGGTTGCGCGCTGCGCACGGCCGCGCAGACAGCCTTCAATGATGCCGTCCAGCCGCTGCATCGACCGCGGCCAGGCGTGGTGGCTGAGCATTCGCTCACGGCCCGCGCTGGCCAGACGCTGCCGTTCAGCCGGATTCTGGGTGACGCGCAAGACGGCAGCAGCAATTTGCGCTGGCGTGTCCGCCACCAGCAGATGGGTTTCGGCTTCAGCGTCCACGCCGCCGGCGGCAACCGTGCTGGTGACCACCGGCACGCCCATGGCCATGGCTTCCAGGACCTTGTTTTGCGTGCCGCGCGCAATGGCCAGCGGCGCCACCATCAAGGCCGAGCTTCGGATGTAGGGCCGCACGTCGGGCACCGAGCCGGTGACGGTGACACCGGGCAGGCTGCCCAACGCGGTCATGGCAGGAGATGGATCGGCGCCCACGATCAGCAACTTCATCTGCGGGCGCTGGGCGCGCAGCAGCGGCCAGACCTGGTCGCAGAAACGCTGCATGCATTCCTGGTTGGGGTAGTAGTCCATGCGGCCAATGAAGCTGATGGTGTCGGCGTCATAGGCACCGTCGGTTGGACTGAAGAACTGAGCGTCCACACCGTTGGGAAACCAGTCGGTGGTGGCACCGGTGCCGTAGTCGTTGAGCGTCTGCCATTCGGCGCGCGTGGTGGCGGTGCTGACGTCAAACTGACGCGCCAGCCGCTTTTCGGCCCGCAGCATCTTGCTGCCTTCGAGCGTGTAGCCCAGGCTCAGCGGGAAGGGTTTGTAGTGCGCATACTCCAGCCACTTTTGCGAATCCATGTCGCCAAAGTCCAGGATCTTGGGCACGCCTTGCACATGGGCCACATACTGCGCGACCGAAGAGCAGTGCACGAAGATCAGGTCCCAGCGTTGCGACCTCAGCAGTTGACTCACTTTGCCGGCCAGCTCCGCGCTGTAGAAGTAGCCCATCGACGATGGTGTGGGGAGCGGCAGGCGCACGAGCATGCGGGCAAACTGCAGCGGCTCTTTCACATGGCCCATGTGAAAGGCGGTGCAGTGAGCGGCAATGCCCGCGCCCTCTTCCGCCTCAACCGCTGAACGCGCCAATGAGCACACCGTGACCTTGTGGCCCGCCTCGTGCAGGTGGCGGATCATGTTGAAGGGCCGGATCTTGCCGCCGCGCTTGGGCGGGTACGGGAAGCGGTGGCAGAGATACAGGATGTTCATGCGGCCGCACGTTCGGGTTGGCGGGCCAGGCGGTGAAGTTCATCGGCAACGTCGTCGTGCGAACGGCGGTCGAGGTAGATGCGAGACCACACCTCCAGGTTCAACAACGCCAGCAAGGCGTCGGTGCCATCGGCACGGCTGGCCTCATGGTCGGCGACCAGGCCGCTGACAACGGCGGGGTTGAAGAGGCCCCGGCGGCGCACGACTTCGGGCGACAGCAGTTCACGCAGCACGGGCGCCAGTTCACGCTTCAGCCACGCGCCCATGGGCGTGCCGAAGCCGCGCTTCTTGCGGTGCAGGATGTCTTGCGGCAGCACGTCAACCAGCGCCTCTTTCATCAGGTGCTTGAGCGTGCCGCCGCGCACCTTGGCGGCAGCGGGAATGGCGGCTGCCATTTCCACCAGTTCATGGTCGAGCAGCGGCACGCGGCATTCCAGCGACACCGCCATGCTCATCTTGTCGGTGAGCATGAGCAGGTCGTCGGGCAACTGCGTTTCGGCATCGACGGCGAAGAGCCGGTTGAGTTCATCGTCGGACCGCGCCATGGCAAAGGCCGCGCTCAGCGCGTCGGCGCCAGGCGGGGGCTCGGCCAGCAACAGGCTGGCGACGGTGTCGCGCGACACCACCTGCAGGTAGCTGCGGTAGCGTTCGTCGGCGCCCATCTCGGCACTGGCAATGAAGCCCTTGGCCAGGCGCGCCACGTTGAGCCACTTGTTGTGGCGGTCAGCCGGCAACCGCTGCGCCGCCATCGACACCGCCTTGCGTGCCCAGCCGGGGAGCGCGCCATAGCGTCGCGCGTAGTGGCCGCCCAGGTAGCGGCGGTAGCCGCCGAAGAGTTCGTCGCCACCGACCCCGCTCAAGATGACCTTGACGTCCTTGCGCGCGAATTTGCTCACCAGGTAGGTGGTGATGAAGGCCGAATCGGCCAGCGGCTCGTCCATGTGCCACACCAGCTTGGGCAGCAGGCCGACGACATCAGGTTTGACGACGATTTCATGGTGTTCGGTGCCGAAGAGCTTGGCCACCTGCCGCGCATAGGGCAGTTCGTTGTAGAGCTGTTCGGCCGCGCCGCCTTCGAAGCCGATGGCATAGGTGCGGATAGGCCCTGAAGAGTGCCGTGCCATGGCCGCCACCACGGCGCTGGAGTCCACACCGCCAGAGAGAAAGGCGCCGATCGGCACGTCGCTGACCATCTGCATGTGCACGGCACGGTCGATGCCGGCACGCACCCGTTCGACCCACTGCGCGTCGGTCTGGCTGTAGTCGGTATGTGCCGGCAGTTGCCAGTAGCGCCATTCGCGCACCAGCCCACCTTCCACCGCCAGCAGCGTGGCCGGCGGCAGCTTGCGGATGCCCTTGAAGATGCTGTGCGGTGCCGGTACGTAGCCCAGATGCAGGTAGTCAGCCAAAACATCGCGATTGAGTTCGGTGGCCACGCCGGGCAGCTGCAGCAAGGCCTTGGCCTCGGTGGCAAAGGCCAGGCGCTGCGTGGTCTGCGCCACGTACAAGGGCTTGACCCCGATGCGGTCGCGCCCGATCAGCAGGCGTTGGCGGCGGGCGTCCCAGAGCGCAAAGTCGAACATGCCGTTCAGGCGCAAGACGAAGTCGTCGCCCCACTCTGCGTAGCCATGCAGCAGCACTTCACTGTCGGAGCCGGTCTTGAAGATGTGACCCTGGGTCTGCAGTTCGCTGCGCAGTTCGCGGTAGTTGTAGATCTCGCCGTTGCAGACGAGCCAGAGCGTGCCGTCTGCGTTGCTCAGCGGCTGGTGGCCACCGGCCAGGTCGATGATCGACAGACGACGCATCGCAATGCCAGCGCCGCCGTCGATGTGCATGCCTTCGTCGTCGGGGCCGCGGTGTGTAGTGACGTTGCCCATGGCCGAGAGCAGCCGGGGCTCTACCGGGAGCCCGTCAAGGTGGATGAGGCCGTGGATGCCGCACATGGTTTCAGGCTCCCATCGCGGGTACGGGGCGCCCACGCTGCGCGAGCGCCCGCCGGTAGACATCCGCATAGCGGCTGACGCTGTGGGCCCAGGTGCGTTCCTGCTCGACGAAGCGGCGCGCCTGCGCGCGCAGTTTCGGCCATTGCTCGCGCTGCGCGAGTGCCGTCTCCAGGCCCTGCTCCAGCGCCACCGCGTCGCCCGGTTGGCACAGGTAGCCGGTTTCACCGTGGCTCACCAGTTCGCGGTGGCCGCCGACATTGCTGGCAACAAAAACGCGGCCCTGCGCCATGGCTTCCAAGGGCTTCAGCGGCGTGACGAGTTCAGTGAGGCGGATCGGCAGGCGCGGATAGGCCAGCACGTCGATGAGCTCGTAGTAGCGCTGAACTTCGGCGTGCGGCACACGCCCGGTGAAAATCACCGTGTCTTGCAAGCCATGCTGGCCCACCTGGGCCTTGAGCGCTGACTCTTGAGGGCCGCCACCCACCAACAGCAAGCGCAGCTTGGCATGGCGCGGCCGCATCTGGCGCACGGCTTCCACCAGCAGGTGCAGGCCTTCATAGCCGTAAAAGCTGCCGGCAAAGCCGATGACCGTGGCCCCGTCCAGGCCTAGGCGCTGCTGCAGCGCCGGATCGGGCTGAACGCCAAACTGAAAGTTGGCCACGTCCACTGCGTTGGGAATGACGGTGATTTTGTCGGCTGCCACGCCGCGCGACGCAATGTCGCCACGCAGGCCTTCGCAAATGGTGGTGACCTGGTCGGCGCGCTTGAGTGCAAAGGTCTCCAGCGCACGGCTGAAGCGGTAGCGTGCACTGCCTTCGGAGGTGGTGCCGTGGTCCACGGCGGCGTCCTCCCATGAGGCGCGCATTTCATACACCACCGGCAGACGCAAAGAAAGCCGTGTCCATAGCGCCGGCAGCGCGTTTAGCACGGGCGAGTGTGCGTGGATCAGATCGGGCTTCTCCGTGCGCACGACCTGGGCAATGCGGGCAGCCGTCAAGCGCATCTGAGCCAGCAACCCGGCGCCCGCAGCGCTGGGTGTGCGGTGCAGCTTCAAGCCATCGACTGTCTCTTCAAGCGCCGTGCCGGCGCCTTGTTTGGGCGTCGTGAGCTGCAGCGTCTCCCAGCCCAGCCGACGCTGTTCACGCAGAATGGCGAGCGTGCGGAAGCTGTACCCGCTGTGCAGCGGGATCGAATGGTCCAGCACGTGCAACACGCGCATCAGGCCAGGGCCTCGGCGGCAACAGTGGGCATGCCAGGTTCCACCACCGCGTTGCTGCCATCGATGCTGTTGCGCAAGAAGGCTTCGAACATCAGCAGCGTCCACAGCGGCGCGCTGTAGTCGCGCACTCCGCTCTGGTGGGCGTCCACCAAGTGCTTGAGGTAGTCGGGGTTGAACCAGCCGGTGCTCATGAGCCTGTCGCCCAACACTGACGAACGCACCCGTTCTCGCAGCGGGCCGCGGAACCAGCGTGCCAGCGGCACCGCAAAACCCATCTTCGGGCGGTAGAGGATGTCGTGCGGCAGTGCCGGCTCCATCGCCTTCTTCAGCAGGTACTTGCCCTCTTGGCCGCGCACCTTCAGGCTTGACGGCAGCGTGGCCAGCCATTCCACCAGCGGGTGGTCCATCAGCGGTTCGCGCACTTCCAGTGAGTGCGCCATGCTGGCGCGATCCACCTTGGTGTTGATGTCGCCGACCAGGTAGGTCTTCAGGTCCAGATACTGGATCAGCGCCAGCGGGTCATCGGTGCCGGCTTTCGCGGCGTGGCGGTCGAATACCTGCAGTGCGTCATAGCCGCCCAATGCGCGCTTCAGCGCGGGGCTGAAGAGCTGGCTGCGCATGGGGCCGCGCAGGATGCTCACCGAGTGGAAATACGCTTCAACGGAACTTCGGGCCATGCCCTCAAATGTGGTCTTGGCGCGAAACATGCGCGGCGCCCAGTCGGCCTTGGGATAGACCCGGCCCAGCATGCCGAACAGCGGCCGCCGCAAGCCCGATGGCAGCGCGCTGCGCAGCCGCTCTTCCATCAGGTGCATGCGGTAGCGGCGGTAGCCGCCAAACGTTTCGTCACCACCGTCGCCCGACAGCGCCACCGTGACGCGCTGACGCGCCAATTGGCAGACGCGGTAGGTGGGGATGGCCGAGCTGTCGGCATAGGGTTCGTCGTAGAGGTGCGCCAGCGTGTCGATGAGGCCGAAATCGTCGCTGCGCACCACTTCCAGATGGTGGTCGGTGTGGTAGCGGTCGGCCACGGTCTGCGCAAAGGCCGACTCGTTGAACAGCGGGTCATCGAAGCCGATGGAGCAAGTGCGCACGGGTGTGTCCTGCAGGCCGGCCATGATGGCCACCACGGCACTGCTGTCCACGCCGCCCGAAAGAAAGGCGCCGAGCGGCACCTCAGCAATCATGCGCAGGCGCACCGATTCGCGCAGACGCTCGTGCAGTTCCGCACAGGCATCTTCTGCGCTGACGAGGTTGTTGAGCGTGAAGCGCACATCCCAGTAAGGCCTCTGCTGCGGCTCGGGCTGGCCGCGGCGCCACAACAGCATGTGGCCCGGCGACAGCTTCTTGGCCTGGCGAAAGATGGTGCGCGGCTCAGCCACGTAGCCGAGCGCAAAGTATTCCTCAATCGCCAGCGGATCGACGTCACGCTTGAGGCCACCGCCGCTGCCCTGGTAGGCCAGCAGCGACTTCAACTCGGACCCGAACAGCATGATGCCGTCGTCCAGAGTGCCGTAGAACATCGGCTTCACGCCCAGCCGGTCGCGCGCCATGAAAAGCGTCTGGCGGTTGCGGTCCCACAGCGCAAAGGCAAACATGCCGCGCAGGCGCTTCACGCAGTCCGCACCCCATGCTTCCCAAGCGTGGACGATGCACTCGGTGTCACTCTTGGTGTGGAAAGCGTAGCCCAGCGCCTGCAACTCGGCCATCAGGTCCTGGTAGTTGTAGATCTCGCCGTTGAAGACGATGCACACCGTGCGGTCGGCATTGAACAGGGGCTGCTGGCCGGTAGCGACGTCGATGATCGACAGCCGGCGGTGGCCGAAGCCGAGGCCAGGCTCCAGGTGCACGCTGCCTTCGTCAGGGCCGCGGTGGAATTGCGCGTCGTTCATGCGCGCGAGCACTGCGCGGTCGATCGGGCGATCGTGACGCGTGTCAAAGACGCCGGTGATGCCGCACATGGATTCTGGGTGCTCTGCTTTGATAGCTCGGGGAGACCTCGGCCCGGCAGCGAGTAACGCTTGCGAGCGTCACGCTGCAGTAACGGGCTGCGGCGAGCAGGTTGTGACCGAGTGCAAGCACTTTCGCTGCACGCAACGGTCAATGCGAGGATGTTAAGTCAGCCCTCCGGCCCATTTGCGCAGCGCTTGGCACAAGCGGCAATGGCCATGACATCCGGCACGGTTGCCGCCAAGAATCAGCCTGGCGCCGCGCCCTCTTGCATGGGCAGACTCCCTTGGTTTTTCGGTTTTCCTGGACGCTGGCGGGCACCGACTCATTGAAGCACAGCCTTTCGACCACATGAAGGGGCTGCATGCAAACGAGAGCTCAGTCTCGCTGCCTGCGTGTTGCGCCTGAGCCTCTTCAACCCAGCGCAGGCCGTCTGCCCCGAGCAAACAGCTCGCGGTCGTAGAGCGAGGCATACGACTCCACCATGGCATCCAGACTGAACCGTCGCTCTGCCTCAACCCGTGCTTCATGGCCCATGGCCGTTGCGCGCGCCGGGTCCGCAAACAGCCTCAACATGGCAGCGGCGAGTGAATCCACGTCTTCTGAAGGCACCAGCTCTCCAGTCAGCCCGGACTGCACAAGTTCGGCGTTGCCGCCGACATTCGTAGCTAGCACCGGCAGCCCCGAGGCCATCGCTTCGAGGATGGTATTGGAGACCCCCTCAGCCAACGAAGGCAAGACAAATGCATGCAGGCCGCGCATCACCTCGGGCACGTCGCGCCGTTCCCCGGGCAGCCAGGCCAGACTGGCAACTCCGGACGATTGCAGAATGTCCAATGAGGCCTGGCGCAACGGGCCATCGCCCACCAGCACCAGGCGCAGCTGCTGGCGAGCATCCGGCTGCAACTCGAGCGCGCGCACAAAGGCCCTGGCCAACAGGGTCTGGTTCTTGACGCCCTGCATCCGCCCCACGGTGCCCACGAGCCAGTGGCACGGTGCGCCGAACGGGCACCCGGCTATGGCTTCGGGTACGCCACCGGCAGGCCGAAACCGGTCAGTGTCGACGCCGTTGTAGATCTGCTGGACCTTCTGCGCGGCGATGCCCACGCGGCGGACCAGGTAGTGCTCCAAGTCTTTCGACACCGTCAAATGCCGATGGACAAAGTGCGAGTAGATCTTGCGCAGGCGTTGCAAGCTGACATTGTTGCCGTCAAGGTCTTCCATGTCGCGGCCATGGTCGCCGTGGATCCGAACAGGTGCGCGCGCCACCAGCGCCGGGACCTGAACCTCCAGTGCGGCCAGGTTGCGGCTGTGCACGATGGCCGGTTGCATTTCGCGGATCAGTCGCCAGATGCGTGGGTACAGGTGGAAGGCGTGACCGGGTGGTTTGTGGAGAGCGTGGAAAACCACATCGTCACGCTGAATTCTGGCGGCAAACGCAGGTGCCACCTCATCAATTGCCAGAATCGCATGCCGGTAGCGACTGGGCGCCATTCGGTTGATGATATTAACCACGCCGTTCTCGAGCCCGCCCGTGTCGAAGCGGTAGAGCACGTGCAAGACCAGCGGCGCCGGCTTCGACCACGACGCCGTGTCTGAAGGCGCGGAACTCAGCATGCCGCTGACGGCAGGCGGTAGACGTGTGCGGGCTTCGGCCTCGACATGCCTTGCAAACGTGAACCGATGCTCGTGCCCGCGAGACCTGGCGCACCTGCCAATGCGCGCAGCAGCTCGGCGCCCAACCCCTGCGCTTGGCCATGGATTGTTTCGACTGCAGCCCAGCAAGCTGGCACGTCCTGGGGCCGTGAGAATGGGCGCGAGGTATCCCAGCGATAGCTTTCTTCGTCGACAATAGCGTAGCGTTCTACAGGCGCCGACGGCACCTCGTTGGCCGGGGCCGCTGGGGCCTTCCAATCCCCAATGAACCGCAAACGATCCTGTAAATTTTCGCGTCCGACCAACCGGTTGAACAAGGCAGCGCGGTAAACGTTAGACATAACATAGAACTGCGCGCCAGGATGAGCCTGCACGTAGCGCAAGCTAGCCCAGCTATTGGCGGTGAAAACGGCCACTGAACCCTGCAACAGCAAGGCAAACAGAAACCCGAGGACCATGGCAGCCGCAGTCACGGCCCCCGCCACGCGCAGCGGCATTTGAGCCAGACCGTAGCCCGCCAGCAAACACAAGGGCGCAACAAAAATGAGCATGTAGTTCGTCTGCTTGGGGACGAAAATCAACGGGTTGAACCCGACGGGCAGCACCGACAAGATCAACACCAGGCCGAGGGCCCAGAACAGGACGTAGGCAGCGGCTTGCCGCTCTCGCAGTGGGGTCGCACGGTGATGCAGCCATACGAGAACGAGACCCAGTACGGCCAAGTAAGCCAGCAGGCCCGTGTGATAAATTTTGCCGAAGAGATACACCAGGTAGAGGTGTGCAGCACTGAAGATTTCACCTGCGCTCGTGCCAGCTTCCAGATAGCCGCTGGAACGCCGCTCTCGCATCACGTCGAACACGTACCAGAAGTTTCCCGTCCAGACTTTGAAAATGAGCCCGTTGACGGCCATGGACAACACCAAGCCTGCAGCCATCCAGAGCCAATGCCAGTCGAGGCGCCGCACCAGCAGCGGATAGACCAGCAGAATGCCGAAGACAAACAGCGTCACCGGCTTGATCCAGAAACTGAGGCCGGCGCACACCCCGGCCAGGAAGTAGCCCATCGGCCAGCGCCGAGCCTCACCTTCATGGAAGAGCACAAACGCTGCCGTGATCGTCAGGCACAAGGGCGAATCGGCCATCATCCGGCCGGCAAAGTGCACATGGCTGGGCAGGGTTGCTATCAGGAGGCCTGCAAAGAGGGCGGTGCGCCTGCCGAACATGCGGAAGGCGGCCCAGGTCACCAGCGCGACTTCACCCAGCGAACACAGCAGTGAAAAAAGAGCCGCTGAGAACTCAGTCGTGCCGAACAACCAGGCGAAGGCGGCGACCGGCAAGTTCACGCCCAGCCGGTTGGCGCCTACATAGTCGTCGAGTCGCCAGTCACCGTTGACAATTCTGAATGCGCTGTCGGTGTAGGTGACTTCGTCAGAGCCAAAGTAACCGGTGTAGCCGAGCCAGCGGAATGTAATGGCGACCAGCATGACCACTGCAAACACAGACGCTGTCTGCTGTCCTTGCATCTTGTGCAAAGCGGGCGCGGTCAGAGGCATGGGCTCGGCCTACAACACCGACAACACTATCCGAATCGCCTCGGCCTGCCGCTCTTCAAGCCCCGCATACATTGGCAGCCGCAGCAACCGGTCGGCGATGTCGTCCGTCACCATCATCTCGCCATGCGTCCGGGCAAACTTGCGGCCCGCCGGTGCGCTATGCAGCGGGATGTAGTGGAAGACCGTGTGGACCTCTGCCGCCTTGAGCTTTGCGATCACTGCCGTTCGTGTTGCCAGGTCTGGCAGCAGGATGTAGTACATGTGCGCGTTGTGCGTGCAGTGCGCGGGCACGATGGGCCGGCGCAACTTGCCAGCGCGCTCGGCCTCTTCAAACCACTGGTGGTAGTTGTTCCACATCGCCACACGGCGGCGCGTGATGACTTCTGCGTCTTCCATCTGCGCCCACAGGAAGGCCGCGATGATCTCGCCCGGCAGGTACGACGAGCCAACATCGACCCAGGTGTACTTGTCGACCTGGCCGCGGAAGAAGAGAGCGCGGTTGGTGCCTTTCTCGCGGATGATCTCGGCGCGCTCGGCATAGCGGTCGTTGTTGACCAGCAGCGCACCGCCTTCGCCGGAAATGATGTTCTTGGTTTCGTGGAAAGAGATCGCACCCAGGTCGCCAATGGCGCCCAGTGGCCGGCCCTTGTAGCTGGACATCAACGCCTGCGCGGCGTCTTCGATCACCACCAACTTGTGCTTGGCCGCGATGGCCATGATGGTGTCCATCTCACAACCAACGCCTGCGTAGTGCACGGGCACGATGGCGCGCGTCTTTTCAGTGATGGCTGCTTCGATGCGCTTTTCATCCAGGTTAAGCGTATCAGGGCGGATGTCCACGAACACGGGCACCGCGCCGCGCAATACGAAGGCGTTGGCGGTGGAGACGAACGTATACGACGGCATGATGACTTCGTCGCCGGGGCCTACATCGGCCAGCAGCGCTGCCATTTCAAGGCCTGCGGTGCACGAGTGGGTTAGCAGCGCCTTGTTGCTGCCGGTACGCTGCTCGATCCACTGGTTGCACAGCTTGGTGAAGCTGCCATCGCCAGCCAGATGGCCCTTGGCATGCGCCTGAGCAATATTCCAGAGTTCCTTGCCCGTCATGTAGGGCTTGTTGAAGGGGATCAGGCTCATAGTTGACCTCTGAAGTACGAGTTGGTGTTCAGTTCAGGCGCGGGCGATCACGATCAGGCCCGCCATGACCAGCAGCGTGCCCAGTACCTTGCGCAGGCTGAGCGCCTCGCCCAGGAACAGCACGCCCAGAATCATGACAATCACAAATGCCAGGCTCATGAAAGGGTAAGCGTAGTTGAGCGGGAAGCGCGTCATCGCCGCCATCCAGGCCAAGGAAGCTAGAAAGGCGGCGGCGAAGCCCGAAAAGATCCACGGGTTGACGAACTGCTGCAACAGGAAACCGAGTTTTTCCAGACCGCCCTGCGGCAGGGCGCCGGCAGTGCTCATCTGCCACTTGAGCACAAGTTGCCCGTACACCGTGAAGGCCAGCGTCAGCAGGATGTAAATGTGGCCAGGGAGGTCAAAGGCGGGCTTCATCGGTACGGTGGGCTCGCTGGCCCGGTTCATGGCAGCACAGCACGATAGCGCCTGCGCTGCGTCTGGCCTTGCCCTGCACGTGACGCATCGCACTTGCAGTGCAAGTTAGGGGGCCAATGTCTGGCCCGTCTGCATTGGCAGTTCTCGACCCTTGTGAACTGGCACCAGCGTCTTGGTGTTGACGAACAGGTGGCTGCCTGTCTGCGGGACAAAATGATGGTGCAGTCCATGCCGAAGAAACGGTCGTCTTCGATCTTGGCGCGGCTGCCCGTGGCGGTGCCCGAGGGTGTAGTTGTTGCAGCCGATCGTGGTGCCGGCCGTCAGGCGCGCGCCGGGTTCGATAAAAGCGCGCGGGCGCAGGACGCTGAAGAGTTCATAACCGGTGGACAGTACACGCTCCAGCGCAACCACTCGACAAGCCAGCAAACATGAGGTACGACGCACGCATGCTGCAAGAGCGATCGGCCCCACCGTGGCCCATGATGCGGAACGAGCCCACCGAACTATCGAGCTTGAAGCTCGGCAGTATGCTGAACACTTGAAGAATGCCCACGAGGTTTGGCACTTTCACCACTTCTGCTGGCGATTCAGGCAGCGGGCGACTACGATATCGAAGCTCTCCTTGGTTTTCTGCAGCATCCGCCGGATCCCTTCAGGCTGGTCCTTCAAATCACAATCGATGACGTCCGTCCACTCGCCACGGGCGAGACCTCCGCGAGATCTCGCGAGGCCGTTGTACTGAAGGTTGCTCTAGGGCTTGCATGGCAGTTTCGAATGCACCTGAGGTCGGCACACTCGTTGCCCCTAGTTCACCTTGTAGCTCGCAAACAACCGCTCCAGGTTGCGGTGCGTGATGTTGTCCACCCGCTGCGCTTCGATGCCTTCTGTGAGTTCCAGCACACGCGCCACCGTCGCCTGCACGCTGTACTCCGGAAAGTCCGAGCCCACGGTGACGAGTTGGTCAGTGCTCTTGAACAGGAAGTGCATGTCGTCGTCCAGCCGCGTGCTGCCCCTGTAGCGCATGAGCGTGTACGACAGGTCCAGCAGCAGCTGGTCCTGGCAGCGCACGATCTCGTACAGCTCCATCATCGTCGGCCCGGTGCCGTGCAACAGCAGCATCTTGGTGTGCGGGCAGGCAGCGGCAAGAAAGTCGATGACGTCGGGCGCATGTCGGGTGGCCAGGCCCGGGCGACGGAAAAGTGTGTCGAGCAGGATCACCAGTCCGTGCTCGCCGGCGGCGTCTATCGTCGCCACGCACTTGGGGTCCAACGGGTCATAGCCGTTCAGTCGCGGGTGCAACTTGATCCCCGCAAAACCCTGTGCCTTGATTTGCTTGACCGCCGCCTCAACCCGCCGCGTGGTGGCTAAAACGCGCGGATTCAGGCCGGCGATGGGCACAAAGCGCTGGGGGTGGGCGCGAGCGGATTCGATGATGACGGAGTTGTCCACGTAGTCGGCAATCGACACCAGGCAGGCGCGGTACGCACCCGCAATGTCCATGTCGTCCAGCAGTGTGGCAAGCGATGCGTCGCACTGCCTTTCGCCGAACCAACTGCCGTCACGGGTAACGTGAGTCAGTGAGTCGAAGAGTTTCATTTGCAGCCCTTGGAAGTAGTGGTGATGTTCTGTCTCTCGACGCGCACCTGCAGCGCCTGTGCCGCCCGTGCGCCGGCCGCCACAGCGTCGTCGCCAGTTTCAGCAAGCGTGATGACATGCCCCAGGCGCTGTTCTTTGTCGTGCCAAGCGCCAGAGCGGTCGCCTACCTGTCGGTTCAGGTGCAGCAGCGCTACACCGGGCACCGCGCGCGCGGTGTCCAGCCCGTCGATGGCCACGATGCGGCCAGGGGCGGCGCGCAGGAATTCGATGTTGGCGGCACGCGGCACTGGGTGGGGCTGCAAGCTGCAGGGCCGACCCAGAGCCATTTCGATGGCGGCACGCATGGCGTCCACACCACTGACATGCGGCAGCACCACGGGGTAGATGTGCACCCCGCCGCCACGCGCAGCCACATCGATGGGCACCGGCACGCCACCATGGACCAGGTACTCCGCATGCACCAGGCCCTGCCGCACGCCCAGCGCATGCACCAGCCGGGCGTTGGTCTCGATGATCAGAACTGGGCTGAGCGGCAACACCCGTGAACCGTAGGTGATGCGGGTGGCGACCGTGGCGTTGTCCGCCGCAGCCACCTTGGTGGCGATGCCCAGACAGTGAACGGCCCCGTCGCAGACGATGGCGTCAACGATCAGCTCCACCCCGGCCACCCATTCCTGCACCAGCACCTGACGCCGTCGGCTGCTTGAAAATGCCAGGGCAGCGGCGGCCTCAAAGTCCGACTCTGCCCGAACGATGCTCACGCCCCGGCCCGATTGGTTGTCCACTGGCTTGACCACGCAAGGCACCGACAGACGTCCAAGAACAGCCCGCGCTTGTTCTAGGCTGTCCGCCCGTTCGTACCGCGGGACGCGCAGCCCTGCGGCCTGTGCACAGACCGTCATGCGCGCTTTGTCAGTGCAGTTGAGGGCCGCTTCGAGCCCGGAGCCAGGAAGCCCCAGTTCTTGCGCCACATAGGCTGCTGCCACGACGCCGTTGTCGGTGGTGTCGCAAAGCACACCATCGATGGCGTGATGGCGCGCCACGGCCAGCGTGGCTTCTGGATCGGTGATGTCGGCCACAGCGTGAAGATCAGCTTCGGCGCAGGCAGGGCGGCCGGCCGAACCGTCCGTGACGAGCACGCGGTAACCCAGGCTGCGGGCGCGCCGAACAGTGGCGACCTGCCAGGGCCCTGCACCAAGCACATGAAGCAGTGGCGATGGCATCGTCAGGTGGCCAGCGGGCCCTGGCGCCAACCCCAGATGTACCAGGGCGCGTCAGGGCCGGCTTGGAACAACAGGTCGAGAATGCTCACGCCGTGTTCAAAGGGTGGATTGCGCTGTCGGTACTGCGGGTAACCGGTGTAGTCCTTCCACTCTAGCGCGACGCCGACTTGTGCAAAACACTCGGGCTCGATGTAGTCCCTTGCAGCCGGCCCCGACAGGTAGGTGGAGGCGCCAGTCTTTAAAACCAGATCCACCAGTTTGTCAAGCTTTTGGCCCTGCGCGGCATAGCTGCGCGAGTCGGCAAACTCAGTGCGGATGCCCAGGAATTCGTGCGCCACGTGCTGAATCACCGTGTGGTTGAACGCGGACAAGTTCAGCCAGCGCTGCTCCAGGTAAATGTGCTCCAACCAAGGCCGGTAGCGGTCGAAGTGGGCGCACTTGCCATAGTTCTGGCGCAGGCTCTGAAAGTGCTTTTCCTGCCATGCGTTGTTCGGAATCTCCACGTCCTGGATCAGCCGCCCGCGGTCTTCACCCACCGGAATGGTCAGCCACTGCAACCCGCCCGCGGTGTTGATCTTGTTGCGGTTGCGCCAGTCGCGCGGGGTGTATTGGTTGTCGTCGTAGAACACGAACAGGTCAACGTCATGGATGATGTCGAAGTAGCCTTTCCACGGGATGTAGTTTGACTGCAGCACGGCAACGCGCCGGCCTTCTTGAGCGGGAGACGACGTATTCACGGCGCTTCTTCCTTCGACAGGTACCAGTTGAGTTCATGGAGTGCGGCCAACGGGCTCCAGCGGCCGGCGGGCAGCAGCGGCCGGCACAGCGCGAGGTCGAAGTTGAAGAAGCCGCCGGCGCGCTGCAGGTGAAACGCGTGTGCATAGCCGGCGTCCAGTGCGCCCAGGGTGTCGCGGAACAGATGGTCGCCCACCATCACCAGCTGTTCCGATGCCAGGGACAAGCGCTCGGCGGCGGTGTCAAAAGCCTGTCGCTCCGGCTTGCGGCAGCCAAGGTCGCCAGTGAGCACCATGGCATCGAAGGCAGAGTCCAGACATGCGCACTGAATCTTTGCGCGCTGCGAAGCCGCCGGGTTGTCGGTGAGCAGGCCCAGCTTGAAACCCAGGCGGCGAAGTTGGGTGAGCGTGCCCATCACGTCGGGGTACAGGCGGCAGCCTGAGGGTTGCGCCGCCCGGAAGGCGTCGATCAGGCGCAGGCGGCTGGCTTCGTCCAGACCCAGCTGCTGTGCATAGACGTCAAAGAGGCGTGCTCTCTCGCCTTCTTCCAGGATGGCCAGAGTGGAGAGCATGAAGCCGTACTCTGCCGGCAACCAGCCCTGTTCGGACTGCCACACCAGCCGCAGCTTGCGGACGATCCAGTCCTTCTGGTCAAAGAGCGTGTCGTCGAGGTCGAACACCACGCCGCGGACATTCGGCAAGTCGGGACGCTGCATCAAGCGCTCTGACAGCGTGCGCACGGTACGCACGCCTTCGCCTGTGATTTGCGGCGGGCATGGCGTGCCCAACAAGAGCGCCATCGGGTTGCCGCCCGCGACCAGCGTCAGGGGCAGAGACATGCCTGCGCGAGCATTGAAGTCTGACACCCAGCCCTGCCCTTGCGCCACCAGCACCTGCAGGTTCAGCACACCGAGTGCGCCGATGTGGCTGAGCGCCTGGATGCTGCGTTCGGCGATGGCGCTGACCAGCGCATCGGCGCTGGGTTCGCACAGCACCGCGAAGCCGCCACTGGTGCGCAACCGGCGGCGCAGGTAGGCCGGCGAAACCTGGCCCGGGCCGGCGATGGCGAAATCGATCGAGTACTCCTCAAACGAAAGCAGGTAAGGCTGCCAAGCCAGGCCCTCGCGCTGACCAGCGGGCAGGGCCAGGGCTTCGTCGCGCGACGGCACCTGCACGATGCCACGCCCGCCGTAGCCGGCCAGGGGCTTGCCGATCAACGGGCCGGCTACGTCCACGGCCTCGGGGGTGGCAAAAGTCGGCAGCACCGGCAGGCCGACGTTGCTGAGCCATTCGGCCAGATGAAGTTTGTTGCGCGCCAGGGCGAGCACCTCGGCGCTCGACACCCACACCCGTGTGCCGGCGGCTTGCAGCGCGGGCTGCAGGGCGCTGAAGACACCCAGCTCGAGGTCGGTGGTGGGCAGCAGATGGCCAACACCCTCGGAGAGGCACAAACGCTGGAGGAAAGCAGCGAAGCCTTCGGTGTCGGCCAGCATTGGCGCCTGGAAGTAGGCGTCGGCATCGAAGCGGCCGACGTTTTCGCCATGGCAGTCGGCCACCAGCACACGCACGTTGCCCAAAGCGCGCAGTGACTTGATGAGGGCAGCCCCCTGCAGGCCGCCACCCGACACCACGAGCGCCGTCCTCATCCGCACGCGCTGAGCTCCATGCAGAAGGCGTTGGAGATTTCCGGGTACGGTGCGGCCAGCGACTGCAACGCGCGCCAGACCGGTGAAGGAAGATCGAGCGTGGCCAGTTGGCCCGTGGTGAAGGGTTTGAGCAGGAGGCCGGTGCACGCGTCAACAGACCAGCCGCTTTGTTTTGCCAGCGTCGTCAAAAGGGCTACGTCAAAGTAGCGGCGATGGCCCAGAGCCCGGTCGGCGTCACTGAGCGCGTGCAGGTCCGCGAGAAGACCGGCTTCATGCCCGAGCAGCCGGTGCAGCGAGCGGGCGTTGGGGACCGCCACGTACAGACAACCGCCAGGCGCGATGAAGCTGCGCATGCGACGCAACACCTGGGCTGGGTCGTCCACATGCTCAAGGATGAAGCCCGCTTCGATAGCGTCGAAGGGGCCCAGAGCTTCGTCCAAGCCTTCAAAAAACGCTTGCACCAAACGGAGTGCTGGTGGCAGCGGTGCCATCTGCTCGCGAAAACCCGCAATGATGGCCGGTGCGGCATCGACGATGACATAGCGGTCAATCTGGCCGCCACGCAGCAGATCCACCAACGGGCGTGCGACTTCGGTGTGGCCAATGCCCAGGCTCAGCACCTGGCGCGCTCCACGTTGCAGCAGCTGCGCGGCAATTCGCAGGCCGTAGGCTTCGTGAACGATGCGGTTTTCTTCGAAGTGCGCGAAGGCCTTCGAGTAGGCCGCCGCATGGCTGTCGAGTGTGGTGGCATCGGTGCTCATGGCAGGCTCCTAGCGGTGCAGATCACGCACAATGTAGTTCGGCCGCCCCTGCACCTGGTTGAATACCTTTCCCAAGTAGATTCCCACCACGCCGAGTGCCGTGGTGATGATGCCCAGGCTCAATGACATCAGCCCCATGAGCGAGGTGAAGCCGATCAGTGCGTCGTCGAACATCAGCTTGCGAAAGAGCAAGTAAATGACGTAGGCGAAGCTCGCTGCGGTGATGAACACGCCGGCATTGAAGAGCCAGGTCAGCGGCTTCGAAGAGAAGGAGCTCACAGCGGTCACCATCAACTGCAGGCGCCGCGCCAGCGTGTAGGTGCTGCGACCCTCGCGCTGCGACTTCGCGACGGGCAGGCCGATCTGCACAAAGCCAGTCCAGCTCATCATGCCGCCGAGGAATAGGTTGTGGTCGCCCAGCCGCAGCAGCGCGTCCACAAAGCGGCGCGTCATAAGCCGCTCGGTGACCATGTTTTCTGGCACGCGCACGTCGCTGAGGGCATTCAGCGCGCGCCAAAACAAGCTGCCGCTCCACTGCTCGAACCATTCGCCCTTGCGATGCTCCTGGTAACCGAAGACGAGGTCCGCGCTGCTGCTGCGCTGCCTGGCCAAGAAACCCGTCAAGACCTCCGGACGTACCTCAAGGTCGCAGTCGATGAGGAAGACGAGATCCCCTCGTGCGTGACACAGCCCGGCTTGCATGGCAGGGTGATGGCCAAAGTTGCGCGACAGATCCACCACCACGACGCGCGGGTCGGCCGCGCGACGTTGCATCGCGTACGCCAGGGAATCGTCCGGAGAACCGTCGTTGACGAGCACGATCTCCCAAGAGTCAGCGGCCACTGTCGCAAGCACGGCTAGGCACTCGTCAATGAAGGCCTGCAAATACGGACGCGACCGGTACATCGTGCAAACGATGCTGATCGCGCGGCGCTCCTGCTGCGGGAGCAGCCCGATCGTGTGGCTCTGAGTCAGAGCCTCCACACTCGATACCCCGCCCCGGTCAATCTGGCCTGGTCGAACGCGGCCTTCACGTCGATGAACGCTCCGCCTTTGACGAGCTTCTTGCCCAGGTCTTCCACCGACAGTTCGGCGTACTCACGGTGAGCCACAGCCGCCACGATGGCGTCAGCACGGGGCATCCGGTCCAGCGGTTCCAGCTCCACACCGTACTCGTGCATGGCCTCTTCTGCGTCCGCTTGCGGGTCGGTCACATGCACTTCCACGCCGTAACTCTCAAGCTCACGGATGATGTCGATGACCTTGCTGTTGCGCAAGTCACCGCAGTTTTCCTTGAATGTGAGGCCCAGCACGTTGACACGCGCACCCTTGATGTAGCTGCCTGACGCGATCATCTGTTTGATGGTCTGTTCGGCAATGAACTTAGCCATGCCGTCGTTGATGCGCCGGCCCGCCAGGATGACTTGCGGGTGGTACCCCAGCATGTCAGCCTTGTGCGTGAGGTAGTACGGGTCCACGCCAATGCAATGGCCGCCCACCAAGCCGGGTTTGAATTTAAGGAAGTTCCACTTCGTTCCGGCAGCTTCGAGCACCTCGGTGGTGTCAAGGCCGATCTTGTCGAAGATGATGGCCAATTCGTTCATGAGCGCAATGTTCAGGTCACGCTGGGTGTTCTCGATGACCTTGGCGGCTTCGGCGGCCTTGATGCTGCTGGCGCGGTGAACACCCGGAATCACGATGCGTTCGTAGAGCTTGGCCACCTTGTCAAGGGTGTCCGGCGTGTCGCCAGAGACGATCTTCAGTATCTTGGTGAGGGTGTGCTCACGGTCGCCGGGGTTGATGCGCTCTGGGCTGTAGCCAACGAAAAAATCGGTCTTCCACTTCAGGCCCGACTCGCGCTCCAACACCGGGATGCAAACCTCTTCCGTCGCACCTGGATAGACAGTGGATTCATAGATGACGATGGCGCCTTTCTTCAGGTTGCGTCCGACACTGGCCGAAGCGCCAATGAGGGGCTTGAAGTCGGGGATGTGGGCGTCGTCCACTGGCGTGGGCACGGCAACGATGATCATGTCGGCCTCTGCCAGCATCTTGGCGTCAGAGGTGTACACGGCATGTTTGGCTGCGGCCATCTCCGCGTCAGGCAGTTCGCGAGAAGGGTCGGTACCGCGCAGGCAGGCATCGACCTTGTTCTGGGCGATGTCGAAGCCGATGGTACGCACCTGCTTGCCAAACTCCACCACCAGCGGCAGGCCCACGTAGCCCAGGCCGATGACTGCGAGTGTGTTCATGCTTGTAATTCCTTGCTGATCCAAGTGGTGTGCCGAGAAGGGCGAAGGTGACGGCACGGAAACGGTCGGACACAGGGTCGGACTGAGGGCCGAACTAAGGTCCTTTGGAAGCCGTTGCTGTGGCAGCCAGTTCCTCGCCCAAAGGCCCAAGCTGCTGGCCGATGAAACCGCGCAGGATCTGGGTCGAACGGCCGGCTTCCTGTTGCGGCGTGTAGAAGATGAGAACTGCACTGTCGTCGCCGCGCCCCAGCAAGCGGTTGAAGGCCAACATCAACTTGGCCTGGGCATCGCTGCTTGTGTACCTGCCGCCCACCCAGTAGAGGTAGGCCACGTCCAATTGCACAATTGGCTGCTGATTGGGGTCCGGTGGTTGACGGATGGACATCGTGCGCACCCGCTCTGCAGCTCCGCCCGCTTCAAGAGTCACGCTGCCGCTGGCGATGCTGGCCCACTCTCGTGAGGCTTGTTCCACCAGCGTGTTGGTGGACGTAACGAGCTTGCGTTCGTGGTCCTGGTCCCGGTAGTACCCGACCCACACCGCGACCGAGTTGTTGCCGGCACGGTAAACACTTTCGGCCACCAAGCTTGGCCCCTGGTACGCAGGCTTCCAGTTAGCCAGCGGAGCGCCGCCAGCCACCCAGTTGCCCGGCAACGTGGCTGGCAAACGCAGCGCCGGCACGGGCCCGCCGCTGGCGCGGTCCAGCCGCACCATGACGGCCTGTGTGACGAGCAACAGCCCCACCACACCCACCGTCACGATCCAGGTCTTATTGCCGCCAGGGGCGAACGGGCTCGGACGCGCAGGCACCGTTGGAGACAAGGGCGCGTCAGGCTCTGACCAGCGCGCACCGATCATGAACATCACCATGATGATGATGCCGAAGAAGACCCACCCATACACCAAATGGTCGGCGCCGGCCGCGATCTTGTTGCCCGACAGATGGCCGAGCATGACGATCATGTAGGCGCGCAACCAGTTGGCCACGATGGGCATGGCCAGAGATGCCAGCATGAACACCGCGCGGCGCTTGGTGGAGCGGTAGTTCAGGTACGCAAACAGGCTGCCGACCATGAATGATGCGATGAGGTAGCGCACGCCACTGCAAGCCTCGACCACCGACCAGTTGCCGGAAGGGATGACGAACTGAAGCCCTTCGCGGTACACCGGCACGCCCGAAAACGCCACCGCGGCCACAGTGAAGTCAGCTGTCCACTCCATCATGGAGGGCACCATGAATTCACCAATGGGAACGGCGAAAAACAGGAACAGCAGCGGAAACAGGATCTCGCGCGCAACGGCAAAGCCAAACACCGCCGGCACCGAGAGCACGATCAACGCCACCAGAGCAAACTGAGTGGCAGCGTTCACGCCCGCCAGTGCAGCCATCAACCACAGCAAGCAGACAACGGCAATCGGCAACAACATCCAGGGAACGGCCTGCGGGCGGTGCCTGCCCAAGTCGGCGCGGCGGCGCCACACCAGCCAGACCACGATGGGAGGCACCAGGAATGCATGTGCATAGGTTTCCGAGCGAATCCAGATGCCGACCATCGCGGCAGCCGTGTCGTAGAAGAGCGCGAGCAGAGCAGCAAGCAGCACTGCACCTGGCAAAAGTTGACGCAGGGGCCAGGGCGCAGTTGCGGGGGGCGATGTGCTCATGGGTTCGGTTGACGCATTCAACCCAGGCTCCGCACGACAAACGGCCCCAGCCAATTGGCCAAACCCAGCGGCAGGCGTCTCCAGGTTTCGATCATCAGCTTGTACTTGGCGTTGGACGGGTTGTTCTGCGGCACGGATTCACGC
>Ga0209181_10001422_pt1 | contig 42060 bp, 36 predicted proteins | sample MAT05_FD_187208 | JGI IMG/M metagenome (GOLD analysis project Ga0209181, IMG submission 187208) | Freshwater microbial communities from Lake Fryxell liftoff mats and glacier meltwater in Antarctica - MAT-05 (SPAdes) (version 2) | ecosystem: Environmental > Aquatic > Freshwater > Ice > Liftoff... | reverse complement strand
CTCTATATACCGACCGCATAATGTCTCCGGGAAATAGGTATTTGCCCTTGGATTTTGTTTGTTTCCAATAACCCGCAGCAGTCATGCCACAGCCCGGAACTATCATATGCACATGGGGATGAAGGCTATCGCAATACTGCGACCATAATTGGTAATCAACCCTTTGCTGCATTGGTCTATGGTTACTCGCTCCATAAACTTTTGGTATGCCTGTGAAAATCCTAAAACGCCAAGCTTTGCTTGGCTAACATACGTCGTGTAATCCTGTTTGTTGAAATACCCATCTCAATTTCTTCAACAATAGCTAAAGTCTAAAGGGTATTCATTAAGGCCTTAAATTAAAAACCAGAAAATTACTTAATATACTCATTTTTAATTCTATTTTTGAGTCCCAGTTTAGTTAAAATAAATGGTAAATAAATATTTCCGCCGAATGGAGCTACCAACGGTTCTGTTCAACAGCACCTACCCAAAAGGCGGTGTTTCGTGTTCCAAAGACAGTTTTGTGGTTAATGGAAGTTTAGTTTTTCAAATCAAGTTTTGTGGTAAAAGTCCCGCCCTTCGGGTAGCTGCAAAACGTTAAAGGGCATTTTAAAAAGACGACATTCGACAATGAAAGAAACAGTTGATAAAGCATACGAAATATTTTCAAAGTATCGGGCAGACCAACCGCTTGACGTATGCACTGACTGTTGTATGAAAGTTGAAGACGAAGGACAACTTGCAAGTTTACCTTTAAGACAAATACCAGTAGACCTACTTAGTGAATATAACGACAGTGCAAAACCTGAAAGAACACGAATTGAAGAAGTGAAGTATTTCTTGCCAAGATATTTAGACTTGATTTCAGAATATAAATTTCCAACACATTCGTCAGAACTCTCATTTTCAAGACTAATTCCGTTTGACAAAACTGAATGGACTGAAAAAGAACTTGAACTTTTAAAGAATTTTTCAACGGACTTTTTCTTTCAGACATTACAGACTTATCCAGTTCCCTCGTTTAATGACAGAATTGACACTATTTTAATAATGTTTTGGCGGGCGGACTTTGACATATTTAGTCTTTTAAAAGTTTGGGAGCAGACTGACACACTTCAGAGTCTTTTACATTTTAACGAACTTTATTTTCACGGTTTTAACGAGCATAATAGAAGTGAGTTATTTAGCGGTTTTGGAGACAAAGAAATATGTAACATTTTGACGAATTGGATTGAAAATGAGAAGACAAAAAAGACTTTTGAAGAAAGAATTGAAACAGTAATTTTAGGCGACTTTGACATTGACGAGCGCACATTAAACGAGTTAAATTTACTCTATGAAATCATTAGGACAGAAAAGAAAAACGCCCTGTAACACGGTGTAAGAAATCATGGCTATTTTGCTGACTAGGCATAGTGTCGTTTTCCAAGTACATTTGCGTTTAGGTAAAAGTTTCGTAACTCCGATGCCGCCAAGCTTCTTACACCAAAACCGATATGAGATATAAGATGTAAGACGTGATGTTGATATTAACGTTAGAAGAGAGGATTTAATAGAGAGTAAACTATAAAAAATCACCTTAATAGGCTCGTTTATTTTTTAACTTTAGATATTTTTAACTGGGCCTTAGTTAAATCGGATTGCCTTTACCGGCTGTATCCGCGCCACATACATAGCCGGAATAATTAACAAGATAAGGCAAACTCCAAAAGTTAATCCGTTAATCATCAAAGCGTCAGCTAAAGTAATAGAAAATGGCACTTTACTTAAATAGTAGGTCGATTCTTCTAATTTAACTAATCCGGCAAAATGCTGCAAAAACCCTAGCCCTAACCCGATGCAATTTCCAAGAATTAAACCACTTAGCAAATACTTAGCTCCACTATATAAAAAGCTTTGACGAATAAGTTGGTTTCTTCCTCCTAATGCCTTTAACAAGCCAATCATAGGCGTGCGGTCAATAATTAATACCAAAAGCGCCGTCATCATATTCACAACCGCCACAATCACCATCAAAATAATGATAATGGTTACATTCATATCCAACAAACTTAACCACTGAAATATTTGAAAATAACTTTCATCTACCGATTGAGCCACCAACGTTGTTAATAGTTCTTCATTTATAGCGTGCGTTCTTTCAGCCAAATTATCCAAAGAAGTTAAAAATACTTCAAAACCATTAATACTATCGTAACCCTGAGTATAAATTCGTTGAATCATTCTAATATCTACCAGCATCCATTGCTTGTCTATTTCATTAATTCCTGTGTTAAAAATGCCACAAATTTTTGGTTTTCGGCGCCTTACTTGTCCTTCTTGAATAAAATACAACTCTACACTCTGTCCGGTGTCTAACTTTAATCTATTTGCCGTAACCTCTGAAATAAGCACTTCATTGACCTCAATTGAATCATGATTTCCCAACCCTCTTCCTCTAACAATTTCTTGATCCATAAAAACACGTCCATATCCCGGCGGAACGCCCTTGCACTGAATCCCTTCTGCGTCCGTTAAGGTTCGTAAAATTCCGGGCTTTTGACAAACAGGAAACACCGCCTTCACATAAGAGAACTGCTGAACTGTTTTTAAAAACGATTGTTCCTTAGGAAAAAGCACCAACTCACCCGAATGATTTAAGTCTAGGTTTTTTATGATTAAATGTCCACTAAAACCTGTTGCTTTTTGTTTTATTTCCTTTTGAAATCCTTTCACAATACCTATAGCCAACAACATCACAGCAATACTAATAGCCACACTCACCGAAGCAATACGAACTATGCGACGTGTAATTGAATGACTAATTTTTGATGTCAATCTTTGAGCTATGTACAGACTAAGATTCAATGCTATTTTACTAATTTTATTTATATATTTTCATTAAAAGGTTTTACTCCAACTCAATTCTTTAGTCCAAAAACCTACTTTAAAATAGTGTAATTTTGAACCTCAAATTCAGTCAACAAAAATGCGCTATTTATTTTTCATAGTCTCTATCTGTTTGTTTTCATTTAAACAAAATAAAGGATGTTCTACCATGGAAACAAAGCCGTTGGAGCCAAAAAATAATATTTCTAAGCCTGTAGCAAAAACAGATACCGTTTTATTAACTGGGGCCGATCAAACAAAACTTTACTTGCCGTTACTCATAGGCAAAACGGTAGCCTTAGTTGTTAATCAAACTTCCCTAATTGGCAAAACGCATTTGGTTGACTCCTTAATTAGATTAGGCATTACGATAAAAACAATTTTTGCTCCCGAACACGGTTTTCGCGGCGATCACAGCGCAGGCGCAAAGGTAACTTCAAGCATTGACGAAAAAACCGGTATAAAAATAACTTCCCTCTACGGAAAAAACCGTAAACCTGCCAAGGAGGATTTAGCCGGAATTGATTTGGTGATATTTGATATTCAAGATGTTGGCGTAAGATTTTACACCTACATTTCTACTATGCATTATGTGATGGAAGCTTGTGCCGACAATTCCATTTCATTCTTGATTCTAGATAGACCAAATCCAAATGGATATTACATTGATGGGCCAGTTCTTGATTTAAAATTCAAGTCTTTTATTGGCATGCATCCAGTACCTATCGTTCATGGAATGACAGTTGGCGAATTTGCTCAGATGATTATCGGGGAAAAATGGCTCGAAGCAAGTAAAAAATGCAATCTTACAGTTATCAAACTCATTGGTTACACCCATCAATCGATGTATAAGTTACCAGTGCGACCTTCGCCAAATCTCACCACCATGGAATCTGTTTATTTATACCCTTCATTAGGTTTATTTGAAGGGACCAATGTGAGTGTTGGTCGAGGAACTCCCAAACCCTTTGAATGGCTAGGTAGGCCGGGACTAAATAATGGAAATACAGTTTTTACCCCAAAAAAAATACCAGGTATTGCCGACGATCCTCCTTATGAGGGCAAAGAATGTCGCGGAGTTTTACTTACCGAATTCTGTAATCATTACCTAGTAAATTCTAAACAACTTTATATCGATTGGCTTTTACTTTTTCAAAAAAGTAATACAAAAGAAAATGGTGAATTCTTCATAACTTCCTCATTCGACCGTTTAGCTGGAACGGATCAATTGCGAAAACAGATTATGGAAGGTAAAAGCACCGCAGAAATTAAAGAAACTTGGAAGGCTGACCTTGAAAAATTCAAAATAATTCGCAGTAAGTATATTATGTACGACTGATAGTTTCATTGTTTGCATTAAAAAAGGGCAGGCTTTTACACCTGCCCAACATTAAAACCTATTGAAAACACTTCACTCTAGCTTTTTAAATGACAGTAATAAAGGTACTGCTCAATGTTGGTAGCTTTCAACTACTACTATTACCTATTCAAAAACCGGTCTTTTGCGCAATTTGATAATGATTTTGCACTGTACAAATTTATATAGCTTTCAAACTAAAAAGTATGATTAAAGTCAGATTATGAATTGTTTATTCTCAATGAAATTGTGTGCGGCCATAGTAGAGAATTGAGTTAAACTGGGGAGATGTTTTGGGGTTTTACTTCAAAAGATCAGGGCGGCGACGATAATGCCGACAGCGATCTGGACATCAACACCGGAAGAACTTCTTTAGTTACAGTTTCTGCTGGAGCAGCCAATGCATCATTAGATGCAGGAATTATTCAAGGATTACCTGCCGGATTAGGATCTATTGGAAATAAAGTTTGGTATGATTTGCCGGTTACTGCAGGAGGAACCGACGGAAATGGTATCCAAGATGCAGGCGAATTGGGAGTTTAAGGAATCGTGGTAGAATTACTAGATAATAGTGGAAATTCGATTGATCCAGATGGGTCAGGTTCATTAACCAAAACCACTACATTGACAAACGCATTAGGTAAATATATATTTAACGGACTAAATGCAGGTACTTATTTTGTGCAGTTCAGTGATATTCCTTCAGGCTATGCCTTAACTTCTTCAAATACAGGTTCCAACGATAATATTGATAGTGATGGCGGAGCTTTAGGTAACGGAGGAGCCCCTTCAGGTGCATCACGAACTCCTAGTATTACTATTGCAACCGGCGAAGATAATTTAACCGTTGACCTTGGTATTAAACCACCGGCTTCAACCAATACACTAGGAAATTTTGTATGGTTTGATTCGGATAAAGATGGAATACAAGATGCAACTGAAAAAGGAGTACCGGGAGTTACCGTTACTTTGTTGAGCAGCACAGGTGTTTTTATTAAATCTACAACAACAGATGTAAATGGGGAGTACCTTTTTACAGGAATTGCTAATGGTTCTTTTGGTGTAGAATTTAGCAATTTACCTGCAGGCTTCACATTTACTTCAATGTCGGGAACAAACACAACTAACGGAAGTGATGCGGATGTACTTTACGGTATTACAACAACAGTAGCTTTAGGTTCTTCAAATCGTAATGATAGGAGCCTTGATGCCGGTATTGTAAGTGTAAGAGCAGCCTTGGGTAACTTTGTTTGGAATGATTTGGATAAAGATGGCGTTCAGGATGCAGGCAAAGCCGGAATATCCGGTGTTACAGTGACACTTTATGATGCAAGCGGATTTAATGTTCTAACATCAACTGTAACCGATCAAAATGGGAATTATTTGTTCTCTAATTTAACTGCCGGAAATTATGTTGTTGGGCTTACTACAACTCCAGGTATGGCATTTACAACGAAAGATGTTAATGCCGAAAATTTAGGAACTGATAGTGATGTTGATCCGATTAAAGGAAAAACAGCATCCTTTTTCCTTGCTTTTACAGAAACAAACCTAAATATTGATGCTGGCTTAAATATAAGCAATACCGCTTCAATCGGTAATTTTGTTTGGTCGGATATAGATAAGGATGGCGTTCAGGATGTAGGTGAAAATGGAATAGGCGGTGTTTTAGTAACCTTGTATAATAGCAGCGATATTGCTGTTGGTGCCGCAGTTACTGATGGAAATGGAATTTGGCAATTAAACGATGTACCTCCAGGAACTAATTACTATCTTGAATTTACATCAAATATTCCAAACTTTAACACAACAGCATCACCAGGAAGTAATCCTACTTGGTCACCACAAAACATTGACACCAATGGCACTGCCGGGTTAACTAGCGGAACAGAAAGTGATACGGATAGTGATATTACGCCAAGTGGCGGAACAGCTAACCGTTCGGCTAGTTTTAACATCATTGCAGGATCAAGCTTTTTCAATATGGACGCAGGAATTGTAAATGCTTTAAATTATTCACCTGTGCCTGTTACTTGGTTAAGATTCAAAGCAACTCTTGTAAATAATAGTACCGATGTACTCTTAACTTGGTCAACAGCTACTGAACTTAACAATAGTCACTTTGAAGTTGAACGAAGCATGGATGGAATTCAATTTAGTGGTATTGGCCGAGTTGAATCAAAGGCTCTAAATGGAAATAGCAGCATGATTCTTAATTATGATTTAACCGATTTCAAGGTTTCTCAATATCAGAACAATACCATCTATTACCGTATTCGTCAAATAGATTACGACGGTGCTTTTGCCTATTCACCAATTGAAGCTATTCATTTAAAAGATCTAACTTCCTTGAGACTTTATCCTAGTCCGGTTTCAGTTGCGCTAAATATTGCATTCGATTCAAGACAATTTGGTAGTTCTGTTCAAGTTAAAATTAATGATATGACCGGAAGAACAGTTTTGGAAAAAACTTTTGAAACGTTACCTTCAACACAGTTTAACGAATCAATTGATGTTAAACACTTGGAGACAGGCTATTACACCATTACTCTAACAGATGGGATTACTACAAAAGTATTGAAATTTGTTAAAGAATAAAACTAATAACAACGCTTTAAAATGCTCCTGCAGTTAATTCTATGGGAGTTTTTTATTTATTAGAAGTATAAACATAAAAAAAATGAGTAATTGAAATTTTTTTCCAACTTCAAATGTTCATTTTTATAGGTCTTGTCGAATGCCTTTTCAAGAATCGGTCAAATATAAAACCTTGTCATGCATTTCTAAATCTGTATTAAACTCAACTTTTAAAATACCGAAATAGTAGTTAAATAGTTTTTGCAAAAAACTATATTGAATATATGAACGTTGTAAATCAAGTAGTTTGATTCTTTGAATCTTCTATTGAAAATGTGGGTTTAACTAATTTACCTTTACATATTAAAACTCTTTTCTCCTCAATCGTTTGGAATACCGTTCAAAAAGAAAAAAATACAGCCTCATTCATGCTACTTCGATTGGGAGATTGCGGGTCGTGCCCGTTAAGACTATTAAACTCTCTGCAATATTGATGCAAAAGCCTACTATATCAGTTGCAATAAGAACAGACCGACAACTGAGGCAAAATAACACAATTTATGTCGGGTTGTTTCGAAAGACTATTACAATGACGAATGCCCGCGTTAGTGATTGAAGTGGAAATCCTTTTTGAGAGGTCACGAACAAAAAGATTGGAACAGAAAGAACGACCAGAAGGGAAACGCCCAAATCAAAAAAATTAACCTTTAGAATTGAGGATATATGAGGACTAAAACATATCCTCAATCTAAAGGAGCACTTATTATTATTTGTTTAGAAAGCTTTTGCTAACCACCAATTCCTTGGTGCCAGCACTGTAATCATAAAAGCCTTCACCGGTTTTTACGCCTAACTTTTTTGCATTAACCATATTGGTTAACAAAGGACAAGGGGCGTATTTGGTGTTACCAAAACCGTTGTAAAGCACCATCATAATGCTATGACAAACGTCTAGACCAATAAAATCAGCTAATTGAAGAGGCCCCATTGGGTGCGACATACCTAGTTTCATAATTGTATCTATTTCATTTACACCACCAACACTTTCGTGCAAAGCATAAATAGCTTCATTTATCATTGGCATAAGTAGGCGGTTGGCCAAAAACCCTGGATAGTCGTTGGCCAAAGCCGGAACTTTCCCAATTGATTTAGAAAGTTCGATAATGATATCACTAACTTCTGATTCTGTTGTGAAACCGTTAATTACTTCAATAAGTTTCATAACTGGAACTGGATTCATAAAATGCATGCCAATTACTTTTCCCGGCCTTTTGGTTACAGAGGCAAGTTTTGTAATAGAAATAGACGATGTATTGGACGCTAAAATACAGCCTTCCGGAGCATGGGTGTCAATTTCGATAAAGATTTTTAGTTTAAGATCTTGGTTTTCGGTAGCTGCTTCAACAACTAATTCTGCATTTTTTACGCCTTCCGCAATGCTTGTGTAGGTTGTTATATTAGCTAAAGCTTGATTTTTTTGTTCTTCGGTAGCACTGCCTTTAGCAATTTGGCGATCGAAATTTTTTGCAATGGTAGCAAGAGCTTTTTCGAGAGCTACCGGATTAACATCGATAAGTGAAACGTTAAAATTGTTTTGCGCGAATACGTGCGCAATGCCGTTGCCCATAGTTCCTGAGCCAATAACTGAAATGTTTTTCATTTGAAATGTTTGTGTATAGTATATTAAAATTTTAGGGTAAAATTTAAGGTGGTGTTAAGTCTGTTTGCAGAGCTAAAATCGATACGAGGTTCCCAGCGCAAACTTAAATCCTTGTTGATAGAAAATTCTTGAAGATGTGCATCAACATTGGCATCAATGATATTTAAAGCATACAATGCAAAATAGGATAAGATACAGATATCTCGATTTCGGCGGTGGTAATTACGCAACCCTAGTACCGAACCATCGTTGAGGCTTGTGTAGCGTGTATCAACCGTTGCCGCTGAAGAGTCGAAACGAAGATCGACGGCTTTTTGATAATTATTAAGTTGTTGTTGGCTATAAATAAACATTCCGGTTATACTGGCGAAACCCACATAAACGACGGCAGCTTTCCAATACTTTTGGTTATAAATTTGTCCCAAGCCGGGGCAAACTGCAGAGTACATGGCAGCTTTCGCCGGATTTAGGCGTTTGATTTTAGATGTGTCGTTAATAATTTTTTGAGCCTCGAGTGTATAAACAGCCGTGAAAAAAAAAATCATTAACAGCAGAATTCGTGTGGCCTTAAGCACGCAACAAAATTAGGTTTCCAAAGGCAAATTCAAAAGCGATAATGCAGAAAGTCGCAGTATTATTTAGGCTTTGCCGAAAATTACTCAAGTTTAAAATCTTTATGGTTTGACCCTTACTTTTAATAATACCCATTAAATCTATACCTTTTTTATGCTTTTTAAACCTCAAAAACCTGTTTGTTCAATACTTCAACTGTTTCGGTCGAAGTTTGTCAATAAAATTTCTTCCGGCATCCTTTATTAGCAAGCGCTCTACCTTTCAGCAAAGCACATTAAACCTTTCTTAACAAGATATTAGAGTAGTTTGAGAATTTCCTTAAAATGATCTCTGTTCTCGAATTCGATAACGATATTTCCTTTTTCGCCACCCAAGGGCTTAATCTCCACATGAGCTTTGAATTTTCTACCAATCATGTCACCAAAATTCTTAAACTCTGCAAAATGCTTTGAAATGGGCAACGGTTCTTCGTCAAATTTTAACGAATCTGAAACATTTTTTTCTTTGCGGGTTTTAGGTGCGCCTTGTTTAACGAGGTTTTCAACGGCTCTAACCGAAAGGCCTTCGGTAACTGCTCTTTGAAAAATTTCCATTTGCCACTCATGACTTGTAACATTTATTAATGCCCTAGCATGCCCCATTGAAATTTTATTTTCTTTTAAGCCAATTTGTATTTCGTCGGGTAATTTTAAAAGCCTTAGGTAATTGTTAACTGTCGTACGATTTTTACCAACACGTTCGCCTAGTTCTTCCTGTTTTAAATCACACTCTTCTAGCAGTCTTTTATAACTCAAGGAAATTTCAATCGGGTTAAGATCTTCGCGTTGAACATTTTCGATAATCGCCATTTCGAGCATTTCCTGGTCGTTGGCAACTCGAATATAGGCAGGTATTTCGGTGAGTCCTGCAAGTAATGAAGCGCGAGTACGTCGTTCACCTGAAATAATCTGGTAGCGTTCGAAACCGATTTTTCGAACGGTAATAGGCTGAATAACACCATGAACGCGAATGCTATTTGCTAACTCATTTAGTGCGTCTTCACCAAATTCGGTTCTTGGTTGAAACGGATTAGCTTCAATTTGACTTATAAATATGGTTGCAACCGAATTAAGAACCCGTGGCTCGATGGATGAAATATCGGTATCGGCACTTTCAAGTAAAGCGCTTAAACCTCTTCCTAATGCATTTCTTTTTTTTACTTGGTTATTCATGATAAAACTTTATCCTCCTCCTGTACTTTCGTTAATCCGTTTTTTTGTAAAATCTCACGCGCTAAGTTGAGATAATTAATACTTCCTTTGCTCTCGGCGTCATGCTCAATAACAGAAACCCCAAAACTTGGTGCTTCACTTAATTTAACATTTCGCTGAATAATGGTATCAAACACAAGTTGCTGAAAATGTGTTTTTACTTCATCTACCACCTGATTACTTAAACGCAAACGCATATCGTACATTGTAAGCAAAATCCCTTCAATTTCGAGTTTTGGATTAATGCTTCGTTGTACAATTTTTATGGTATTTAGTAATTTACCAAGACCTTCTAAAGCAAAAAACTCACACTGAACCGGAATAATCACAGAATCAGAAGCTGTTAATGCGTTGGTTGTAATTAAACCTAAGGAAGGCGAACAATCTATTATAATAAAATCATACAAATCTTTTACGCGATTAAGCACGCGGCTCATTAATTTTTCGCGATTAGGCATGTCAACAAGGTCTATTTCGGCACCTACCAAATCAATGTTTGCCGGAAATAAATCTAAGAATGGATTTTCAGTTGAGAGTGTTAAATCTTTCGGATTAAGATCTTGGATGATGGCTTCATACAAGCCTATTTTGATATTTTTAGGATCAAAACCAATACCGGAAGTAGAATTAGCCTGCGGATCAGCATCTACCAAAAGTGTTTTAAACTCAAGCAATGCCAGTGCCGACGACAAATTAATCGCAGTTGTGGTTTTTCCAACTCCTCCTTTTTGGTTAGCTACACAAATAATTTTTCCCATTGTATGTTTTAGTTTTTAGTTAATTTAAAAATTTCTATAATTTAGTTTTGTTTTATAATTCTTAAAACGAATCTTTAGTTAAAAAAAATTTACTTTCACCGATGTTCATTAAGGTAAGTTTAAGGCCATTGCTTTCAAATTCAGCAATAGCAGCATCGTGGTTAATTTTAATAAATTCAAAGGTGTCATAATGCATACCAATAATTTGATTACAATTTACAAACCTTGCAGCCTTGGTTGCATCTGCTATATTCATGGTATAATTATTTCCAATGGGTAAAAACGCAAAATCAAGTAAAAAGGATTCAGCAATCAATTTCATATCTGTATTAAGCCCGGTATCACCCGAATAATAAAAGCAGGTTTCATCATTACGGAAAACAAAACCGGCGGCGATACCTCCATAAGTCCCGTCAGGCAATGAATTGGAATGTGCGGCATAAACCATTTTAACTTTGGCAAATCCAAAATCCCAATCCCCACTTATGTTCATGGCATGCGTATTTGTATAGCCTTTCTTTTCTATCCAAGTACAAATTTCAAAACTGCTAACTATTTTAGCGCCTGTTTTATTAGCCAAATACTCCCAATCCGCTAAGTGATCTCCGTGGCCATGGCTAATAAAAATATAATCACAAAAAATACTGTCTAAATTTATTTCTTTTGCAAGTTCATTAGGAGTAATAAACGGATCGAAAAGTATTCGTTTTCCCATGGTCTCAACCAAAAAACAACTATGCCCGAAATAAGTAACCTGTGCCATCTAAAGTTTGAGTAATTATATGAATTTCAAAACTATTTTCAAACGAGCAATAGATTTTAACAGGTTTCCACTACTTATTAACATTGTTTTGGTGTTAAGTTCTTGCGGTAGTCATAATCAGGATATTGACCCCAGAACTGTGTTTAAATACAACACCGATAATGGTATAACATCGCTCGACCCGGCCTTCGCCAGAACTCAGGATAATATCTGGGCAACTAGTCAGTTGTTCAACGGTTTAGTTCAACTCGACAGTCACTTATTAATTCAACCTTCAATTGCTAAAAAGTGGGACATATCAACGGATGGAACCGTTTATCGTTTTTATCTTCGGGACGATGTTTTTTTCCACAGAAGTAAAATTTTTAATAAATATTCTTCAGAAAAAGTTAATAGGAACCGAAAAGTTGTTGCTTCGGATTTTGTGTTTTCCTTTAATCGAATTATGGATGAAGCCACAGCTTCGCCCGGTGCTTGGATTTTTAATGATAAAGTTGCAAAAAATCCGTTTGTGGCAATTAATGATTCAACCCTTGAAATCAATTTATCAAAACCTTTTCCGGCTTTTTTAGAATTACTTACCATGCCTTATTGCTTTGTTTTACCCAAAGAAGCCATTAAAGCTTATGGCAAAGATTTTGGGAGGCAACCAGTTGGCACTGGCCCATTTATGTTTAGTCGTTGGAACGAAGAGGTTAAATTAATTTTTCTAAAGAACCCGCTCTATTTTGAAATGGAAGAAGCTTTTATCAATAAAGATGAATCGAAATTAACCAGTAAAAACCGTTTACCCTATTTGGATGCCATTGCTATTTCTTTTCTTGATGATAAGCAAACTGCCTTTTTGGAGTTTTTACAAGGAAAACTCGATTTTTTTAATGGTTTAGAAAGCAGTTTCAAGGATGAAATAATTGAAGATGATGGAACGCTCAAAAAGAAATATCGAAATCAATTTACAACCTTGGTTACTCCATTCTTGAATACAGAGTATTTAGCATTTTTGGTGGATGATACACTAAAACATTCAATTACGCATCCATTATACAATCAAAATCTTAGGCTTGCCATTCAATTGGCGATTAACAAAAAGGCAATCATTAAACATTTGCGAAATAATATTGGTCATGCGGCTGATGGCGGATTTGTACCTATAGGTTTATTGGGTTATTCTCCGGCATTGGCTTCGCAATGGGGTTATAATCCTGAAAAAGCTAAAAAGTATTTGAATGCTTCTAACTGGCTTAAAACCAAACAAAAAATCACGCTTTACATAACCAAAGACTATTTGGATATTTGTTTATTTGTTCAAAAGGACCTTAAGGCTATTGGTTTGGATGTAACACTTGAAGTTCAACCGGCTTCTTTTTTAAAGGAACAGAAGTCAAATACTAAACTAAACTTTTTTCGAGGTTCATGGATTGCAGATTACCCGGATGCCGAAAATTATTTAGCCTGTTTTTACAGTCCGAATTTTTCCCCAAATGGCCCCAATTACACTCACTTTAAAAACAGTTACTACGACCAACTTTTTGAATCGATTTTTAAAGAAACCGATATTATGGCGCGACAGATTAAGTATCAAAAAATGGATAGCATATTGATGGCTGAAAGTCCTGTTGTACCTTTGTTTTATGATCAATCCATCCGGCTTATTCACAATCGGGTAAAAAATATGAGTAATAATGCTTCCAACTCTTTGGATTTAAGGCGAGTAAAAATTTTAGCTCCTTAATTATCCGGAAACAGAAGTTTGTTAAAGTACTCAAGACTTCTAAATAAATAACCTTGAAAAGTATCTCTAACTCAGCGTCTAAATATGTTTTTATGCTGATATTAGTGATTGGTGTGATTGGTAATTCTTTAGCACAAGATAGTAGTTATTCTAAAAATGATACGCTTCGCTTTTACAAAAAACTTAAGAAATCGGCTTACAAACGCAAGTTTACCAAGTTTATGTTCCAAGTAATTTTTGTAGATCCTGCACCCTTAAAGTATGATAAAAAACCACTTTCGGATAAACAAAAGGCCAAAGATCCAAATATTAAATATGCAGGAAGCGTTATTCGAAAGGTTGAAATAATAGTTTTAGACCCCTTTGGATACTCGGCAAATGATACCTCTTTGCGAGCAATTAATCCTTTGCAACATTTGGCCAATAAAACACATTTAGTAACGCGTGACCGAATTATTCGCAACCGATTGTTATTCGCGAAAATGCAAAAGGTTAATCTCTTAAAAATTTCGGAGTCGGAACGTTTACTACGTGAAGCTGGATTTATTACAGACGCCCGAATATTTCTCTCGAATAACGAAGGAAAAACGGATAGTGTTGATATAAAAATTATTGTTCATGACAAATGGACGCTCGACCCAACATTTTCTCTCAACACAAACGGTGGTTTTATACGGATGCGAGATAAAAATTTACTTGGACTTGGGCAAACTTTTGAACAACGGTATAGATATACCATCAGTTCGGGCTATTCGGTGGATGGTAAATATAATTTTTCAAATATCTACAATACCTTTATTTCCTCGAGTATTTATTATTCAAATTCAATGGATATAACACAAGTTGGAATTAATCTAGATCGACCTTTTTATTCGCCTTTGGCCAAATATGCCGGAGGTATTTCAACAGCCAAAACCTGGGGAACATTTTATAAGTACGATAGTCTTCTGTCTCACGAAAATAAATATCGCCTCGATTATATTAATTCCGATTTCTGGATTGCTAAAAGTTATAGTCCAAAGATTGGTAAAAAGCGCAATCGTTCAAATACCAATCTTGTTGGAGCTTTGCGATATGCGAACAGCACATTCCAATCTCGTCCATCTTTTTTGGTTGATACAGGTAAAGCAAATATTAACCAGTCTTTGTATTTAAGTTCCTTCGGTTTCTCGCTTCGCAAGTATTATAAGGATCAATACATTTACCGATTTGGCGCAAACGAGGATGTTCCTGAAGGCCTACTTGTTCAAGCCCTTTATGGTATATCTAAAAAAGAAGGTTTGGGCAGTAGATACTATACAGGCTTGGAATTTAGTCAAGGTAAACATTATCCAAAACTTGGTTATTTATCGGGCAATTTGGCGTTTGGAACCTTTTATAAATCAGGTTACACCAACAATATTACGTGGAGCGGCGGTTTCTATTATTTTTCGGATCTATCACTTGAAGGTAAATGGTATTTTCGTCAATTTGTAAGTGGACGATTTGTTCAAGGTATTAACAAAGCAAAGCGCGAAACCATCACCTTGCGATCGGATGAAATGTATGGATTTAACAGTCAAAGTTTAGCTGGTATTGGAAAACTTATTCTTAATCTTGAAACGGTTATGTATGCGCCTTATAACCTTATCGGGTTTCGTTTTGCCCCGGTGGCTTTTTTAGGATTTGGCATGTTGCAAACCCCAAATATAAGGTTATTAGAAAGTAAGGTTTATCAATCGTATGCTCTTGGAATTTTGGTGCGTAATGAAAATTTGCTGAACAGCAGTTTTGAAATCACCTTTGGCATGTATCCAAATCAACCTGGTGTATCAGGCATTGATTTTCGATTAAACCCTATAACAACTTTTAAACTTAAGGTTAGAAACTTTGCAATATCAAAACCTGGAGTTGTTGGATATGATTGATTGTGCTACAAGTTATACCGATTATGCAAAATATATAGTTTAATTTTCTGGCCTGTGAACTATTATTTTGTTATATTGGTATTACAAATAACTTAACCACCAGTGTTTGTGTGTGCTTTTATATCGGTTGTACCATCGGCAAGGGAAATACATTATAAACACAACCACAACCCATAAGGCGTAAGTCATGCATAAATTTACTCCAAAGCCTTTAGGAAAACCTGCAAAAACAGCTTCCGGGTCTAGGTCTGACCATTGATAACCTGAGCCGAAAAAAAGGAGCAAAGCCACTGCATGGATAAGATATACATGAATGATGTAGTAAAAAAATGGTACACGTCCGAATATGCTAATGGTATCAAGCAGTTTACTTTTCCATTTTTCTGCTAAAGCCAAAAATATTAGGCCTGGCCCAATTGTCATTAAGGTGTAAAGCAAAGAAGGAGGATATTTAGTGGTATTGATAAATGACAAAACTGTAAATGCAAAATTTTGTTGTGTTTCCCAATGAAAATAATCACCGTAAAAATTTCCCGAACGCAATACTACAAAAGCCAAAATGCATGCTATGCCCGTACCTTTTAAAAAGTTTTGTCTTTTTTGAGGTGCGAAATCTGAGCGATAAAACTGACCGAGCAAATAGCCTAAAATCATTAAACCAACCCAAGGAATCAAGGGATATCCTACAAAAAGGGCATGGGTTTTATCTAATGGAAAGAAATGAGGAACATGTAAAATCGACCAAATGTAACCGCTCAAATCATTGCTAATGGGGGTATTGTATGAATCCAAAAAATTATGAGCACCAACAAGCAAAATACCTAAGATTAAAAGTATTTTTTTGGGTAAATGTATAAATAGTGCCATAAATAGCATACTAAATCCAAGTGCCCAAATAACAAACAGTCCTAAAAAATGATAACTCAAATTTCCAATCCATCCCCAATTAATGAGGGTTATTTCTAGTAGAATTAACCATAAGCCCCGGGTTAACAGAAACCAAGAAACTGCTTTAACTGTTCGTCGTTGTTTAACAAAAAAGATAGACGTTCCTGCCAAAAAGACAAAAATTGGCGCACAAAAGTGAGTTATCCAGCGAGTTAGGAATAAAAAGGTATTGGTTGTTTTAAAATCCAATGCATCATTACCAGCAATAGAGTGAGCATAAAAAAAATCGCGGCAATGATCTAAAGCCATAAATATCATTACGGCACCTCTCAGTAAATCAATGGGTTGCACGCGTGGCTTGGACTCAAGAGTTAAATTCAAATTATATTTTTGAGTTAGTTATTTAGGCAATAATCATTTTATAGCTATAAGATTGGCTTTAACCATTCTATTTATGAGACTTTCAAAAAGGTTGAGTTTCATATAGTTTCGTTTGAAGCGATAGGTATATTCATCTATATATGCTTGTAGAGGTGTTGCATGGTGATGTATTCCCCTTAACCGTCCTTTAAACCCCATAATAGCTCGTTGTAGGTCTGAAAAGTTTTCACCTTTTTTACCGGAGGGCTCTTGGCAGATATTTTTAAAATCCTCTTTCAAAGGCTTATAACCTGTCCATTGATCGGTCATGATTTCAGTTTCAAATGCTATGTTGGCTTTCATAAATTCACCTAACTGCTTGGAACTACTTTTGATAATACCTTTCCATTGAGTCTGCTTATGCCCTTGCCTTTTCTTTCAATAGCAAAAACTACCAATTTCTTCTTGTTATTCTTTATACCAACTACCCCTTGGCCCCCATAGCCGTCAGGTTAGGTTTCAAGAGAGTGTAATCAACGGATGAAGGTTGAAAAGATTTGGGTTTAAAAAGCAGTTCAAATAATAATTTGACATAAGATAGTGTATTCAAACCCAGCTATCCATGTAATTATCACAAGCACTACATGACAAAAATAATATAATTGAACAAATCAAAACGTTTTTTAATAACAAGATAGAACAATTGGCCAGAGATACAGAATTTGTACAACGTCAAAGCCCTTTAATGGGGATGGATTTCCTGCTCTTATGTATATTTTCACATCAGCAGGATTCTCAAATTAGCCTGGAGGGATTGAGTAATGAATTATTTAAGAGAGGCTCGAGCATTGCCAAGCAGAGTCTTCAAGATCGATTTAACAAATATTCTTTAGAGTTCATGAAAAAAGTATTAAAAAGAGCTTTGTCCCAAAAACTGTTCATAAAAATCGACAATCTTAATAAAGTCGACTGCCTTTTCAAGAATTGGTGCAAATATAAAACCTTGTCGGGCATTTCTAGATCGGGATTAAACCCAACTTTTAACATACCAACATAGTAGCCAAATTTTTTTTGGCAAAAAACTACTTGAATACATGAAAGTTGTAAATCAAGTAGTTAGATTCTTTGAATCTTATGTAGATTAATTTGGGTTAAATTATTCCATTTTCTTATCGTAATATTGCAATTAATAAATACAAGATGGGAATTACGAAAACAGAAAACTTTAACGAACAGCAAAACACCATCGCCAAATTGGCTAAAGCAATTGGACATCCTGCTCGTGTTGCCATCTTAGAGTTTTTACTCAAAGAAGAAAATTGCATTTGCGGTGATATTGTTAATGAATTGCCTCTTGCTCAACCAACGGTTTCTCAGCATCTAAAGGAACTAAAAAATGTTGGACTCATTAAAGGAAGTATTGAAGGTAATGCCATTTGCTATTGCATTGACGAAAATGTGCTCCTGCAACTAAAAAGCTTTTTTACACACCTTGAAAATCACTTAAATTCACGAAAAAATACTTGTTGTTAAAATCTTAAAAAAACAAAAATGAAACTTTCAGAAATTAAAAAACACCTAAGTACCGCTACAGCGGTTAATTTTATTCTTACCGACGGATCCAGCGTTCCTGAGCATTTTCACGTTACGGAAGTTGGCATGGTTACTAAACATTTTATGGATTGTGGTGGAAATGTTCGCACCGAAAAAACGGCTAATTTTCAACTTTGGGAAGCCAACGATTTTGATCACCGCCTAAAACCTCAAAAACTTCAAAAAATCATTTCATTAGCAGAAAGTGTATTGAAGTTACCCGACTTAGATATTGAAGTTGAATATCAAGGAGATACAATTGGCAAGTATGATTTAGGCTTTAATGGCAAAGATTTTATTCTCCTATCAAAACAAACGAATTGTTTAGCTCAAAATAAATGCGGAATACCTGTTTCTAAACAAAAAGTTGTTCTTTCACAATTGGTACCTGCCAATTCAAATTCTTGCACACTGGATGGAGGTTGTTGCTAAGCAAATTTTATTTTTAATTCATTATGTCTTCTATTCATAATATGTCAATCGGTAAAAGAAAGCGTTTAAATTTTCTTGACCGCTTTTTAACCCTTTGGATATTATTGGCTATGGCTCTTGGTGTTTGTATCGGATATTTTGTGCCTTCATCGGCCAATTTTATTAATTCCTTTTCGTCCGGCACCACTAATATTCCTTTGGCCATCGGGCTCATACTTATGATGTATCCTCCATTAACCAAAGTTAAATTTGCGCAAATACCTCGTGTTTTTGCAAAGCCTAAACTATTATTCATTTCGTTTTTATTTACTTGGATTATTGGACCATTTTTAATGTTTACGCTTGCCATTCTTTTCCTTCGCGACACGCCCGATTATATGACCGGTTTAATAATTATTGGTTTAGCTCCTTGTATTGCAATGGTTATTGTTTGGAACGAACTTGCCGAAGGAAACCGTGAATTGGCGGCAGGTTTGGTTGGTATTAACAGCTTACTTCAAGTGTTCTTTTTTAGTTTGTATGCTTATTTCTATCTTGAAATTATGTTACCTTGGTTTGGTTTAGAAGCATTAACCATTGATATAACCATTTCTGAAATTGCGAAAACCGTTGGTATATATTTAGGCTTGCCTTTTGCAGCGGCTGTTATCAGTAGATATATATTAATAAAAACGAAAGGGGAAGCATGGTTTAATCAAAAATTTATTCCGGCTATTTCTCCTATTACATTAACCGCTTTGCTTTTTACTATTGTTGTAATGTTTGTGTTAAAAGGAAATATGATTGTTTCAATTCCGATGGATGTAGTAAAAATTGCTATTCCTTTGGTTCTGTTTTTTGCGATTATGTTTGCGCTTATGTTTTTTGTGGCAAAATATGCTGCCGCTGATTACAAAGATAATGTGGCACTTTCCTTTACGGCTTCAGGAAATAACTTTGAATTAGCGATTGCTGTATCGATTGGGGTTTTTGGAATAAATTCAGGACAAGCCTTTGCAAGTGTTATTGGCCCATTGGTAGAAGTTCCTGCTTTAATTGTGTTAGTTAAAGTTGCCTTTTGGCTTCGCAAAAAATATTATTCAAAACCAATATCAAGTTAAAATTCTTATGAAAATTGCTCTTTTTAGCGATATACATGCTAATTTACCGGCTCTCGAAGCTTTTTTTGCAGATGTCGAAACCCGTAATACGGATGCTACTTATTGTTTAGGCGACTTGGTAGGTTATAATATTTGGCCAAACGAGGTTATTCGGGAAATTCGCAAACGAAATATTCCATGTATAGCCGGGAACTATGATTTTGGAATTGGCCGAAGCAGTGATGAGTGCGGTTGTGCCTACAAAACTGATCTTGAAAAGGAAATGGGAAAAATTTCAATTTCATACACAAATAGCATCGTAAATAATAATGAAAGAGATTTTCTCAAAGATTTACCGGCCCATTTCCGTATTGAATTTCAACTGAATAACGATAAACTAAATTTGCTTTTGGTTCATGGTAGTCCGCGTAAAATAAACGAATACCTGTTTGAAGACCGCGAGGAAAAAAGCATGCTTCGAATTTTAACAGATGCCGAAGCCGATATTCTTTGTTTTGGTCATACACACAAACCTTATCACCGCATTTTAAATTCAGGAACAATAGAAAACCCTCATTTTAGACATGCCATTAACATTGGTTCGGTTGGAAAACCAAAAGATCAAGACGTTAGAGGTTGTTATGTATTAATAACACTTAATGAGCAAAGTTCTGTTTTAAATGCCGAAAGTATAAAGGTTGAATTTATTCGCTTTGATTACGATATTGAAAAAGCAGCCAAAGCAGTTGAACAAAGTTTATTACCAAACGCTTATGCCGAAATGCTTCGTAAAGGGGTCTAGGAAAGAGTTCAAATTCAGTTCAGTAAATAGTATTTTTTCTTGATTGTCCTTTTCAGGTAAAAAAACCATGTCAATGCTACAATTCATTTCCTGTAAATATTATTGCACTTGGATATTTGATTATTTTCTATTTTTACCGAAATATTTTATTACAAAAAGTCGATGGCTGGAAAAGAAAATTTTGCAGAAGATAAAAAAATTAAGGTAACGCAAGCCAAAGGTTTTGAGTTAAGCAAATTAGATACTAACTACACGGGCAATTATAAAGGTGAAAAGGAAGCCGAAAGAAAATTACATGAAGATATTGACGAACTTTCGGAACTACAGGAAAAATTATTTGCCAGTGATAATCATTCGGTTTTAATTATTTTTCAGGCTATGGATGGAGCTGGTAAAGACAGTACCATTAAACATGTCTTAAGAGGCATTAACCCTCAAGGATGTAATGTTACCTCTTTCAAACGCCCGTCTGACAAAGAACTTAGTCATGATTTTTTATGGAGAACGAATATGGCACTCCCTGAAAGAGGCATGATCGGAATATTCAATCGCTCCTATTATGAAGAGGTTCTAATTGTAAAGGTTCATCCCGAAATTATACTTGGGCAGTCGCTGCCTGAAGCTAATAATTTAAAACAAATAGATGAAAAATTTTGGCAAAAACGCTACCGTTCAATTGCCGACATGGAGCAACATCTGGCAGATAACGGATATATTATTATGAAGTTTTTTTTAAATGTGTCGAAGGATGAACAAAAAGACCGTTTTCTTGATCGCATCAATACACCTGAAAAGCAGTGGAAATTTCAATATGCAGACATGAAAGAACGAGATTACTGGGAAACTTATATGAAAGCCTACGAAAAAGCAATCCAAGAAACATCGACCGAAAAATCACCTTGGTATGTTATTCCGGCAGATAATAAATGGTTTATGCGAACCGCAGTTTGTGATATCATTTTAAGTACCTTAAAGAAACTAAATCTTAAATTTCCAGAACCATCTACCGAAGAACAAAGCAAACTGGAGGAAGCAAAACACATTTTAATAAATAACTAAACTCTATTTTATGAATTGTAACTATACTAAAACCATTCTATCTTTAATCATTTGCCTTTTTAGCTCATTTTCGGCTAATTCGCAAGGATGTAGCGACGCCGGATTTTGTACTGCGGGAAATATTAAACCTAATAACCAATCAGACAAAACTTTTAAAAATAGCATAGGCTTTACCTTGGGTTTTGCCCTTGGTGAGCAAGGAACACAAATTATTACTCCACAATTTGAACCCAATATTCGTATAAACGACCGAAGCATGGTTCAATTAAAAATTCCTATGGTATTAATTAAAGGTGATTTGGCTACGGTAAGTGGTTTAGGTGATGCTATCTTAACCTATAACTATTTATTCGATAGCTTATCTACATACCCAATTATGATTACTGCGGGCACTAGAATTGCAACCGGAACTGCATCTTCAAAAAACGAAAACATTGCTTTACCAATGCCTTATCAACTAAGTTTAGGAACCACTGATTTTATTCTAGGTGCTAAAATTGAATTAAAAAAGGGTTTCAGCATTTCACTTGCTTATCAACAACCAGTTTTTAACCGCAATCAAAATGGATTTGATTCGGCAGCTTTCAAAAGTTTAGCAAAAGAAGAAGCCTTACTTCCTGAAGATAATTTTTTTATTTCTTCCAATCTTAAGCGCAGAGGCGATGTTATGGTTAGAATTGATAAAGCATTTAAAACCAAAAATGCGTTTATAACTTTAGGCTTGTTGCCAATTTATCATTTAGGAAAAGACGAAGTTGAAATTGCAAAAAACAAAACCATTGAACTTGAAGGCTCACAAGGCTTAACACTGAATTTAAATACCTCTGTTTACTACAAATTGTCTTCTAAAACAGAGCTATCCTTAATTCTGGCAATGCCTTTAATAGTTAGAGAAAGCAGACCGGATGGTTTGACCCGTTCATTTGTGAGTGTTTTAGGCTTCCGCTATTTTTTATAATATGCCCTATTAATACACTTTATTGAATTCATTAAACGGATAATTTTAGAAGGCTATTCCACAGTTAATGATATAAGTCAATATAAAAATGCTTTAGATAGAATATCTTTGTGCCTCAATGCGTAAAATTATTATTTATCTAATTCTAGTTTTTATTAGCTTTTTGATTATTCAATCATGTAAGCACACACCAGATTTCATACCTGATCCTAATTTAAAGGATACAAGCAGGATTGATACTACAATTATAACCAAACGTCCTTGCAGTCCGGATACTGTTTATTACGCTAAAGATATTCAACCTATATTTAGTGCATACTGCGTTGGAACAGGTTGTCACAGCGGAAACTCACCAGCGGAAGGGCTTGATTTAACAACTTATTTAAAAGCCATGTCTGGCGGAAAAATTAAGCCATTTAATGCTGCTAACTCAGATGTTTACCAAGTTTTAATCGATACAGATCCTGATAAACGAATGCCGCCCGCTGGTCCACTTCCTGCAAATAAGATAGATTTAATAAAAAAGTGGATTAATCAAGGATCCAAAAACCTTTGGTGCGATGATATTGGAAGTGCTTGTGATAGCAGCAATGTTAAGTATTCTACAACAATTTCGAAAATATTATCTGACAATTGTGTTGGTTGTCACGGTGCTGGTGGAAGTGGCGGAGTAACTCTTACAAATTACAATGGCGTAAAAACTGTGGTAACTAATTTGAAGTTATGGAATTCCATAAATCATTTATCGGGAGCAACAAAAGCTATGCCGAATAGTACAACCAAATTGAGTTCTTGCAACCTTAGACAAATAAAAATTTGGATTGACGCCGGAGCGCCTCAAAACTAAATTTTAAAATTATTGTCTTATTTAGATTCAAAGTAAAAATTTATGAAACTCAAATATGTAATATTTTTTGCAACTTTTTTTGTCATTGTAATTTCTTCCTGTTATTACGATGTGGAAGAAGAATTGTACCCAACAACTTCTGTTTGCGACACTACTAAAATATCATTTAAAACTACAATTTACCCAATATTTCAAAGCAACTGTAATTTTAGCGGTTGCCATAATTCTGCCTCGGCTTCGGCAGGAGTTAATTTAGAAGGGTATGCTAACATTAAAGCAAATATTGATTTACCGAAATTAATTGGAAGTATTCGATTTGATTCTAAGTATAGTGCAATGCCGAAAAATTCAGGTCAGTTGAAGTCTTGTGATATTCAGAAAATTGACCAATGGCGTAAAAATGGATCTCCCAATAATTAGAATTCATGTTTAAGAAAATTCTCTTTACAGTTCTAATTTTTATGATTTTAGGTTTAGCAGTTGGCTATTATTTGTGGAATAAACCACCTCGAAATATAGCCACAGCTCCGGTGCAAGTCTATATTTCAGCCATTGAATTATACAAGGCCTACGCAGCCAACGAAGAAGCGTCGAATGCCAAATATTTGGCAAAAGTTATTGCAGTAGAAGGCACAGTGGTTGAGTTACAACTCGAAAATGAGGAAGAACCAACAGTTGCATTGGCTACCGATGTGGCAGATATTACGGTAAGATGTGGGTTTAAAAAGGAACTTTTATTAGAGGTAAAAGCCCTCAAACCGGGTGATAAAATTAAAATAAAGGGTAAATGTGATGGGCTAGATATGTTTGGCATGGTTTTTACTCAATGTACTTTAACAAAATAATATTCAAAACGAAATAATCATGAAAAAAATCAAAATTCAAATCGCGCTCTTAGTAGTTTTAATAACATTAACTTCTGCTTTTACACTAAGTTTAGCTCCGGGAAAAATGTTTACTAAAAATGGTAAAGTTTCATTTTTCTCGCATACAGACATGGAGGATATTAAAGGCGACAACAATAAAGTGTCTAGTATTCTAGATTTAAAAACAGGTAAAATTGCTATAGAAATTTTGGTAAAATCATTTGTTTTTAAAAAGGCGTTGATGGAAGAACATTTCAACGAAAATTATATGGAATCAAGCAAGTTTTCAAAAGCAAAATTTGATGGTAAAATTGACAATTTGGAAGATATTAATTTTACCAAAGACGGAACTTATAAAACTCAGGTTAGTGGTAACTTAACTATTAAAGACAAAACCAACGCTGTAAAGACAATAGGAACTTTTACAGTTAAGGGCGGGAAATTAAATGGTAAATCTAAATTTAACGTAGCACCGGCCGACTATAATATTATTATACCAAGTGTTGTGAAAGAAAAAATCGCCAAGCAAATCGAAATTACGGTCGATTTGGATTATGAAGCCATGAAATAATTATAACTATTGTGAATTTGAAATTTATTTGCGTTCTCGCTCTGGCATTCTCGCCATACATTAATCAAGCTCAATCCGACACTTCCGATTTGTTTAGTATGATGGGTAATGGAGAAGAAACAGATTACACCACAGCAACGTTTAAGACCACTCGATTAATTAACGGTCATAGTGTTGAAAATCAAGCTGAAGGAGTGCTTGATTTTAGAATAAATCACCGATTTGGAGATATTAATGGAGGGGCTTATGAATGGTTTGGTCTCGATCAGGCCAATGTGAAAATTGGTTTAGATTATAGCATCAAAAACTGGCTAATGGTTGGAGTTGGGCGAACGAATGTAAATAAAACGTATGATGGATTTATTAAGGCCAAGATTTTAAGACAATCAACTGGCAAACGTAATATGCCAATTTCCATAACTTATGTAGGCAGTTCGGCTGCTACTACATTGAAATGGACCGACCCTGATCGAAAAAACTATCCAAGTTCGCGGTTTGCTTACACTCACCAATTGTTGATTGCTCGTAAATTTAGCAATGCCACGTCTATTCAAATAATGCCAACATTGGTGCATCGCAACTTAATTGATTCATTACAGTACAAAAACGATGTTATTGCTATCGGAATTGGTGGTCGTCAAAAATTAACACAACGGGTTTCAATCAACGCAGAATATTATTATGTTTTGCCAAACCAAATCAACGATAAATACAAAAACAGCTTAGCCATAGGATTCGACATAGAAACAGGAGGCCATGTTTTTCAATTGCATTTTACGAATTCGAGAGGTATGACTGAGCCGCAATTTATTACTCAAACCATTGGTGATTGGCTTAAAGGAGATATTCGCTTTGGGTTTAATGTGTCAAGGGTATTTACGATAAAGGAACGTAAATAACCACTGTAGTTGTTTTTGCTTTCTCAACCCTTTATGCTAGAAGATATTAATCTGCGCTTTAGCTTTATAAAGGTAATTTAGGTTTTTATAAAACCATTATATCACCTCCATACCTTTGATTCCTTTTTGTAATTTAGCTCTTTTAAGATCCTTTCTCTTATGAGCCCAAAATCCGCAATAGTTATTGCAGATTCTATGAAGAATTTGAGAATTAATTTATGCTTGTTTTTTGGGTTATTATCGAATCCAAGATTAGTAAATCAATATTTTGACGAATTGACAACAATTTGACCAGCAATTTATGTTCATTTTTTATAGGGTTGGTCGAATGCCTTTTCAAGAATTGGTGCAATATAAAACCTAGTCAGGCATTTCTAAATCGGAATTAAACCCAACTTTTAAAATACCGACATAGTAGTCAAATAGTTTTTGGCATAAAACTATATTGAATACATGAACGTTGTAAATCAAGTAGTTATATTCCTTTAATCTTCTATTAATCAATTTGGGATTAGTTAGAAAACAATTTAGAAAGTATGAATTTTGGATATACAACACGGCTAACCTTGTTTCTAATATCGAATATCTCATAATATACCTAACTAACATCAAAACAGTCGGTTCCCACTCACTGTATTAAAAAGTATATCTTTATCTGACTCCTTGATACACGAACATTTAGAGAAGACTCTAAATAAAACTACTTGATTCAGCTTAAATTTCTTTTGCTTAGCACCTCATTTTTTTGTTGTTTTGCAAAATTTTATTCTATGCCTAAAGATCTCTCTATAAAATCTGTATTAATTATTGGAAGCGGCCCTATCATTATTGGTCAGGCTTGTGAGTTTGATTATTCGGGCAGTCAGGCTGCTCGAAGTTTAAGAGAAGAAGGCATCGAGGTTTCGCTAATTAACAGCAATCCAGCTACTATCATGACAGATCCCTCCATGGCCGAACATATTTATTTATGGCCATTGAACACCGATAGTATTGAAAAAATTCTTCAAGAACGAAATATTGATGCAGTACTTCCAACTATGGGAGGGCAAACCGCTTTAAACCTTTGCAAAGAAGCAGAAGAACTCGGCATTTGGGAAAAATACGAGGTTCGGATTATTGGGGTTGACATTGCTGCAATTGACCGCACTGAAAATCGCGAGTTGTTTCGTCAGTTGATGGTTGACATTGGGATTCCGGTAGCACCAAGCAAGGTTGCTAATTCGCTTTTAGAAGGCAAAGAATTTGCGCAAGATATTGGTTATCCTTTAGTTATTAGACCTTCATTTACCCTAGGGGGCACCGGAGGCGGCTTTGTATGGCATAAAGGGGAATTGGATGAAGCCTTAAAACGCGGTTTGGAAGCATCGCCAATTCATGAAGTTTTGGTAGAAAAGGCGGTTTTAGGTTGGAAAGAATTTGAATTGGAGTTGCTACGTGATGGCAAGGATGATATTGCAGTTATATGCACTATCGAAAATTTTGACCCAATGGGAATTCACACTGGCGACAGTATAACCGTTGCACCGGCAATGACTTTAAGTGATGTGGCATTTCAAAAAATGCGTGATGCTGCTTTATTGATGATGCGAAATATTGGAACTTTTTCAGGAGGTTGTAATGTACAGTTTGCAATAAACCCTGAAAACGACGATTTAATAGCGATTGAAATTAATCCTAGGGTAAGCCGTTCATCAGCACTTGCTTCAAAAGCCACGGGTTATCCTATTGCAAAAATAGCTACTAAACTTGCCATAGGTTATTATTTGGATGAATTGAAAAATCCGGTAACTAAAACCACTTCAGCCTTTTTTGAACCGGCTATTGATTACACCATTGTAAAGATTCCTCGCTGGAACTTCGATAAATTTAAAGGTGCCGATAAGCAATTGGGATTGCAAATGAAGTCGGTAGGCGAAGTGATGGCGATTGGAAGAAGTTTCCAAGAAGCATTACAGAAAGCATGCCAGAGTTTGGAAACCAATCGCCGAGGCTTAGGTTGTGATGGTTTGGATTTACATAAATTGGATCCAATTCTTGAAAGTTTAGAAAAACCAAGCTGGGATAGGCTTTGGCATATCAAAGACGCTATTTCACTCGGTGTGCCTATAACATCAATACAAAAAATTACACGCATCGACCGTTGGTTTTTAGAACAGATTAATGAATTGGTGAAGATGGAGAAAACCTTGGCCAAATATTCGATTAATAATATTGACCCAGCCGTGCTTCGTTTAGCAAAAGAAAAAGGATTTAGTGATTTTCAAATTGCTTATGCCATGCGCAATTGCACTGATGACGAAGTTTATGCCAAACGTAAAGAATTTGGAATTAATCGGGTTTACAAAATGGTTGATACCTGTTCAGCAGAATTTGAATCAACCACAAATTACTTTTACTCAACTTTTGATGGTGAAAACGAAAGTATTGTAAGTGACCGGCCAAAAATAATTGTTTTAGGAAGCGGTCCAAATCGCATTGGTCAGGGGATAGAATTTGATTACAGTTGTGTTCATGGTATTTTAGCTGCTAAGGAAGTAGGTTTTGAAGCCATTATGGTAAACTGCAATCCTGAAACCGTGAGTACAGATTTTGATATTGCCGATAAACTATACTTTGAACCAGTGTATTGGGAACACTTAATTGAATTAATTGAACATGAAAAGCCGGTAGGTGTTATTGTTCAGCTTGGAGGGCAAACAGCCCTTAAATTAGCCGAACGTATGGAAGCTAGCGGCATAAAAATAATTGGAACCACTTTTAATGATATGGATGTGGCAGAAGACAGAGGTCGCTTTTCGGATTTATTAAAAGAACTTGATATTCCTTATCCATTATACGGAGTGGCAGAAACAGCAGATGAGGCCATTTTAGTTGCCAAACAGGTAGGTTACCCAGTTTTGGTGCGTCCGTCGTATGTTCTTGGCGGACAAGGGATGAAAATTGTTATTAATGACGAAGAACTTGAACAAGCGGTTATCAATCTTTTGGGAGATATGCCCGGAAATCGAGTTTTAATTGATCATTTTTTAGATCGGGCCGAAGAAACAGAAAGCGATAGTATATGTGATGGTGAAGAGGTTCATATTATTGGTATGATGGAACATATTGAACCTGCAGGTATCCATAGTGGAGACAGCAGTGCGGTATTGCCGCCTTTTAGCTTGTCGGAGAATGTTATGAATTTGATGAAGGCTTATACCGAGAAAATATGTTTTGCATTAAACGTACGTGGTTTGCTTAATATTCAGTTTGCAGTTAAAAATGAAAAAGTTTACGTTATTGAAGCCAATCCACGTGCTTCGCGTACGGTGCCATTTATCTGCAAGGCCTATCGTGTTCCCTATATTAATATTGCAACTAAGGTGATGTTAGGTGTTAATAAACTTAAAGACTTTGATATTAAGCCACATCAAGAAGGGTTTGCCATAAAGCAACCTGTTTTTTCATTTAACAAGTTTCCGGGCGTAAATAAGGAACTTGGCCCAGAAATGAAATCAACCGGAGAAGCAATTTTGTTTGTAAAGGATATCAAAGACCCCTTGTTTAGGGAGCTTTATAGCATGAAGAGTATGTACTTGAGTCGATAGGAGGATTAAGGTTAGACAAATTGTTGGAGTTTTTTATACATTGTAAATTTCTCACTAGAAAGGTAAATAAATATTCATTGGCATAATTTCATACACGTGCAAACGAGTTAAACCTTTATAGCTTAATATATTTACTCTGAAGGATTGGTATTACGCAATCCGATACGTTTTGTTAGAAAATATCGACCTTCGGGGTTTTGTTTTCTAGCCTTTCATCTTTCAAATATGAGGATATTTTGCGGTTTCGGTCTTAACCACGAATGGTTTATATTTGATATCGTTGCGCTTTATCTTCAGCATTAGAATCTAATCAAATTTATACTTTAAGTTTTGTTTCGGTCGGTGGAGACATCAACCGATAAGTTCTTGCTTGCAATCAACTATAACATTGTTTAAAGACACTTTTTCTAAATTCATACTCTGCAATACTCACAAAGTTTGATTTAGAAACTAAAGGTTTGAAAATTACGGGGACCAAGCGTTAAGGACAGAAGCGGTTAGCCCGCAATGTAGCGCAGCGGAATGAGGACTAAAAGCGAATGGCCTGACCCGTAGGGTAACGCCCAAATCAAATATTTTATACTGACTATCTTACAGCCATAACACTTATGGAGCTGTTGAATCTTTACTCCTTTTTTTGAATAGAATATAGTCCATTAAAGGCATACTTTCCGAAAATGAAAAGTCCGATAGCGATTGGCGCAAAAATACCTATGATAATGGACCATTGCAGAACATCATTAATACTGGAATATTGCGCCGATAATTTTACATAAGCGGAATAAAACAGAAACCCAATAGCCAAAGGTGCTAGGAGCATGCTTAAAAGTCCTGCAATTTTCTTAAAAACAGCAAATGAAGTGTTTTGTCGCTTATTGTTTAAAAATAGGGCGCCGATGCACAAACAAACTGTTGCAACTCCAATTGGGTACCATAATCCAGCCAAAGGTTCGCCTTTTGAATTGAGGTCGGATTTTGAATATTCTATAATTAAGGTTCCGATAAAAGGTACCAAGCCTCCGAAAACGCCGTTGCCAATATGGTAAGGTAAACTCATGGAAGTGTAGCGAATTTTGGTAGGAAATAATTCTACCAAAAAGGCGGCTATAGGTCCATAAACCATGGTTACAAAAAGGATTTGTATAAAAACTAAAAGCACCATAAGTCGGTAATGCGAAGGCCCAAGATATTTTTCAAGTTTCAAATCTGCCTTTATTGCATGTTTGCCGTTTGCATAGGCGGTATCGGTATTTGTAATTTTAAAAATAGCACCATCCGTATAATAAATTGTGGTATCGGACTGAATTAGGGAATCACATGAATTAGGCAGTAGGAGGACTTTGCGAATAAAACTGGTTTTCTCAGAAAGCTGCATTTTGCTAGCTGGATTGGTGATATCCAAAAATTCCTGATAGATTGGTCGATAACAAATAATGCCTAAAAACATACCACTGAGCATAATCCATTTACGACCGTATTTATCGCTTAGCGAACCAAAAACTACAAAAAATGGGGTAGCAAAAAGGATGGCCCAAAGTAAGATGGTTCGCGATTGTTCGAAATCAACTTTACATGTATTTTCAATAAATGATTGGGCATAAAATTGCCCAGTGTACCAAATAACTCCTTGTCCCATAACAGCACCGAAAAGAGCCAAAAGCACCAATTTCAAATTATCTTTTTTGGTAAAACTTTCCTTTAAGGGATTGGTAGAAATTTGTCCTTCTTTTTTCAGTTCCATAAAAAGTGGAGATTCCTTCATCTTGAGTCGGATAACAATAGAAACGATTACTAAGAGTGCCGAAACTATAAACGGAATTCGCCAACCCCAGCTAGCAAAAGCCTCAACTCCTAATGCATTACGGGTAAAAAGGATTACACCGAGCGAGAGGAACAATCCAAGGGTGGCGGTAGTTTGAATCCAACTGGTAAAAAAACCACGACGACCTTCTGGTGCATGTTCAGCAACATAAGTAGCCGCCCCTCCATATTCGCCTCCAAGAGCCAGGCCCTGAATTAAGCGCAAGATTAAAACTAAAATAGGGGCAGCAATGCCAATACTTGCATAATTTGGAATTAAACCAATTAAGAAGGTTGAAGCGCCCATTAAAACCAAGGTAAGCAGGAAGGTGTATTTGCGGCCAATTAAATCGCCTAAGCGGCCAAAAACCAAAGCTCCAAAAGGCCTCACAATAAAGCCTGCAGCGAATATGGCGAGCGTAGAAAGAAGGGCAGCCGAGGATTTATCAGGAGGAAAAAATTGTTTGGAAATTATGGTTGCAAGGCTTCCAAAGATATAAAAGTCGTACCATTCAATTAATGTTCCAACGGAAGAGGCGGAAATAACTTTCCAAATGCCTTTCGGGGATTTTTGCATATTCGAATTTGATTATCGCAAATTTATTTATTCGATTTACATCTCAAAGGTTTGAGAAATATTATATTTAGTGTTGCTGAAAATTGTTTTGCCCCTAACTTTTCAATCAATACTTAAATTCAATGCTTATGGTATCTCCATTTGTTGAACCTTTTATAGGCAAACTTTGTAAACTTTTCTGCGGAAAGTAATCAAAAAATATTTTGTCATTATAATCTTGAAGTAGATAATAAAAAACAGTATCCTTTCGCAAATTCATAATCAATTTGGAGAATGATTTGTCATTATTAAAGAGCATTACATTTTTTTGTTTTCCATCACTATTTTTTAGAGAAATTTCACATCCAGACCTCCTATGTAAATAAAATAATTCTGTAGAGTCATTGATTTTTTCTTGAGGTTCATTAGAAATATATGTTCTCTTCATAAAAACGGGATTGGAATGTTCAAAAACATAACGAAAACCCAGATTGAATTTCCGATAAACAAAATTCGATTGAAACAAACCATTTGAATCCGTCTTAGCAGTTGCGATTAGTTTATTTGAATCTTGTGTAATAATGGCATAAACCGAGACTTTAGCATCTTGTAATCCATTGGTGCTTCTGGTATCCAATAATAATCCTCTTACTGAAAAAGCAATAGTAGTGGTATCTTTAGATTTTATTAGCAGTTCTTCCGTCTTTTTTATGCATGATAATCCAAAAAAAACTATGATTAAAAAACTCAATAATATAATAGGTAGTTGCACTTTCATTTCTAAATTAAATCACAAATGGAAAAGACAAATTTACTTGTTCTTACTACCTTAATTGCTCACCGATTTCAATTTTACCATATTTTTTCAAGTTTGGGCAACTGATTTTGAGTGAAGGTAGTTTATCGAAGATTTTGCAACCACCAATTATACTCCTTGCAAAAATAGATTGCAAGGACCATAATTTTTTTTTGGTTAATTTTGAACTAACTTTTAGATGAAAATAAAAAAACTGGAATTAAGAAATTTCAAGCGTTTCACAGACTTGACAATAGACAATATCAATAAAGAGGTTAGATTAGTTTTGTTAATTGGTGCAAGTGGTTCTGAAAAATCTTCGGTTTTTGATGCATTTGAGTTGTTCAATACGATTGCCGGATCCCAAGTAGTTTCTGAAAGTTGGCACTACTATCGTAAAGATAAAAACAAAGAAATAAGGCTCATACTAACAACTCAGAATGATGAAGTTTGGACCACAGAGGAAAAAAAAAGTGAAACATTTTCAAATTATGGTAACGATTTTTATGGAAGAACTAGCTTTAGGCAAATTCCAAGTTTAACTAGAACTTCACTGGGAACTGGCTTTGATTTTAGCAATGATTCACACAGACCAGAATTGTTTATAGAAAAGATAATAGATTTGAAAATGATATTGAAATAATAACTGGAACTATACTAAAGGACTTTTTTAGATCAAAAGATTCACACGAGCAAATAAAACAAAGATATATTGACCCTCTGAATCGAGCACTAAAGAATATTTTTGGAGAAGGAAATGGAACTAAACTACAACTTATTGAGATCATCCCTCCGCTCGAAGGTAAAGTTACTCAAATAAATTTTCAAAAGGGAAAATCTGAAATTCACTACAATTATCTAAGTGCCGGGGAAAAGGAAGTTTTGAATCTTTTGGTAAATCTCTTAAGTAGAGGGCCCCTATACCAAGATACAATAAATTTTTTAGATGAAATTGATCTTCATTTGAGTACCAAATTACAGTTTAACTTAATTAAGGAAATATGTGAAAATTGGATTTCAACAAATGAGGATTTACTTTGTAGAAAATAAGGACAAAGACTATTACGGCTCTTTAGGTATCCCTCAGACAGTATTTGTTTCAGATAATAACAGAAATAATGTTTACCATAAGGTTAGGACAACTGATTTTAATGGAATTGTTGATCGTGACTTTTTAACTGATGATGATATTGAGCAAATTAATATTTATTACCCTAAACTTAAAATTTTGAAATATTATAGCATAGAAAATTATATGTACCATCCTGATAATCTTGAAGATTATTTTCAAAGCAAGGAGATTAAATTTGATAAAAATAATTATATCAATGAGTTAACGAAAGAAAAAAATCAAGTAAAAGATTCAATTATTATTTCGGTGCGTCTCTCAAGAACAGAATTACCTTACTTTGGAAAACCGAAATTTAATGAGCAACCTATGCAGAATAGGTTCAAAAATGATCAAGCTAACCTTAATCAATCAGAAACGATAGGAAAGTATTTAAAAAGTGATGATCTTGAAGTATTTTATAAGTCTTTGCCAATGAAAACCTAATGTACACAATTATCTGAAAGGCAAAATATACCAAAGTCTGATTTAAGTAAAACAAGTTGGTTCAAAACAAAAATTCAGGAAATCACAAAATGAATCGAAAGGCACAAAACACTGACAAAGTTTGTGTCAGGTTGTTTTTTGATTTAAGCACGTTTGTCCTCTCAACTAAATTTAGTCTCGATTAAAAAGTAACTTGGCTCTGAAAATCACCTGCAATAATCTTATACAGATAAAACGATTTCATTCACTAAAATTTTATACCGATAAATACAAGTTTGCTTAGGCAGATAAAATTAATTTTCGGGGTCGAAATGCCTTGCGAGTTCAACTTTATTTGCGGGTTGATAAACTAAGGGGATTTGCTCTATAATTACATCACTTTTATCTAGTCCGAAGGCCAACTCGTCACTTAAACTATTGCGTTTAAGCATAAAATAGGTATTTAACACTATGCCTTCTCGCAAGGTAAATTCATTTTCAACTGAGAGAAATTTTTCAATTACAACAAATTTAAAATCCGGTTCACTGTTGTATTTGGTAGATCCATCTGGACGAATATGCAGATTTAGTTCTTTGTTATTGACCAAATCTTGTACGATTTGTTTAAAATACAATTCGGTTCTAGGCTGTATTCTGAATCCCACATTAATATTAACTTTAATAACTTTATCATCTACCAACTCTGAAACATCATAGGAAAGTGAATAAGGTTCGGCGGTTCGATGAATATGCAAAAACCAGTAAACATCGGCTCTTTTGGGTTTTTTAGAAAAAATGGATTTGATGATTTTTTCTTCAATCTCGTGGCGGCTGTTTGCCTTGGTTAAATAAATGAGGTGCGTAGAAAATTTAGGAATGGATTCATCTTCACTTAATTCATTGATATTGGTAACATAACGCCCAAGATCTGTGAATTTTGTAAAACGATTACTAATTCTTCGACCTGAATAAACCGTATACATAATAAAAATGTAAACTGAAGATATTAGGATAGTTATATAGCCCCCTTCGGGAAACTTTTGAATATTGGCAATAAAAAAGGCAATTTCTATGCTTGCAAATAAGAGAAGGAGAATGGAAACAATTATTTTGTTCCATTTAAGTTTATAGAGTAAAAAGAAAGAGAGCAAATAGGTGGTAACCATCATGGTTAAAGTAATTGCTAAGCCATAGGCGGCTTCCATGTTCGACGAATTTTCGAAATGCAAAACCATTAAAACACATCCTATCCAAAGCATGATATTGACACTTGGAATGTAGATTTGCCCCTTAATTTCAGAAGGTTGTCGAACTGCAACTCTTGGCCAAAAGTTTAAGTTCATGGCTTCGTTTATTAATGTGTAGCTTCCGCTAATAAGAGCTTGAGAAGCAATAATAGCAGCAGAAGTAGCAATAACAATACCTGCAATTAAAAACCAATGTGGCATTATTTCAAAGAAAGGATTTCGTCCATCAAGCAAGGCGTCAGGACCTAAACTCATTAGCCAACCTGCTTGGCCCATATAATTGAGTAATAAACAGGTTTTTACCAACACCCAGGTAATTCGAATGTTTTTTCTTCCACAATGCCCTAAATCGGAATAGAGGGCTTCGGCACCGGTTGTTGCTAAAAATACGGCACCTAACAAAACAAACCCTTTGGGATATTCTGATAAAAACTGATAGGCATAAATAGGATTTAAAGCATTAAAAATAATAGGATGTTGAGCTATTTGGACGATTCCCAGAGTTGCAAGCATTCCAAACCATATTAACATGGCAGGACCGAAAGCTGCTCCCATTTTGTGTGTTCCAAATCGTTGAAAGAAAAATAAAGCGGATATAATTACAATAACGATTGGAACTGTAGGGATATGTTCTAGACCTTTGATATTAGACAATCCTTCAACTGCAGAGGCTACCGAAATTGGAGGTGTAATAATACCATCTGCCAATAAGGTTGAAGCGCCAATAATGGTAGGTATTACAAGGTATTTGCCGTATTTGCGAACCAAGGCATAAAGAGAAAAAATGCCTCCTTCTCCATGGTTATCAGCTTTGAGTGTAAGGTAGATATATTTAAAAGTTGTTTGAAAGGTAATGGTCCAAAACACGCAGGAAATACCACCATAAACTAACATTTCACTAATTGGACGATTGCCGATAATTGCTTTAAGTACATAAAGCGGGCTCGTTCCTATATCACCATAAATAATTCCGAGCGCAATTAAGAGGGAGGCGGCTGTTACCTTACTCTTAACATTAGTTGAATCGTTTTTCATACCTACTAGTTTTACTAGTGCAAATTTGGTTGAATGATTATTTGCAAATTGTAAAACAATAGTCTATTTGTATAAAGAAAACGTAAAGAAAAAAGTTGAGACCTAGCTAAATCGATAACCTACACCATTTTCGGTAATGATATGTAGGGGTTGATTTGGGTTTTCTTCAATTTTTTTGCGCAAGGTACCAACAAACACTCTAAGGTATTGGGTTTCATGTTGATAGCCAACCCCCCAAATTTCTTTCAAGATAAATTGATGGGTTAAGACTCTGCCTTCATTTTTTACAAAAAGTGATAGTAAATTAAACTCCGTATTGGTAAGTTTTAATACTTCATTTTTTCTTTTAATTATGCGCGCTGCCAAATCTATTTTGAGATCAGTGCAAACAAAAGCACTTGTATTAGATTCCGTTTGATTTCTACGAATTGCTGAACGTATTCTTGCTAGAAGTTCAGCGCTTCTAAAAGGTTTAGTAAGGTAATCGGTTGCGCCGTTATCCAAAGCATCAACGATATCGCTTTCTCTATTTTGAACGGAAAGAATGAGGATTGCTTTGGTGTACCAATTTCGCAATTCTTTTAAAACTTGATGTCCATTTTTATCAGGCAAACCCAAATCAAGCAATATTAATTCGGGAGGATGATTTGCTGCAAGAATAACACCGTCTTTGCCATTTTCGGCTTGCCAAACTTTATAGTTATGACTTTCCAAAGTAATTTGAAGCAACTTTCTGATTTGAGGTTCATCGTCTATGATTAATATTTCGGCCTTATTCATTCTTTAGGTTGGTGATAAAAGAAGTGTTGGTAATTATTTTGATTGTAAATTTAGCACCGCCATTCTCTAAATTTTTAAGAATAATGTTGCCAGAGTGGGCTTCAACAAAGCCTTTAACAATGGATAGACCCAATCCGCTTCCACCAGTTTTGGTTTGCGGTAAGCGGTAAAATTTATCGAATACTTGGTCAATTTCTTGTTTTGGAAACCCAGGTCCATTATCTGAAATTTCCATAATAAGGCATCCATAATCAGAGGATGCATCAATCTTTATGACGGAGCCAATAGGAGTATAAAGAATAGCATTATGAATTAAATTGTGCAATACTTGATCTATAATTCCGGCATCGAGTTTAAAGAGCGGCAGTTTTTCATTAGTAATAAATTCTATTCTGCGATTATTGCTGCTGATAGCTAACTTTTGAATAACGGAATTAACCAAATCATTGATGTCGCACCAATCTAATTTAAGTTTTAACATTCCACTTTCCAAGCGACTCATGTTTAGCAAATTTTCCACCTGACGATTGAGTCTTTCGCTAGCAATATCAATTTCATTTAGGAGTTGTAATTTTTGATTTTCAGTGAGTTTGCTTTCCTTCAAAGTATCAACTGCTCCAAGGATTGTTGAAATTGGAGTTCGTAATTCGTGTGAAAGTGAATTCAGCAAGGTGTTATAAAGTTTGATTGTATTTTCTTTTTCTTCTTTATCTCTGGCTTTTTTCTCTGCTTCTCGAATTTTGAAAGTCAAACTTGCGTTAACAAGTGCAATGGCGAAATAAAGAAGAAACAAGAGCAAATCTTCGGCATTGGTAATATGAAAAGTAAAAACTGGAGGTATAAAAAAGAAGTTCCAGATAAGTGCGCTCATAACAGCAGCAATCAATACCGGCAAAATTTCAAATAACATGGCCAATATTGAAACGGACATGAGCAGTAATAAGGCAACTATTTTGTGATTTAAAAAATTTTGGCTAAGGTAACAAACGCCGGTAATCACAAAAACTATAAGAAGGCTAACAACGAGTTGCCAAGCATTTGGGAGTCTTCTTGAAGTAACTAATTTCAAAATTTAAGCTTTGACGATAAACGAAGATAGTTTTAGAAAGTTAGATTAATGAAGAACTAACTAAATTTTGGTTATGCTGCGAGCTTTAACAACTTTTTAAAAGTTGCCAAAGCTATCCCCAAGCCAATTAATATAAAAAGTTACGTCTTTCATCTTTCTCCATATAGTTGGGATTTAACCAACATAATCCCTGAATTACGATGTTACCAATTATCGGGAATAATTTGGTGCATCGTGTGTAATTGTAACATCGTGTGGATGACTTTCACGAATTCCGGAGCTTGTTATTTTAGTAAACATGGCGGTTTGTAATTCTTCAATAGTTTTAGCGCCACAATAACCCATTCCGGCTCTTAATCCGCCAATATACTGATACATCACTTCAGCTAATTGCCCTTTAAAAGGAACCATACCGACGATACCTTCCGGCACAAGCTTGGCTATTTCCTCTTCAGCATCCTGAAAATAACGATCTTTTGAGCCATCTTTCATGGCATCAATTGAACCCATACCACGATAAGATTTTACTTTTCGACCTTCGTAAATAATTGTTTCTCCGGGCGATTCATCAGTTCCTGCAAATAAAGAACCGGCCATTATACTATCGGCTCCTGCAACAATTGCTTTAACAATATCGCCACTATAGCGAATTCCACCATCACTTATAACAGGTACACCGCTACCTTTGATTGCTGATGCGCATTCAATTACTGCCGATAATTGTGGAACTCCAATACCAGCAATAACTCGTGTAGTACAAATAGATCCTGGCCCAACCCCAACCTTTACAGCGTCGGCTCCAGCATTTACCAAAGCAATAGCCGCTTCGGCAGTTGCAATATTTCCTGCTATAACTTGAAGATCCGGAAAATTACTTTTAATCTTTTTTAGTTCATTAATTACACCTTTGCTATGACCATGTGCTGTATCCAAAGTAATTACATCTACATCCTGAGCCACCAAAGCACTTACTCTTTCAAGCGTATCTGAAGTAATTCCAACAGCAGCACCTGCCATTAATCGTCCAAATTGATCTTTACAAGCCAATGGATGATTTTTAACATTTTGAATGTCACGATAAGTTATCAAGCCTTTCAATATGCCCTCTTTATCAATAACTGGAAGTTTCTCGATTCGGTGTTTTTGCAAAATTTCCATGGCTTTTTGCAGATCAGTACCCTCTTCGGCAGTAATCAAATTTGTTTTTGTCATCACATCGCCAACACTTCGATTCATATCAGTTTGAAAACGCATATCGCGGTTGGTTAATATTCCAGCCAACTTGCCATTATCGTCAACAATTGGAATACCACCAATTTTAAATTCTTTCATAACTTGCAATGCTTCGCCGAGTTTAGCAGATATTTTTAAAGTGACAGGATCTTTAATCATGCCACTTTCTGAACGCTTTACTTTTTTAACTTCAGCTGCTTGACGTTCGATGCTCATATTTTTATGAATGAAACCAATTCCGCCTGCTCGTGCCATACTAATAGCCATGCGCGATTCGGTAACTGTGTCCATAGCTGCACTAATAATAGGTACGTTAATAAGTATGTTTCTTGTGAGTTTAGTTCTTGTAACAACATCGCGCGGAAGCACCTCGCTGTAACGCGGCAAAACTAAAACATCATCAAACGCGAGACCTTCAAATAGGATTTTTTCAGAGAGAAAATTAGACATAGCAAATAATATAATTAGAGTTTATTATTTGCGGTGCAAAGTTAATGGTTTCTTATCAAAAATTATGCTATTGACAAAATTGGAACTAATTTCAGGTAAAAAAACAGACTATAAATTGGGTTTGATGGCACAAATTTCTTCTAAATTTAGATTTACACTTGGTTTACTAATCAATTTCTTAAAAAAGTGAATTTAATAAAAAGTGACCTTAATTCCCTCGAATTACTCAAAAAACAGACCAAATTGACCTCCTTTTTGCTATTTTTATCATTGAATTCTCGAATTTTGGTTTACCTTCGCCCTCTATATTTAACTTAATTATGGATTTAAAAGACATACAAGCACTCATCCGATTTATTTCAACATCGGGTGTTGATGAAGTTAGTATTGAGCGAAAAGATTTCAAACTCAATATTAAGAAAAATGCAAAATCTGCTGATGTGGTAGTTTCCTCCCAACAAGTACATTATGCACCGGCAGTGCCTAATGTTCCGGCAAGAGTTGAAACAGTTGCAGTTCAAGATGCAGTAAAAACCATTGCTGAAGCTGAGCCAGCAGTAAGTAGCAAACTAATTGAGATAAAATCGCCAATGATTGGTACATTTTACCGCAGTTCAGGCCCAGATAAAGGACTTTTTGTTAATGTTGGTGATGATGTAAACACTGGCGATACAGTGTGCATTATTGAGGCTATGAAACTCTTTAACGAAATAGAAAGCGAAATTAAAGGCAAAATTGTTAAAGTTTTGGTTGATAATGCCACGCCTGTTGAATATGATCAACCACTCTTTTTGGTAGATCCTAGTTAAATTTCCACAATTCTAGCTCGATTACTCGGGAGTTAATTTTAACAATTATCACATTTTCAAATTGAACGAATGTTTAAAAAGATTTTAATAGCCAATAGGGGCGAGATAGCTTTGCGGATAATCAGGACCTGCAAGGAGATGGGAATTAAGACGGTAGCCGTTTATTCTACCGTAGATAAAGAAAGTTTACATGTTAGGTTTGCTGACGAGGCGGTTTGTATAGGACCTGCATCTAGTGCCTTGAGTTATTTAAGCATGACCAATATATTAGCAGCTGCCGAAATAACCAATGCGGATGCAATTCACCCAGGTTATGGATTTTTAAGTGAAAATGCTAAGTTTTCTGAACTTTGCCGTCAACACAATATTAAATTTATAGGTGCCTCACCCGAAATGATTAATGCCATGGGTGATAAGAGCAATGCCAAGGATACTATGAAAAAGGCCGGTGTGCCTACAATTCCCGGCAGTGAAGGGCTGCTTATGGACGTTAAAGAAGGCATTAAAATTGCAAAAATAATAGGATATCCTGTTATTTTAAAAGCAACCGCCGGTGGTGGTGGTCGTGGAATGCGCATCGTATGGAAAGATGAAGAATTGGAAGGTGCTTTTAATTCGGCACAAACGGAAGCGAAAGCAGCATTTGGCAACGATGGTATGTATCTTGAAAAATACATCGAAGAACCTAGACATATTGAAATTCAAATTGCAGGTGATCAATACGGAAAAGTTTGCCATCTGAGTGAAAGAGATTGTTCTATCCAACGCCGTCATCAAAAACTGCTTGAAGAATGTCCTTCACCCTTTATGACTCCAGAATTACGCGAAAAAATGGGTGATGCCGCCGTTAAAGCAGCTGCATTTATAAATTATGAAGGCGTTGGTACCATAGAGTTTTTAGTGGACAAACACCGCAATTTCTATTTTATGGAAATGAATACCCGAATTCAAGTGGAACATCCGGTAACTGAAGAAGTAATTAACTATGATCTTATTAAAGAACAAATATTGATTGCAGCCGGTGTACCCATTTCAGGAAAAAATCATTACCCACAAATGCACTGTATCGAATGTCGCATCAATGCTGAAGATCCTTACAAAAATTTTGCTCCCTGCCCAGGAAAAATCACCTCTTTGCACAAACCAGGTGGACATGGAGTAAGAGTTGATACTCACATTTATGCCGGCTATACTATTCCTCCAAATTACGATAGCATGATTGCTAAACTAATTGTGGTAGCTCAAACTCGCGACGAGTGCATTGTTAAAATGCGTCGAGCACTGGATGAATTCATCATTGAAGGCATTAAAACCACTATTCCATTGCAAATACAACTTATGCAAAATGAAGATTTCATAAAGGGTAATTTTACGACCAAATTT
>Ga0209181_10001421_pt1 | contig 42069 bp, 35 predicted proteins | sample MAT05_FD_187208 | JGI IMG/M metagenome (GOLD analysis project Ga0209181, IMG submission 187208) | Freshwater microbial communities from Lake Fryxell liftoff mats and glacier meltwater in Antarctica - MAT-05 (SPAdes) (version 2) | ecosystem: Environmental > Aquatic > Freshwater > Ice > Liftoff... | reverse complement strand
ATTAAGAAATTCGTTAGCCGGTACATTTTCCGGAAGGATGTAACTTCCTTCGGCTTTGAGCATTGCAGGAAAAACAATGCAGTGAAAAACAATATTGTCTTTTCCAATAAAGTGGATTAGGCGAGTATCAGGACTTTTCCAGTATTTTTCCCATTCGGGAGTAAGTTCGCGGGTTGCCGAAATATAGCCAATTGGAGCATCAAACCACACATACAGAACTTTACCCTCAGCACCTTCAACGGGGACAGGGATTCCCCAATCGAGATCGCGACTAACTGCACGCGGCTGGAGGCCACTGTCGATCCATGATTTACACTGACCGTAAACATTGGGTTTCCAGTGTTTATTATCTTCAAGAATCCATTTTTTAAGAAAGGGCTCATATTTATCAAGAGGGAGGAACCAGTGGCGAGTTTCCTTAAGCGCAGGAACAGCTCCGGAAATCATTGATTTAGGGTTAATAAGGTCGGTTGCATTGAGTGAAGAGCCGCAGCTTTCACACTGATCGCCGTATGCGCTCTCATTGCCACAGCGCGGACAGGTTCCGGTAATGTAGCGGTCTGCAAGGAATTGTAAGGCCTCAGGATCAAAATATTGTTCGGTAGTTTTTTCAATAAACTCACCTTTATCATATAAGGTTCGGAAGAATCCCGAAGCAGTTTCAAAATGAACGGGCGAGGTAGTGCGTGAATAAATATCGAAAGTTATGCCCAGTCTTTCAAATGACTTTTTGTTGAGATAGTGATATTTATCGACCACATCCTGTGGACTAATGCCTTCATTTCTGGCTTTTATGGTTATAGGAACTCCATGCTCATCAGAGCCACAAACGAAAATTATGTCTTCAGATTTTAATCTCAGGTAACGGGCAAAAATATCTGCAGGAATATAAACGCCGGCCAGATGCCCGAAATGGATAGGACCGTTTGCATAAGGAAGTGCTGCGGTAAGAGTGTACCTTTTATAATCTTTCATGAAAAAACAGGATGATTCTTTAAATAAATTGCAAAGATAATAAAAATGGACATTGTATGAGTAGTTGTTTTCATTGACTTGTGTTTGTGGGAAGTACTTTTTATAAAGGGTTTGAAAATATTATCTTTTATTCCATAAAGCTTAATATATACTCCAGACAAGCCCCTCCAACCTTGGGGGAGGGGCTTGGGGAGGGGCAAAATGGGTACATTAGATTCTTTAATAAACATTCATTTTTTCTCCTATCTGCATTCGAAAATAATTTCCTAATTTGCAGTCATTATGATAACCCCTCCCTATCTAATTCCCGGCGATACAGTTGGTATTGTTGCTCCTGCCCGAAAAGTAAGCAGAGAAGAGATTTCAATTTTCATGAACTTGCTGGAATCATGGGGATTGAAATATAAATTTGGGAAAAATCTGTTTGGAGAGTACAATCAGTATTCAGGTACTGATGAGGAACGGTCTGCTGATTTTTCAGATATGCTTTCAGATCCGCAGGTTAAGGTGATTCTTGCTGCAAGAGGAGGATATGGCTCATTAAGGACGCTGAGACTGATCGATTTTTCAAAGTTTGAAAAGCAACCAAAATGGATTGCGGGTTTTTCTGACATTACCGCATTTCATTCCTATATAAACAGGTTTCTAAATACAGAAAGTTTGCATTGCCTGATGCCCCTCACTTACAAGCCGGGTGTTAAGGAATCTGAAGATTCTGCTGAGTCGTTGCGCAAAGCACTTTTTGGAGAGAAGATCGAGTATCAGTTTCCATCATTCCCCGGAAATCGCGAAGGCACTGTAAATGCTGAAATCTTAGGTGGAAACTTATCTGTTTTGTTTAGTTTGAACGGAACCGGTTTTTTCCCTGATATGAAGGGGAAAGTGTTGTTTATTGAAGACATTGATGAGTACCTGTATCACATTGACAGAATGATGTTGAATTTGCTGCACAGCGGTTCAATGAATAATTTAGGGGGATTAATAGTTGGTGGATTTACAGATATAAAAGACAATACTATTCCATTCGGAAAGAGATACGATGAGATTATCTCCGAGATTGTTGGGAAATTTAAATTTCCTGTAGCTTTTTCTTTTCCCGGAGGGCATCAAAATTCAAATATGACGCTGATTTTTGGCAGGCATGTGCAATTAAGTGTAGAATCCGAACATTCAATGCTGAGGTTTTCGGAAAAATAATTGTACCAAACCTGTTTAAATTATGGCTGAACATAATGATCGTGGCGTAGAAGCCGAAGAGATTGTTGCTGAATATCTAGCATCCAGAGGATTTCATATCCGGCATCGTAATTGGAGATATTTTCAAAAAGAAATTGATATTGTTGCAGAGTTCTGCGGAGAGCTTATTATTGTTGAGGTTAAGAGCCGATCTGGTTTTGACAGGGCAACTGCGGAGGAGTTGATATCAAGGGGGAAACAGAGGTTTATTGTTGATGCAGCCGAAGCGTATATTAACAGATTCAAAATAGAATGTGAGACTCGTTTTGATGTACTAATTGTTACATTTTCGGGGAATGGGCCGGTGGTGGAACATATTGAAAATGCGTTTATTCCGGGGGTTAACTGGTGAGCCATGGGCTTGACCTTCAATACCATGGGCGTTGCCTTCTGAATACCACGGGCGTTGCCCATGGTTTTGATATGTCGTCCTTTCAGGGCTTTTGGTTTGTATTTTTTAGATAAGTCGACAACACTGAATTTAGTTTATTAAATTTGCTGTGCAGAATGCATTCTTTTGGCCTCATTTTTTATCTGTAACATGAACATTGAGCAAATCCGGGAATATTGTTTGTCGCTTAAGGGAGTTAGTGAAGATATGCCTTTTGGGGATGACACGCTGGTTTTCAGGGTAATGAATAAAATTTTTGCACTGGTGAACCTGAGTGGTGAGACAACAATAAATCTGAAATGCGAGCCGGCTAAAGCTATTGGTTTGCGTGAAGAGCATCAGGCGATTATTCCGGGGTACCACATGAATAAACAGCACTGGAATACATTAATTATGGATGGAAGCCTGAAGACAGATCTCGTCACTTCACTTATTGATCATTCCTATCAGCTTATTGTTGAAAGTCTGCCAAAAATAAAGCAGGAAGAACTTAAACGAATAAAAAACAAATGAAAAAGATTCTTGGGTATTTTTTCCAGGGCTTATTGTATGTAGCGCCACTGGGACTAACTATTTATGCGATTGTATTGTTGTTTAATTTGATTGACGGGTTAATCCAGAAGTATATTGAGACGGTGATCAAAGTTCATATTCCTGGACTGGGAATAGTTTTAATTTTTCTAACCATCACTTTTCTGGGGATGATTGGAGGAACAATTCTTGGTGAACCCATTCGCAGGGCTATAGAAAAGGTAATGGACAAGGCACCATTCTTCAAATTAATATATTCCTCAATCAGGGATCTGTTATCAGCTTTTGTTGGAAAGGAAAAGAAATTCAATCAGCCTGTACTGGTAAAAGTAAATACTATTTCGGAGCTTGAAAAAGTAGGTTTTCTAACTCAGGAAGATCTCAAAAAAATTGGCATTGAAGGGAAAGTTGCAGTTTATTTTCCTCATTCATATAATTTTTCAGGGGAGTTGTTCATTGTGCCGTCAGAGCATGTCAGACCTTTGAAAATGGCACCTGCAGATGCTATGAAATTTGTTGTTTCTGGAGGAGTAGCATTGTCTTAAATGACAGAACATGTTCTAAAAGCAATAAGTATTCAGATAAATTTAACATTAACTTAACATAAAATGACTATTATCGCATAGTTTTTTAATTCATTCTATCCCTTAAATTAAATGAGTATCATTACATTACTTCATAAGCTGGTTCCGGCAGAGATGAAATTCTTTCCGATGTTTGAGAGTCTATCTGAAATAATTGTTAAGGCCTCAGCTGCACAATTATTGATTTTTGAACACGATGATCCTGCAAAACAGAAAGATATGTTCAAGCAGATTAAAGATCTGGAAAGTAAGGGAGATGAGATTAAAGAAAAAATATTTGATGATCTGGATAAATCTTTTATTCCCCCATTCGACCGCGAAGATATTGATCATCTTACAACATCTCTGGATGAAGTAATAAACATAATTGATGGAGTTGCTCAGCGAATCAGACTTTATCGACCCAAAGAAATTCCTAATGAATTCAAGGATTTCGCCAAATTGATTTCAAAGTCATGCGAGCAGTTGAATACTGCTATTAAAGAGCTTCATGATCTGAAGAAACCAAATAAAATTCTAAAAGCCTGCAAAAAGATAGCAGAATTAGAGCATGAAGCTGACTCATTGTACCATTCAACCATTTCCAACATCTTCAAAAAGGAAAAAGACGCTATTGAACTGATAAAGCAGAAGGAAATGCTGGAACATATGGAAAAGACTGCCGATGCTATCAAAGAAGTTTCCAACATTATTAAAACAATTATCCTGAAAGGTTCCTGAGAATTTCATTAAGGTTCTGATGGAAAATAGCTTGGATAAATCAATAGCAGACGACTTTTGAAAGGATAGCACCTTCAAAAAATAGAATAAATAAAAATCATTTTATGACGTTTTTGTACATTGTAGTTGCATTGGTACTTATATTTGATTTTATAAATGGGTTCCACGATTCAGCTAATTCAATAGCAACAGTAGTTTCAACTAAGGTCCTTACACCACTTGCAGCTGTGGTTCTTGCAGCAACATTTAATTTCCTTGCATTTCTTGTTTTCCCCTTAAAGGTTGCTACAACAATAGGAAAAGGTGTAATTAACGCCGAGATCATTACTCTTTCTTTGATTGCTTCTGCAATAATTGCAGCAATTATCTGGAATCTTTTTACCTGGTGGAAAGGACTACCTTCAAGTTCTTCGCACACATTGGTTGGAGGTTTAATCGGAGCTGCAGTTGCAGGACATGGTTTTGGTTCAGTTGTTGTAGCCGGAGTTATGAAAATTGTGATATTTATTGTTGTTGCGCCAGTTCTGGGAATGATAATTTCCTACATAATATCAGTAATTGCATTAAATATTGTAAAGAATTTTTCGCCTTCTGGTGTCGATAAATGGTTCCGTCGTCTGCAAATATTTTCAGCAGCGGCATTTAGTCTAGGACATGGTGGGAATGATGCTCAGAAATCCATGGGTCTTATCTGGGTTGCGATGATTGCAACAGGAATGGTTGCCAAAGACGCATCCATCGATTTATGGATTGTATTATCTTGTCATACAGCAATTGCACTTGGCACTTTATTTGGAGGATGGAGAATTGTAAAAACCATGGGGCAGCGAATAACAAAACTCAGACCTTTTGAGGGATTCTGCGCTGAAACAGCCGGTGCGATTACACTTTTTGGTGCCACACATTTTGGAATTCCTGTAAGTACAACCCATACTATAACTGGTGCAATAATTGGCGTTGGAGCAACTAAAAGAGCTTCATCAGTAAAGTGGGGAGTAACAACAAAAATTTTCTGGGCATGGTTGCTCACTATTCCTGTTTCTGCTCTGATTGGGGCTTTAATTTTTTATTTTTTTCAGGCTGTTTTATAGTCAGAGCTTTTTTTTGGTTTTATTTTTTGAAGATAAAATAAACGGCTAGCACCAGAAATACGAAACCCAATAAATGATTCCATTTTAGCACTTCGTTTTTAAAAAACACAAGTGTAAATCCCGCAAAAATCACCAAAGTTATCACTTCCTGAATCACTTTTAATTCAACAAGTGAGAAAGGTCCACCGTTTCCTTTGAACCCGATTCTGTTGGCAGGTACCTGTGCGAAGTATTCAAAAAGTGCAATTCCCCAGCTTATCATAATTATAGCTATTAAACCCAAATTTTCAAACCATCTTAATTCCTTGAATTTCAAATGGCCATACCAGGCCAGGGTCATAAATGTATTGGAAAGGATTAATAGACCTATAGTGTACAATGCTTTTAGTTCCATCTTTATGCTTGCTTAAAATATTTTTTGGATCATTCAATCATCAGGTTGCATCCCCTGATATCTGAGTTGTCAATTCTCCCCAAAACCTCGAAACTTTCATCCTGATTAATTCTGCCCAAATCCGCACTTGCAATAAATGAGCAGGAGTAGATATTAGCCAGATCGACAATATTGATTCCCCCGGTATTCCTGCTATTCAGAATTTGAAAAGGGTCATAACTATCGCGAATGAGGACCTTCATCCAAGGTGGACAAAAGAACTTTCCACTACCTTTTGAATAGGCTTGCGAAAGTAATTCTGTCATCCCATATTCGGAATGGATGCTTTCTACATTAAAACTTTTTTTCAGGTACAAATGCAGATCCTCCTTTACAAGCTCTTTTCTACGCCCTTTCATTCCACCGGTTTCCATGATAATAATTCCAGAAAGATCTTCCTGGTATTTCTCAGCCAGATCAAGCAATGCATAACTTACTCCTAATAGCAAAGTTGGCGTTCCGGATATTTTTAGCTTTTTTAAAACGGCTATTAGTTTTACATGATCATTCAGGTAGAAGCCACTTTCGGGATGCGAAGACAGATGAATCAGTTTTTCCGCCATATAAACCAGAGAAGAACCTGATCTCTCCAGATACGACGGCAATAAAGCAAGAATACATAATTCTTTAGGCTCGCCATATTGAGCTATAAATCCATTAAGAAAACTTTCCTCGTAGAGATTTTTTGATGCCACATAATGCTTTGAAGGAGTTGATCCCGTTGTACTACTGGATTCAAATATTATTTCGGATTTCTTATCTTTTACAATTATTTCATGGGATTTGTAAAACTCGACAGGGAGGAATGGAATGTTTTGATAATTAGTGACTTCGTCAGGATTACGCTTCAAATGGGAAAGGAAGTTTTGGTAAACCAGAACATTTTTGGCCTGATACCGAAATATTTCTAAAGCGAGTCTTTCGAAGTCAGATTCGTTTTCAATAGCAAATATTTTTTTTGTACTAATCATCTAAGTTGGTTGGTTAGCATACCATTCCATTAAAAAGAAACCACAAAGTCCCAAAGAAATAAGTGTCCGCAAAGAACTGTAAATCAGCGTATAGAACATTGCGAAACAAAAAATCTTTGCGACTTTGTGGCCGTAATCTGGTTATTCGGATTTGAAAAGAAGAATTATCCTCTGATCGCTTTAATTCCCGGAAGATCTTTTCCTTCAATATATTCCAGCATAGCTCCACCACCTGTGGAAACATAGCTAACTTTATCGGCAAGTCCGAATTTATTTACTGCAGCAACTGAATCTCCACCTCCCACTAAACTATAGGCTCCTTTAGCTGTTGCGCGGGTTATTGCTTCTGCGATAGCCACGGTTCCTTTCTGGAAATTTTTCATTTCAAAAACTCCCATTGGTCCATTCCAAAGAACGGTCTTAGAGTTTTCGATAACATCGCTGAGAAGTTTAATGGTTTTGGGGCCAATATCAAGTCCCATCATTCCATCTTCACCTTTATCAATATCTGTAATCTTTGTATTCGCCTCATTATCAAACTTGTCTGCAAGAATCTGATCAACAGGAAGAATAAGATTTACGCCTTTTGCCTTTGCTTTTTTGATAAGGTCTAAGGCAAGGTCAAGTTTATCTTCTTCGCAGAGGGATTTTCCAATATTTCCACCCTGTGCTTTGATGAAGGTATATGTCATTCCTCCCCCGATAATAAGATTGTCAACTTTATCGAGCAGGTTTTCAATTACAAGGATTTTATCAGAAACTTTTGCGCCACCCATAATTGCTGTAAAAGGTTTAACGGGATTATGGAGAACTTTTTCCATAGCAAGAAGTTCGTTTCCAATAAGGTAACCGAACATGCTTTTTCCGGGGAAATGAGCAGCAATAAGAGAAGTGGAAGCATGAGCTCTGTGTGCAGTTCCGAATGCATCGTTAACATAGCAATCGGCCAGTTTGGAGAGATTTTTTACAAATTCTTTCTGGCTTTCCTTTACCTGAGCTTTCCCTGCTTTTTTCTCTTCATCGGTAGCATCTTTTCCTAGGTGGTAAGGCTTTCCCTCTTCTTCTTCGTGAAAGCGAAGGTTTTCGAGAAGTAGAACCTCTCCCGCTTTAAGATCAGCAGCCATTTTCTCAACTTTTTCGCCAACACAATCGTCGGCAAATTTTACAGGTTTTCCAAGAACTTTTTCAAGAGTACTTACCACATGTTTTAGAGAGTATTTTTCTAAAACTTTTCCATCCGGTCTGCCTAAATGCGACATAAGGATGGCAGAACCACCATCGGCAAGAATCTTTTTGATTGTAGGCATTGCACCTCTGATACGGTTATCATCAGTAACTTCGAAGTTACTATTTAGGGGGACATTAAAATCGACCCTAACAATGGCTCTTTTTCCGGAGAAATTGAATTTATCAACAGTCAGCATATTCGTATACTTTTAAATTATTTTTATGTTCTTTTCCCAAACACCCCCAAAGGTAAAAAAAGTATTTTTATATTTGGCTTTGAACACAAACAATTGGGACAAATCCTTAAAAAATAATTGAATGTATTTCCGTGACATCCCTGGGCAAAAAGAAATAAAGGAAAGTTTGGTCCACACAGTTCGTGAAGGCAGGATTAGTCATGCTCAGATGTTTCACGGGCCTGAAGGCTCTGGCAAATTGGCACTTGCCTTGGCATATGCACAGTACATTTCCTGTACAGATCAGCAAGATGAAGATTCATGCGGCAAATGTGCTTCGTGCATTAAATATGCAAAATTGGTTCATCCCGATTTGCATTTTGTATTTCCTGCAACATCTCCCTCTACAACAAAATCGGATGAAACGCCGGTTGAGAAGGCATTGGAAAAATGGAGGGAAATAATAATTGAAAATCCCTTTTTCGATCAGTACCAGTGGTATGACAGAATAGGAATTGAAAATAAGCAAGGGATGATTGGTGTGAAGGAAAGTGCTGAAATAATCAGAAAGCTCAATCTAAAATCCTATGAGTCGGATTTCAAAATCCTGATAATGTGGCTTCCAGAGCGCATGAATGCCACTGCTGCTAACAAGTTGCTTAAAATGATTGAGGAACCGCCACCGGGCACTGTTTTTATTTTGGTGTCAGAAACTCCCGAAGAAGTTCTTCCTACTATTTTGTCACGGACACAAATGATCAAAATTCCCCGACTAAGTGACGAGGATGTCAGGGTTGCTCTAAAATCCAGACTAGATATAAGTGAAGATCTTATTGAAGATGCTGTGATACTGGCTAATGGAAATTTTAACAAAGCACTCAGTTCGCTGATGGAGGATGGACAGAACAGGAGTAACTTTGAACAGTTTGTGAGTTTTATGAGGATTTGTTATGCATTTAGCATGGTGGATCTGGTGGAATGGGTTGAAGAAATGTCAAAAACCGGGAGAGAAAAGCAAAAGATGTTTCTATCTTATGGGCTGAGAATGGTACGCGAAAATTTTCTTGTAAACACGGGCCACACAAAGATTGCGCATATGGCGAAATACGAAAACGAATGGTCAATTAAGTTTTCGAGGTTTATTAACGGAAAAAATATCATTGATATTTATGAAGAGTTGAACCTTTCGTATAATCATATTTCTGCAAATGTTAATGCAAAGATTGTATTTTTGGATGCGGGGCTTAAAATTGGGAAAATGTTGAAAAGATAATCTTTTAGCAGTTTTTCAGGCATTAGGATTTCGGTTTAGATTTGGAATTGTATGATACCTAAAAGCCTGCAAGCTAATTCTCTCAGTTTTTAAAGTTACTAATTGTATTGATTTTTTGTTTAATTTTGTCATTAGCCTCAAAAGGTTAATTAAAAATTTTGAATAATGATTCATAGAGGTTGTTGTAAAGGAGGCTGTACGGAGAATCTAAACGACAATCAGGATAAGATATCAAACTATTTCAGCGGATGTGCAAAGCTTGATGATTTTGACTGGTTGCGCGATATACCCCAAAGTATTAATCAATTCGATGCGGTAGAAATACGGTTCAAAAATACACGGAAAGCCTTTTACCGAAATACAAATGAATTGCGGCTGAAGCGAGGCGACTTGGTTGCTGTTGAAGCTTCGCCAGGTCATGATATAGGTGTTGTTTCACTCACTGGTGAAATAGTAATTCACCAGATGCTGAAATACGGGCAGAATCCTGCTGCAAGTGATATGAGGAAGGTATATCGTAAGGCAAAGCAGGCAGATATTGATAAGTGGAAAGAAGCGATTGAGTTGGAGAGTAGAACTATGCTCAGGTCGCGCAAGATCACTGAAGATCTGAAGCTTAACATGAAGATTGGGGATGTGGAATATCAAGGAGATAAAACCAAGGCTATCTTCTATTATATTGCAGATGAACGAGTTGATTTCCGTGAACTTATAAAATTTCTTGCAGATGAATTCCGGATCAGGGTTGAGATGCGACAGATTGGAGCCAGACAGGAAGCCGGAAGAATTGGCGGGATTGGATCCTGTGGACGTGAACTTTGTTGCGCCTCATGGATTACGAATTTTGTTTCCGTAACAACGGCGGCAGCACGGTATCAGGAAGTTTCACTTAATCCCCAAAAACTAGCAGGGCAGTGTGGAAAGCTTAAATGTTGTCTGAATTATGAAGTTACCTCATACTTAGATGCGCAGAAAGACTTTCCATCCAAGGAAATTCCGCTTAAAACAAAACTTGGGAATGCCTACCATATGAAGACGGATATCTACAGAGGTTTATATTGGTATACTCTTGAAACAGAGACTGGCATGAATATATTTCCAGTTCCGGTAGAGCGGGTTGATGAAATTATTGCAATGAATAAAAAGGGAGAAGCGCCTGAAAATCTTATTTTGCATGAAGAAGTAGCAACAATTGATATCAGTTACCAGAATGATGTTGGCCAGGACAGTCTTACCCGGTTTGATGATAAAAAATCATTAAACAAAAGAAAGAAGAAAAAGAAAAATCGGAATCCAAGAAATTAATATGAAGAATTTCGTTTTTGTTATAGGAATATTTTTTCTTGTAAGTTCATGTGACCCTTACATGGTTTATGATAAATACAGTAAAACAGAAGGGAATGAATGGAAGTGGTCGGATAAGAAGGTTTTTGAAGCTAACCTGACAGATAGTGTTGGGCTTTACAATATTATCATAAATGTAAGACACACAACCAGTTATCCAAAAAGTAACCTGTTTGTTTTTCTAACTACCACGGCACCATCGGGAAATTCGAGGAGGGATACTGTTGAGATTATCATTACCGACGATAAGGGTAAGTGGCAAGGAAATGGTTTTAGCAATGTAAAGTTGGTATCGCGGGAGTACAGAAAAGCAGTTCGTTTTCTTGTTCCCGGGAAGTATACTTTTGAGATAGAACAAGGTATGAGGATGCCAGAAATTCCGGTAATTGACGTAGGATTACGTATTGAAGAATTCAAAGAGTTAAGATAGCTCTTATATCTTTGAGCTAGCTCACATAATAGTTTTGTCAATCACAATCTTGAATTTCATCGAATAAACAAATATCTTTGTATGAAAGAAATTGGTTATGACGACAAAGGATAGAATAATTACCGGGATAAAAAATCTACCTGATTCTGTGACAATTGACGACATATTTGATCAAATAATGCTGGTTGAAAAAATTGAAAAAGGTATTGAGCAATCCAACAAAAATCAAGTAGTGTCAGATGACGATCTTGAAAAACGACTTGGTAAATGGCTCGTTTAAAATGGACTGATTTATCGATTGAAGACATGATAAACATTGGGGAATTTATTTCAAAAGATTCCATCAAATACTCAGTAATTCAGATAAAGCGTTTAAGAGAAAGGGCTAAACTTCTAAAAACACCACCCTTTCTAGGAAGAATAGTATCTGAAATTAATGATGAATCTATTCGCGAATTAATTCTTGGTAACTATCGAATCATTTACAGGATTATATCGGAAGATAGGATAGACATTTTAGCTGTACATCATTCAGCGAAACTTCTACAAATTGAATTGTTATGACCATTTTGTTCGCTAACGGCACCTACTCAGAATCAGGGAATTATTATACCCAGATATCTTTCTTAATTAGCTCTGTCTACGAATAGGTGCTGGGTGGTAAATGCAAAAATGAATCAGAAAAGGGGTTTTAAATGAGCAATTCAATATTTTGGGATAAGTAGTGAAATATTAATCCAAAGAGCATATTTTAAAGAGTTAAATGCCTTAACGACTAAAAGCAATTATTTTGGGAAAAGACAAACTGAGAAGGTTCGATGAACTTGGGCAATTTGAGCGGGTATTTCAGCCGGGAATCGAGGAAATAAATGGTAAAGAATATTATTTAAAGGGGAGATGGAGAGAGCTTGTTTTCGGTAATAACAGTCCCATTATTTTAGAATTAGGATGTGGGAAGGGAGAATATACAGTAGGGATGGCTCGGCATTTTGCAGACAAGAATTTCATTGGGGTAGATATAAAAGGAGCCCGGATGTGGAAGGGGGCAAAAGCTTCACATGAAGAAAAAATTCTAAACGCTTCATTTTTACGAACGCGGATTGAATTGATATCCTCTTTTTTTGGATCCGGGGAAGTTGATGAGATATGGATAACTTTTCCAGATCCACAGCCGACGGAGAGGAGGAAGAAGAAAAGGCTGACGAGTTCTGGGTTTTTAAAGCTTTATCAGGGGTTTATAAAGGAGGGCGGAATAGTACATTTGAAGACGGATAGTGATCAGCTTTACCAATATACATTAAGTCTTGTTGAATCAAACGAATTAGAAATACTTTGTGAGAGATCGGATCTCTATAAGGGATCGGATCCCTTAGACCCTATTTTGGAAATAAAAACCTATTACGAACAAAAATTTCTTGATAAAGGCTTAAACATCAACTACCTGAAATTCAAACTGAAAACCAATATCCCTCTCCATGAAAGCCCTGAAAAAGAAGGATGATGGATTTTTCTCCAAGGTGTACATGGTTACTCGCCTTATCCCTTATGGCAAAGTTACCTCTTACGGAGCCATCGCCCGCTTCCTGGGAACTGCCGGATCGTCCAGAATGGTTGGATGGGCAATGAATAACGCTCATAGCCTTGAAGACTACATCCCCGCTCACAGAGTAGTGAACCGTAACGGCATGCTTACCGGAAAACTTCATTTCCCAGGTACAGAAATAATGCAGCAATTATTGGAAAACGAAGGGCTTACTATAGAAAATGATGTAATTGATGATTTTGAGAAATTTTTCTGGGATCCAAATATTGAGCTTTGCCCTGATGACACCTCAGATATTTAGTTCTCATCAATCAAATAGAGTTTATTATCTTCAACTTTATAGTACATAGGTGCAATGGTAACTTTCGGATACCGCAGTCGCATTCGTTTCGTTTCACTTAATATAAAATCAGTCTCATTACCGATTTCAAACATGGGAGCAAAGTGAAAAAAATGCTCTTCGGCTCTTTCTTTATCCCAGCCGGCAGTTTCTACCAATCCCTCTATAAACTCTTTTTTCCGGGAGATAATATTTACCATACCACAATTATTGTGCGCAATAAGTGCTATATGACTAACTTTTCCAACCGCAATAGCAAATGAAACCTTAAACTCACTATGTCGCAAATTCGCCCCTCCTGATCTTATGATAAAAGCAAAATTGTCAGGCATATGCAGATGTTTTCGATTGTCCATGCACATCCCAACTAATAATTGCGCTTTATCGTACGACTCAAACTGCAGATCTAAATTGTGATACTCCAGCAAAAGTCCGATGGGTGTATTCTTATAACTATCGGGAATATCTTCTGTTTTATTAATAGAAATAAGTTTGCTCATTTAACTTGTTTTTATGTTGAATTGATTCGAACCTTAATTCTTGATTTTTACTTTAATTTCCATTATAACAGAATCCCAGCCTGTTTGTTTTATGTTAAAAGCAAATGCTGAATCAGAATTTTTGCTCCTATTCCAATAAGGATCATTCCTCCTAAAAACTCAACTTTCTTTCCGAATAGATTCCCTGTTTTCTTTCCAATGAAAACTCCGATCATGGAAACCATAAAAGTAAGAAACCAGATTATACCAATTGAAAGGAATATATCAACATCAATAAAAGCAAAACTTACTCCAACTACTAAAGCATCTATACTGGTTGCCACTGCGATTCCTATTAAAACCATAGTTTTTAATGGGTTAAACTCTGTTTTTTCACCTTCCTTTTTAAGGCTTTCCAAAATCATTTTGCCCCCAATCAGAAATAAAAGTATAAAGGCAACCCAATGATCAAATTCTATTATATACTCCCTGATTTGCGTCCCGAGAAACCATCCTAAAAGCGGCATTAAAGCCTGAAAAAAGGCCAAAACAATGGCAATTCTTAATGCCTCAACGAACCTGATACGCTTTATCGACAAACCGGTAGTAACTGAAACGGCCAGTGTATCTCCTGTTAGTCCTAACCCAATTAGGGTAATTGTTAGTAAATCCATGCTTGTGAAATTTTCAAAAGTTTATTTTCCGGCTCAAAAAAAAACGAAACACTTAACATAACCCCATTTTCGATGGAATTAGGTTAAAAGTCTCGTTTCCTTAGTGAAAAGGATGCAAAGCCAAGTAATATCTTACTGGTATGTTGACTTTGCTGTTGCAACTACTCCCCTTTAACTTATTTTGCGAAGCAAACATAATTAAGTTTTGCAAATAAAAGAAGCATCCGACTATTTATGGAGATCACTACCTCTAATAACAGTTTAATGTCAGAAGTCTAAACACAAATACTCAATGTTATAGGTTCTTTCTGTAACCCTTATAAATAGTGTCTTTGCGGACATTTCAACTATTTAGGCGGATAACAAAAGTATTGAAATTCTGTTCCCACAAGTATACAAAAAAGTATTTCTAGAGTCCTAATAAAGAATTAATCTAATTAAAGATTTTTTTTGGTATTTTTACAGGCTGTCATGAAGAACTTGGAGTATCTTATTCTTCCGGCAAAATATTCTAAAACTCTATAAATGAACTTTACAAATGAAAATGTGCTTCAAAGCCTGAAGCAGGTTGTTCATCCTGAAAAGGGGAAAAATATTGTTGAATTGGGGATGGTTGAAAATCTTGTTGTAGAGTCGGGAAAAATTAGTTTTTCTCTGGTATCAGCAAAATCAAATGATCCATTGCTTGCATCTATTAAGAAAGCATCTTCAATTGCTTTGAAGAACTCTTTCGGCACTGATGTTGAGGAATTTTTGACCATAAATACAACCTCTGCTTCTAAACCGGAAAAGCCTGTTAAAACAGGTCCTTTACCCGGAGTGAAAAATATTATTGCTGTTGCTTCGGGCAAAGGAGGAGTAGGAAAATCAACAATTTCAGTCAATCTTGCGGTTGCATTGGCTAAACTGGGATTATCAGTCGGTTTACTTGATGCCGATGTCTACGGCCCTTCAATTCCAAAGATGTTCGGACTTGAAGGTGAAAACCCAGTTATTCGAAAAGATGGTAACCGCGAACTAATGGTTCCTATTGAGAAATATGGGGTTAAAGTTTTGTCCTTGGGATTTTTTATTAACCCAAATGACGCTTTAGTTTGGAGAGGTCCGATGGCAACTAATGCTTTGAAACAACTTATAACCCTGGGCGACTGGGGCGAGCTCGATTACCTCCTCATAGATTTGCCTCCAGGTACCGGAGATATTCACCTTACCATGGTTCAAGAGGTTGCTGTGACCGGAGCTGTCATTGTGAGTACTCCTCAGCAGGTTGCTCTGGCGGATGTTATAAAGGGAATTGCCATGTTTGCTGGTGAAAAAATTAATGTTCCGGTACTGGGTCTTGTTGAAAATATGGCATGGTTCACACCTGCAGAACTCCCAAATAACAAATATTATATTTTTGGTAAAGAGGGATGCAAAGAGCTTGCAGAAAAACTAGGACTTGAGCTTCTTGCTCAGATACCGCTGGTTCAAAGTATTTGTGAAAATGGTGACGCAGGGAAACCTGCAGTTCTTAATGATAATGATCCGGCAGGCAAGACTTTTAAAGAACTTGCCATAAATTTAATCGCTCAGATTGACAAAAGAAACAAGGAGAAAAATCCTACAAAAATAGTTGAGATCACCAACACTGAGGGTTGTGATGTAGTAAGTACAAAAAAATAATTCTATAATGGGAAATACAATAATTATCGAAAAAATCAATCTCGCTCTCCAGAAAATACGGCCATACCTGAATGCTGATGGAGGAGATGTGAGTTTGATTAGTGTTAGTGAAGATTTGGTAGTAAAAGTTAAATTCTCTGGTGCCTGCGATGGTTGCCCTTATAGTGTAATGACGCTCAAAGCGGGTGTGGAAGAGGCTATCAGAAAGGAACTACCCGAAGTAAAGGAGGTAATTGCCGAGGGGTAATAAGATTTCAACTTTGTCACGTGTAACGGATATTCTAATTCGATGGGTTGTGGCAATAGTGCAATGGTCAAATTATCCTCCTTTATTACAAAATATATTCCTAAATTATCAGTTATTACTTTTACACTTTATACCTACTTTTTTTGAGGAACGTTCTGAAATATAAAATTTTACTATTGTTGGCGGTGCTTACTGTATCATGCTCAACTACTAAAAACACATTTATTAGCCGCAGCTATCACAATGTAACTTCTCACTTTAATATCTTTTTTAATGGAAATGAGAGTTTTAAAAAGGGTATTGAGCGTGCTGAAACTTCAGGAACTGATAACTATACCAAGATACTTCCACTCTTTTATTATTCCGATAAAAATATTTCCCAATCGATTAACAGCGATATGGATCGGGCAATCAAAAAAGCATCCAAAGTAATTACCCTTCATTCTATTACGGCTAAGCCTGAGTTAAAAAAAGGACCCCAATCCCCCAGACAAAAAGAATTCTATAATAAAAAAGAATTTAACCGATGGATTGATGACAACTACTTGCTTTTGGGAAAAGCCTATGTGTACCAAAACCAATTTACACTTGCAGAGGGAACCTTTAAACATATTATTACAAACTTTCCTGATCAGCCTGTAGTATATGGCTCACTTATTTGGTTATCAAGAGTTTATATTGAAACAGGGGAGTATCGGGAAGCTGAGAAGATACTGATCGGCATTCAGAACGATGATAAAATGCCAAAGAAGTATCGTGTTGACTTTTATACCAGTTTTGCAAACCTGTATTTAAAAGAAAAGAATTTTCTCAAAGCTGCTGAAATGCTTGAAAAAGCTGTAAAACTTGTTAAGAAAAAGCTATATCGAACACGATATACCTACATTCTGGCTCAGGTATACCAAGAGGGGGGAGAACTAGATAAAGCTTTACTTAACTTTAAAAAAGTCATTAAAATGAATCCCCCTTATGAAATGACTTTTAATGCTAAAATTAATATGGCTGGATCGTTTCAGGTTGGGTCTGAAGGTGGAAAAGAGATACGAAGCATTCTAAAAAAAATGCTGAAAGATGAGAAAAACAAAGATTTTCAGGATCAGATATATTATGCGCTTGCAAACATCTCAATAAAAGAAGGAAATAAAAAAGAAGCCGTAGAGTTGTATAAACTCAGCATCAGCAAAAGTGTAAGCAATTCTAATCAGAAAGGCATGTCGTATCTTGCTCTTGCCGATTATTATTACCCAATTCCTGAATATGCGTTGGCTCAGGCCTACTACGACAGCACTATTCAAACTATTGAAAACACTTTCGAAAATTACACTGAGCTTAGCAATAAAACAAAATCCCTTACCCATCTCGTTGAAAACCTTGTTGTTTATGAACTTGAAGATAGTGTGCAGGTTCTAGCCAAAATGCCTGAAAAAGAGCTGTTTGCTGTAGTCGACAAAATGATAGAAAAAGTTGTAGCTGAAGAACAAGAAGCTTCAAAGAAAAAAGCAGAAGAAATGCTCAATCAGCAATACGGTATGTCAAACCAGAACACGGGAGCAAATGGTCAACAGGATGGTAATACCGATGGTGGAAGCTGGTATTTTTATAACCTCACAGCAAAAGGGTTTGGCCAGCCCGATTTTCGGATGCGTTGGGGAACACGTAAACTCGAAGATAACTGGAGAAGAAAGAATAAGCAGGTAGTTGAGAGCTATGAATCAACTGAAACTCAGTCTCAGACCGATACAACAAGTGAAAAGAAATCAGTTGCCTTGAGTAATAAAACCCGTGAGTTCTACTTGCAAAATATACCATTTAGTGATTCAGCAATGTCTGAATCTAATGAAAAACTTGTGAATGCTCTCTTTAAAATGGGAGAAGTCTATCAATATGAACTTCTGGATACTAAAAATGCAATATCCTGCTTTGAAGAGCTGATCAGAAGGTATCCGGAACACAAACTGGCATTCCCAAGTTATTATAATTTATATGAGATTTATACAAATCTTAAGAACTCAGAAAAGAGAGAATATTATAAAAATCTTATTATTTCGAAGTTCCCGGATAATCCCAGAGCAAAGATGCTTGCCGACCCTGAATATGTCAAAGAACTTGAAAAGGCAATGAACAAGATCATAAGCTTTTATGAGGAAACTTACCTGAAATACAAAGCAGGTGATTTTGCTGGTACCATCAGAAATGCCGACTATGCTCTTGTTCAGTTTAAAGAAGATGCAATAATACCGCGGTTTATACTTCTCAGGGCTTTGTCTTTGGGGCAAATTTACGGACAGGAAAAGCTTAAAACTGAGTTAGACACACTTGTTAAAGCATACCCTAAACATGAGGTTAGCGCTTATGCAAAGGAACTTATAGATTATATTTATACAAAGTCGCCTGATATCCAGACAGCAGATATTACCGCACAGGCAGAAGAAATATATAATTTTGATTCACTCGAAATTCATTATGTTTTAATTGGTGTAGCCAAAAAGGTAGATATCAACCAGTTGAATTTTAACCTTATAAATTTTAATCTCGACAACTACGATAATCTAAATCTGGGAATTTTAAAATCAGAAACATCTGATAATAAGCTTCTTGTGGTACAATCTTTTGGAAATCTTGAAAAAGCACGACGTTACTTTAATAGCATGAAAAGTAATAGTAATACTATCATTGGAAACAATAAAATTGAAGAGGTTAACATATTACTAATATCTGCAAGCAATTACGATAAATTACTGAAAGACAATTCATTTAAAAAGTATTTGCTGTTTTACAATAAACATTACTAATATACAGGGATTCTTCACACGGGATGGAAAAAATAATTAAAATATTGTGGGTGGACGATGAAATTGACCTGCTCAAACCATATATCCTATTTCTTACTGAGAAAGGATACCATCTTGAAACTGCAAGTAATGGAGATGATGCCATTGCAATTGTTGGAGAACAGGATTTTGACCTGATTTTTCTCGATGAAAATATGCCGGGCTTAAGCGGTTTACAGACTTTGTCGCAGATAAAAGTTATCCGCCCCAACGTTCCTGTAGTGATGATTACCAAAAGCGAAGCAGAAGATATCATGGAAGAAGCAATTGGGTCAAAAATTGCCGATTACCTTATTAAGCCGGTGAATCCAAATCAGATTCTCCTGAGTATAAAAAAGAATATTGATACAAAACGATTGGTAAGCGAGAAAACTACCAGCGATTACCAAATTCAGTTTTCCCAGATATCCCAAAAAATCAATTCAGCCTCTACCTATGAAAACTGGGTGGAAATATATCAGATGCTTTGCTATTGGGAGTTTGAACTTGAAAACTCATCACAGACAGCAATGGATGAGGTTCTTCTGATGCAGAAATCAGAAGCCAATAAGGGGTTTGCCAGATTTATCAAAACCAATTATGAAAGCTGGTTTGAACCAAAAAATGAAAACAAACCGCTTCTTTCTCAGAATGTTATGAGTAGCAAAGTTTTCCCACTTCTCGACAAAGGGGAAAAGGTTTTTTTTATGGTGATAGATAATCTGAGGTTCGACCAGTGGAAAGTAATTGAAAAGGAAATTAGGGAGTTTTTAAAAGTTGATTCGGAAGAACTTTATTGCAGCATACTCCCTACTGCAACCCAATATTCAAGAAATGCTCTTTTTGCAGGCCTCATGCCTCTTGAAATAAATAACCTTTATCCGGATGTCTGGCTTTTTGATGACGACGAAGGAGGAAAGAACATGAAGGAAAAAGAATTGTTTGAACGGCATATTAACCGACTGGGGAAAAATTATAAATTCAGATACGAGAAAATCAGCAATCTCAAAGCCGGAAAAAAATTACAGGATTCGGTCTCAGATCTTTTAAATTTCGACCTAAATATTATTGTTTACAATTTTGTTGATATGCTTTCTCATGCCCGCACAGAAATGGAGATGATACGCGAGCTGGCAAACAACGAATCGGCATACCGGTCACTAACATCCTCGTGGTTCAGACATTCACACCTGCTTGAAGTTATCAAACAACTTTCCAGACATAAGGTGAAAATTATCATTACTACCGACCATGGTACAATAAGAGTAAATAACCCTGTAAAAGTCATAGGCGACAGGCAAACTTCAACAAACCTCCGATATAAGCTTGGCAGAAATATGGATTACGATGCAAAACTTGTATATGAGGTTAAATTCCCTGAAAAAGTTCACCTCCCAAAGGCAAATTTAAGCTCAAAGTATATCTTTGCAATGAATGATGATTTCCTTGTGTACCCGAATAACTACAATCACTTTGCCGGGTATTATAAAAATACTTTTCAACACGGCGGTATCTCCCTCGAAGAAATGTTAATACCTCTTATTACTCTCAGCACTTCAGCGTATGATTGAACTTATTATTGAATCCCCTGAAAAAATAAGTTTTCCTGCTAAGGAATTTTTGAAAATACTTGGAAACAAGAAGATTGTTGCATTTTTTGGGGAGATGGGAGCGGGGAAAACAACTTTTATTAAAGCAGTTTGCAAGGAACTAAATGTTACCGATGGGGTAAGTAGTCCTACATTTGCTCTCGTTTACGAATATCGGACTCAAAACAATTCCTTAATTTACCATTTTGATTTTTATCGGATAAATTATGCCTCAGAGCTTTTCGATCTGGGATATGAAGACTATTTTTACAGCGGAAACCTGTGTTTTATTGAATGGCCGGAAAAAGCCGGTCACCTTATCCCTGCAGACGCCCTAAAAGTGCATATTTCAGTGCTCGACAACAATAAAAGAAGTCTTAAAATTGAGGAATAGTTCATATTTCTTGACAAGCAACGGGATTTGTAGTATTTTAGTTTCCCTTAGAAATTAAGCAAAGTTTACAATGACTGCAGCTACATCAACAGATCCAAGATATTCATTTCCAAAAGGGAGTTTGCTCCCTCAGGAAGAGATGCTTGAAGTAGGTAAAAAACCTAAATGTCTTAGTATTGGTCTTCCTTCTGAGGATCAACATCAGGAAAGCAGAGTGTCACTCACGCCCGAAGCGGTTGAAATTCTCGTTGCAAACGGACACGAAGTGCGAATCGAAACCGATGCAGGTAAAGCATCCAATTACTCAAACGCAGATTACAGCGAAAAAGGAGCCGTAATAATTGAAAAAAAGGAAGATGTTTATTCTTCCGATATTTTGTTAAGAATTGCTCCCCCGAGTCTTAAAGAACTGAAATTAATTAATTCACAGCAGATTTTATTTTCCTCACTTCACCTGCAATCTCAGAACAAAGAATTCATGCAGGAACTCATCGCAAGGAAAATTACAGCGATTGCCTTTGAGAAAATTAAAGACGAAAATAACGCATACCCAGTTACAAGTTCCATGAGCGCTATTGCAGGAAATACATCGGTTCTGATTGCAGCTGAGTATCTGAGTAATCTCAAGGGAGGAAAAGGCGTCATGCTTGGGGGAATAACTGGGATAACCCCCACAGAAGTTGTTATCCTCGGTGCAGGCACAGCCGCTGAGTATGCGGTTAGAGCTGCAATGGGACTCGGTGCTTTTGTTAAGGTTTTTGATCATTCGGTGCCAAGGTTAAGACGCTTACAGAATAACGTGGGAGTAAGATTGCATACTTCAGTTTTTCATCCCCGGGTAATAAAAAATGCACTTAAATCGGCAGATGTTCTGATTGGTGCCATACATATGATTGATAAAGGCCCAAGGTTTTATGTAACCGAAGATATGGTCAAGGTTATGAAAAAGGGATCTGTGATTGTCGATCTGAGTATTGATCAAGGTGGTTGTGTGGAAACTTCAGAATGCAGAAATCAGCATGATCCGGTTTATACCAAACATGGGGTTGTACATTACTGCGTTCCAAATATCCCTTCAAGTGTGGCACGCACGGCTTCAATTGCAATCAGTAATGTGTTGCTTCCACTGCTTCTGGAAATGGGTGAAGCTGGAGGACTTAGCAAAAAATTGCGGGAGGATAAGGGATTGAGGCATGGAGTGTATGTTTATAACGGTATTCTTACTAATGAATATATAGGGAATCTCTTCAATCTGCCCTCAAAAGATATCGACCTATTTCTGGCTGCTTTTTAATCTGTTTCGTATGTTTGAATCTTTATTAAAGCAAAGTTACACATATATTTTTTGCGCTTTGAACCGGCTCGGAGGCATATTATTGTCATTCTTATTGCTGCTTTTCATGGGAATTGCTTGCACAAAAGATGAGCCAGCTGTGGCAAAAACTAATACGATTACACTAAGTTCTCAAACCTTTGGCTCACAACCTTACTATTCCATGGGATACTCATTCGAGAAAAAGGGCTTTTATCAACGACTGAGTTCAGGAAGCGAAATTGACATTTACCTTGCAGAAGTTGTAAATCCGATGGGAGACCTTATTGCTGTTCAATTTTCCACAAATACCATTTCTGAATCAACTTTTGGCTTTTACCTGAATAACACATTCGCTGACTCTTCAGCAGCGTCGGAGTTTTATAAAAATTATACCTTAGCCGTTTTTCCTGAGTACTCATCACTCACCGAACCAATTAAGGAATTTCAGGTGTATACATTTAAGACCTGGAAAAAGAATTACGTGAAATTCTGGATTAAGGAAATGCGGATTTTTTATATTGGAGATCGTGCTGAGTATTTTGATGTAGATATTGAATTCCTTATTCAGCGCGACGGTTCAGATAATCTGCTTAACTGACTATGATAAAAACGGCACTTTTCTTTTTCATTTTCTGGTTTGGACTTATGATTAGTCTATTGTTCTTACCTGGATTTTATTTTTGTAAAATATTCAAACTCAAAAACGCTGAAAAGAAATATGTCTATTACGTTACAAGGCGTTGGGCCCGATTCACTTTGTTTACAGCAGGAGTAAAAATCTCAGTTAAAGGTTTAGAAAACGCACCTGAGTCACGCTCAGGATTTGTTGTAATTTCAAATCATCAGGGGAATTTTGATATACCAGTTATTATTGCATGTCTTCCATTTGCCGCAGGGTTTATCGCAAAATATGAAATGTCTAAATTCCCATTTATCAGCAGTTGGATGAGGGCACTCGACTGCTTGTTTATCAAACGAAATAGACCAAGAGAGGCAGGTAATAGAATTTTTGAGCGTATTCGTCAGACAGACAAAAATCCTATTTTCCTTTTCCCGGAAGGAACCAGAAGTAAAGGGCCTGAGATGGGTACATTTAAAACTGGAAGCCTTAAATTACTATTTCAGAACCAGTCTGATGTATTTCCAGTAACAATTAAAGGAAGCTATAAATGTTTTGAAGATCAGAATGTTATCAAAAAATCTACAATTGAAGTTTTTTTTCACCCGGTTCTATCCAGCAGAAATTTTCAGCCATCACAATTTGAAGACTTCAATAGTGAACTTCAAAGAATTATTAGTGTACCTTTAAAATCAAGTATTTAAAATTAATTTTATCTGAATGCGTTTTATTTATAAAATAGGAATCCGGATTTACTTTATTCTCATTATTCTAGTTGCACCTTTTAATGTTAAGGCTCGAAGATGGTTAAAGGGAAGAAGAGGTATATGGAGAAAAATAAAAACTTCATTTAAACCAGGCGACAGCGTTGTTTGGGTGCATTGTGCATCTTTGGGTGAGTTCGAGCAGGGCAGACCTATCATTGAAGAGATTAGAAAAACTATGCCTGACAAAAAAATTCTGCTCACTTTTTTTTCCCCCTCGGGATACGAATTAAGGAAGAATTATGAGGTTGCACATTGTGTAACTTATATGCCTCTAGATACAAGATTTAATGCATGGCGTTTTATGAATCTTGTAAAACCGGAAATGGCGTTTTTCATTAAATACGACTATTGGTATTATTTTCTTAGAACCTTAAAAAAGAATAATATACCTGCCTATGTTGTTTCTGCAAAATTCAGAAGAGATCAGGTTTTCTTTAAATGGTACGGAACATGGTACCGGAGCGTACTAAAGTTCTTTACAGTACTTTATGTTCAAAATGAAGAGTCCAGAAGACTTTTGAGTGTAATTGGAATTAAAAATGTTGAGGTTACTGGCGACACCCGTTTCGATCGTGTTTACAACCTGTCGCATCGAACCGTTGATTATCCCTGGCTTGAACCATTTGTTGGCGGGAAAAAAGTTATTGTGGCAGGAAGTACTTGGGAAAAAGATGAACAGTTCCTGATTAATTATATCAATCATTCAAGCCCTGAAATCCGCTTCATCCTTGCTCCCCATGAGATAAATGAGAAAAAACTTATCCGGTTTATTGAGCTAATTGAACATCCAACAGTTAGGTTTACCGATAACGATAAATCGGGTTACCGGAATGCTAAAGTTCTTATAGTAGACACCATCGGCCACCTCTCGTCACTTTATCGCTACGGGAAAATTGCTTATATCGGGGGAGGTTTTGGAAAGGGCATTCATAATATTCTAGAGGCTGCTACATACGGGCTTCCTGTTGTTTTCGGACCAAAATATCAGAAGTTTATGGAGGCTTTTGAGATGATTGACAGAAAAGCAGCTTTTTCAATTAATAATTATACTGAACTGAAATCCATATTCGATAGGCTAACTGGCAATGAACAAGTATTATCCGACTGTTCCCAAAGAGCAAAAACATATATAGAATCAAATCTGGGAGCTACACGAAAAATTATTGATGATGCAATGAGGATTAATAAGAAATCCTGATATACAAGTACTTTTATCAATCGACAGTAGAAGTTTTCCCCTTGGAACAGGTCCAAAGCCTTATGAAATCTGGCACGAAGGGTATTACCCTGTAGTGTCGACTAACAAGAATTACCGTATGTTATATATAAATATGGGCACAATGATATTGATTATGAACTCAATACCAATAAAGAACTTTCATTTACATTTAAAAATGAAATTCAGAATAAGCTAATCATTGACGGGCTGCTATGGTTTGGAAAGGCAAACAGATCAGTCAATTAAGCAAATAATTATTCCAACTCTATTCAAAGGAGAATTTATAATCCTCGTTTTTCTTTGGAGCCGTTTTAAAAATGAATGCCTTTGAAATATAGACTCTTGTTCCTGTTGCTTCAGGACGTTTTTCACCTTTCACCACAAGCCTTACTTTATGCAGACCGGATTTAAGGTTTAAAACATGCCAGATACTTGTAGTGTGTTCCTGATTGGCAAAAAAGTAATATGTGTCGATACTCCGGTGCAATTTTCCGTCAACATAAAGATCAGCTTTTCCACCATCTTTGACCCAGTTTCCTTCGATTGATATCCCGCTACCTTCAAAGCTAAGTTCAAGTTCATCGCCTGCTTTTTCTGCATACATGGATTGTTTTTCAAGAGTATTCTTAGGCCAGGAAAGCTTTTCAAATGTTTTCCAATCTCCTTTAACACTCCAAGCACCTTCATTAAAAATGGAAATTTCTTTTTCGAAAACAACCTCAGGATACGAGTCTTCATATTTTGGAGCTATGGCAGGTTCTATTTTAATTCGCACTTCATTTTCATTTACAGAACCTCCGTTTGCTGTGATAAGATCCAAAGCGTATTTATTTGTACTGATTATGGCAGTATTTAAGGTATAACTGGTATTTACGAAAACCGAGTCGCTGGCAGTTAAAACGCCCATCTGCATATTTTCTGGCAATCCACTGAATCCTTTAATTACTCCAAGTACCGCCATTGCATTGGATGGGTTGCAGTCTGAATCCTGCCCACAACGTGTTGTAATTTCTAGGGTTTTCATCGGATCTCCATCTCCATAAAGTAACCCCATAACTATATAAGCACCATTAAGTTTTGCGTCTATATTAAACGCTGAACCGGCACCACAGATGTCAATATCTCCCCATTTACCTTCCAGTTCTTTCCAGGATGCGCGCCAGTCGGTTGGATTATGCAGATGGAGTTTAATTACATCTTTAATTATCTTATAATAATCACTTTCAGTGGGGATAGAATTTGAAGCCTTTTCAATAATTTTCTCGATATCTGAATCAAAAAATGCTTCGGAATATAGTGCGGCGACAAAAATTCCACCATATACTCCCTCTCCATAGTTCATGATATGTCCGATTTTATCTGCCATAACAGAAGCGGTCTGTGGCATTCCGGGACACATAAATCCCAGGTAATCGGCTTCAATCTGAAAATCTATATCATCAGAATGCATACTAAACTCAGGACTTCCGGAAGCCGGAGGGAAGATGCTGTCATAATAATTTTTTCTTGCCTGCATATTTGCGTGCCATAGTGGATAGCCAGCTTTTGCAAACATTTCATGGAACTTTTTTGCAGGAGCATCAATTCCATATTGATCCATGGTCATCAGGAAGGTTAATTGCACATATATATCATCCTGCCACTTACTTTGCCATGCGTCGGAGGGTTTCCATTTTATAGAATCCTCGAATGTTTTACTCAACGCCTTGAATTCTGTGGGAGCCCCATAGGTTACCCCAATCATTTTGCCAGCCCAGCCACCAGCAATTTTATCTTTTAACGCTTTAGGATGAATCGATTGATATTCAACTTTAGGATTTGTACACGATACTATTACCATTAAAAGAAATAGAGCAAATAGCCTGGAAAAAAATTTCATCATTGTATTGGTTTTTAGTTTTCAGAGTATACAGAGCTTTTCTATATTTATCTGAGAGGGAATAAAAATAGCTTGTTTTTAGATAATAAAAAATTGCATAGAGTAAAAGTAAATAAAACAGATGTGAAGTTTAATTTTTAACAAAATACGGTTCCAAACTTTTCATATCTTGTTAATAAATAGGGTACAGTTTTAAATTTAAAGACTTCATTTTCTCCGTACCTTAATTTCCCGAAAAAAAAGTATTTCTCGAAGATTTTTTAAGCCTATTTTTCAACTACTGTTACTAACAAAAAACTAATAAAAGACCTTTACGTCTGAATATATTTCCAAAGATTTTATAGATTGTTAATAATAAGTAATTGAAAATCAGCGTGTAATAACATAAGGTTGAAAAGTATTCCCGAATGTTAATAAAACAGTTTTAAAAACCATTGATTGAGGGGTCTGTATTTATAAATTGCAGTACCTGTTTTCACAGGACAAAAATCCCTAATCAATTGGAAACTAACCCCAAAAAAGGAAAGCTCGAAATGGATGAATTGGCTACTACAAAGAAATCTGAACTTTTGTTCGAAAATAATGCAGAAATGTCTGAAGTAAATCAGGCAAAAACAAAAAGTACAAAGACAACCTATACACATGAGGAAGCTTTGGAGGGCTCACTTAAATATTTTAAGGGGGATGAGCTGGCTGCAAAAGTTTGGGTTAACAAGTATGCACTTAAGGATTCTTATGGAGTCTTATATGAAAAGTCACCCGATGATATGCACCATCGGATTGCAAACGAAATTGCAAGAATCGAAGCAAAATATCCTAACCCTATTTCTGCAGTGGAGATCTATGACCTGTTGCAGGATTTTAAATATATCGTTCCACAGGGTTCACCAATGACAGGAATCGGAAATAATTTTCAGGTTGCATCCCTTTCAAATTGCTTTGTAATTGGTCACGATGGCCCCTCCGACTCCTATGGTGGAATAATGAAGATCGATCAGGAACAGGTTCAGTTGATGAAAAGACGCGGTGGTGTTGGCCACGACCTGTCACACATCCGCCCCACAGGCAGCCCCGTTCTTAACAGTGCTTTAACCTCCACAGGTGTTGTCCCTTTTATGGAACGTTATTCCAACTCAACGCGCGAAGTAGCGCAAGACGGCAGAAGAGGCGCACTTATGCTTAGCATCTCCATCAAACATCCCGATGCAGAGAATTTTATAAATGCAAAACTGGAGTCAGGGAAAGTTACTGGCGCCAATGTTTCAGTTCGGATTACCGACGAGTTCATGGAAGCTGTTGTTAACAACAAACCATTTGTTCAGCAATATCCTATCGATTCCCCAAATCCCGTTTTTACAAAAGAAATTGATGCCCAGAAACTCTGGGGTAAAATTGTTCATAACGCATGGAAGTCGGCAGAACCGGGTATTCTATTCTGGGACACCATTGCAAGGGAATCCGTTGCGGATTGTTATGCCGACCAAGGATACAAAACAGTATCTACAAATCCATGTGGAGAAATACCTCTTTGTCCTTACGACAGTTGCAGACTTTTAGCCATAAACCTTTACGGATATGTTGAAAATCCATTTACTCCTGAAGCACGTTTTGATTTCAACCTGTTTAAAAAACACGTAGGAATTGCTCAGAGGATGATGGACGATATTATTGATCTCGAAATTGAAAAAATTGATGCAATAATTACAAAAGTCGATAAAGATCCAGAAGACGAAGAGATAAAAGGTGTTGAAAGACGCTTATGGGATAAAATCAAAATTAAAGCCACCGAAGGTCGCAGAACCGGAGTTGGTATTACGGCTGAAGGGGACATGCTGGCTGCATTGGGATTACGATACGGAAGTGAAAATGCTGTTGATTTCTCAGTGGAAATTCACAAAACCGTTGCCCTTGAAGCATACCGTTCGTCTACAGTTATGGCTAAAGAACGTGGCGCATTTGCTATTTATAACGCACAGAGCGAGAAAGAAAATCCTTTCATCAACAGGCTTAAAGCAGAGGATGAGAAACTTTATGAGGAGATGGTAAAATACGGCAGAAGAAATATTTCTTTGCTAACCATTGCACCAACCGGAACAACAAGCCTCATGACTCAGACAACCTCCGGAATTGAACCGGTATTCCTTCCCGCTTATCAGAGACGCAGGAAGGTAAACCCAAATGATAAAGATACCAATATTACGTTTGTTGATGAAGTTGGTGATAGCTGGGAACAATATAATGTGCTGCATCACAAGTTTATAACCTGGCTCGAAGTTAACGGCTACGACGCTAAGGAAGTAATGTCGTGGGAAGATGAAAAAGTACAGGAAGTTGTAAAAAAATCGCCATATTATAAAGCCACTTCCAATGATGTCGACTGGATGGCTAAGGTGTCAATGCAAGGCCAGATACAGAAATGGGTTGACCATTCTATCAGCGTTACCATTAACCTTCCCAATGAAGTTAAGGAAGAACTTGTTGGAGAACTCTATATTAAAGCATGGAGAAGCGGGTGTAAGGGAGTAACCGTTTACCGCGACGGATCACGTTCGGGTGTTTTGATTTCAAATGATGAAAAAAACAAAAAAGCCGCTAGCGAAGGAAATATCGAAAACGTTCGTCCCAAAAGACCAAAAGAACTTGATGCCGAAATTATTCGCTTTGTTAATAATAACGAAAAATGGATTGCTTTTATAGGGATTAAAGATGCACGCCCTTACGAGATATTTACCGGCTTGCAGGATGATGAAATATTCCCGATTCCGAAAAGTATTACCAAGGGTAGAATTATTAAAAATACTGGTGATGACAATAAACCCCGTTATGATTTTCAATACACCGACAAATTCGGATATAAAAATACAAACGGAGGATTATCACATCAGTTTAATAAGGAATACTGGAATTATGCCAAGCTCCTTAGTGGCGTATTGCGCCATGGCATGCCTATTGCCGATGTGGTCGACTTGATTGGATCTCTGCGCCTCGATAACGATGCTATTAACACCTGGACAGCAGGTGTAGAGCGTGCCCTGAGAAAATATATTCCCAACGGAACAAAAGTAAAAGGCGGACATGTTTGCCAGGATTGCCATTCAGACTCCATGATATATCAGGAAGGTTGCCTAATCTGCACTGTTTGCGGCGCTTCAAAATGCGGATAAGTCTGAAATAAAGAATAAACCTTTGCCCATTGAATAATGTGCCATAAATCGCGCACTAACCGCGATTTATGGCATTTTTATTTCCGGATTGCTATACAAGACTTTTCTATTCTCAAATTATGATTCTGTTGTATAGTTAAGGATGCAAAGAAATTAGTATTAAATGCCTTTATTTAGCTTCAATATCTCAGTGCAGCGCTTCGACTAGCTCAGGCCTCGACGTGAGCTCGGTCGAACGTGGAGCCGCACCGAAATATATTTACCGAAAACGGACTATTATTAATTATACATTCAATTATTAAGGCTAGTTAATCGAAATTGAATTATGATTGAATATATCAAAAATCAATCTGAATAATCATGCTTAATCAGTTTGCTGTTATTGAAAAACAAGGATTTAGAAAAATATATTTACCTTAGGGCATTGTTTTCATGTATCTTAGTTTTAGATTAATTACCAACCAACAGACTCTCTAAAATGAATTGTAAAACCTCATTCTTTTCTCTTGTATTTTTGTTCTTGCTTACACTAGGTGCTCAGAATTCTTTTTCGCAGTGTTATGAGTTGGTGTGGGCTGATGAATTTGACTCTACAGGCTTCCCCGATCCTACAAAATGGACTTTTGAAACCGGCAATAATAATGGTGCTAACAGCGAATGGCAGTACTATAAAAGTAAAGACTCGAGCAACTGCTGGATTGAAAACGGAACTCTCGTTATTACTGCATTGAAAGAAGATTATAGCGCTCAACATTATACCTCAACCCGAATTAACACCAAAGGGAAAGCCGAATTTACATACGGTAAAATTGAAGCCCGCATGAAACTTCCCTATGGACAAGGTATCTGGCCTGCCTTCTGGACCCTCGGTGGAAACATTTCTCAGGTTAGCTGGCCTGCATGTGGTGAAATAGATATTATGGAATTAATTGGAGGTTCAGGAACTCGTGACCGTACCACTTATGGAACTCCTCATTGGGCTGATATAAATGGAAATCATGGAATGTACGGAGGGTCAAAAACAATTGAAACCAAATTTTGTGATGATTTTCATATCTTTTCAGTTGAATGGACAGCCACCTCTATTAGATGGTTTCTTGATGGAGTTCAGTTCCATGTTATGACCTCTTCAGGAGCGCAATTTACTGAATTCCAACTGAATCACTTTATTATATTGAATCTTGCGGTGGGAGGAACCTGGCCTGGTTATCCTGATGCAACCACCGTTTTTCCTCAGAAATTTGAAATAGATTATGTCAGAGTTTACCAACAACTCAATAAGGAGAAAATGTCGGGTAAAGATTCGGTATTTACAAAAGAGAAAAACCTTAGTTATCGTTTCATACCCGTGGAAGGCCGTCAGTATCTTTGGACAGTTCCCAATGGGGTTACACTGCTTACTCCAGCTGATTCAAATGCGGTTATCGTGGACTGGGGTTGTACAGCAGGCGACATTACATGCACAGTTACAACTTCTTGTGCCACAACCTATACTTATACTAAAAACGTAAAGATTGCAACTCCCACTATTTCCGGACCAATTTTTTACAATAAAACAGCAGGGAATCTTTTTTTTTCAGTGCCTGACATGAACGAAACGACCTACCTGTGGAATATTCCTGCAGATGCATCGTTGGTTTCAGGAAACACCGGCGATTCAGCCATCGTTGCCTGGGGAACCACAAATGGAATAGTTAATTTGGAGTATAGTAACTCATGTGGAACAAGTTATATCAGCAAAAAAGTTTATAAATACGGTCAGTATCCGTATCCTGACATGGACTCACCTTTTTTGATTCCCGGAACGATTAATTCAACCAGTTATGATTTCGGGGGAGAAGGGGTTGCTTACCACGATAATGATGTATCCAATCAGGGTACAACCGGAATCCGTGAAGATGAAAGAGTGGATATCGAGATGCAGGCCTTGTTTCCAAGTGTGGGCTGGATAACCACCGGAGAGTGGCTGGAATATACTATGAAAGTTACTACCCCGGGATATTATAAAATTGAAATGAAAGTTGCTTCTGCAGGTACAAGCGGCATTGGCCCTATAAGAGTTATGGTTAATGGCCAGGCAAGAGTTGCAGATATTCCGGTAGTTGCAACCGGGTCGTGGACAACCTTTGTTAAAGTTTCTCAAAGGCTTCTTTATCTAGATGTTTCTGATACGATCCTTAAAATTTTCGCTGTAAAGGGAAATTTTAATCTGGGACCAATTACTCTGAGTGTCGACAATACAGTTGGAATTGAAGAATTAACTTCAGACAAAACAAAGTTTGACATGTTCCCAAATCCTGTTAATGATGTTCTGAATATCAGCCTTTCCCTTCCGAAACCCAGCAATATTAAAATAAACATACTTGACATTTCCGGCAAACAGATAAATTCTGTAAACATCAATTGCGATCGGAATGGGAATCAAAAAATAACACTTTCGGATAATATTAAAACCCTGAATTCTGGTATGTATTTTATCGAAATTATAACGAATGATCAAAAATATTTCTCTAAATTTCTCAAAAACTAACTATTTTATTCTAAGCCAAAATGAAGAGTAATAAACTATTTTCAATAGTCATTTCCCTGATTGTAGCCCTTGGTGGATTTCTTCTGGGATTCGACAGTGCTGTTATTTCAGGAGCCACTCCTTTTTATAAGGTATCGTTTAACCTCGATACTGGTTCCTGGCTCATCGGGTTTTCGGTAGGTTCAATTATTCTCGGAGCTATTCTTGGAAACATAGTTGCTGGCTCTTTATCCGACCGTTTTGGGCGAAAGAAAATTCTGATTTTTACTGCACTGCTTTTTGCATATTGTGCAGCAGGTACCGCAATGTCACATAATGTTATTTTCTTCATTTCTGCCAGAATCATTGGTGGAATCGGCGTAGGTATGGCTATTCTTATTGCGCCGATGTATATTGCGGAAATTGCTCCCCGAAAACTAAGAGGAACTCTGGTTACGTTTAACCAGCTGAATATTGTATTGGGTATTTCTATTGCCTATTTTTCGAACTACATCATACAACAAAACATTTCTGATCCGGATTTAAAATGGAGGTGGATGCTTGGAGTAGGCATGATTCCTGCTGTTTTGTATTTTGTTTTTCTCTTTTTCGTTCCAAGAAGTCCTCGTTGGCTCATGACAAAAGGTAAAAATGAGGAGGCAATGGACGTTCTTATAAAAATTAATGGTAAAGAACAAGCAAAAATCGAATTCAAAGAAATTCAGGAAAGTCTTAATAAAGATATCAATTCTGAAAAAGCTGGTTTCCGTGATGTCTTTTCAAAAAAAATGAAAACTGTCCTGATTATTGGATTAGGTATCGCCTTTTTTCAGCAGATCACCGGTATAAATGCAATTTTTTACTATGCTCCAATGATTTTCGAATTGGCTGGCGGTGGGAAAGATGCAGCGTTTATGCAGGCAATTATTATAGGTCTTACCAATGTGGTAATGACCGTTGTGGCTATGTTCCTGATCGACAGGCTGGGTAGAAAGCCTTTGCTAATCATTGGGTCTATTGGAATTACCATTTCATTGTTCATTACCGGATTCTCATTCAGTTCCGCAAAATATACCGTAAATGATGCTGGTCTGGAACAGATAAACAAGGAAATTCTGGCCAGTATTCATCCCGACAAAGCTCAAACGGTTTTGGAACTGTTAATCCCTCTAAAAAATAAAGTTTTTACAGCTGAGGAAAGCTTTTTCAATGAAGTTAAAGCCACCATCGGACAGGATAATTACAATTTGTACAAGGAGTTGATTTTGAAAAACAGTATTAATATCCGTTCAATCTGGGTACTCATTGGACTTATTATGTATGTCGCTTCATTTGCGATCTCACTGGGACCGGTCATGTGGGCTCTGCTGTCCGAAATATTTCCCAATAAACTCAGAGGTCTGGCCATTTCTATCGTTGGATTCTGGAATTCCATTGTAAGTTTTTCCGTTGCATCAGTATTTCCAATGGAATTAGAATACCTCGGATCGGCAATGACATTTTACCTCTTTGCAGGATTTGGATTCCTGACCCTTCTTTTTGTTTTGAAATTTATCCCTGAAACCAAAGGAAAATCCCTCGAAGAAATAGAATCTATACTGGTAAATAAATAATAAGAAAATTAAATTAGTTTGTCATGAAACACAACGCAATCATAATTTTAGTCATGTTTACAATTATTTTAGGGGGATGCAAATCCACTGTTAAACAAGAAAGTAACTCTACAGCCTCCCAGGTTGAACTAAAAACTATTGATGGTAAAAGTCGCTTGTATGTTAATGGTGCCGAGTTCTTTGTTAAAGGCGGAGGCTGCGAATTTGGCAATATCGAAGCACTTGCAAAGCACGGAGCCAACGCAATGCGCACTTGGCGTGTTGATAACGGTCAAAGAAGTGGGAAAGAAGTTCTTGACGAAGCACAGAAAAACGGCATCATGGTTATGATGGGTATTGAAGTAGCTCGCGAAAGACACGGATTTGATTACAATGATACCGCAAATGTTGCCGATCAGCTGGCTTCAATTAAGAAGGATATTGTTGCTTTGAAGGACCATCCTGCATTACTTGGCTGGGGAATTGGAAATGAATTAAACCTTCGTGCCACCAATCTGAAAGTATGGGATGCGGTAGAGGGAATCGCTAAAATGATTCACGAAGTTGACCCTAATCACCCAACCACCACAATGCTTGCTGGTATTGGAAAAACTGAGGTTGATTACATTGCAGCAAATTGCCCGGATATCGATTTTCTTTGTGTTCAGATGTACGGAGATATCGTAAACCTCCCACAGAGATTGAGCGACGCCGGTTACAAAGCTCCCTATATTGTTTCAGAATGGGGAGCAACGGGCCATTGGGAGGTTGGTTTAACCGACTGGCAGGCACCAATTGAACAAACTTCAACCGAGAAAGCTACAGCAATTGCTGAACGATATCAAAAGGCAATTTTAGCAGATACGAATAATTGTATGGGTTCGTTTGTGTTTTTATGGGGACAGAAACAGGAAAGAACTCCAACATGGTACGGGCTCTTTACTGAAAACGATGAAGAAACGGAAGCAATCGACCAAATGCATAATTTCTGGACAGGTAGCTGGCCTGAAAACCGCTGCCCATCTATTATTTCTGCGACCTTGAACGGTAAAACAAGATTTGATAATATTACCCTCAAACCAGGAAAGGAATATGCTTCAGCATTAAAACTTATGGATCCTGATAATGACAGCATTTACATTCGTTCAGAAATTCTTCGTGAAAGTACCGATCTTAAAGACGGAGGTGATTTTGAAACACGTCCCGAAGCACTAAATGAGCTTGTTAGGTCTACATCAATTGATAAAGTCGTGTTTAATGCTCCTGAAACAGCAGGCGCTTACCGTCTTTTTGTTTATGTTCTTGATGGTAAAAACCATGCTGCAACAGTAAATTTCCCGTTTCAGGTTAAAAAATAACTTTCTCTGCAATAAAAGAGAGTTATTGAAATACGCCAGAAGTCCGTTATTGCAGGCTTCTGGTTTAATTTACTACCGATCCGGAACGTACTTTTCCTGATTTAATCGTTGTGTTTGTAAAATTCCCGGATCTTTTATTCATTTTTTTCACAACATAAGCATGAAAGACTCACGGATTTATATTGGAAATACTATACTGAATGACGCATTCAGCGAAGTTAGTTCGGAAATTGTAACCATCGGGGAAGAGGAATTCTACTGCATCCGGAATTACAATCACATGGATCCTTTTTTCATGAGTATTGTGAGTAATTCTGATCATTGGATGTATTTGTCGAGCAAGGGAGGATTATCAGCAGGACGCATCAATCCCGACAATGCGCTTTTCCCATATTATACCGATGATAAAATCCACGATTCATCAGAAAACACAGGCAGCATAACTCTCGTCAGATGCCACAGCGACAAAAAAGAATACTTGTGGGAACCTTTCTCGGATAGATATTCAGGATTATACAACTGTTCCAGAAATCTCTATAAAAACATCCCGGGAAATAAGGTAGTATTTGAAGAAAAAAACGAGAGTCTTGGCTTGGTTTTCCGCTATTCATGGATGAATTCAGATCGTTATGGATGGATAAAAAAAGCTGAGATCACCAATCTTTCTGATGAAATTCTCAAGATTGAAATTCTTGATGGCTTGCAGAATATCCTTCCATTCGGCATTCTTAGGCAGACGCAGATGCAGTTCTCTACACTCATGGACGCCTATAAAAAAAACGAGCTGATTTCAGAGGTAAATCTGGCACTCTACCGAATGTCGTCAATTCCTGTTGACCGGGCTGAACCCAGTGAGGCACTTCGTGTAACAACTGTCTGGACCAGCGGATTAAAATCCCCCAAAATATTATTAAGCACTCAACAACTTCAGCTTTTCAGGGGAGGGAAAAAAGTTAAGGAGGAAACAGGAACCCGGGGAACACGCGGAGCCTTTATAATCAATACTTCTATAAGCCTTGCTCCTGGTAAAAAGCAGGAATGGATCATTGTAGCTGAGACAAGACAGGATTCGTCCGATGTTCAGAAATTGATAAATCAACTGAAAAAGCCGGCATTGCTTCAGGCAAATGTGTTGGAAGATATAGAAAAGGGAAGTGAAAATCTTATAGCGATTGTTTCAGGGAGCGATGGAATTCAAACCTGCGCTGATAAGCTGGTTTCGGGCAGACATTTTTCAAACGTGCTGTTTAATGTTATGAGAGGCGGCCTTTTTAAAAACACATACAAAATCAGCAGAAACGATTTTGCCCTTCATCTTTTGCAGTTTAATAAGAAGATTGCCGCCAAATATGAAAAATGGCTTTCTGATTTTGAAGAAGTTACTGAATACCCAGTATTGCTTCAAAAGGCTGAAAGCACCGGAGATACTGAGCTTTACAGGCTAACACTCGAATATCTTCCCTTATCTTTCAGCCGCCGTCATGGTGATCCAAGCCGGCCATGGAATATTTTCTCCGTTAATCTGAAAAATGACGACGGCAGCGAAGCCCTTTCCTATCAAGGTAACTGGAGGGATATCTTTCAAAACTGGGAAGCACTTGCCATGTCATATCCATTATTTACCAGAGGGATGATCTGTAAGTTCCTAAATGCCTCCACGGCAGATGGGTACAACCCTTATAGAATAAGTCGTACCGGATTTGACTGGGAAATTCACGACCCTTCCGATCCTTGGTCGAACATCGGCTATTGGGGCGATCATCAAATAATTTATTTGCTAAAACTCCTCGAAATATCTGAAAAGTTTTTCCCGGGGGAGCTTGACTCATGGTTTAACAGGGATTTGTTTGTATTTGCGAATGTTCCATATAGGATCAAACCATTTGATGAAATGGTAAAAAATCCGCAGGACAGTATTGTATTCGATGAAAAACTTAATGAAAAACTGCTGAAACTTGCCGATAGTTTTGGTTCTGATGGTAAATTACTTACCGGAAAAGACGGTCAGATTTATAAAGTAAACCTAACTGAAAAGATATTGGTTAGTGTACTTGCGAAATTGAGCAATTACATTCCCGGAGCCGGAATATGGATGAATACTCAGCGACCCGACTGGAATGATGCCAATAACGCACTTACTGGATTTGGCGTATCAATGATTAGTCTTTACCAACTCCGCCGACATCTTGAATTTCTCAAAAGACTTATCAGTACCAGCCAATCTGCAGAATTCAAATTATCGGAAGAACTTTATTCCTTTTTTAATGAAGTAAAAAATTGTTTTGATTCTTATAAAAAACTTTTGGTCAAGGCTTTTCCCGACACCAAAAGAAAAGACATCTGTTTTCAGCTTGGAGCTGCAGGAAGCAAGTACCGGGAAATGATTTACAAAGCTCATTCAGGTAAAAAAGCCGCCGTACAAAAAGCTGAAATACTTGAATTCATTGACATTTCCCTTCTTCACCTGAATGACACCATTCGAAGCAATAAGCGTATCGACGGTTTGTTTCATTCCTACAATCTGATCAGCATCCGGGAGGATAAAATGCTTATTAGAAACTTATATGAAATGCTTGAAGGTCAGGTTTCTGTGCTTGGTTCAGGATACCTTTCAACGGAAGAGTCATTGGCATTGCTCGATGCATTGAAGAAAAGCAAAATGTACAGGAAGGATCAGAATAGTTTCACACTGTATCCCGACAGAGAGCTACCACTTTTTGTAGACAAAAACTGCATTCCTGAGAAAAGCCTGAAAAAATCCGGAATTCTTCAGAAACTGTTAAAGGCTAATAACAAGGATATAGTTCTCAAGGATGAAGCCGGATTGGTCCATTTTCACAGCAGTTTCAATAATGCATCCGCCCTTAAGTCGGCTTTGAATCAGCTTGGCAAGAAGTTTTCATTCAGTGAAAAAGAGGCAGATGAAATTCTTGATATTTATGAAGAAGTTTTTGACCATCAATCATTTACAGGTAGGTCAGGCACATTTTTCAAATATGAAGGCTTAGGTTGTATTTACTGGCATATGGTTTCTAAACTACTTTTATGTACCGGTGAGATTATTCACAAAGCTATTATTGACGATACATCCCTTGAAACCATAAAACAATTATATACTCATTACCGTGAAATACAGGAGGGGATAGGTTTGCATAAGAATCCCTCTGAATACGGAGCCTTTACAACAGATCCATATTCACATACCCCGTCAATGCTGGGCGTTCAGCAGCCCGGAATGACAGGACAGGTTAAGGAAGATATTCTTAGTCGCTGGCTGGAACTTGGGATTATTCCGGGTAATGGGCAAATCTTCATACAGCCTGCAATGCTTAGAAAAGAGGAGTTTATAGTTCCCGGAAAGGAAGAAAAAAAGAAAGGCTTGCTGAAGCCATATCTGCGGTTTAGTTATTGCGGAATTCCGTTTGAATATGTTCTTGACGAGCACGAAGGAATCTGCATTCATTATAACTGGGGAGAAGTAATGCGTTGCGGGGGATTTTCAATCGATCAGCAAACTACAGCTGATATTGCAGGCAGGTCGGAGAGAATTGAGATGGTACAGGTGAAAATGTCGGAATATAGGTTTATTGGATAGTTGTAACCAATTGAACGAGCAACCTGCAAACTTTGATAATTCCATAAAATTGATTATGTTCTCTTTCGTGTTACCATCGCAGATAAGATACCAAGAAAATTCTTTGAACAAATGATTGGATATAAACCCCGAATGTTTATTGCATTTCGAATAATACGGCAATGGTCAATAAATTTAAATTGCTGAATATTAAGGGAAGCAGGTTAGTTATTATAATTCACTATATTCTTTGCTTTCAAATTACGGTTTCGAATTCCCACAAGGGTTATAACTGCATTACAAAGGAAGTTTACACCATTTTTTAAACTGCATATTCCCTGAAAATAACTTAGTTTGTTTTCAGCACCTTCAATTCCTTTCCCACTTTAATAAACGCAGCAATAGCCTTTTCCAGATGCGCTCGGGTATGCGCGGCAGAAAGCTGAACACGGATTCTGGCCTGACCTTTGGCAACAACAGGGAAATAGAATCCAATCGCATAGATTCCTTCCTTAAGTAAACTGGCGGCAAAATCCTGGGACAATTTTGCATCATAAAGCATCACTGCACAAATGGCAGATTTGGTGGGCTTTATATCAAATCCGGCCTTAATCATTGAGGAGACGAAAAACTCAGTGTTTTCGTGAAGTTTTGTCTGTAAAACAGCTGTTTTACTCATCATATCAAACATCCGTATTCCTGCGTTTGCAACCACAGGAGGTATGGAGTTTGAAAAAAGATACGGTCTTGAACGCTGGCGTAGTAGCTCAATAATCTCTTTTCTTCCGGTAGTAAATCCGCCAATAGCTCCCCCGAAAGCCTTACCCAGTGTGCCGGTGATAATGTCCACCTGTCCACGGATATTGTACAGTTCCGTAACTCCTCTGCCCGTATCACCTACCACGCCTGCAGAGTGGCATTCATCGACCATTACCATGGCATCATATTTCTCTGCGAGTTTGACGATTTTATCAACGGGAGCAACATGTCCGTCCATTGAAAAAACGCCATCGGTAACTATAAGCCTGAAACGTTGAGCCTGAGCAAGTTTCAACTGCTCTTCCAGATCCTCCATATTTGCTGTCTTATAGCGGTAGCGTTGAGCTTTGCAAAGCCTTACACCGTCAATAATTGAAGCGTGATTCAGTTCATCTGAAATGATGGCGTCGTTTTCACCCAAGAGTGGTTCAAACACACCTCCGTTAGCATCAAAACAGGCTGCGTAGAGGATTGTATCTTCAGTTCCGAAATAATCAGCGATTTTTTTCTCGAGGGTTTTGTGAAGATCCTGAGTTCCACAAATAAAACGTACCGATGACATACCATAACCATGTGAATCGAGAGCTTCTTTTGCAGCAGCAATCAACTCAGGATGATTCGATAATCCCAGGTAATTATTTGCGCAAAAATTCAGCACTTTTTGGCCAGTATTCAAGGTTATTTCCGCATCCTGTGCAGAAGCAATTATTCGTTCGGATTTGTATAATCCCGCTTCGTGAATGTCGGTAAGTTCTTTTTGCAGATGGGCTTTGATGGCTCCGTACATGGTTTTGGATTTTTATATTCTTAAATATTGTGATAACAGGATGAACAAGTTTGGTAAATAATCAAAGCATCATTTAATTATCCCCTTAATTTCTTTTCACTATCAAGTTTAATTTTAATCTCTTTAAGCATTATATCAGTCATTTTTTCGAGTCCGATATTGGTTTTATAACCCCAATCGTTTCGGGCAATGCTATCATCAATGCTTTGAGGCCAACTATCGGCGATTGCTTGTCTGAAATCGGGTTTGTAGCTTATTGAAAAATCAGGAATATGCTTTTTTATTTCGTTGTAGATATCTTTTGGCCTTACGCTAAATCCCCCTAAATTATAAGAGCTGTGAATGGACAGCTTACTATGGTCCGCTTCCATTAGATCAATGGTTCCCTGTATGGCATCGGGCATAAATAGCATTGGCAGGGCAGTATTTTCAGAAAGGAAGCACTCATAAGTACCGTTGCGGATTGCTTCGTAATAGATTTCGACGGAATAGTCCGTGGTTCCTCCTCCGGCTTCGGTTTTGTAGCTTATAAGTCCAGGGTAGCGAATACTCCTCACATCCAGACCGTATTTGTGGTAATAATAATCGCACCATCGTTCACCTGCAAGTTTGGATATTCCGTAAACGGTGATCGGCTCTGTGGTAGTAAGCTGGGGTGTATTTTCCCGGGGAGTTGTTGGTCCGAATACCGCGATAGAACTGGGCCAGAACACTTTCTTAACATCTTCAACAATTCTTGATATTTCAAGCACATTCATTAGACTGTTCATGTTGATATGCCATGCCGGAAGAGGCAGTTTCTCGGCATTTCCGGAAAGAACGGCAGCCAGGTGATAAATCTGTGTGATACGGTGGCGGATGATGAAATGAATGAGCTGTCTGTCGTCCATTACATCAAGTATCTGAAACGGCCCGCTTTCCATAACATCTTTGCTTGCGGGTTTTATATCGCTGGCAAATACATGATCATAACCATATTGTTTTCTCAATTCCAGCACAAGCTCGGATCCTATCTGACCTGCAGCACCAATAACAAGAATTCTTTCCATAAAAATATCCGGGATAAAGTACGTGGCGAATTTAGAATAATCTTTCGGGGCAAAAAATGATATTTAACATGGAGGGAGAATTAAACGCTGAGGTGCGAAGACGCAAGAAGAAACGCAAAATTACTTAGCGTATTTCTTTCCGACTTTGAGGCATTGCGTTTAAAAATCAGGTATTCAAAAGCAAAAAACTCTTAAATAAAGAATCTTAAACATCATAAAAGTTTTTGCATACCAGACACGAATTAATTACTTTAACGAGGAATAGGAATACAAAAAAACCTCTAAACATGAAAGTTCCAGAAATAATTGCCCGTATTGTCGATGGAAACACCCAGTTTACCACTACCCGTAGCAG